>OBLU010000600.1_pt1 | contig 34013 bp, 34 predicted proteins | sample 1518681 | NCBI WGS metagenome assembly OBLU01 (sample SAMEA3539304, study PRJEB22396) | soil metagenome | biome: tundra; feature: field; material: soil | place: USA | collected 2010-05 | depth 0.15 m
GCCCATCACCTCCTCGGCACCGACGACCACACCGCCGACTGCGTTACCCCACGGCGCTCCGGAGACCGGCGCTGGAGGATCGGCCCGCTCCGTTGCTTCATTCTTCGTGCCGATCGGGCTCTTCGCCCTGGGCCTCGCGGGAGTCGCCAGAGTGCTCATTGTTCGAGCGCGACGCGCCCGATAAGTCCGTCACACTCAACGGATTTCACGTGTCGGAGTCACGACGGCGAAGTTGAGCATCGAGAAACTCGCGTTCGGCTTCGTTGCGCGTCAGTTCGAGCGCCCGTTGGCCTTCGGCGAGTGACTCGTCATCACGACCGAGACGTCGCAGCAGGTCCGACTTGATCGCCGGCACGTAGTGATAGTCGATGAGTCTCGCGTCCAGCGCAATCTCTTCGACCAACGCCAGGGCCACCAACGGTCCATCGACCATGGATACTGCGACCGCGCGATTCAACGCCACGACCGGAGAGGGCCACGCCACGAGCAACTCGTCGTAGAGACGGACGATCGCCTTCCAATCGGTCGCGTCGAACGAGGGGGACTCCGCGTGGACCAACGCGATCGCGGCCTGCAGAATGAACCGTCCCGGTCGAGGAGCACGCAGCCCCTCGTCGATCAACTCCTTCGCGTGGGCAATGGCGACCATGTCCCACCTCGAACGGTCCTGCGCTTCGAGGCGCAGGAGAGCGCCGTCGGTACCGAGTCGGGTCGAACGTCGGGCGTCGGTGACCAGCATCAAGGCGAGGAGGCCTCGCACCTCGCGTTCGTCGGGCATCAACTCCTGGAGTACCGCCGTCAAGTGCAGCGCTTCGTCGACGAGTTCCGGACGCATCAGCGTCGTTCCGGACGTCGCGGTGTGCCCCACGGTGAAGAGCAAGTAGATGACGCCGAGCACGGCGCGTAGTCGCTCGGGCATCTCCCGCTCGCTGGGCATCCGCAGGGGAATACGCGCCGTCGCGATCTTCTGCTTCGCTCTCGTGAGTCGCGCGCCCATCGTCGTCTCGGACACCAGGAACACTCGGGCGATGTCGGTCGAAGTCATTCCGCACACCAGGCGCAGCGTCAGCGCCATTTGCGCTTCGGGCGCCAGGGCCGGGTGGCAGCACAAGAAGATGAGGCGAAGCCGTTCGTCTCTCACCGTGTCCTCGTCGTCGGTTTCAATGAGCTCTCCTCGATCGTCTTGATCGTGGCCATCCCCTTCGGGCTCGACCAACAGTGGCAACTTCGAGCGCAACGTCACGTCACGGCGGATCATGTCCACGGCTCGGCGTTTAGCGGTCGTCGTGAGCCACGCGCCGGGATTGCTCGGGACTCCGTCGCGGGTCCACGCGACGAGCGCCGCCACGAACGCCTCTTGCACGCACTCCTCAGCCACGTCTAAATCTCGCGTCGTCCACGCCGTCGTGGCGAGCAACGTGGCCCACTCACGACGGCGCGCGTCGACGAGTGCCTGTTCGACGTCCACCGGCTTCGTTGGCACCTAGTCGAACCTAGGTGTCATCGCCTTAGTGCTCGTGCACTGGGCGAGTCGGAATGACCCAGCCTTCGACGGGTCGCACCTCCACGCCACCTCCCTGGTGGCAAATGGGATTACGACGTGCGATCTCGAGGGCGACGTCGAGGTCGGGCGCTTCGATGATGCAGAACCCGGCGATCACTTCCTTCGTCTCGAGGAACGGTCCATCGGTGATGACGTCACCCCGGATCGACGTCGACATCGTGTGCGGCTCCAGGGCGAAGGCCGCGATCATGGTCCCTTCGCGCTGCAGGTCCTCGGAGTGCTGGTCGTGTTCCGCACGCGCGGCGCCTCCGTCGTCCTCTTCGAAGTCAAGGACTGGCGCGTAGAGCAATATTGCGTATTCAGCCATGGTGGCTCTCCTTTCGGACGACTCTTTGCCGCCCTACATCCTTACGTCGAACCACTTCGCCAAATTCAACAGCGCAATTCCCTGACAGTCAAGAAACCTTCGCACATGTCAGTCGGGTCGAATTGGACCCGGAGACGATCGACGACCCGCGCGGTCAGTCTCACCGTTCCGTGGCACCGATATGTCAGGGAATTGTGAGTACTCGACCGACCAACGAGCGCACTGTAGGTTCGTGTGGAGGAACGAGTCACTCGAAGGACGCCACTCGTGGAATCGACGACACGACACCCACTACGTGGAGGATTCGGCCCAGGGCAGGAGGGAGCGTCTCGTGAAGGACGACAAGTCGACGGTCCCCGATATCGGCGACTTCTTCTACAGTTCGCCTGATCTCCTATCGGTATTCGGCAACGACGGCGAACTCATCCAGGTGAATCCAGCGTGGTACGACATGTTGGGCTGGGACTTCGACGAGCTGCGCGGTGTGCCCTTCGCGAACTTCGTCCACCCCGATGACGTTCAAGCGACCGAGGACGAGTTCCGGATCGCGATCCGGGGACCGGACGAGACGCGCCGAGGCTTCATCAATCGCCAGCGCTGCCGCGACGGAACGTACCGCACGATCTCGTGGAGTTCGCTCCGCAAGGACGGGTGGATCTGCGCGACGGGCCAGGACGTCACGGACCGTCAAGAGATCCAGGACAAGCTCAATCAGAGCACAGCCGTCGCCGAGGCCATGTTCGAAGCGGCCGCCGACTCCATCGTCATCATCGACCGCGACCTCAACATCGTCGAGTCCAGCCCGGAGAGCGAGCGGATCTATGGGTACCCCGAACGAGGTCGACGGGGACGCACCGGTCTCAACATCGTCCATCCCGACGACCAGCCGATCGTCGAGGCGGCGCTTCGCAGGACTTTTGAAATCGACGAAGTGACGACGGTCAGTTTTCGGGCCCGACACGCCGACGGCCATGAGATCACGCTCGAGACGCGAGGGCGGGCGTTGCGCAACGACGACGGCCCCCCGGCGCGCGCCGTCTTCATCACCCGCGACATCACCGCCGCGGCGCAGACCCAGGCCGCTCTCGCCGAGAACCTCGCGAAGATGCGCGCGATCATCGACACCGCCGTCGACTCGATCACCGTCATCGACCGCGACGGCACGATGATCGAAGTCAGTCCGGCGAGCGAAGCCATGTACGGGATTCCCGAGGAGGATCGTCGAGGTCACCCGGTGCTCGAGTTCGTGCACTACAACGATCAAGCGGTCCTCGTCTCCGCCATCCGCCGGATCTTTGACGAAGGTGAGGCGACGACGGCTCGCTTTCGAGTGCGCCACGAAGACGGACACTGGGTCACGGTCGAATCTCGGGGCCGGGCGCTCGACAACGGCGGCGAGTTGCCGGTGGCGGCCGTCGTGATCACCCGGGACATCTCAGAATCCGTGGCGCTGGAGCACGCGCTCGAGATCGCCCGATCCGAGGCCGAGCGCCACGACGCGGCCAAGAGCGAGTTCATGTCGCGCATGAGTCACGAACTCCGGACGCCACTCAATTCGGTGATCGGGTTTTCGCAACTGCTGCAGATGGAGACCAGTGACCCCGACGTCCTGCGAATGCTCGGACACATCAACAACTCCGGTCAACACCTCTTGAATCTCATCAACGAGATCCTCGACATCTCGAGGATCGAATCGGGACGGATCATCGTGACCCTGCGGGCGGTCTCGCTCGACGACTTGGTCCGAGACTGCGTCGGCATCATCACGTTGCAAGCGCATGAACGTGACCTCGAAGTGGAAATCGGCGAGATCACTGACGCCCTGGTACGAGCCGATCAACAACGACTTCGTCAGGTGCTGTTGAACCTCCTCTCCAACGCCATCAAGTACAACCGACCGCGGGGCCGGGTCACCGTGAGCACCGAGGTCATCGATGACGTGGTTCGACTCTCCGTGAGCGACACCGGCCTCGGCATCAGTCTCGAAATGGTCGAGCGACTCTTCATCCCCTTCGATCGACTCAACATCGAATCGACCGGGATCGAAGGAACCGGACTGGGGCTCGCCCTTTCGAAGAACCTCACCGAGGCGATGGGCGGCACGTTGACCTTCGACAGCACGCCAGGAAAGGGCTCGGTGTTCACGATCCAACTGCCGATCTTCAAGGGCAGTTAGACACCGCCAGCCCGTGACGCGACAGTGACGCGCTCCCGTATCTCGATCTGTATCGCTCACCGTGGCGTAACCATCGGCTTCTACGATCAAGGTGGTGAGTGACCCCACGACCGTCGACGAACTCTTCGAACTCTACGAACGGCTCGGCGATCAGACCTACGGCGAGTCGATCACGCAGACCGATCACGCCCTGCAGTGCGCGGCACTCGCCCGCGACGCCGGCGCGAGCGGGGCCCTGATCGTCGCGGCGCTTTTTCACGACGTCGGTCATCTCGCTCTCGACGTGCAAGGTGGTCCCGGATACGACCTCTCGAGTGAAGACGACGATCACGAAGCTCGTGGCGCACGCATCCTCGCTCGCCTCTTCGCTCCGCCCGTAGCGCAACCGGTGGCGATGCACGTACTGGCCAAGCGCTGGCGCTGCACGAGAGAGCCGCGGTACTACCAGCAGCTGTCGAGTGCGTCCCAGGCCACCCTGGTCGCCCAGGGAGGTCTCTTGAACGAAGAGGAGTGTCAGAGATTCGAACAGCACCCGGGCTTTGGCGACGCGCTGGCCCTGCGAACCTGGGACGACTCGGGCAAGGTGGAGGGGCTCCACGTCGGAACGTTGCGCGACTGGGAACCGCTGGTTAGGTCGTTGGCCGAGCCTCGGTGACGAGGACGTCGCGAGCGTTGGCGACGAGGTCGACGCGTGTGCCGAGCTCAAAGACGTCGGCGGCACTACTCAACACGTCGGCCTTCACCTTCGCACCGCCGATTCCGACCTCGAGGCGCGTCGTGGCACCGCGGAAACTCTTGTGGTTGACGATGCCGAGGCCGGTCGGCGCGACGACGACGTCCACGTCCTCGGGGCGCAACAGCGCGTCGAGGGACTCCACGCCCGTCGGGACCTCCCCGCGGATCTTGACGTCGCGGCCGAAAAGCGCCACGTGGTCACCGGTGCGCACGACACTCACGCGACTCGAGACGCCGACGAACTGCGCGACGAATTCAGTCGACGGCTTGGAGTAGAGCTCGGCCGGTGTCGCGATCTGTTCGGCGCGCCCGCGCGACATCACGCAGACTCGGTCGGCCATCGAAAGGGCTTCCTCTTGGTCGTGGGTGACGAAGACGGTCGTGATCATGAGGCGTTGCTGCAGCGCTCGAATCTGGTCGCGCAGTTCGGCGCGCACCTTAGCGTCGAGCGCGGAGAGGGGCTCATCCAACAGCAAGACGCGCGGCTCGATCGCCAGCGCACGGGCCAACGCCACGCGCTGTTGCTGCCCCCCGGAAAGCTGATGGGGGTACTTCGTCGTGTGTTCGGCGAGGCCCACCAGTTCCAACAGCGCTTCGGAGCGCGCGCGACGTGAGGCGCTTCGCTGGTGACGGAGTTGCAGACCGAAGGCCACGTTGTCGCGAGCGCTCATGTTGGGAAAGAGTGAGTAGCTCTGAAAGACCATCCCCATGTCGCGCTTCTGCGCTGGTATGTGCACGATGTCGCGACCGTCGACCATCACCTTTCCGATGTCCGGCCGCTCGAAGCCGGCCAGTACGCGAAGGGCCGTCGTCTTCCCGCAGCCCGACGGGCCCAGCAGCGCGACGAACTCTCCCGGCTCGATGCTGAGTGAGAAGCCGTCGAGCGCCTTCGTGGTGCCGAAGCGACGCGTGAGGTTATCGAGTACCACCGGGGCTCCGGCGTTCGCCGGCACTGCGTCAGACGTCGTAGAAGGCGGGATCTGGGTGACCATGGACATCAGCTCCTCCTGGAGTGGCGAGACTTTCGATCGAACGACACAATCAACATGAGGACGAGTGCGGTGACGAGCAGCGCCATCATCGCGACGAGCGTGTTGATGCGCGGATTGGTGGAAGGAGTGAGATAAATCCACACCGGGATCGTCGTCCACCCGTCGAGGCTAGCGATGGTGAACTCACCGAACACCAATGCAAGCGTGAGTACCGACGCGGACAGAAGGGCGCTGCGAAGATTCGGAACGAGGACTCGCCAGATGATGGAGATCCAGCCGGAGCCGAGGGACCGCGCCGCTTCGACCAGCGTCTTCAGATCGAGCGCGCCGAGACCGGCGTCCAGCGACCGGTACACGTACGGCATGGCGAGGACCACGTAGATCAGGGCCAGCAGCCACTGCGAGGACTTCAACCACAGCGGCGTCACGCCGTCGACGCCCACGATGAGCACGATCGGCGGGATGACGATCGGCAGGATGGTGATGACTTCCATCACCCGGCGAAACCGTGGCAGACGCAGGTGCACGTAGATCAAGGTCGGCACCATGAGTACCAAAACGATGGCCATCGTCGCAATCGCCAACTGCGTCGAGAGCCACAGCGCCGCGAAGAAGCCCGGTGCCTGGGCGATCTGCGTCAGGGGCTGCAGCGAGAAGTGATGGTTTATGTCCTGCAGCGAGAACTGCATCGCGGCGTAGAAGGGCACGATGAAGTACAGCGCGGCGAGAAAGAGCGCGGTGCCGCGCCCCCAATGAACCCGTCGGACCCACGACCGTGACCATTTGCGTGGGGAGTACACCTCCGGGAAATCTTCGCCTTCGAGCGCGTAGCCCAGTTCTAGCGAAGCCATCGTGACGTCCTCCGGCGAAGGAGCGCGTAGCCGATCACCGATACCAGCAAGATGACGATCATCGCGAAGCCCAGGGCGTAGGCGAGATTGGCTTCGCCCGAGAGCACGTTGCCCTGGAGGATGGCGCCGATCTGGATCGGCGTGATCGCGATGGTGCCGGTCGTGAGGGCCTCGGCGGTGGCGTAGGCCGAGAAGCCGCTGCCGAACAACAGAAACATGCCACCCAGCACGGCCGGCGCCAGCACCGGCAGTCCCACGTGTCGCCAGTAGCGCCATGACGAGGCGCCGAGGTTCTCGGCTGCCTCGCGCCAGGACTCCTTGAGCCCGGCGAAGGCTGGCGTGATGATCAGGATCATGAGGGGGATTTGGAAGTACATGTAGACGAAAGCCACGCCCCAGAACTTGTAGAGGTTGAAGCCGTGGTCCCAGGGGTTGAGGCCGATCTCGGCCAGCCAGTGGGTCGCGACGCCCCCAACGGCGCTGAAGCTCGCGATGAACATGAAGGCGAGGTTGACCCCGCCGAACTGCGCGAGCACGCCCGAGCACGCGGCGGTCAACCTCTTGAAGAGTTCGTGCTCAGACGTGGCGATGGCGTAGGCCACGAGCGTGCCGAGGATGCCGGGGACGATCGAGGTGACGAGCGCCAACTTCAGGCTGGTCTCGAACCCGGCTCGGTACTGGAGACACGTCGGGTTGTTCGAGACACAGAGAATCACTTTCATGTTGGCCAGCGTCAACTTGCCGGCGTTCGATCGAAACGCCAGGTTGATGATGGCGATGGTCGGCAGCAAGAGCCCCAGCGAGACGTACGCGAGAAACGGAAGAACGGGTGCACCAGTTCGGAGAGACCGAATCAGTGCACCCGGTAATGACTTCTTCGCGTTGACCTCATCACTGACACCAGAAGGGGAAGGACCGGTGTCAGTGATGAGGTCAGATGTCATTGCGATCTACGGCCGATCAGCTGCCGCTCATGGCCGAGGCCCAGTTCGCCGCGATCGTGGCCTTGGCGGTGTTGACCTGGGTCATGGTCGGGAACGTCACCGCGCCCTTGGGGGCCGCGGGCAGCTTCGCCAAGAATCCCTGGTTCACCGTGTTGTTGGCAATCATGCCGGGCAGCTCAATTGGTCGGGCGTACCCCTGCAAGAACAGGTTCTGTCCGAGCGACGAGTACAAGAACTCCTCCCAGAGGCGAGCGGCCGCCGGGTCCGGGGCGTCCTTGGTGATCGCCTGGGTGTAGTACGCCGCAATCGTTCCGTCGGAAGGAATCACTGACTTCCAGCCCGGGACGCTCGACGCGACGCCGTTCTGCAAGTAGTCCCACCAGATCAGGATCGGCGTGGTGCCCGCCGCGGCGGTCGCCGCCGTGCCACCGGGCACGAAGTTGCCGATCTTGTTCAGGTTGGCGAAGAACGTGATACCCGGCTGGATGTTGGCGTACGAGCCGCCGTTGGCGATTGACGCCGCCCACACCGCGTAGAACGCCGCCGACGCCGAGGTCGGGTCGTTGTTGATGGCGACTTCGTTCTTGTAGGCCGGGTTGGTCAGGTCCGCGAAGGACGTCGGGCAGGTCGTCACGATCTTCGTGTCACAACCGATCGCGACGTAGCCGCCGTAGTCATCGAACCAACGTCCGTTCGGGTCCTTCGACGCCGCGGGGATCAAACTCCACGTCGCCACCTTGTAGGGAGCCCAGAGGCCCATGTTCTCGGTGGCGTAACTGGTACCGACGTCCACGACATCCGGAGCATCCGCACGACCTTTGTCCTGTTGGATCGCAGTGATCTCTTGCGCACTCGATCCCTCGGGGTTGGCGTCGTTGATGTGGATGCCGTACTTCGCCGTGAAGTCCTTCATGATGAGGCCGTAGTTCGCCCATCCCGCGAACGGAATGGTGATGACGTTGACGTGGCCCTCCTTCTTGGCGGCCTTGACCAACGCTTTCATCCCACCGCCTGCTTGGGCCGACGACACCGTCGCCCAGTTCACCTTCTTGGTGGCTGCGTTCGCGCCACCGCTCACTAATGAAACACCTGCCAGCATGGTGCTCACCAGTCCAGCGGCGACCGCCACCTTCATTTTCTTTGTCGACACTCGTCGTCCTCCTAAAGGTGAGTGCACCGGGTTGGTGACTCGCGATGAGAGTAAGTTGCGAGAGTTAGCCGAGTGTGACGCGCCGGAGCAACGTGTGTGACGAATTCACGGATTCTTTGCGAACGTTTCGACGCAGGAGGAAAGTGAACTGTGAGTGACGCCCCGAGTTTGAAGTGTTTGCGCTGCCAAGGTGAACTGGCGCCGTTGGGTCAGGAAACGTTGGTGACGGGCGGATCGGGACCAGCGGCGAAGTTCTTTCTAGGTCAACTGGCCGAGATGCAAGAGAAGAACTGGATCGTCAGCGCCTACCATTGTCCGAACTGTCACCACGTGGAGTTGTTCGACGCCGGACAGTGACTCGCCGCGGACGCGCGCCTCGCACCAATAGTTTGGGAAGGTTCACGAACGAATGGCGGACCTGGCGCCAATGACTAATGGGTCACCAGTAGGTCAAAGCTGAGCAAGTCGACGACCGAATCAATGACGTCGTCCGCGCCGTTGGCGATGAGACGAGCTTGATCGTCGTTGCCCGAAAGAACCCCCACGCAGTACCCAGCGCCGGCGCGCAGTCCGGCCACCATGTCCGAGGCCGTGTCGCCCACGACCATCAAGGAACTCGCCGCCGTGATCTGCGCTTTGAGTGCGCACGTCCAGAGCATGTCCGGCGCGGGCCGACCTCGACCGGCGTCGGCCGGCGACACGCGAAGCTCAAACAGGTCACCCCACCCGAGGACGTCGATGAGGGCCTCTCGAGTGGACGGTGAGAAGCCCGTCGTAAGAGCCACCTGCAGCCCGACGTCGCGCAAGGTTTCGACGGTCGAACGCGCGCCCGGTATTTCGCTGACGCCGAGCACTTGGGCCGATTCGACGAAGTTCCGTTCGAAGGCCTCGTTGGCGACCGCGGCGCGTTCGCCGAAGAGTGCGGTGAAGACCTCGATCTTCGACTGACCCATCGTCTCGATGACGTAGGCCTCGGCGGTATCGGCCTCGTCGGATGGGACGTCCAGGTCCTCGATGGTGCGGCGAAAGGCCTCCAGAACGAGGCCATTGTCGAGCACGGTCGTACCGGCCATGTCGAAACAGATCAACTCCACGTCATTCATTGAAAACTCTCCTCCGCGATGGCCGGGGCGAGGGTCATCCCTCGACCTCCGGCGCCGGTTACAACACTTACTCCGCCAGCGATCTGCTTGCGGAAATAGATCTCGTCGGGCTTGGGATCCGCCAACTGGTGATACACCCCACTCCAGCGCCGCTCGATTCGAGGCATCGCGGGTCCGATCAACTGGCGTGCGGCCGCTTCGATCACGTCCATGGGACGATCCAACGTCTCGAAGTGTCCGGGCATCTCTGGTTCGTGCGTGTCGCCGATCGTGAGACCACCGTGAAGTCGTTGCTGGCACAACAGTTGAATGGCGAAATCCGCCGCGGGCGAGCGCTGATCGTCCAGGGTGTCGCGCGCGAACTCGGCGAACCCCGGGTAGTAACGGAAGGAGTCGCCGTTGGCGACCGACGTCGTCAGCGATTGATCGAACGGCTCGGTTTCGGCCATGTAGAGACGAACCGTACGCAGCGGCTCGTCGTCGAACAACTCGGCGGCGAATCCGCTCAACGACGCCCCGAGACAGAGGACGACGTGATCACCGGCGTAGTGCACGCCGCGATGATCGATGGCCGCGTGGTCCACGACACCCACGAGTTCGCGCCCGGGAAGGAACTCGTAGCGACGAGTGCTTTCCATGTGCGTGCGAAGGGCGCCGAGGGCCACGCGTGACTCGACCGCCGCGTCGCGACCGCAGTACAGTCCGGACATGAATTCACCGCGCAGGGCGGGATTGCGTTGGACGATCTCCTCGGGCGACAGCAACTCGAATTCTCGCACCTCGGCGTCGCTTCGTCGCATCGCGAGTTCGGCGACGTGAAGCTCTTGGTCGTTGTTGATGAGCGTGATCGAGCCGTTCGGGCGAAAGCCAATGTCGGGTACGTCGCGCGCGATGTCCTCCCACAGGGCCCGTGCGCGCAACGCCAGCGAGAGCTCGCGCCCCACCGCACGACCGCTCACCCAGACGAGACCGAAATTGCGCACCGTGGCGCCACTCGGCACCGGGTCGCGTTCGAAGTGCACCACGCTCGCCCCGCGCGCCAACGCGAAGAACGCGTGCATCGTGCCGAACACACCGCCGCCGACCACGACGACTCGTTGACCCTCGAGCGTCGCGTCGATGTCGTTCAGCACGGTCGCGAAACTAGGACCGCGACGTTTCGCGACCGTGACGAGTTGGTGTCATCGACACAACTCTTTGATGGCACTAGTCCGGACGACGCTCTTGGAAGAACGCGCGCAACAGCTCGGCCGACTCGTCGGCGAGCACGCCGTACGTGAGCGATGCCTCGTGCAAGAGTCGCGGGTCACTCAAGACGTTGTAGCGCGAGCCGACGGCGCCGGCCTTCTCGTCGAGCGCACCGATCACGACGCGTCGAATTCGCGCGTTGAGGAGCGCCCCGGCGCACATGACGCACGGCTCCAACGTGACGTAGGCCGTGACGTCATCCATGCGCCACGACGGTCGCGAGAGCGCCGCGTCACGTAGCGCCACCACTTCGGCGTGCGCCGTGGCGTCTTGATCGAGCTCGCGCCGATTCTCCCCGACGCCGATCACGACGTCGTTCTCGACGAGCACGCACCCCACGGGGACGTCGTCGTGTCCGCCGGCGACGATCGCGATGTCGAGTGCCGCGCGCATGAAGAGCTCATCGTTCGCCGTGTCATCCACGACATTGAACTTACCGAGAAGCGGCCCGCGCCGAGTCCTCTCGAAGTGGCGATGATCACGCGTTGTAGACTTCTCGACGGAGGGGTGCGAGAGCGGCCGAATCGGGCAGTCTCGAAAACTGCTGTGTCTCCGGGCACCGTGGGTTCAAATCCCACCTCCTCCGCCAGCGGAGAACGGGTGACTTTGGTCGCCCGTTTTCCTGCGTGGAAGCCGTTCTCGAAGGTCGAAGTACGCTGGCTTCGTGCGGCGCGAGCCGACGAATCTCAGGAGAATGCCATGGTCTCGTCAATCGATTCATCAGTGGGCACCGAGCGCAAGGTCGTCACCGAGTTGCCCGGTCCGAAGTCGCGAGCCCTGCACGAGCGCCGTCAGGCGACCGTGAGCGCGGGACTGACCCAGGGATTCCCGATCTACATTGACCGCGCCGAAGGGGCCATCCTCGTGGACGTCGACGGCAACCAGATCCTCGACCTCGGCTCGGGCATCGCCGTCACTTCCATCGGACACGCCGTACCCGAATTGATCGACGCCGTGAGCCAGCAAGTGGCGGCCTTCACGCACACGTGCTTCATGGTCACCCCGTACGAGAGCTACGTCGAAGTCTGTGAAGAGCTCGCCGCGCTCACCCCCGGCTCGCACGCCAAGACGACCGCGCTCTTCAACTCCGGCGCTGAGGCGATTGAGAACGCCGTGAAGATCGCTCGACTCGCCACGGGCCGCCAGGCGATCGTCGTCTTTGACCACGCCTACCACGGTCGCACGAACTTGACCATGGCCCTCACCTCCAAGAACATGCCCTACAAGGACCGCTTCGGACCGTTCGCGCCCGAGGTCTACCGCGTACCGATGAGCTACCCGTTCCGCGACGGGCTCAGTGGCGCCGACGCGGCCGCGCTCGCGATCAAGACCATCGAGACCCAAGTCGGCGCCAAGAACGTCGCCGGGTTGCTGATCGAACCGATTCAGGGTGAGGGCGGCTTCGTCGTGCCGGCCGACGGATTCTTGCCGGCGCTCTCGGAGTGGACGACGGCCAACGGCGTCGTGTTCATCGCCGACGAGATCCAGAGCGGCTTCTGTCGCACCGGCGACTGGTTCGCCGTCGACCACGAAGGCGTGATCCCCGACATCGTCACGACGGCCAAGGGTCTCGCCGGCGGTATGCCGCTGGCCGGCGTCACCGGTCGTTCGGAGTTGATGAACGCGGTCCACGAAGGCGGACTCGGCGGTACCTACGGCGGGAACCCGGTCGCCTGCGCCGCCGCCCTCGCCACGATCAAGACGTTGCGCGACCGGAACCTGGTGGCCCGGGCCCGAGAGATCGGTGACATCCTCCTCTCCAATTTGCGGTCACTCGCCCAGGACGTCGCCATCATCGGTGAGGTGCGCGGGCGAGGTGCGATGGTCGCGATGGAGTTCGTCCAGCCCGGCACCAAGGAGCCGAATCCCGCGGCGGTCAAGGCCATCGTCAACTTCTGCAACCAGAACGGCGTCATCGCGATTTCGTGTGGCACCTACGGCAACGTCGTGCGACTGCTGCCGCCACTCGTGATCACCGATGTCCAGCTCGCCGACGGTCTCGACGTCCTCGCGTCCGCGGTGCGTTCCGCGAGCTAGTTCTCACAGCTCTGCGTCGACTGGGTTCCGTGCGCGGGAGTCTTGGCGAGGTCGCTCTCGACGATCGCGGCCGGTATGGCGTAGGCCGTTTCGCTCTGGCTGAGTGACTTCGAGAACACCACGCCGGCGACGTCGCCATGAACCAACACCGGGCTGCCGGAGTTGCCCAGTTCGATGTTGGAGTAGACGACGAGCACCGTGCGTGTGAAGGTCTGCTTGGAATATATATCCCTCGACTCCGAAGAGATTTCACCGCTGATGACTGAAGGGCTGATCGTTCTTCCTCCATCGAGTGGGAAGCCGATCACTTCGGCGTGCTGGCCCGATGATGGAACCGACGGCGCGAATTTCAGCGGCACTGGATTCATCGCAACCCGCAGGACCGCAATGTCGTTCACCGGATCGAAGAACGCCACCTGCGCGCGCGCACCGTCGACCGTGACGCTCGTTGCGCCGGCCACCACGTGCGCATTCGTCACCAAGAGATGCGGACCTGCGAAGAATCCGGTGCCCTGGTGGATGCCGGAACAACCCATCGCGAGAACCTTGAGGACCTGGTTCGGCGAGTTGGGCGACAACGTGTTCTTGCCGAGTTTCGGCACCGATCCCGAAAACGGGATCGTTGGCGAAACGATGCTCGTGAACACGCTCGGGAAATTGGCATTACGCAGTAGCGACTGAAGACGAGCCTCGGCCGAAGGCACAGTCGGCAGGGCGCTGTCGAGTGCCTTGATGATACGCGAGCCTTGAATCCCGCTGGCGGCCGCACTCCATGACGTGGAGACGAGCAGTGCCGCCACGAGCCAGATCGTAATGAGAGCACCCGCCACACCAACGACCACGCCGGCGATCGAGTCGACGAGGCCCAACTTCACCATTTTCACGGTCCGGCGAATGGTCGATCCCAGTAGGTGACCGGCGAATTGTCCAACGACGGCGGCGACGACAACGATGATCAAGGCGATTATTGGCCGCGACGAGGAGTGCGTGATCTTCGTCGACAGCGAAGGAGCGATCGCGATGCCAACGTAAAAGCCGGCGATCAGGCCAATCCAACCGAGGACCTGTTCGATGGCGCCTTGGAACCAGCCCCGGATCCCGGCCACGATGGCAAACGCGACGATGAGTACGTCGACCCAGTTCATGGACTCCAAGTTAGACCTCATCACTGTTAAGAACGACCCGGGATCGAACTGCGAATAAGTAACATCAACTCAGCGACAACGGTCGTCACGATCTCAAGGAAACAATGATTCGAGTACCAGCCCACGTACGTTCACTGGTACGAGTTGCGGCGATGTGCTCGGTCGCGGGCGCGGTGTTGGCGTCGTGCGCCACGCCGACGGTTACGTCACCGCACGTGACCGGTCTTCCCGCTATCAGCATCTCGGTGCCGCTCTCCTCGGTCGGGTGCACGACCAACAACTCGTGCGTGGCGTTGGGAACCTCAAGTCTTGATGTCAGCCTGACGTCGGTCGGCGAATATCGACTCACGAGTGGTCGCTGGGCCGCCCTCGCCGTGCCGAACGCCGATCCCTCGACGGTCATCACGTCTTCGTCGTGCTGGAGTGAGGGTTGCCTGTTCGTCGGATCGCAGTCGAGCGGCGATCTGGTGTGGCGCTACGACGCGAGTTCACATTCGGTCACTGCCGAGAAAGCACCGGCCGGTGCGACGGGCATCGATGCCGTCAGCTGCTACACGTCGATGACGTGCGCGATTCTCGACTCTTCGAAGAGCGGCCCGAGATTTCTCACGACGACCGATGGCGGCACCACGTGGTCAGCGCCAGTGACCTTCGGTGTCCCGTCGCAAGATTTCGTGACCGCGCTCTCGTGTCCCTCGAGGCTCAAATGCATGGCGAGCTTCGAAAGTTCCTCTAGCGACATCGCGGTGTACGTGACCCAAGACGGTGGTGCCACGTGGTCACCGCGGACCGGCTTTTCCACGGTCACGTGGTCCGTGCTCACGTCTTTGAACTGTGCCGGGAAGAAGTGCCGTGGACTGGCGAAACTCTCGACCGGATGGCGGATCGTGCGAAGCGACAACTTCGGGCGTTCGTGGTCCAAAGTCGTGTCGCTGCACGGTTCGATCTTGACCCTGGCCTGCACCACACTCGAGCGTTGCGTCATTGGAGGAATGAAGAACTTCCTCTCGTCCTCGCCTTGGCTGGCAACGGTGACCTCCAACAAGGTAACCGCAGTCAAATTGAAGTACGTCCCGTCGCCAATATCCGACGTCGCGTGCGGATCAAGAATATGCGTCGCGATCGGCGTGACCACGGTGGTAACACTGCGGCCCTAGCCCTTCAGCGGTCGACGCGATCGAGTGCGGAGGCGTCAAACGCGAAGTGGCCCTGACCCCGAGATTGAGGCGGCCGCCCCGCGCGTTGGGCTCACGTTCGTCCTTCTGGTTGTTTGTATGCGAGGCTGGTGCGGTGAATTCAAGTGCCACCCTCCCGCCGTCCGGATGGTATCCGGATCCTTCCGGAGATCGCCAGTGGCGTGTCTGGAACGGGACGCAGTGGACGGAGTTGACGCGTCCCTACGGTGACGTAGCGACCGCACCGAGCATCGTGTCCGATCTGGGTCTCATTCACGCCCTGCACCGACTGCTGCGCTACGGGATCGCCGGGGACTTCGCGGGCATCAGCATCCTGGTCAGCGTGCTGGCCCACTGGCCGGGCACGGCGCATCCGGTGACGGAGTGGTTTGCGGTCGCGGCGTGCAACGTCGCGGTCGCGCTCATCATCATCGGTTCGGCCTGCTTCGCGTTCGCCGCCCGGGAACTGATGGGCCACTGGACGCCGTGGGCGTTCATCCCCGGCGTCAACCTCCTCGCCGTCAACGCCGTCGTCACCCGGCGACTCGGTGGGCAGCCGCTTCGTCGCGTGGGCGCCGAGGCCGTCTTGATGATTCTCTTCGTCGCGCAGTTCCACGCCGAGGTGTGGCTGTGCTTCGCGCCGGCCATCGTCGCACTTGGTGAGTCGCAATGGATCGCGACCTTCATCGACCAACTCCTGATCTCGTCGTCGCCTTCGTCCTCGGCCACGTCGTGAGATGACGACGACATCGACGTTCGTGCGAATCCCACGCTGCTCGCGCGACGATCCCCTCGAGATGTTTCCCCAGCGTCGGGTCGGCTAACGCGATGTACGAATGGACCGACGAACAGCAGGCGATCATCGAGGTCGTTCGTCGTTTCGTCGACGAGGAGATCCGCCCCCAGCTCGACGACCTCGAACACAATGGCGTGCCGCCCTACGCGATCCTTCGAAAGATGTACGACGTCTTCGGGCTCAAGGAGATGGCGAGGGAGAGCTTCGCGCGCCAACTCGAACGAAAGATCTCCGGTGAAGAGCCCTCGCGAGAGAGTCGGGGATCCGACCCGGCCGCGCAACTGATCTCCACGATCGAACTCTGTCGGGTCAGTCCGGGACTCCTCACCTCACTCGGCGTGTCGAGCGGCTTGGCCGCGGGCACGATCAACAAACTGGGGACCCCCGCGCAGATGGAGCGATGGGCGCTCGATCTCATGACGCTGGACAAGATCGGCGCGTGGGCGATCACCGAACCGGACTCCGGCTCCGACGCGCTCGGCGGCATGCGCACGAGCGCGCGGCGCGACGGCGAGGACTACATCCTCAACGGTCAAAAGACCTGGATCACGAATGGTCCCTACGCCGACACCATCGTGATGTACGCCAAGCTCGACGACGGCAGTGGTGAAGAGATGCGGAACCGAAAGGTCCTGACGTTCGTGCTCGACAAGGGCATGGACGGTTTGGTGCAGGCCGCCCCGATGCGCAAGATGGGCCAACACGGTTCACCGACGGGCGAGGTCTTCTTGAGTGACGTTCGCGCCGGTAAGGATCGCCTCCTCGGCGAAACGGAAGATCCAGTGGGCGGCGGCCGCCAAAGCGCGAGGGACAACTTCGTCGCCGAACGCGCCGGCGTCGCCGCCATGTCGCTCGGCATCATCGAAGAGTGCCTCAAGCTCTCCATTGACTACGCGAAGAATCGTCGACTGTGGGGCACGGCGATCGCGGACTATCAGCTCATCCAACTCAAGCTCGCCCAGATGGAAGTCGCACGCGTGAACGTGCGCAACATGGTCTTCGCCCACATCGAACGCTCATCACACGGTGCGGTGCCGACCTTCGCCGAGGCCTCCGCGATGAAGCTCTATTCGGCCCAGGCGGCCTGCCAGGTGGCCGACGACGCCATTCAGATCTTCGGCGGCAACGGGTACATCGCGGAGTACCGGGTCGAGCAGCTCTGCCGCGACGCGCGCGTCCTTCGCATCTACGCCGGCACTGACGAGATGCAGGTCATCGCCATCGCCAAGGACCTCATCCGCGACTAGTCCGACGTCGCCTCGAGCGTTGCCCGCAAGCGATCGGCCACGCCGATCCAGCCCTTGTACTCCTGCATCGCGATCGGAGCAGTGTCGAGATTCAGGAGCAACGTCGCGCCAAACTCTTCGTGAGATTGGCAGAGTTCCTTGGCCGACGCCACGTAATTGTGAATCGTGAAGACGATCGCGCCACTCGCCTCGAGACGACGAAGCGTCTGACGTTCCACCCTAAAGAACCAGTCAGCCAGGTCGCCGCGGGGGCCGCGTCGCGCGTTCGTCGGCTGATGCAGCGCCGGAGAGTCGATGAAGGTCCAGTTGAGACGCCAGAACGAACGATCCGGCTTCAGGCGTTCGAAGAACGCGTTCGTCGGTCGACTCAGTTCGACGTCGTAGATCGGCACCGGCCGATGGATGTCGTCGAGCGTCGCGCCCAACTTGGACGCGAGGTTCCAGCGTGAGGGGAAGCAGACGCAGGCCGCCTGCAGGCGCCACACGTCGGAACGCACGAGGACGCACAGGTCCTCTTGCACCAGTCGAGCGGCCGCCACGACCGGGTGCTCGTCACGACGAACTGGAATGTCAATCTCCGGGTGATGGACCTCTAAGAATCGCGTCACCTCGGCGAGCAATTCTCGACTCCCCTCGTCGCCTTCGGGGTTCGTCGCCACGACGACGTCGTACGCCGCGTCGAGCAGCTGTCGCTTCTGTTCGAGATCGTCGTCGCGCCGACGATCGGCCTCGAGCCAATGATCATGGTCGAGGGGCCGGAGCCCCATTGCCATCCGCCAGCCCTTGGTCTCGAGCGGGATGTACGCGAAGTCGCTCACGGGCGTCCGCGCTTTCGTAGGACGAACCAGTAGACGCCGAACACCGTCACGGGCACGGCGATGACGATCACGCGAGCCTCGGGCAGCACCGAGCCTCGATGGACGTTCACGATGGTCGTCGTCGTTGCGAGGGCCCACATCACTGCGCTCAACTGCTCTCTCCTTTCGACAATCCCTGCGCCCGGTCCGTCAATCGGACACCGGCCGCATTGACTACTGCGCCGTCTTCTCTTGTTGGGCCATCAACGTTTCGAGTCGCTGGAGGATGTTCGATATCGCCTCGTCTTGAGCCATGAGGTGCTTTTGGATCTCTTCGGACTCCTTCAACACCGCTTCGGCGTCGTTATAAGTGTCCTCCGAGCGCTTATCGGCGGCGCGGGCTTGGATATTCTGGCCCACGATGATGATGGGCAACAAGACGAGTTGCAGGAACGAACTCGAGAGCCACACGATGACGAAGTACGTGCCCTGTTTGATGGCGTCAGGAAGCGCGAAGAGGGCGATGATGGTGAAGATGTACGCCATCCACATGGTTCCCACCACCAGCGTGATGCGAAGGCCGAACCGGGCGTTGAAGCGCACAAAGGGGTTGGGGTGATCAAGACGGCGAAGATCGCGGGTCTTCACCGGCCCCGCTAGTTTGCGCTCCTCGACCCGGGGGTGTCGCACGTACTCATAGATATTTGGCATACCGGAATTCTCACACGTTCGGACTGCGACACGAAACCCGCGTACTCACGAGAAATCGATTGGTCGCGGCGTGTCGTCGGGACGATGGTGTCGCCGACGCGGTGATCGTCGGCGGCCGACCCAAGCGTGCATGCGAGACTGGCGACGTGGAATTCACACTCGAGCGGAGCAAGGCTTTGCTCACTCGGACGCCGGCCTCGCTGAGTGCATTGCTCGAGGGGCTCCCGGAAGAATGGACGATGTCCGACGAGGGGCCGGGCACGTGGTCGCCCTATCAAGTCGTTGGTCATATGGTCCACATCGAAGAGTCCGACTGGATAGACCGCACGCGCACCATCCTCGTCGAGGGCGAGGCGCGCAACTTCGAACCCATCGACCGCGAAGCGGGATTCTCGCGCTTTGCGGGCTGGCCGATGACCGAACTCCTGGACCGCTTTCGTGCGGTGCGGGCTTCGAACCTCGCAGAGCTGGACAGCGTCGTCTCGGCCGACGACCTCGTGCGCATTGGCATTCATCCCACGTTCGGTGACGTGACGCTCGCTCAACTCCTGGCGACGTGGGTCGTGCACGACTTGAACCACCTCGACCAAATCACCAAGACAATGGCCAAGCAGTACAAAGAGGCGATCGGTCCCTGGCGAGAGTTCCTACCGATCGTCGACGCGCCCTGACACTGACGTTGACCGACAGGTGTTTCGCGCGCGAATGGTTCGTCCGCGTCAGGTCCCGTCGAAGTCCAGCCAACCGGGTCGCGCGCGCCAGTGCCCTCCGCGCTCGAGCAGGTCGAGGACCGCGCGCTGGAGCGACGTGTCGCGGGGCAGGTCGCGCAACGCCGCTCCCGGTCGCTGAAAGATGAAACCGAGGGTCTCCTCGTCGTTGTCGTACCACCCGTCGAGCAACGTGAAGCGCCGTTGAAACTGCATGATGTTGCTCTTGGGATCGAGGAAGTCGGCGAGTTGTGCGTCCAGCAACCATGACTGGCACGTGGCGAGGCGCCGCTGTTCGACCGGCCACAGAGTTCCCAGAACCTCTCTCGCACGTGAGAAGGTCACGTCGAGGTCGTGCGGTCCGAGCGCTGTTCCGTACGGGATGTGGATGCCGACCGACGGATCACCCCGACGAAAACCCTCGCCGAGCACGAGGCTCTCCTCCGGTGAGTACCACGGCTCCGGAGAGAGATTCCCGACGCCGAGATTCACACGGTGGAACTGGAGGCTCCCAATCTGGACCATCTCACCACGCAGCACCGGCAACAGCCACCAACCAGGGTCGAAGCCGATGCTCCCCCACTTGCGTTCGTGGATCTGCACGTGGCGCGTCACGATCGTCATCGTCGTCTCGAGGACGTCCGGCGGACAGCCCGATTGACGAAGGAACGTAACCGCCGCGTCATGACAGATCGCGAAGAGATAGAAGTAGAAGAAGCGACCACTCGGGCCGGCGTCGTCGAGGTCGTCCCAGATCGGAATCGGTGCGTCGATGTCACCACGGCATTCATCGACCCACTCGACCAGTGAGGCGAGCAACGTCACCCACTCGTCGTCGGCGCGAAAGGCCGCCCACTGGGCGAGCACTTCATTGATCACCGGCGTCGGCGTCGCCACCTCGGCGAGGGTGGCCTCGATTCCGTTCTCGTCGAGGTCGCGCACCCGTGCACGGACGTCCTTCGATGACGTCGGCAAGAAGGCCCTCATCTCTTCAATGGTGGCGTCGCCGTGGCGCATCAGTGCGTACCGAGGGGGTGGAAGTGGACGCCCATCGCCGACAGTCGTTCGACGTGGCGTACGAGGCGGGGGCGGAACGCGTCGAGTGATTCTGGCGTGCCCCAGGCGACCTCACTGAAAGCGGCGACGCGGGGAAAGGCCATGTAGTCCAAGTGATCGCGAGTGGCGATGTACTCACTCCAGAGTTGTACCTGGGCGCCTCGCACGTGGCGCCAGTACCGCTCGTCGAGTCCCGGAGGAATCACGGAGAACCGATAGACCTTCTCCCACGGCGTGACCGTCGGGGGCGGCGCCATCGCGACCGGTTCATCGCCCGAATCAGTATTCAACCAGTCGAAGTAGAGGAACTGCATGGGGGCCATGACGACGTCGTGTCCCGATTCGGCGGCGACCCGGCCCCGAGTGGAGTGGCGCCACGCGCAGATCACGACGTCCTCGTCAACGTCGGCGTCCATCACTTCGTCCCACGCGAGGACCTCGTGACCGTCGGCGCGCAGGGCCGCGGTGAGTCGTTCGGTGAAGAGTCCTTGCAGTTGACGTTCGTCACGGAATCCGTGCTCGGCCATGACCGCCTGGGCCAACTCGCTGTCCTCCCACTCGGTCGTCGGGCATTCGTCTCCCCCGATGTGAACCGGGCTACCGGGGAAGCGACCCGCGACGTAGCGCACGACGTCCTCGGCGAAGGACAGGGCACCCTCGCCGACGTTGAGGACGTGCCCACTGATCCCCCAGCGAGTCCAGACCTCGACCGGATCGTCGCCGTTACCCAGATCGGGATACGCGGCGATCACCGCTTGGGCGTGGCCGGGTAGGTCGATCTCGGGCACGATGGTGACGAACCGACGCCGCGCGTGTTGGCGGATCACCTCGAGATCCTCCGCGCTGTAACAACCGCCGTGGGGCTCTTCGTCGTCGAGTCCGCCCCCCTCGTGACCGATCGGCGACGAACGACGGATCGAGGCGACGCTACGAAGGCGGGGCCAGTTCGGGACCTCGACGCGCCAACCCTGGTCGTCATTGAGGTGCAGATGAAGTCGATTGAGCCGGTGCGCGGCGATCTGATCGATCAACCGACAGACCGTCGCGACGTCGAAGAAGTGGCGAGCGACGTCCAAGTGAACGCCACGCCACGCGAATCGAGGACCGTCTTCGATGAAGAGTCGCGGAAGTTCGATCGAATCGAGTGGCGCCGCGCTCGACCAGAGTTCGTTCGGACCGAGTTGACGCACGACGGTGAGTGCGTAGGCGACACCGACCGCGGAGCTGGCGTCGATCGTGACCTCGGTGTCGATCGCGAGTCGATACCCTTCGTCGCCGAAGCCATCCACTCGACGAACGATCGCGTCGGGCGCGTTCGCGACATCCACGATCTCAACGACCCAGCCGATCGACGCCTCCAGGTCTCGCGCGAAGGTCTCGACGACGTCACGCCATTCGTCCTCGACGGCGACACGCACCGGCGAATGCCACGTCACGGTTCCGCTCCGAACGTCCAGTGAGCGCGGCCGTGGAACGAGCGCGACGCTCACTGCTGCTTCACTGCGTAGCAGGCCGCGTGATGCGTCGCGGAGAGTGCCACCATGGGCGGCGTGGAGACGCGGCACTGATCCATGGCGAGCGGACAGCGTGGCGCGAAGCGACAGCCCGGACCCGGATCGATCACCTTGGGCGGCTCGCCCAGGTCGTCGCCGTCGAAGGCCGTCGGTGCGAGGTGCGGGTCGGGCGCCGAGGACATCAAGAGTCGCGTGTAGGGGTGTTGGGGCGATCCGATCACCTCATTGGTGAGACCCTCTTCGGCGATTCGTCCGGCGTAGAGGACGATCATTCGATCGGCGACGTAGCGCGCACTGGCGAGGTCGTGCGTGATGTAGAGGATGGACACGCCCTCGTTGTCGCGGAGCCCCTTCATGACGTTGAGCAGACCGATGCGAATCGACACGTCGAGCATGGAGACCGGTTCGTCGGCCAAGATGAGCGACGGGCGCGACGCCAACGCTTGGGCGAAGCCGAGACGTTGACGCTGTCCTCCGGAGAGCTCGTGCGGATAACGCCGCAGCAATTCGTCGCCCGGGGTGAGCCCGACCTTCTCGACCAACGAGACCGCCTCGGCGAACCGGTCGGAGCGTTTGATGTCGGGTCGGTGCAACTTCAATGTGCGCAACAGTCCGTGCCCGGCTCGTAGGACCGGGTTGATCGACCCGAAGGGATCCTGGAAGACCATCGGCATATCGCCGCGGCTCGAGCGGACCTGGCGACGGCCCATCGCCTTGCCTTCGAACACGAAGGAACCCGAGGTCGCGGGATACAGTCCCGACAACACCCGCGCGATCGTGGACTTTCCCGAGCCGGACTCCCCGACGAGGGCCACGATCTCGCCCGGCGCGACGTCGAAGGAGACCTCGTCGATCGCGTGCAACTGTCCGCGGGAGCGAAAGCCCCCGACGCGAAAGAGACGGGTGAGGTCCTGGACCTTCAATATGGCGTCAGGCATCGTTCTTCCTCGTTCGCGCCACGAGGTGACAGCGCACCTGGTGATCGCCGTAGGAGATGAGCTCGGGGCGCACGGTGCGACATTCGTCGTTGGCGTACGCACAGCGCGGCGCGAAGAGACATCCGTCGGGCGGATCCACCAACGACGGCGGATTGCCGGCGATGCCGGTGAGCTGCTTGGCCTCTCCGAGCAACGAGGGGAACGCCTCCATCAGACCTTGGGAGTACGGGTGCTCGGGTCGGTCGAAGACCTCACGCGTCGGCCCGAGTTCGACGACCTCGCCGGCGTACATGACGGCGAGACGATCCGAGTAGTGCGATACGACGCTCATGTCGTGCGTGACGAAGATGACCGCGAAGCCCAACTGGTGGCGCAGCGTCTGGACCTGGTGCATCAACGATCGTTGCGCGACCACGTCCAGCGCCGAGGTCGGTTCGTCCATGATGACGAGTTGGGGCTCGAGGAGGAGCGCCATCGCGATCATGGCGCGCTGGCGCATGCCGCCCGAGAGCTGGAACGGGTAACTCTTCAAGTGGGCCGCGTCGATCGCGACCATGGCGAGCGCTTCGGCCGAGCGTTCGGCGATCCTCTCGTCGTTCCACTCGGTGTGCGCCTTGCAGGCGTCGGCCAATTGGGCGCCGATCGTCAGGGTCGGGTTGAGCGCGTTCATGGCGCTCTGCATGACGACGGAAATGTCGCGCCAGCGGTGCAGTCGCAACGCTTCGGGCGTGAGCGTCGTGAAGTCGACCCCCTCGAAGAGCACCTCACCACCGGAGATCCGTCCGGGGTAGGTGAGAAGTTGGGCCACGGCGAACAGCAACGTCGACTTGCCACAGCCCGACTCGCCCACGATGGCGAGGAACTCTCCCTTGGCGAGGTCGAACGAGACCCCGGCGACGGCCTGGGCCGGTCCGGACGCGGTGGCGTACTCGACGCTGAGATCACGGACCTGAAGGACCAGTTCGCTCACGCGACGCTCCGTTTCTTCGTGGCGCGCACCGGCCGCAGCGCGGGATTGGCGACTTCGTCAAAGGCGTAGTTCAAGAGCGCGAGGCCGCTTCCGAGGATCGCGATCGCGACGCCCGGTGCCAGCGCCCACAACGGGAGCCCCGTCTGGAGCGCTTCGTTGTTCTGGGCCCAGTACAGCATCGTGCCCCACGACTCGGTGTTGATGTTGCCGAGTCCGACGAACTGCAGACCGGCCGACGCGAGGACCGCGTAGAGCGCCGCGCCGAGGAAGTTGGCCACGATGAGTGACGTCATCGGGGGAATCAACTCCACGGTGATCACGTACCAACTCGATTCCCCGCGCGCCTTCGCCGCGAGCAAGTAGTCGCGATTGCGAAGTGACAGCGCCTGGACTCGCAACTGTCGAGCTCCGTAGGACCAGCCGGTGAACACCAGGACGAAGACCATCAACCAGAAGCTCGCGCTCTTGAGGTACCCGACGATCACGATGATCAAAGGGAAGGTCGGGATGACCAGCACGACGTCGGTCAACAACGACAACCCGTCGTCAATGAAGCCGCCCATATAGGCGGCCGAAATGCCGATGATGACTGAGAGGATGGTGCAAAGAAAACCGACGATCAACGCGATCATCACCGACTGACGGGTTCCGGCGATCACTTGGGAGAAGACGTCCTGGCCGAAGGACGTCGTGCCGAGTAGGTGCGACCACGAGAGTCCGGCACCGGGCCGGTAGATCTCGGCCGCCGGATCGTGCGGGGTGAACCACGAGGGGAAGGCCGTCAACACCAGCAGGACGAAGAGGATGATCGCTCCGGCGGCGGCCTTCTTGTCGCGTCGCATGAAACGATAAGACCGACCGGCCAAGTTCCCGAGGAGACGAAGCGCTCTCACGACGTGGTCCTGGTTCTCGGGTCCAAGAGCGCCGTGGCGATATCGGCGATGAAGATCGCGACGAGGACCGCCACCGTGATGAGCAAGAAGAGCGCCTGCATCAGTGGGTAATCCTCATTCTCCACGGCTTGCAGCAACAAAAATCCCAACCCCGGATAGTTGAACACGTACTCGACGAGGATCGCGCCCGAGATCACGAAGCCGAGTGACATGGCGAAACCGGTGAGGTTCGGCAGGAGTGCGTTGCGTCCCGCGTACTGCCACAGGATGCGACGGGGCTTGAGGCCCTTGGCTCGACCCATCTTCACGTAGTCCTCGGCCACCACCGTGATCATGTTGTTGCGCATCGTGAGGATCCAACCGCCGATCGCCGTGATCAAGATCGTGAAGGCCGGGAGTATCGAGTGATCGAGGATGTTCCCGATGAAGCCGAAGGTCAACGACGGCGTCACGGTCTCGGTATAGCCCCCGAGAATCGGGAACCATCCCAACGTGAGACCGAAGAACCAGATAAACAGCAGGCCGAGGAAGAAGTACGGAAAGGCCGAAATGACGATGAAGACCGGCGGCAGGACGCTGTCGAGTGCGCCGCCTCGTCGCCACGCGGCGACGGCGCCCAGCATGGTGCCGATGAGAAAGCCGAGGATCGTGCTGACGCCGACGAGTCCGAGCGACCAGGGCAGCGCCTGGGAGATGACGTGACTGACGGGTTCGGGGAAATCCAACAGCGAGATCCCGAAGTTGAGGTGGACGCAGTTGTTGAGGTACTGCAAGTACGACGAGATCAGGCTCTGGTGAGTATTGATGCCGAAGGCGACTTCGAGGGCCTTCAATGACGCCGGGTTGATGTGACCGCGCAGGCGCCCCATCATCGCTTCGGCGGGGTTGCCCGGCATGAGCCGGGGGATGAGGAAATTCACCGTCATGGCTGCCCACAATGCAATGAGCAGAAAACCCAGACGGCGAGCTAGGAACCTCATCTCCCCGACTCAGACCGACAATTGATTACTTTTTGGGCTTCAGGTGCAGTACCACGACGCCCCAGTCCGGCACGTTGTAGAGACCGGGCTGCGCGTAGGGGTTCGTCGCCGAAGGGAATCCGGAGTACTCATTGGAGTTGTACTGGAACCAGTCGACTTCTTCTAGTACCGGGATCACCGGCAACTGCTGGACCATGATCGTCTGCAGTTTGTTGATGATCGTGTGCTGGGTTGTCGCACTCGTGGTCGAACCGTACTGGTTCAACAGCGCGTCCACGGCCGGGCTCGAGAAACGCTCCCAGTTCGAGGGCGCGGGCTTGCCGATCGCGGCCGAGTTCTTCGAGTACAGCCACTGACGCATCTCGTAGAAGGGTGATGGTCCACCGGTCTCGACGTCGTAGGCCAGCTGGAAGTTTCCGTTCAAGACGTCGGTCGTGAAGTTCGACGCCGCCGCGCCGTTCACGGTGACCTTGATGCCCACCTTGGCGAGCTCTTGGCTCACCACCTGCATGCTGGCGACCCAGTCGGAGTAACCACCGTTGGTCACCACCGTCAGGTCGAGTTCCTTGCCGTTCTTCGAGAAGAAACCGTCACTGCCCATCTTGTAGCCGTCGGCCACGAGGACCGACTTCGCCTTGGCGGGGTTGTAACTGTTGCCGGCGAGAGCCATCGCGGAAGAACTGCTCCACGACTTGAAGGTCGGAGCGACGATACCGGTCTGGCTCGCCGGCGGCTCGTAGCCGTACTCGCCCTTCTGGGAGATCGCGGCACGGTTGATGCCGTAACTGATCGCTTCACGTACCGCCACGTCAGCCGTGGGCCCGCTCTTCAAGTTGGGGAAGAGTGACACGTTGGCGACCGGCGGGAACCAGTAGCCGTTGCCGGCCTTCTTGGCCACGAAGTAACTCTTGATGTTCGGGATGAACTGCGCACCGTAGGCCGACGAGCCTTGGGCCAGGTACTCGTTGGCCGAGTTGTTGGAGAGGAACGCCGGCATGTTCAGCGTCTTCACGACGGGCAGGCCAGCCTGCCAGTAGTGAGGGTTCGCGGTCCACTTGATGTTCTGCGGCGTGCAGCTGGACAACTCGTAGCCGCCGGTACCGACCGGCTTGGCGATGGGGTCCGTCACAGGATTCTTGATCTTGCTCCAGATGTGCTGGGGGACGATCGGAACCTGGTCCGCGACATAGTAGAAGTAGGGCACGGCCGACGTCGAGAAGTTGAAGACGACCTTATTGGCGCCACTTTGCTTGACACTCGAAAGCACCGACCAGACCGCGTTGAGGTCCAGGGCCGGGTACTTCTTCAAGAGGTTGAACGTGTAGGCGACGTCGGCGGCGCTGAATGGCGTGCCGTCCGTCCACTTCACGCCGGAGCGAATGGTGAAGGTCAACGTCTTGTTGTTGTTGCTCCACGCGTAGCCGGTCGCGAGCCACGGCGTGACCTTGGAGTTCTGGAGCGCGTTCACGAAGTCGAGTGTCTCGTAGATGGTGCCGACCGAGAACATCGCGTCGAATCCGTTGAATGGGGTGAACGCACACGGCCACAGTTCACCTTGCTCATTGTCAAGGTTCAGTGGCACTTGACCGGATGCACCGGCGATCGCCGGCATTCCCATGACGCACGTGCTCGCCACGAGCGCGAGCGTTGACGCGAGAAGACCTACCCTGGACTTCCTTCTCATATTGCAACTCCTTAGCTAAGAACCCGGAGGCTCACTCGTTCATCGAACCCATCGTCGATGAATTTGTTTCGATTCACTTTGGTGATTTCGATCGAACCGACACCCGTGACCACGTCGCGCGGAAGTAACTCTGCACTAGACGAGATCACGAAATCGATGTTGATCGCTCCCCTTCCAGAATGCACCTGTCAGAGAACCTAGTCCAGAAAAATGGCTAAATTTCTTGGCCCGTCAGGCGGTGAGTGTGACTTTGTTAAGTCCCGGGGCGGTATCGATCGGACGCCCGCGAAGTTCGCCCAGACGCAACGACAAAACCTGTCCGACCACGACCAACGCAAGTCCGAGACACCAATTGTCCATCGTTTCGGGCAGCATGATGTCGGCGTCGCTCGCCTGAGATGGGTGTTCGGCAGAGCGCAAAATAACAGTGCGCATGCCACGCTCGGTGCACTGTGCGACGAGGCTGGCCGCGATCTCGTCTTCCATTTCATCGGTCACCACCACGAGCAACGTCGCACCGTCACCGTCCGCACCAATCGGGCCGTGCAGATAGTCAGGAGCCGAGTACGCCTCGCACCGAACGCCCGTGACCTCACGAATCTTGAGAGCGATCTCGGCGGCCACCGCGTAACCGATGCCACGGCCGACCACGGTGAGTCCGCGAGGTGCATTGAGCAGCGACGTCGGGAAGGCAGACGAAAGTGCCCAATCGGCCGTGCGGTCGATGACGTCGGGAAGTGACTCGAGACCCGGGAGCGCCTTCTCGCTCAGGGCCGAGACGAACTGCGCCAGCGCGTGACAACTCGTCGAGAAGGTCTTGGTTGACGCGATGGCGCGTTCGGGACCAGCGAAGAGTTCAACGACCGAATCACCTTCGAGGGCTAACGCGGAGTTGGCTTCATTCGTGAAGATCACGTTCGGGCGTCCCTGGAGTTTCGCGGTGCGTATTACTTCGAGCATGCCCGGCGACTTGCCCGATTGGGAAATGGCCACCACGCCCGCGCCATCAAGTTTCATCGAGCTCTCGTCTTGGAAGAGTGACGGCGTGGCCAACGCGACGACGAGACCGAGTTCGCGACCCGCGAGGTACTGAAAGAACGCCGCGGCGTTATCCGATGATCCGCGCGCGGCGACCAGTGCGTAGTCGACGTCTCGCCACGAGCCGGCGGCGTCGCGCGTCTGTTGCTCGCCGAGTTCGGCGCGACGGCGAAGGATGTCGCCCTGTGAGCGAATCTCCTCTTCGAAAATTGTCGTCATCGGCTAGTCCCTTCGAACGCGCGAAAACGTGATGACGTTCAACTAACCAAGTCGGGTGATGTCTCCATGCCTTGCTTCCACACGGAGCGGGCAATGATCTTCGTCGTGTCGGCGCGGTAACTGTACTTGTTGGCGACGTCGCGAATCTCTTCGAGTAGGCCCTCGGTCAGTGTGATGGCATCAAGGCCCAGGGCGATGAAGCGTTCGCGGCTGACGTTGAGATCGTTTTCGACCGCCTCGCGTCGGGGATTCGGGAGGTGCGCGATCTCGACTCCGGTTTCTTTGGCGATGAGTTCCGCGAGTTCGATCACGCGGTAGGTCTCGGTCACCTGGTTGAAGACACTGACCTGGTCACCTCGGTTCGGCGGATTCTCTAGCGCGATCTGGATGCAGCGGACCGTGTCGCGAATATGGATGAACGCGCGCGTCTGTCCGCCCGTGCCGTGGACGGTCAACGGGTGGCCGATGGCGGCCTGCATCAAGAAGCGGTTCAGGACCGTGCCATAGTCGCCGTCGTAGTCGAAGCGGTTGATGAGTCGTTCGTCGAGTGCCGTCTGCGGCGTCTGGGTCCCCCACACGATGCCCTGGTGGAGGTCGGTGATGCGCAGTTGGTCGTTCTTGGCGTAGAAGGCGAAGAGCAACTGGTCCAGCGTCTTGGTCATGTGATACACCGAGCCGGGATTCGCGGGGTGGAGGATCTCACGCTCGATCTCGCCGTCGGGCGTGGGCACCTTCACGGTGAGGTATCCCTCGGGAATCGGTGCAGAACCGGACCATCCGTAACCGTAGACACCCATGGTTCCGAGGTGGACCAGCGCGATGTCGAGGCCGCTTTCGACGATCGCCACGAGGACGTTGTGCGTGCCGCGCACGTTGTTGTCAACGGTGTAGCGCTTCGCGGCGGCGTTGCGCATCGAATACGGCGCCGCGCGCTGCTCACCGAAGTGCACGATCGCGTCCGGTCGTTCATCGCGCAACAACCCGAGGAAACGCTCGTACTCTTCGGCGAGGTCGAGGTTGACGAAGCCGATCTCCTTGCCCGTCAACTCCTTCCAGGTGCGGATACGCTCGCCCATCGGTCGGATCGGGGTGAGCGACTCGACCTCGAGCTCGAGGTCGATCTCACGGCGACTGAGGTTGTCGACCACGATGACGTCGTAGCCCTTGTCCGAAAGGTGGAGCGTTGTGGGCCAGCCACAGAATCCGTCGCCGCCGAGTACCAGTACCTTCATACAATCTCCTCATTCGAAGCCGACACGACGGCTTCAACCAAGTATCGAAGCCCCGTTCGAGGGGGATCTTTACCCCTCAACCTTACCAGCGACCCAAATATCGGCCGAATCTCAAGAGCCAATCACGGGCCGTTCCGCGCACCGAGCTATGACGTCGCGGACGTCGAATCATTCATCGCCGGGATGATCGTCGAGCCGTAGGCCTCGAGCGTCTCGGCATTGGCGTCGTGCTGCAGATACAACGCGAACTGGTCGACACCGATGGCGCGCAACTCTTCCAGTCGTTCGATGTGACGTTCTTCCGGCCCCAAAAGGCAGAAACGATCGACGACCTCGTCGGGCACGAATTCGGTATGGGTGTTGCCGGCCCGACCATGCTCGCTGTAGTCGTAACCCTCACGACCTTTGATGTAGTCCGTCAACGCCACCGGTATCGGGGAATCGGGGTCGCTGCCGTAGCGCTGGACGATGTCCGCCACGTGGTTGCCCACCATGCCCCCGAACCAACGGCACTGATCTCGTTGGTGAGCGATGTCATCGCCGACGTACGCGGGCGCCGCGACGCAGAACGTCAACGCGTCGGGATCGCGCCCCGCATTCGCGGCCGCGTCGCGCACCGACGTGATCATCCATCGCGCGATGTCCGGATCGGCCAACTGCAAAATGAATCCGTCACCGACTTCGCCGGCGAGCGTGAGCGCCTTGGGACCGTAGGCCGCGACCCAGACCTCGAGTTTGCTCTGCTCGCCCCAAGGGAATCGAAGCGTCGAACCGTGGTACTCGACCGAACGACCGTTGGCGAGTTCTCGAATGACGTCAATCGACTCTCGTAAGGTCGCGAGCGTCGTCGGCTTCCCGTTCGTCACGCGAACAGCCGAATCCCCGCGCCCGATCCCACAGACCGTTCGATTGCCGTACATCTCGTTCAGCGTGGCGAAGAGACTCGCGGTCACCGTCCAGTCGCGCGTCGCGGGGTTCGTGACCATCGGTCCGACTTTGATCGAGCGCGTCGAGGCCAGGATCTGGCTGTAGATGACGAAGGGCTCTTCCCACAAGATGTGCGAATCAAATGTCCACACGTAGTGGAAACCCAACTGCTCCGCGCGCGTCGCAAGCTCAACGACCCGAGAGGCCGGCGGATTGGTCTGTAGCACGACACCAAAGTCCATGATCACATCCTTCGCCTGATAGAGACCGCTCCGCGACTTGCGTTACAACAGGTACTGGCTCAGACCTCTTCGCAAGAACTTCCCGTGCCCGACGGCACCGGTGAACGTGTTGTTCTCGACGACGACGCGACCACGCGACAGCACGGTCACGACCCGGCCGTCGACGTGCATGCCCTCGTAGGCCGAGTGGTCCATGTTCATGTGGTGCGTCTTCACACTGATATCGGTCGTGCCCTTCGGGTCGTAGATAACGATGTCGGCATCAGAACCGGGCGCGATCACACCCTTCTTCGGGTACAGGCCGAACATCCGCGCCGGCGTCGTCGACGCCAACTCGATCCATCGCGACAGCGTTATCTCACCCGTCACGACGCCCTGATAGAGCAGGTCCATCCGGTGTTCGACCGAGCCGATGCCGTTGGGGATCTTGGAGAAGTTCCCGAGTCCGAGTTCCTTCTGGTCCTTCATGCAGAACGGACAGTGGTCGGTACTGACGACCGAGACGTCGTTCGTGCGTAGGGCGCGCCACAGCGAATCCTGGTGTCCCTCGGCGCGCGAGCGAAGCGGCGTGGAACAGACGTAGGCCGCACCTTCGAAGCCCGGTTTGGAGAGATGCTCTTCGAGGCTCAGGTAGAGATACTGCGGGCAGGTCTCGGCGAAGACGTTCGCACCCAGTCCACGAGCGAGCGCAATGGTGTCGACCGCTTCTTTACAACTCACGTGCACGATATAGAGAGGCGCCTTAGCGACTCGGGCCAGCATGATCGCCCGGTGCGTCGCCTCTTCTTCCATCTCGACCGGTCTCGTGAGCGAGTGATAGCGCGGATCGGTTTCGCCGCGCTCGATCGCTTGGGCGACGAGGACGTCGATGGCCGGTCCGTTCTCGGCGTGCATCATGATGGTGACGCCCAGCTCCGAGGCCGTCTGCATCGCTCGAAGGATCTGTCCGTCGTCGGAGTAGAAGACGCCGGGATACGCCATGAACAGTTTGAAGCTCGTGACGCCTTCATTGTTCGTCAGGTCAGCCATGGCCTTCAGGGCCGCATCGTCGACACCCCCGATGATCTGGTGGAAGCCGTAGTCGATCGCACAGTTGCCGTCGGCCTTCTCGTGCCACGCGGCCAATCCGTCGTGCACGTCTTCACCGGTTCGTTGCACCGCGAAGTCGACGATCGACGTCGTGCCCCCGAAGGCCGCGGCGATCGTGCCCGTCTCGAACGTGTCCGACGCGTTCGTTCCGCCGAAGGGCAGTTCCATGTGCGTATGGACGTCGACACCACCGGGAATGACGTACTTCCCCGACGCGTCGAGGACCCGATCACAACTCGGCTTCACGCTCTCGAAATAGCCCGGCGTGCCGAGCGCGGCGATCTCGTCGCCGTCAATCAAGACGTCGTAGTCCTGGGCTCCGCTCGACGAGACGACCTGGCCACCGGTGATGAGTACGCGCGCCATCACTTACCAGTCCGTGAGGGGTTCGTACATGTCGGGACGTCGATCGCGGTAGAAGGCCCACTGCTCGCGAACCTCTTTCAAGAGGTCCATGTCGAGGTCGCGCACGACCAGTTCTTCGTCATCCGTACTGGCCACCTCGCCGACGAACTGTCCGCGAGGATTCACGAAGTAACTCTGACCGTAGAAGTCATTCGTGCCCAACTTTTCGACACCGACGCGGTTGATCGCTCCGATGAAGTACTCGTTCGCGACGGCGGACGCGGGCTGCTCGAGCTGCCAGAGGTACGCCGACAGACCACGACTCGTCGCCGAAGGATTGAAGACGATCTTGGCGCCGGCGAGGCCCAAGGCGCGCCACCCCTCCGGGAAGTGTCGGTCGTAACAGATGTAGACACCGATGCGACCGACGGCGGTGTCGAAGATCGGGTAGCCGAGGTTGCCCGGTCGAAAGTAGAACTTCTCCCAAAATCCGCTCACCTGCGGAATATGCGTCTTGCGATATTTGCCGAGGTACGTGCCGTCGGCGTCGATCACGGCCGCCGTGTTGTAGAGGACGCCCTCTTGCTCCATCTCGTAGACGGGGAGGATCATCACCATATTGAGTTCGGCGGCGAGCGCCATGAAGCGCTGCGTCGTCGGTCCTTCCGGCACGGCCTCTGCGTAGTCGTAGTAGGTCGCGTCCTGCACCTGGCAAAAGTAGGGACCGTAAAACAGTTCTTGGAAACAAATCACTTGCGCGCCTTGGGACGCGGCGGCGCGAGCGTGCTGCTCGTGGAGATCGATCATCGAGTCCTTGTCGCCGGTCCACGCGGTCTGCACCAGCGCTGCTCTCACTACGTCGGTCATCGGACCCCCTTTCGAGCACACACGTCAGTCGTGCCTTCTTCGAATAGAAAGAACCATAGACAATGTTTCCCGGCGCCGTTGCGAGCGGGTGGCGTCACCGAACACGGTTCACCGGGCTAGTGGCGAGTAACGATGGGTTTCGAGGATGGTCCGAGTCGTAGTTCTGGCGGCGGTGTGCAGTACCTCGTCAACGTGCCCGCTAACGCGTTCACGAACGTCAACTCTTTCGTCGAAGGTACCGAAATCGTCACGGGCGCGCCGTAGCCCGTGACCGTCTCGGTCGCGTGGACAGATCGGAAGAGCGTCGTGTAGGGAAAGAGTGTAGATCTCGGTG
>OBLU010000601.1_pt1 | contig 33974 bp, 25 predicted proteins | sample 1518681 | NCBI WGS metagenome assembly OBLU01 (sample SAMEA3539304, study PRJEB22396) | soil metagenome | biome: tundra; feature: field; material: soil | place: USA | collected 2010-05 | depth 0.15 m
GCGCTTTTGCTGTTCAATCTCAGCCGACCTCGGCGACTGATTGAACTTAGCAATCTGATTCAGACGGCGTCACGCACCTTTGCCGAAAACACACGATAATTCGCACTCTGAAACTCTGCCGTGCCGCAGAATTTCGGTACGGTTGTGCACCCCCAAGGTAACTCCAAACAATCTCCAAGCAGTGTAAACTGGCTACCTACATCCTCCCCAAGCAGCAATTGATCTCATCTATATATATATAGACGCACGCCAGGGCGATATCCCCGGTTCTTTCGATTTCAATGGACTGCCAGATCATTGGGTTGCAACTGTTAACCTTCAAATTTGCGCGAAGCCTCGTCAGGTCGATCGACCCAGAAAAGTAGATCCTGGTGACTCGCTCGCCAGGCTCGTCTCCGGCTTCATTGCGCGCACAACGAAACACTCCGTTGCGGAACAGATTGACGTAGATCTCAAAAAACTCCACATTTTCGGGCACATCGAAAGCTGGAGCAAAGGGAGTTGCATGGTTAATCCGCTTTCGGTCGCCGTGCACTTCGCTCTGCGGCCTTGGTGCTGTGACCATCTCTTTCTCGGGTATCCCGATTCGAGCAATTGATTCGATGGTGATATTCAGGCCATCGGGATTTCCGCTATCAGCCAACAACTTAAATCGCGAGTTCCCCAGCTCGGGAAGTTTGTGCTTCATCCAGGTTGCCAGAATCATGGCGCTGTAGACCTGCCGAATGTCAGCAAAATGCTCACTCTCGTTCACCTCTTCCTCGATGCGAGGGAGCACGATCTCCCGGAACAGATTGAGGGCGAAATCGGACTCTCCTTCGTATGCATGGACTCCGGGCCCCGCAGATCTGCTGAACAATTCTTTCCTGGCGAGCAGATCCGCCTCGCACTGGACACCAAGGTGATTTCTCAATATGTAGGCCACAACCCTCCCGGGGGCAAGGTCGATCCCGCGCATGAAGGCGTTCAGATTAGTCTTAACTTCATCGTCGCCGGGTGGCTCATCTCCGGGGTGGTCTCCATCGCACTCATATACTGCAGCTTCTGTAGGAATGATCCAGACCTTTTGAAAGGAATTGAATTGCATCCTGCTGTTGCCAAATCTTCTTCGAGCCTCGGCGTAGACAGCATTCCAGTATTCCCTGCCGACCGCATTGTCAGGATGCATGAATGAGGCGGTCAGCCTCTTCAGCATGCAATCCTGAGAGAGAAGGGTTCTTCCTAGGGCAGTTCCCGACAGTTCTTTCGGCAACATCCGGTCTGATTCAAAGGCCGAGAGGTTCACCCATTGAGTGTCGTCCCGGATGGCAAGGGAAGTTTTGAAATAGTCGGTGAGCTTCTCATAATCCGCGGCTCGCGTGGGATCGATCACATAAGCATCATCTCCGCGATGAAAAAAGAAATGGGTTGGCCCCGCTTCACCTTTGGCCACATTGATTCCACTGAAACGCGGCGGTGTCATCTTCCTACCAGGGCCAACCAACAGATTGCGTCCTTCAGCTTCAGAGACATCGGCCGCGGCGCCAACTCTCGATTCGCCCTGAACGGTCGCTCCGTGAATGATGTAGAATTGGATAACTTTTTCGCCAACAGCAGCAGATAGATTACCTGCCTTATGGGCATTCTCGATGGCCGTGAACCCCTCCGCGCCGCCCGTCAGGATCAGCATGAGACCAGTTCGAACCTCGTCTCCGTCAGCGACTTGGGTAGTGGAGGTTGCCTGAAGATTGATTGAATAGTCCCTGTGATCTCCCGAAGCCGTGATACGACGTGCACAGCTAGCAAGTGGGTATCTTCGTCCGGCCGACTCTCCAGCTTAAGAATCCAACTGCCATGGTGCCCAAGATGATCGGAACCAGCGCTCCGCGGAAAACTCAAGTCAACCATCAAAGTCCGAAGATCTTCGGCAACCGAAGCAAAGCCTGAATCGGGCCATTCAATGAGAGGGCGGCAATTCTTTGGAAGCGCCTGGAGGCTCGCAAACTCCTCTGAGGAGAAGATAACCGGCTTAAGGATGATGGGAACGACCAAAGCTTCCCTTCGGCGATGGCGCTCCATGGCCTTCCTCACTTCAATGTCGCGGCAATAGTGCGAGGCAATGAAATGAGGACTAACCAGAAAGAGAATGATCTCTGCCTGGTTGAGGGCCTCGTTAATCCTCTGGTCCCATTCTTCTCCGGGCCGGATCATCCGATCATGCTAGGTGGTAATAAACCCATCACGCTTAAGGATGTTCAAATGCGCGTCGAGTTCGTCCCGGAGAGCCGCGTCTTTGTGGGAATACGAGTAGAACAGGCTACGTGGCTTTGGCTTACTGGAATGAGTTTCAAGCTGAATCAACAAGTCGGATCCCCGCCTTTCTGGCGAACCTAGTCTAGCTAGCAGGTTGCTGAAAAACCGCGCATCGCGCGACAAATTCTCTGGTTTTGGCCCGTTTTCGAATGTTTTTAGCACTCGTCCACGGGATGTTTTGTGTTCCGCGAACGAATCATCTTCGATGGCAACCATTAAGTTCCATCAACCATGTATTCGGTCCGGTGCTGCACCATGATTATCTGTTCAAGCTTCCTTCTCACGAAGGAAGGCGGGGCGTCCAATCACCTTCTCGGCCTGAAACTGCACCAGGGGTAGAGGCGGACTGCCCCGCATGCGAACTGCGCTCCTAGATCTGCTGATAATCATCCCCGGAGCGCAACATCCAATACAGCCGAATTGCCAGCTTGTGAGCGATAGCCAGTTTGGCCACACCATGATGTTTCGTCATCGACAGGCGCATGTACTGCCGATGCCAGCTTGGATCGAACCTCTGCGCGTTGACTGCCGCCTGCACCAGTAGCCAGCGCACCAGTCCATTGCCCTGTTTGCTGATGTGGCCCAGGCGGCGCTTATCGGCACGTGAAAGTACGGGGTCGTTGAACAACATTAACGCACTGCTGAGAACCAGAACGCATCGGTAGAAATCGTAGCAGCATTAGCGAACAAGTTAAATGCTCCCCAACTCCTCCTCGGCCCGGTTCTCGAACTGGCGCTCACGAGCAGTCATCTTACTCCTCGGAGTGACTCATGTCAGCTTCCGCACACGACCTCGAACTCACAGCTCAGATTCAGTTCGTCCATGCTCAAAAGGCCGAACAGAATGCAAACGACATCCAGCACGCCTTCAACCTGCTCCTCAACTACGATTTTGAGAGATTCCACCTGGCGCTGACCGCCGATGATGCTGTGCATTGGTTCGAGGCGGGAACCGTCAGAAATCGCCCCGTCCCCGAGGGGATACGGACGGCGGCTCTGCGCTTCCTGTTCGTGAAGACGCTGAAGCGCCCTTATCTCCACGAACACATCCCATTTCCGAAGCGGCCAAGGTCCTTGCCAACCGTTCTCAACCCGGAGAAGTCGAGCAGCTTATCGCATCAGCCAAGAACCTGATGCATCGTGCCATGCTCATGACCCTGTATGGGACCGGACTGCGCCGCTCAGACACGCAGGTGTGCTCCCCCCGATCGTGGGTCGAACCACCATCCTGACGGTCTGAACTTCAAAAACCGCTGAAGACCGGGCATTGGCGTTGAGAGTAAAACGGCATCGGCAGGCTCGCGGGGACGGTGCAGACATTCGCTAGCGCAACCTCCCGCAGCGCTGCGGGACCGGGCCCCTTCGTCCTCGCCCATTAGCGGTCGGACCTTTCCATTGACGGAACCGGCTGTGCCGGAAAACGTGCAGCGAGTAGTTGGCCAATCGATCACGGAATGAGATCTGCTTCCAATGGACCCAGGATCACAGTCCCGTCATAGACGCGCTTAGTGATCATGCCTCTTTTGCTGCCCGTGATTGAGATCCTTTTCTCCTCACCGGTGGTGTTTACATAGAGAGTCCGACCATCGATCACCCTCGCGTAGACGCCGTCAGGAGTCTGGAGGCCCGGCTGAACGCCCAGAATCCCGAAGAGATGGTTCAGCACGGGTCCGATTGCGGCCGCCTTCGATTCCGAGGCCAGATAGACTGCGTTCCCTTTGCCGAACTTGTTGATGGTGGCGGCCGGAGAACGATCCGCGGTATTCGTGAACCGGGAAAGGATTGTCGCCGTCGAGGGCTCGAGGACCTCATAGCGATGAACGCCTGTGTCGACCGTGGCGCCGCCCAATTCGAATTTCAATTCCGGGTCGGCGTCATAGAATGCGTTCGTTTTGAGTCCAAATACATCGCTCAGACGGCCCGGCAGTGGGGTCTGGAACCATTGGCCGTGCTCGTCCACCTTGGCTGAAAAGGCGGTCATCAGCACGGTGCCGCCTCCACTGACGTAATCCCGAAGAGCTTTCGCACTCGCCTCGTCCATGACGTAGTCGGCGGGCACCACGACCAGTTTGTAGGGCGAAAGACTGTCGTGCCCGATGTTGATGATAGCGGTATCGATGTTGGCACGGAACAGGGGCTCGAAGGCTCCCTGGACCTGGTCGGTATAGGAGGGTTTGAAGTATTGGAGCGTCGTGTTGGAGGGGCCGTTCGGGTGCGAATCGATGAACGAATCGAACGAATAGGCAATAGCTACTTCGGGGTGCGTATAACGCGGGAAGCCGAGTTGCGAGAGCTGTTTGAATTCCGAGGCAATACGCGCGAACTCGTCGACCTTCCACGAAGGGGTGCCGTCATGATCCACCAGGCCGAAGAGCGCCTGCTCCTCGCCGCCAGGATGACTGTTGAAGGTCCATGCAAGGATGCCTTGCGCACCCATCAGCAGCGACAAGTAGGCGTACATGCGGCTCCGGCCTGGCGTGCCGTAATAGCCCGCCCCACCGGCGGTGAATTCGTTAAACCAGATGGCGGTGGAAAGATCCCCTTTTGTCATCAGCGCGCCAAACGCGCCGCTGATGGGATCGCCCGGATAAAAGCCCTCCGCCCCGTAAGAAACATAGGACTTGTACGAAGCAAGATAATCGAAGCCGCGCCGCGATGCGGTGTCCCAGAGATTGGAAATCGATGGAATATCCGGCATGTTTCGGCAGCGAATGGCTTCCAACTCCTCAAGCCGCGCCACCGTTACATCGGACCAGTACCGATGAAGATCCAGGTATCGCTCGGAGGGGCCCGGGCCGTCAGCGAGTGGAAGGTCAACATCCTCGAAGCGGTTCAACCGGCGTGACCAACGTTGCGTGGCCCAGACCTTGTTCAACTCCTCGACCGTTCCATACTTCTTCTTGAGCCATGCGATGAACCGCTGCCTGTCGGCTTCCGAATACGACATGTAACCATTGCCGATCTCGTTGTCGTAGCCAACTGCGATAATCGCGGGATGATGTGCGTATCGCTTCATCAACGTATCGGCAAGAACTCCCAATTCACGGATGTAATCGGGATCGCTGATATTGTCCATGTAGCGCTCCGCGGGGGGGAGACGGGTGCCATTCTGTGCGATGATGTCGACGCCTGGGTGGGAGCGATGCAGCCAGATGGGCGCCGGTGAACCTGGAATATCAAGGATCACCCGTATGCCGCTGGCCTGCATCTTGTCCATAATCCCGTCAAACCACGCAAAGTCGAACCTGCCTTCTGCCGGTTCGAATGAATCCCAGGACAGGTCGCCCATTCGCACTACGTTAAATCCTGCCCGCTTCATGAATGCGATGTCGCGATCGATCTGCTCGGGTGAGCGGTCGATGGGCTGATAGCAACTGCCAACAAAGAGCTGTCCGCGCCCAGGCCAGCCAGAGTGGATAGGTGCGTCCTGCGCAAGGGAAGCAGAAACCAAAGCAGCGAAGACAAGAAAGAGAAGAATCTGTTTCAACGAGAATTGACCGACCTTTCTTAAAAATGAGTGCACGCCTGCCGCAATACGATTACCTCTCTTTCTTTGGGCCGTTGGAGACCAGCCAACCTCCTTCGGAGGCTAGAGGGCCGAACGCCGTACCAGGACGCCAACCCTCCATCATGCTCCCGATGGATTGATCTTGAACACATAGGCGTAATCGCATGGGGGCTTTTGTGGCAGATTCACTGTGACTCCTTCCGCGCTGCGCGACCACTTAAGATTGGCTTCCGACCCAAGTAGTCCTATTCTGGCGATCTCGCCGGCGTAGTACGACGAATTTGAAGCGAGCGATCTAATCACCAGCTTGCGATCCTCGGGCCAGGCCAAGGCTATCGCGTACAAGGCGTCGCCCTTGGTCGTGAACCGTATATCGCCCGCAACGTAGGTGGGAAGGGCGCCATACGGCGTGGCGCCGGCGCCTTTGGTTGGGCCTTCCCCATCGATTTTCCATGGGCGAGTGGAGTAGATGGCTTCGCTGTTAAGCCGCATCCACTCGCCAAATCTATCCAGAAACGCCAGTTCATCGGAATCTGGCTGCCCGTGACCCGGCAGCGGAATATTCAGCAGCAGGTTTCCATTCTTGCTCACCACATCGCAAAGAAGGTGCACCATCGACTGCGGTGTCCGATATTTGTGGTTTTCGAAAACCCAACGGCTGTAATGCCACCATCCGATACAGGTGTCCGTCTGCCATGGAGCGGATTGCGGACCTTGGGCTTGACTCATTTCGAAGTCGCGGACCACAGTACTCCATACCGCATTGGGAACATTTTTGATATTGAAGACCGCTTCAAGTTTGCCCGCGTTACGCCGCATGTTGGAGTTGTAATAGTAGGCCATAATTGGCGGAGTCAGCTCCGGAATACCGAGCCATACTTTCAGTTCTCTGCCGCTTGGGGCTCCGGCGTCGAAATCCCAGTCACAGTTATCGTCGAAATAGAGAAGATCCGGATTGTATTGGTCGATAACGTCCTGGACGCGCAGCATGAAATTCTCAACGAATTCCGGACACGGGTCATTCTTATCATGCGGTCTCCCATTGAATTGGCGAGGATCCATGCCTTCCCACCATTTGCCTTGTCCGTCAGCCTTTGTAAGAACGCCGTCGTAGGGCACCCCTTTTAGCGGGCCCGTTTCGTCGCTGCCGTAACGGACGGGCATGAACTCTCTCCACACGCGACCGGGAGTCCCATGAAAGGTAATCCCGAACCTGAGCCCGTGAGCACGAGCTACCTTTTCCCACGTTCCGACAATGTCCCTCTTCGGACCGACGTTGACGCTATTCCAGGGATGGTGCTTCGAGTTCCAGCAGTCGTAATTGCCGTGATGGTTGGCGATGGCGACGAAGTATCTTGCTCCGGTCTTGGCGTAGAGCCGGATCAGTTCTTCCGGATGCCAGTTCTCCGCCCGCCAGATGTTGCAGATATCCTTGTACCCGAATTGGGAAGGATGTCCGTATGTTTTGACGTGGTAGTTGTATTGGGAACTGCCCTGCACATACATACCGCGGGCATACCAGTCCCCCTGTTCGGGAACGCACTGCGGAGTCCAATGAGCCCATATTCCGAACTTCGCATCCCTGAACCAGTCCGGATAACGATATGCTTTGAGTGATTCCCAATTCGGTCGAAACGGACCTTCTATTGGATCGCCCGCGAAATTGGGATCCGCGTATGCGCCTGGCTGGGCGGGTGAACTCCGCTGACCGAATCCTCTGTTGGCGAGCCCCAACATACCCACGCTGCCCGCGACAAACTTTCTCCGGTCGAAGCCGCCTTTTTCTTCCTTCATCTCACGAACTCCTCTTTGCGCCATTCTGAGTGGCTTCATTTCATCCCGTGTGCGGAAGACTTACGAAGTCAATTTTGCCAACGACTATGTCGTGTGGCCCGGAGCGATAGCTGAGAATGGTAATTGGTAAGCCATCCGCCTACACAATCTTCAACGTGATGGCGTAATCGCAGGGTTTCCGGTCCGGCATCACCACCACAAGGCCCTGCTCATCTTGCGCCCATTCCAGTTTGCCGCCATGGCCTAGCAGTTCCACGTTCTTGATCTTAGGTGGGGAGTACTTGCTCGTCGTGGCCAATGGCTTGATGAGAGCCTTCTCCGGCCAGCCCATGACGAACGCATAGAGCGTATCGCCTTTCGTGGTGAAACGAACTTCCTCTTTGGTAAGCTCTTTGCGGCTGGACTCGTTAAAACGGGTTCCGCCGCTCAACGCCGGATCGGTGGCTACCGGGCCATCTCCAAACGTCTTCCACGGTCGCGTTGCATAGATGCCCTCGCTGTTAATGGCCATCCACTTCGTGATTTCTTCCAGAATGACCAACTCCTCGTAATCGAGTTCGCCGCTGTTTGGTAACGGAAAATTCAGCAGCAGGTTTCCATTCCGGCTGACAATGTCAACCAGCATGTCGATCACATTCTTCGGGGTCTTGTACGTTGCTTCCCTGTTGTAATGCCAGTCTCCAATACACGTGTCGGTCTGCCATGGGTTCTCTGGAATGCCGCCGGCCACGCCGCGCTCCCAATCGAGCACGCATGTCCCGGTTTCGCAGTCGCTCGGCAGTTTGCTGTTGTAGACGGCTTCGCAGCGGCCCCCGTGACGCTTGGCATCCACGTTGTAAAGGTTCGCCACCAAAGCCAATCCATATTCTTCGAAGAAGATGTCGCCATCGGTGTAGAGAAGGTCGGGCTGATACTTATCGACCAGATCTTTGATGCGATTGAAATAGTGCATCTTCCACTGCGCCGGCGCCTGGCGGTCATTCAGAAGTCGCTCGCTGTAGGGATAGTACTTCGGCAGTTCGTGATACAGGTCGGCATAGGCGGGATCGGCGCCATCGTACGACACTCCCGCCAGCGGCCCGGTCATGTCGCTCATGTGCGATGTGGATAACCAGTGATAGCTGGGAGCGAGGTGTTCGCTGACGGCGAACCGGAGGCCGTGCTTTTCAGCGGATTTCTTGAATTCGCCCACGATGTCCCTCTTTGGTCCTGTAACAACAGCGTTCCAGCGCGGTTGGTGCTTTGAGTCCCAAAGATCGAATCCGTCGTGATGCACAGCCATACTGCAGAAGTACTTCGCCCCGGCTTTCTTGTAGAGCCCCAGCAGATGATCGGGATCGAACTTATGGGCTTTCCAGGTTGGAATCACATCTTTGAATCCGACCTTGGTTGGATGACCGTAGGTCTTCACGTGATACTCGTACTGTTTGTGGCCCTGGATATACATGTTGCGTGCATACCAGTCTCCATATTCGACGGCAGACTGCGGTCCCCAATGCGCCCAGATCCCAAACTTGGCATCGCGATACCAATCAGGAACCTGCCAGTTCCGAAGCGACTCGCGTGTAGCCTTGAATGGTCCAGAAACAATTTCCAGATCTGGTTTTGATGGTCCCGCTGAGAGTGCCTCTGCGACGGACTTGCGGGATAAAAGGATTGCGGGCGCAGCCGCAATCAGAGGTAGTGCTCCTCGCCTGCTGATTTTCATTGATCTTTTCTCCGTCGTTTCCTGGATTTGTTGTTCTCGGTTTGCCTGGTGGCTGTACCTGCGGATCTCTGCCCTGCTATGGAGAGCCTCAGGCGCCGTTCGGCCTCACTGGTCCAATATCCGCAATCCAATTCAAAAAATACAGAAGTGTAAGCAATGGCAAATGAAGATTTGAGAATCAAAATGCGGAAGAGCTTGGCGCTTTCGTCGAGCTTCGCAATGATCTGATCGTGCGCAAGAACCTGCGTCTCGCGATTGCCGAGCAGCCGCGCCAATTCCTCTCTGTACAGAGTGACTCCGGGACCGTCCTGCTCAGGGACCAGCTCGAGCTCAGCATCCAGGTAAACGTTGGCCCGCACATGCGTAGTGTTGTCGAGGGCAGCAAGCGTCGCCTTGAGTAACTCCAGGTGGCCCGCGTTCGTTGCGATGGTTTCGATACCGGGGTTGGACTGTGCGGGATAAGCGGAATCCGCAACGACGATCCAATTGCGATGTCCCCACAGGGGAAGCAGGCGCTTCAGCCAATGTTCCCAGGGTTCAGGCTTATCAGAACGTCTCTCAATCACTTTGAACCTCGCCCTAAAATGCCTCGGGCAAACTGCGCGAAGGTGCGAACTGCGATCCCCCAAAAGCGTAACCAGCGACCACGAGATAACAAAACACCGGGATGCACGTGCTGATCGCCATGCTCCTGGGGATCTCGAACGCGATGCCGATGACAGTCATGAATGCTGCTCCTCTGATGTGGCCATGACAATCAGCGCGGCACCCTCCTTGGTGTGGGCGCCCAAAGCCTTGATGCTGAGCAAAGATCGTCGGGAACAAAAGGACATGAAAAAGCTGAAAGCAGGACGGCCACCGGATCGGCGGCCGGCGATGTTTACATGCGTTACTCTCCAATCGGGCATACCGCAACCTTTCCGCAGCGCCCCGAGGCCATAAGGCTGTAGGCCTTATCGGCCTCATCGAGAGAGAACCTGTGCGTAACGATATCCTCAGGGTGAAGATTCCACCGCACCAGGCGCTCGACCTGTTCTTCCATGAGCCATGTCGAGGTCACCCAGGAGCCGTAGATCGCCTTCTGGTCGTGAATGATGTCCGGTGACGGACTGAATGTCACCGTTCCGCCCTCGCCGACCATCACCATTTTTCCCCATTTGCGGGTGGCACGGATCGCAGTAGCCCGCGCCTCGGCATTCCCGGAGCAGTCGACTGCTCGCTCCACGCCGTTTCCGCCCGTCAGTTCGCGCACATGGTTGACATTGTCCGTTCCTGCCGTAAGAACGTCGTCGCAAAGGCCCAATCGCAACGCGAGGTCGCGACGCTCGGCTGAGATGTCGATGCCAATGATCCGCTCCGCGCCCAATTTGCGGCAGAGAGCGCCGGCGGCCAGTCCCACCGGGCCGAGACCGGTGATCAATACTGCGTCGTTACCGCTGATGCCGATCTTCTGGAGAGCCTCGTACACAGTGCCGAACCCGCAAGCCACCTGCGCACCGTCGAGATAGCTGAGTTGTTCAGGTAAAAGAATGAGATCCTTCTCTTCCGCGAGCAGGAATTTGGCCATTCCGCCATCGCGCTGCCAGCCGTAGGCGCGGCGATATTCCGTGCTGGTGCATGAGATCATGTGGCCGCGCCGGCAATCGTTGCACACTCCGCAGCCCGAGATGTGATAGACGATTACCCTGTCGCCAGTTTTGAATCTCCGGCACCCCGGACCGGTTTCAACGATCTGCCCGCATGGTTCATGGCCGGCGATCACGCCCTGATATCCCTCCGGTCCCTTGCCAAGATGCTCATGATAGATGGCACGAATATCCGATCCGCAAATCGTGGAAGCCTTGATGGCGATCAGAACTTCGCCATGCCCTGGTTCCGGCACAGGAACGGTCCTCATTTCCACGGTGCTATTCCCAGGTAGAAAAGCCGCCTTCATCGTTCTTGACATTTCATTCATCTCCTCGTCTATCTCGCCGCCCAAGCCACGCCGAAGGACTTCATTGCGAGGACGGCAGGCGCGGGCAGGCCCAGAGAAAGCGCGAGTACGCTATGCCGGAGTGGTTGCGCCGCTCATGTCCCAGAGATCTTCCCAAGACTGATTGTCTTTCCAGAGAAATACCTGGCCCTTGATCAACCTGCAGTTGCGATCCAGTAACGCGATCGTCTGCATGTCTTGCTGGCTCAAAGGCTCTCCCATGACGCCCTTCAGATTGCTCAAGATGTTGCCGGGATTGGTCGAAAAGGGGATCGGTATCTGCCCTCGTTGGGCGGCCCACTTGATGCACACAACAGCGGGATGGATTCCCAGTCGTCGTGCGATCTCGCGAATTCTCGGATCTTCCGTCGGCGACGTGTCCTCAGAGGTACGATCTCGCTCCGGTCGCGCCGGCGATCCAAGCGGTGAGTAACCAATGGGCTGAATTCCGTTCTCTACTAGGAAACGAAAGAACTCCGGCTGCTGAAAGTGCGGATGGAGTTCCATTTCGTTGACGACCGGTTTGATCCGCGCATCGTGCAGCAGCAGCTTCATCTTGGAGATCGTCATATTGGACGTGCCGATGTGGCGGACTAAGCCGCGGTCGACGAGCTCTTCCATCTTTCGCCAGGTGCGCATGTAGTTTTCGTGAATGTAGGGCACGGCATGCGGGTTGCGCGCCGTCACGTCACATCCGGGCGGATGGTGGTTAGGAAATGGCCAATGAACCAGGTACAAATCGAGATACTCGAGCTGTAAATCCGCCAGCGACTTCTCGCATGACGGAATCACGTCGGCCTCACCGTGCTTGTCGTTCCAGAGCTTCGATGTAATCCAGACCTCGTCGCGCCGGAGGCCGCTTTCGAAAAGTTCTTTGAATGCCTTGCCGATTTGAACTTCATTACCGTAAACGGATGCACAGTCAAAGTGCCGATAGCCGACCGAAGCGGCATACTTCACCGCATCTGCGACGGCCTGGTTTGAAACACGGTCCGAACCAAAGGTCCCCAGACCAATGACTGGAATTCTTGAACCCGATCGCAGCGTTCGTTGCGGAATCATCGCCGGATCAAGAGCCTCGGCACTCATTTGGCCGGCTTCGAAGCGATTTGACATTTTCCTTGCCTCGCAGATTAGTTAGAGGGGGCGGGAACTGGGACTCAAGATCGCAGTTTAGGCCAACAGTCATTTCATGGAGAAACACCCAGCTTGCGTTGGACTGCTAACAGATTCGGATCGCTGGGGAAGATGCTAAGACCAGTTCTCACGATTTCTCTGGCATGCGCATCGTCACCCATGGACATATAGCAAAATGAGAGATTCTCATAGGGTGTAGGAATGTAGGGAAATTGACTAATCGCATGCTTCAGGATGTCGACCGCTTGCTCTTTCCGGTTTGAGCGAAAAAGCAACTCAGCCAGAAGCATGTAGTCTTGGGGAGATTTCGAGCCTTTTTCTACTGCCTTGGACAGATACGTCGCCGCAGCGACGCTGGCTTGAGGCAATTGCTTCTTCAATTCTCTCTTCGCCAGCGCACTCAAGACGAGAGGGTTGTCCGGATCGGAATTCTCCACCTGATCGAGCAGTTGATCATAACGTGATCCTAGATCCGACCGCTTGGGGCTGCGCGCGAGTACCGCCTGGTAGGCCTGCAGCAGCACCAGGGGAGACAGGGTCGCATCGGTTGCGCCGGGGTTCCTGTCCACAAGAATCAATCCCGTTGTCGGGTCGGGTGACTGATCTTGAATCACCTCCGCGGGAAAAGGCTCACCTTCACGCGCGATAATCCGGTGCGATGTACCCTGGGTGCCCAGCATGATAAATCGCGGGGCGACATGTTTCGGCATGTGGCAGGTTACGCAGTTATCGAAGGGCTTAGTACTCTGGCGCCTGGCAAGCGACTCACTGCACTTATCGTCCTGATGGCAATTCAGACACTTATTTCGATAGAATGCCGGGGCTTCCTGCGCCGTGGGCGTACGATGGCCGTCATGACAACTGTTGCAATTCAGACGCCCACCCGAAGCGCGATAACATTTGCTTTGCGCCATCTCGTCAGACCACTCCATCATGTTCCAACCCATGATGGGCCGGGTTTTGAAAACTGCCATCGTATCAACGAGCGGAGTTCCAGGCCGGAAGTCTTCGAACTTCTTTCCGGGCTGGGGAATCCTTGCCTCGCCATACTCGTGGCAATAGGTGCACATGTCATCACTAATCCGTGGAGACAGGTGAGCGGGATTGACAACCGACGTGTCGATCTTGCCCGATATCTTTACGTGCCTCCTTTGCTCGTCGACATGTAATCCTCCCGGCCCATGGCAGTTCTCGCAACCAACCTTCAGCTCGGCAATCGGCGGGTTCAGGTAGAGGTTATTGGCATCGTCGACGATACGTGAGCGCCCCACATGACAATACATGCAAGAACCCACAAGCGGACGGTCAAAACCGTAGTGAGCCTTTTCGTATCCCGGTGAAAGTCCCCAGCCTTGAGGGTACTTATCCTGGCTGCCGGCGTAATAGGACAGGGGTGCTTCAAAAAGGTAGTTACCCCGTTGGATGCCATATCCAACACCGGCCATCGGTTCTCCCAAAGCGAATGCTATTTTTTCTGCTTGCCTGGAGAGTTCTGCTCCGTCAGGGCCAAGCTCGTACTCACTCATGTAGTACTCACCTTTGTCACGAAATACACGGAAACAATGAGTAGAATCCTTCTCGCAAACAGAAATGCCCGCTGCGGGCAAATTGTGAAGTTCCGGGCGCTCATTGGGAAGGGTGGCCGCCTGTCCATGGGGCGTTCGCATGTACTCCTTGTAAATCTTCATGTGGCACGGAGCACATGCTTCGGAGCCCACGAATCGGACCCCGTCGCGGAGATTCCGGTAAACCACGTTTTCATTTCCTAATGCCGCCGCCCCGAGTTTTGGTGATCGGGATGAATTCTCCTTTGTCTGCGCGGACCTGGCAGAGGCCTGTTTGCTTTCTTTGGCCGAGGCTCCCCAGCCTGCGAGCGCGAGAGCCAACGCCAGGCACACGCCCATTGTTACGTAATGCTTCCCTTCGCCGTGCACCGAGCGAGCCATTCGATTCCTGATTCCTTCTCCACGCCCTTTGAGAAATTGTGTTCGCATGCATCCATCCAGCTTTCCTGCACATCGGTGACTTCTCACCGGTCCGCGTGGTCAGACTCGAAGATCGCCATCGCCTCCATCTCGATCAGGAGGTCGGGCCGGCACAAGATAGCCTGAATACCGGTCGACGCCGGCAGGGGATCCAAACCCTGCTGACGAAAGAACTCCGTTCGGATCTCATTGAATGCGACATAGTCGCGTTCGATGTCGCGGAGATAGCACGTGGTCCTAACAACATCCTTCCACGAGGCATTCTCCGACTCGAGCAGCGCGGTAATGTTGTGGTAAGTTCGCCAGACTTGGGCACGAAAATCCCCTTCGTGAACGGTGCGGCCGTGCTCATCTATACTCGCCGTCCCCGAAATAAGAAGGATGGTTACACCCTTGATGTCGAGCCGCAGCCCGCGAGAGAAAGAGACTGGACGCGCATAGGAATACGCCTCATTCAACGCCTGCGGCGCATGCATGGCTTTTTTCGACACCATCTCGTGAGGCTCTTTTACGGTGAGGTTGCAATCTGTATTCCATTGATTCATATTTCTGCCTTGTCCTCCCGAGTATTTAACCGACTATCCCCAAGGCTCAACTATCGCAGACATCGGGAAGTCAGGGCCGTCCGGCCTCGCCTGGACCCCAAGGCGACACACGATTCTGTTCGCGGGTTTCCAGTTTTGCCGCTATGCCTTCCTGCTGTTGGGCATCTTCGATCTTCTTCTGACGGAAGTAGACCTTCGCCAATGCCACATGTGCGGCGCGGGAATCAGGGTTGCTCGTGACGAGCGACTCAAGCAATGCCTGGGCTTCTGCCAATTTCCCCTGCGCCTCAAAACATGAGGCGAGTAGGAGCTTACCTTCCTGGTCCTCCGGTCTCAACGCCAAACCCTCCTGAATAAGCTGCACCGGTTCTGAAAGGTCTCTCGGGTTCACCCTCCGCAACAAGGAGGCAAGGGTAATGTAGTACCCTGCCTCATCGGGACTTAGCGCAATCGCTTTTCTGTAGCACTCCTCCGCTTTCCCGAGGTTGCCCATTTCCTGGTAAGTGGCACCCAGAAGGTAGTGAACCCGGCTCGATTTTGGCTGCTCCCTGACAAGGCCCTCAAATTGCTCCAGTGCCGGCGGGAATCGGGTCAAATTGAAATACGCGAGACCCAGCTCGAATTTGTAGAGCGCAAGCTCTCCGAATCTGGGCTGGACTGCCAATAAGTACTGCAGGGCGACAGGATCATGCCGCCAGCGCAGCAACGCCTCGCCGAGCGCCAGCGCGTATTTTGCCGAATCGGGATCAAGCTGAGCCGCGCGCCCCAGTTCACCGACGGCACTTTCATAAAGCCCGCGCGCGATAAAAATCAATCCAAGCTCGCCGTGCGGATCGGCGGTTTCCGGCCAGGTTGCCGCAGCGTGTTTCAGTACATCTTCCGCGGCCTGGCTTTGGCCGTTTCCGATGAGCAACTTCGCAATCGACAACTCCTCCTGAGGGGTTGCAAGGCGAGTATCCAGGAGCTGCTTTATTTCTCCTCGCGCCTGGTTGATCATCCCAGTTTTCAGATATGCCTCGATGAGTGTCGCGCGTGTGCTTACTTTGTCTTGCTCCAAGCTCTTCAGACGCTTGAGCGGCTCAATCGCATCTCGGAAATCTCCTTTTTGCATGAGGAGCAGGGCGTAGTTCTGATTTGCAGCCGGGTCATCCGGATCTCGGGCTAGCCCAAGGCGGTAGGCCTCCAGCGCTTCATCGGCGTCTCCCTTCTTCATGCGTACGAGGCCTAGGCCGAAATAGGCCGGTGCCTCCTGGGGGGCTAACTTTCGGGCTTGTTCAAACGCCTCGATCGCCAGGCCGCTCTCTTCCAATTGGACCCTCGCCAAGCCCAGATCGCACCAAAGATTCCAATTCGCTGGTTCGGCCTCGAGCGCGCGAGAGAGTTCAATTTCTGCCTGGGAATTTCGCCCGGCCCTAAGATCTTCCTGGGCCCTGCGCACGAGTACGTCAGCGGACTGCGCGAAGAGTGCCACGGCCATTAAGGGGAATAGTCCGACATATCTTAATAGCTGCATTTCTTCTCGCCTCTTTCATGTGTTGTTCCGTTCCGATTAAGGAGCAGCTGATGACACCTCCCGATCATCGAATTCTCAAGGGCCGCTTCCGGTTTGCCGACCCCAGATCTCCCACTCTCTCATTTTCTGGTCTTCCAGCGTGGCCGCTATCGACTGCTCCTGCTCGGCCCGGCCCGGCCTTTTCTGACGAAGATATAGCTCTGCGAGAGCTGTGTGCGCACGACGCGAAGCCGGGTCGGTAGTAATGGCCTGCTCAAGCAGGGCGGCTGCCTCGTCCAGTGATTCCTGTCTTTCCAGCGAGCGCGCCAGGACGATTTTGGTTTCCACGTTCGCCGGGTCGAGGGACAACGCTTTTCTAAGCAGTTGTATAGATTCATCAAGGTGCTCGCGCCCCAGCTTTTGCAGCATGGATCCGAGAACCCGATAGTTTGTCGGATCCTGCGGCGAGAGCCGGATGGCGTTTCGATAATGATCTTCCGCGCCTTGTAACTCCCCCTCGAGTTCGTAAGCCCCGCCCAACAGGAACTGAACCTTACCAGAGTCCGGCCGCTCGCGCCCGAGCTCCTTGAGTATCGAAATGGCTTCAGGAAATCGCTGCAGGCACACGTCCGTGAATGCCAACTGATATTGAATGTTGGGTTGGTTCACGAATTTCCTGTTGGCTTCGAAGAGAAACTGGAGGGCAGCGGGATACTGCTGAGAGCTGATCAAGGCTTCACCGAAGCCGAGACTGTACTTCACCGAATCGCGGTCGAGTTGCAGAGCCTGCTTGAGTTCCTCAGCTGCCTCTCGGAACTGATCCTGATCAATCAGCAATAATCCGAGTTCACCATGCAACTCAGCCGACGCAGGCCAGTAGTTCCTCAGGGATTCGAGAACGTGCCGGGCAGCATCCGTCTCGCCCTCAGCACGAAGCACCCTGGCCAGCGACAACCCTTGCGGCAGGGTAGCAAGCCGGGATTGGATGAGTTCGTCAATTTCGCTGCGAGCTTGAGCCTTGGAGGCTGCCTTCACATACGCCTCGATCAGAGAGGCTCGGACTGAAACGTCTGCCGGTGTTAGTTTCTTGAGCCGCTCAAGGGATATGGCTGCATCGCGAAATTCCCCTCGCTGCATCAGGAGCAAAGCATAATTCTGGTTGGCAGGAATGTTAGAGGGATCCAACGCGAGCCCGCGACGATAGGTATCCTCGGCTTTGGCCAGATCGTTCTTCTCCATTTGGAGCAGCCCAAGATTGAAGTAGACCGGGGCTGGGTCGGAAGCCAGGGGAAGAGCCTTTTCAAAGGCTTCAATTGCGGGATCGGTCTTTTTCAGTTGGGCCCGGGTTATTCCCAGCAGGAACCAAAGCGATTCATTTTCCGGATCAGTACTCAGTGCTTCCAGGAGGCCCGTCTCGGCGCGCGCGTAGCGTCCCGCACTCATATCCCGCTCCGCCTGGCTGCGAAGCGTGGCCGTCTGGGCGAACACGGGCATTGCGAGCAGACACAGTAGAACCCGTGTGCCGGCTCGCGCTCTCCACGCCACGGACAAGAACCTGTCCGTGGCGGCCCGTACCCTTGTCAGCAACAAAGTTCCCTCCCTCTGTGAGGAACATTGGGGGCCCGGAACGGCGTTTTCGGGCCCGTTCGTTCGTCCTTAGCCGTGCGCCCGCAGCTTTACCACAGGAGCTTCAGCGCAAACTGCATCACCCTTGGACTATTGTTTGTCCCGGTAATCTTTGTGTAATTCGTATCGGTCGGGTTCGTATCCGGAGTTCCGAACCAAGGCGTATTTGTCGCGTTGTACAGCTCCCATCTGAACTGGAAACGATACTGCTCGTGATAAAACGGCCAGTTCTTCAGGAATGCCAGATCGAGGTTGTCGCCCGCCGGCCCCCTCATCAGATTCTTGCCTGAATTCCCGTGGGTGCCGATCGCATTCGGCGTAAAGGCGGCGGGGTTGAAGTACGAATTCAGCCACTGTCTTTCCGACCCCTTGTGCACATTGAAGGCTTGGCCGGAAACGCGGTCTGCCAGATCGTTGCCATTTTGAGAATAGGAATTGTTGCTGCCGTTCGCTCCTCCGTTGATGCTGAAAGGCACGCCTGCCTGCAGCGTTAAGATCCCGGAGAGTTCCCAGTTGCCAAGCGCCCACGCGGCCAACGGGCCATGACCTCGAAAAGCAGGTAGGTCCCATGTGCCCCGGGTGGACCAGACGTACTCCACGTTCAAGGCTGAAATGCCGCGGTCGATCCCGGGATGGAAAACATCGCGAAGGAGTGGTCCGCTCGAGAGGTCGCTTTGGGAAAGCAGATCGATGGATTTCGACCACGCGTAATTGGAGACAAACTGAACACCATGAGACAACCGTTTCTCGGCACTGACGTGTAAGCCGTTATAGCTCGCGGTTCCCCATGGCTCGTAGACCAGGACGCTTTGATAATCCGGATAGAGAGACCGGACTCCGCAGGTGTTGTTTGTGAGGCAACCTGTCGTATAAATGCCGGGATTCACATTGGCGCCGGTGGTGATGTGATACGCCTCGCTTCCCACGTAGGCCGCGGTGACAAGGAAGTTTCCGGCAAACTGGTGCTCGATCGAAAGGTTCCAGTTCTGTGACCAGCCCAACTTGAAATCGGGAGTCCAGATGGCAGGGAGGGATACCGGTGTAATGAATGTCGCGTCTTTGCCGGGCATGGCGCCATTCCTGTATGCGAAGCCCGCAGCAATGAACGGATTGACGCCTCCGGTGGGCGCGAAAACGGACCAGGGATCCTCAACCGGTATCCGCACGTTATTCAGGCTTTGCGGGGTGAGCTGGTAGGTTGGGCTGAAAGGCGGATCTGAAGAGACGTGGTTGTAGAAGGTTGTATAGTACGGGATGGCGAATCTGCCGCCAGCCGCCCGAATAGAGGTGTTGGGCCAGAAGGAGGGCTGCCAGGTGATTCCCAGGCGTGGGGCCCACCGATTTAGTTCGTTGCTATACCCGCAGCACGGAACGCCGGCATCCCCGGGGTACACCAGGTCTTCGGGCGCATTCGGATACACCGTGCTCTTGTGACCCGGCCACCAGTCGGCTTCCCGCCCCGACGGAGTTGGCGACATTGCCTTCCAGGGCTCATATCGCAAACCCAGGTTCAGGGTCAGATTCGGCTTCAATTTGATCGTGTCCTCGGCATATGCAACCACCTCGGGCGAATCGTATACGTTGTACTCTCCTCCTCCCTGCTCGAAATTCCCCAGATCCCCCAGCAGGAAATCGGAGAAAAACGCGCCCGTGACCGATCCGTTGTAATTGACCAATGGATCGGCCAACCACGAAGCCTGCTCCAGTGAATATTCCGTCATGACGTTGACGCCCGCCACGACCAGGTTCTTTCCCTTGCTCCACGACACCTGGTCGGCGATATCGAAATCGTGCCGTTTCTGGGTGACATTCTGGTCAGCCCAGCTGAACCCCGTGCTTCCCCAGCTCACAAGGATAGTGGCATTCTTGTCCGGTTGCGCGATGTTGGCGCCCAGGTCTTTCCAACTCTCAGGAATGCAGCTCAGCGTGGCGCTGTTGAGCCGGTCATAGCCGAAGGAAAAACTATTGATGAGCGTGGGACTGAAGGTATGGGTCCAGTTCGAGGCGTAATTCTGGTTGCGCGCAATCCAGCTGTTGGCGCAAGCCGCCCAGTTTGAGTCATTGGCGATGGCGGGCCGATTGTAGTCATCGAAAAACACCCGCCCCATGATGTGATCTTTGGGACCGGCGTTCCAATCGTACCTTATTGTGAATTCCTTCGTTGTGTCCTTGACGGGCGCGCCCAGCGCATAAACCAGCCCCGACGGATTCGTTGTCTGCGGAAGATGCTTCTCCACGTTCTGTGCGACCGTGTCCACTTTGCTGCTGGACCAGTTCGGGATCACGTTGCAGGGGAAGGGCGTTCCGTCGTAATCATGCAGCTGGAAGCCGTTTGCGGCGGCATTGGGACACCCGGACCCGAGCGGAGACGGAATAGCGCCGCTGAAGTCGCCATTGTTCAGCATGGCTTGCGTGGGAAAGTAGCTCGCGCCGCCATTTTGCGCCAAAGTTGACTTTGTAATCTGGACATTGCCGAAGATGAAATGCTTGTCCGTTTGGAGCGGCCCACCGGAAGACCCGCCGAAGATATTCCGCTGGTAGCCGTCCTTCACTCCCGAAAACCAATTCTTTGCATTGAAGTACTCGTTTCGAGCGAACTCGAAGACGTTCCCGTGCCAATTGTTGGTGCCCGACTTGGTCACCACGCTCACCACTGCCGTAGAGCCGCCCCCATACTCGGCAGAGAAGTTGTTGGTGAGCACGCTAAATTCCTGCGTGGCGTCAGAATTGGGGAACGGGTTTCCGGATGACAGATAGTTATCCATGTTGTAGATGCCGTCCAACTGGTAGTAAACGCCCCCCATGCGGCTGGCGTCGATCGAGGTCCCTGCTTCGCCTGGCATGCCGCTTCCGTTGCCGGATATAGTGATTGCCGATGTTCTCGCCGTGCCATTCACACCCCCGGGCGCGAGATTCGCAAACGCGGCAGGATTCCGAGTATCGAGTGGAAGCTCTTCGATCTGCTTGTTTTCCACGACATCGCTGATGGCCGCGGATGCTGTTTCAATCATTTCCGGCGCGCTGGATACCTGAACGGTCTCCTGCGTCTGTCCGACAGCCAACAGAATGTTCACCGTGGCCACCTGACTGGCGGTCAATACGACCCGAGGCTGCGTGGTGGTCTTGAACCCGGCACGCATTACCGTTACCGAATAATGCCCTGGCGGCATGTAGGGCACCGCATAATCGCCACCGCTTCCCGTGACGGTCTCCCTCTTTGCTCCGGTGTCGACGTTGGTGATTGTGACGTTTGCGTCCGGCACCACGGCGCCTGTCGTATCCGTGACGGTCCCACTGATGGTTGCGTAGCCGGATATCTGTGCGACGCTCGGCTGCACCTGCACTAGAAGAACTGCAATGCACGCCAACAAGCCAAGCACCGTGAACGTGCAGAATGTAGGCCTCCGGTAGTTTCGAATCGATTCGGACATGGACGATTCTCCTTTTCCTGTGCATCGCAATGGCAGCACTCTTGCTCAGCCCCGAAACTTCCCAACCTGAATCTCAGCCAGGCTCAAGTGCACAACAGCTCGACTGCCACGTTTTGTGTAGCGTCCACCCTTTTAATCGAAACGATTAGAAAAAACTAGGTGCGTTACAGTAACGGTCCGTTAATTGTAGGCTAACTATTTGATTCTAAAATACAAATACGTATATACAATTCCCGAAGTTACGCCCAGGTTATGCGTCGCTGATTATCAGTCATATAATCGATTTGACATTTAGCACTCCTCAACGCACGAACCGACTTCTTAAAGACGAGTCTTCGATTTCCCAAGGGATCGAAAGCGGCTCAGCCGACTGGTGTTTTGAGGCACAGTGACCGGGCCCTGCAATCGAGCATTGCACGCTGACTCCTCGCCAGGAGGTGTTTCAATGAACCGTCAGCAATCTGCGCCTGCAGAATCGAATCTGCAAGTTCCGGATGAACAGCGGCAAACGATCATTCGACGGCAGCTTAAGGGAATCCGGGACAGCCGCGCATTCTGCAACAGCTCCCGGGCGAAGGAGTTTCTCACTTACGCGATCGAGAACGCGATCGCGGGTCACACGGAGTTGTTGAAAGAGCGCTCGATAGGGGTGAACCTGTTTCATCGCTCCCCCACGTACGTTACGGGCGATGACGCTATTGTTCGAGTCAAGGCGGCCGAGGTCAGAAAAAGGCTAGTTCAGTATTACGCCGACCAAGAACAGCCACCGGAGGTTCGAATTGAGATCCCCGTCGGCTCGTACATTCCAAAATTCCATTGGCGTCCCTCGTTAGAATCCGCATCTCTGGAGAGCAACAGTTTGGCTATTCAGGAGAGCGAAGAGAAACCCAAGCGCAGAACCTTGAACATCTGGGTGTACGCCACCGTGATCGCGATCCTCGGAGTCGGGATGGCGATCGTGGTGCGCCAGTATGCTCGCCACCAATCCCCGTTCGACGCGTTTTGGGCACCAGTGCAACGACCGAGCCAGCCCGTATTGATCTGCCTCCCAACTCCCGTGACCTATGCCGTCAGTTCAGCCCTGTTTGCGAGAGCCAGCCATGAGCATCCCGGGATGTACACGACACAGGTCGACAGAGATGCTACCCCTCTTCAGCTTGATCCTGACACTTCGCTCAAATGGAAGGAAATCACCCCCCTCGTCGACTACTCCGTGAACAAGGATGACGCATATGTGGCGACCGACCTCTCGCGTCTGTTTGCCGGGATTCACAAGTCAAGTCAAGTTCGCATCGGGCGAGATTTCACCTACGAGGATCTTCGCAACTCGCCAGCGGTTTTGATCGGAGCTTTTGACAATCCTTGGACAATGCGCGTGGCCGGCGAGCTCCCGTTTGCTTTCCGGGAACAGGAGGGCGGGATTGTCGAGACAGGAGGCCGCGGACGGATTTGGCGGATGGAGGGACTGAATAACCGGGGAAACAAGGACTTTGCCATTGTTGCGCGGCTGGTGAACTCAAAAACCGGGCAGTTTCTGGTCATCGTAGCGGGTATCGGCATGGTTGGAACGCAGGCGGCTGGAGCACTTGCATCTCGCGAGGATAACCTTAATGCGGCTCTGCAGACTGCACCCAAAGGATGGGAAGGAAGAAACCTCGAGCTGGTCCTTGAAAGTGATGTAGTCGATGGCTCCGCTTCGCCTCCGCGTGTCGTCGCTCTGACAGCATGGTAGCCGGCTCCATGTGCCCCTGCAGCTGCCAATGGACGAACGGAAGAACTGGCGCTATACTCGGACCTACTTCGATCTAAACGATTAGACATGCAAAAAGAGTTCTCTCCCGGCCGCACAACAATCCGGGATGTCAGCCGGCTCGCCGGAGTTTCCGTCGCGACGGTGTCCGCGGTCATCAACGGGAAACCGATTGTCAGCGATCAGTTAACCAAACAGGTGCGGCGCGCCATCGAAGCCCTGAACTACCATCCCAACTACATGGCCCGCAGTCTCCGCTTGCAGAAATCGCACATCCTCGGGATCGTCATGCCCCAGTTTGCCAGTCCATTTTATGCGGAGGTGCTGCGGGGCGTGGAAGACGCGACTTCGGGGCAAGGATACTCGATATTGATTTCCAACTCGAGAGGCGATGCCGAACAGGAAATGAACCAGATGTCAGCCCTTATCTCACGAAGGGTTGATGGAATCCTGCTCGCCTCCGCTAGCTTGAATTTCGCATATCACAGACTGTTCACACGTCACTTTCCACTGGTGCTCTTTGATCGCTTGCCGGCTGGTTTCACGGGAACGATGGTGATGAGCGACAACGTACAGGCGAGTTTTGAGGCGACAAATCATTTGATACAGCTGGGTCACACTCGAATTGCGATCATCGCGGGAAGCCAGGGGATTACCTCAGGCGACGAAAGGATAGAGGGCTTTCGCGATGCTATGAATCAAGCGGCTCTTGTGGTTCGGCCGGAGTACTTCAGACGCGGCAATTTCAGTATGAAGGGGGGCTGGGAGTGCGCGTCCGAACTGCTTAAGCTCCCCTCGCCACCGACGGCGATTTTCTCTCACAACTACGAGATGACCCTCGGCGTCATGCGCGCGCTCGCGGAAGCCAGGATGCACTGTCCAGAACAGATCAGCGTTCTCGGCTTTGATGATTTTGTCGTGGGCATGGATGGATTCAGTTGGGCCACGATGTTCTGCCCCAAGCTCACCTGCGTCGCGCAATCGAGCTACGAGCTTGGCAGGCGAGCCGCAGAAATCCTGTTGAAAAAGACCATGGGACTCGCCGGCACAGATCAGAAAGAGAAAGGAATTATCAGACTCCCCGCCGAGTTGCGAATTAGGGAATCCACCGCTCCACCTCCGCCAGAATGATCGACCTGCGGATTGACTAACTGGATTGCCGGCATAAGCACCTGGCAGTTCGGCCGTGCAACCTGGTGCACGATGCTGCGATGGCGGGGCTGATGTGCCCCTCAGACATCGAGCCTGCCGGGTTGGCGCTGGCTAGATTGGGATTCTTGCGTTTGGCAGGAGTCGGCGAATGTTGCAAATCGCCGATGAAATGCAAGGAACCGGCCGCAAATCTTCTCTTCCTGCGGTCGGAGTTCTACAGGCGGTGCCAGCTCGGCCGGTGGCTTGGGATGATGCCAATGAGACACAAACAATTACTTATCCAAAGGGCCGCCTTTGCGGCAGTTTTCAGTGTTGGTTTGGCCCTGTTGATTGGCGGATCCGTCCTGCAGAAATCTACTGCGCAGCGGGAAGCAGCGATAGCTGTCTCTGCGGCCAAAATCACGATCGACTATCCGCTCAACGGCTCAGTTTTTCCTCCAGAGATCACGTCACCCACCTTTCTTTGGCGCGATTCCAGCATGGCCGCGCAACACTGGATAGTGGAGGTTTCATTTGCGGATGGCTCGAGCGGAATTCGCCCGGAAGCAACAGGCGAGCACTTGCAAATGGGCGAGATTGACCCACAAGCGGGTCCCCCGGTCCCACTTACCCCGGAGCAAGCGGATACGAGAACGTGGAAGCCGGACACAGCCACTTGGACAAAGATCAAACGCGACTCTGAGAATTTCCCCGCGACGATCACGATCAGCGGATTTGCAGGAAGTGATTCAGTCGTTCCGGTGTCGCGAGGCACAGTCACGATTTCCTCCTCAAGAGATCCCGTTGGCGCACCCATTTTCTACCGCGATGTGCCACTGATGACGGCGAATCGGGAGGAGCACGGTTCGATTGCGCCACTACCGACATCGGCGCTTCCCCTCATCAAGTGGCAGGTACGGGATATTGCGGAGTCCCAAAGCCGAGTGGTCATGGAGAATCTCCACACGTGCGCCAACTGCCATTCATTTTCGCTCGATGGCAAGACGATGGGCCTCGATGTGGATGGTCCCCGCAACGACAAGGGATTGTACGCCCTCATTCCGATCGCCAAGAACATGGCGATTCGCAACCAAGACGTCATACGCTGGAGCTCGTTTCAAGAGGACCTCGGGGAGAAGAGTTCCGATCCCGCACTGAAGCGGTTTGGTTTCATGTCGCAGGTTTCGCCAGATGGCCGCTATGTCGTGACATCGATCGGACCTCCCGCCGCAACGAACATTCATCAGGGTGAAAATCCTGGCTTTGCACCGGGCCTCTCCGACCGGCTCTTCAGCACGAACTATGACCATCTGGGTTTCAACCAGGTTTTTTATCCGACTCGGGGTATTCTCGCCTGGTACGACCGGAAGGAGAAGAAGTTGAAGCCTCTTCCGGGTGCGGACGACCCGCGGTTCGTGCAAACGAGCGCATTCTGGTCGCCGGACGGAAAGTATCTGGTCTTCAGCCGGGCGAAGGCCCGCGAGCCTTATCCGCCGGGTTATGAGAAGCCCGAATACGCCGATGACCCGCGGGAAACACAGGTCCGATACGACCTCTACCGGATTCCCTTCAACGAGGGCAGAGGTGGTACGGCAGTTCCCGTCGTCGGCGTCTCGAGCAACGGCATGAGCAACGACTTTCCGAAAGTGTCTCCGGACGGCCGCTGGATTGTATTGGTGGAAAATCGCAACGGGCTGCTCATGCGCCCGGACAGCAAATTGTATATCGTGCCTTTCTGGGGCGGCAAAGCCCGGTTGATGAAATGCAATTTGCCATTGATGAACTCGTGGCACACGTTTTCGCCGAACGGGCGTTGGCTGGCCTTTTCGTCGAAGGGGCGCTCCATTTTCACGCAGTTGATGCTGACTCATATCGATGCCAATGGCAATGACACGCCGGCAATTCTGGTGGAGAATGCCACCGCCGCCAATCGTGCCGTGAACATCCCTGAGTTTGTCAATACTTCGCCAGATGACATGGTTGGGATCGATCCGCAGGCGGCCGAAGTCTATCGCGTGGCCGACAAAGGCTTTGAGTTGATGGATAACGGGCAAATGGCCGAAGCGGTTCAGGAATGGCGCAAGGCCATCCAGATGGACCCGAACGATGCCGACTGGCATTACAACCTTGCCGAAGCGCTGAATCATTACGGCCACGATTCTGAAGCCGTAGCCGAGTTTCGCGTGGCATGTGATCTTGACCCGAATAAACCGGCTTGGTTCGCTCACCTCGCGGACTCGTTATCGCATTCCGGCGATTTCGACGGGGCCGTGTCTAACTATCGAAGATCGCTTTCGCTCGATCCGTCCAACGCCGCAATCGAGGCCGATTTGGGGGTGTCGCTGTTCAAGGACAGTCAAGGTCAGGAGGGACTCGAGCACTTGCAAAAAGCGGTCGAAATGGTTCCCGGGTCCGCCCAGAACCATAACTACCTCGCCACGGCATTGGCAACCATAGGACGTTTGGATGAAGCAATCGCCGAAGCCCAAAAGGCAGTCGCTCTCGCTCCCTCGTCCGCCGATTATCGCTACAATCTAGGATTCGCATTGGAGTTGCGCGGAGACATCGCCGGGGCGGTGCAAGCTTTTCAGAAGTCCGTGGACTTGAGCGACGGCAAGGACGATAGGTGCCTGGCCGCGCTCGCAGACTCATATGCAATGACCGGAAAGTTTTCCGAGGCCATCGAGACGGCTCGCAAGGCGCTCGATCGAGCAGTTCAGGAACACGACCAACAACTTGAACAAAAGCTACGGCAGGATCTCGATCGCTACGAGCATGATGGGGCGAAGGCCGAGCCTTAGGCAGTGGTCAAAATGTCCAAAAGAAGAGCTCTTTGAGGCCATCTAGGTTCTGTGATTGCGCGTTCGCGCTGATTCGCCGGCGAGAAGCAAGCCGTGAACTCCACTGCTATAATCCCCGAATGAAAATCTCGCGCCGGCAGGTCCTGCAATTGTCCGCGACGTTTCTAGGACCCAAAATCCTTGAATTCCTTCGCACGCCGACCTGGCGCTGGTCGAGCCTTCCAATTCTGCAGGCTGCAGCGATTCCGGCCGCGCCGGAACAACACGCCGCTCCTCAAGTGCAGTTTGTCGATGTGGCGCGTGAGGCTGGGCTGACAACTCCGAATGTCTGGGGTGGCTTGGACCGCAAGAGTTACATCATTGAGGCAAAAGGAAGCGGTATCGCGTTCTTTGATTACGATCAGGACGGTTGGCTCGACATCTATCTCACGAACGGAACTCGCTTGAACACAAACTGGCCGTCCGGCCAGGCGCCGACCACTCAGCTCTATCACAATAACCGCGACGGCACCTTCACCGACGTCACTGCCAGATCCGGCCTTGCTCGAACCGGTTGGCAAACCGGCGTTTGCGTCGGCGATTACGATAATGACGGCTGGGACGACCTGTTCTGTTGCTTTTGGGGGCACAACGTTCTATTTCACAATAACGGCGACGGCACCTTCACCGACGTGACAAAGAAGGCGGGGCTGTGGAAAGACGAGGTCCGATGGGGATCAGGCTGCACGTGGCTCGACTACGACCGTGATGGACTTCTCGATCTGTTCGTTGCCAATTACATCGTGCTGGACATTGCCATGGTGCCGGCGCCAGGCCAGACCCTTTACTGCCAATACAAGGGGGAACCGGTTATGTGCGGTCCCCGCGGACTTCCCGGCGGCATGAACATCCTTTATCACAACAACGGCGACGGCACATTCAGCGACGTATCCGAAAAGGCGGGGATCCTCAAGTCCGGCCCTCGCTACTCGATTACTGCCGTGTCCTATGACTTTGATAACGACGGGTGGCCGGACATTTACGTGGCGGTGGATTCCGAGCCAAGCATTCTGTTTCACAACAATCACAACGGGACGTTCACGGACGTTGCTGTAATGGCGGGGTGCGCATATAGCCAGGACGGAAATGAGCAGGCCGGCATGGGGATCGCCGTAGGAGATTACGACTGCGACGGCTGGCTTGATATTTTCAAGACGAATTTCTCCGACGATACGGCGAATCTCTACCACAACAACGGCGATGGCACCTACACCGAGGTGACGTACGTGGCAGGCGTGGAACACGATACTCAAAACGTGAAATGGGGCTGCGGCTTTATCGATTACGACAACGATGGATGGCCGGACATACTCCAGGTTGACGGCCACGTATATCCCACCATGGATCAGAGTGGCGTGGGCCAGACCTTTTTGGAACCGCGCGTCGTCTATCGCAACCTCGGGAATGGAAAGTTCCAGGACGTTTCGAAAGAAATGGGATCGGGAATCACGGCGCGGCACTCCAGCCGCGGCTGCGCTTTCGGAGACTACGACAATGACGGTGACGTCGACGTGATTGTGAACAACATGAATGAGATTCCGTCATTGCTGCGCAACGACGGCGGGAACAAGAACAATTGGATCAAAGTGAAACTCATTGGAACCAGGTGCAACCGCACGGCGATTGGCGCGCGCGTACGCGTGGTGACTGGAAAACATGCGCACATGGACGAGGTCCATTGTGGAACCAGCGTGATGTCGCAAAGCGATCTGCGGCTGCACTTCGGCATTGGACAAGCCACGAAGATTGACTCGCTCGAAGTAAAGTGGCCGACAACTCAGAAGATCGAGAGGTTCGCCAATGTCGAGCCCAACCAGATTCTGACCATCAAGGAAGGTTCGGGCATTATCCAGAAGATGAAGCCCGGCCTGAAGGCAAACGCAGCGAAGTAAAGCCGGCAAAGATCCGTTTGGATGCATTCGCGTGATTGCCGCGAACTATATTATTTGCTTGTGCCGTGATGTCACACGCGTCTAAGACCAGACCCGATTCACAACACGAAGAGGCACTTATCTAATGTCAGGCAGAATAAGATTGACCCGGCGCGAGGCCATGCACGGCATGGCGGGCGCGCGTTGGCGGCGATGTTGCCTGGGATACGGAGGCAAAGTTACGTGGGTCCAGAACGAACAGGGCCTCACAGTAGTGATGCCCGAGAAAAAGCCGTGCGACTATGCGATCACGTTGAAGATCGTTTAGGATTGGCGGCCAGCATGCCGCCGCCGAAGTGAATCATCCCCAAACTTCGGTCTGCAAGGGAACCGAAAATGCCCCGCTTCAAAAGCGGTTCTGGTCGTCTTGGGAGGAGTATCAATGATCAGTCATTCGCGTCGTGCATTTCTCAAAGCAAGCGCCGGTGCTGCCGGCGCTTGCCTGCTCGCCGAGTCGGCATTTACCCGCGCCTGGTCTGCGGATGCACTGACGCCTCCCGCCGAGAGATTGATGCCCTTCCCACTCGCCTCTGTCCGGCTTGTTTCCGGGATTTTCCGTGAACAGGAAGAGATCAACGCGCGCTACCTGGAATCGCTGAACGTCGACCGGCTCCTCTACAGCTTCCGCGCCACTGCGGGCATCTCCTCAAGTGCCTCGCCATATATGGGCTGGGAAGCGCCAACCTGCGAGTTGCGGGGTCATTTCAACGGGGGACACCTCCTTTCCGCCGTCGCCCTGGCTTCGGCAGGTTCGGGGAATTCCGCTCTGAAGAGCCGCGGCGACCAGCTCGTCGACGGACTGGCCCAATGCCAAAAGAAAACAGGAACCGGCTATTTAAGCGCATTCCCGACGGGTCTGTCTGATCACCTTGCTGCAGGCAAGCCGGTGTGGGCGCCCTTTTACACCTACCACAAGATCATGGCCGGGCTGCTCGATGTGTACGTCCTGACCGGGAACTCCGACGCGCTTCAGGTTGCCGAAGGCATGGCCCGATGGGCTGGAGATTTCTTCTGGCCCATCGGTACCGAGCAGCGCCAGCGCATGCTCCGAACGGAATACGGCGGTATGAACGAGGTGCTCGTTAATCTGGCTGCAATGACCGGGAAGGATCGATACTTGGAGACTGCCCGCCTGTTCGAACAGCCCGTCTTTCTCGACCCCCTGGGAGAGCGGCGTGACGAGTTGCAAGGGCTCCATGCAAATACGCATGTGCCCAAGATCATCGGCGCGGCCCGCATGTATGAAGTCACCGGCGACCGCCGCTACCGCCACATCGCCGAGTACTTCCTCGAGGAGGTGCTCACCTCACGAAATTACGTCATCGGAAATACAAGCGAAGACGAGTTCTGGAAGACGGCGCCCGGACAGTTGCAAGGCACTCTGGCATGGAAAAACGCGGAGTGCTGCGTGGCCTACAACTTGATGAAGCTCGAGCGACTGGTGTTCGGGTGGACGGCCGATGCGCACTGGATGGACGCCTACGAACGGGCGCTGTTCAATTGCAGACTAGGGACCCAGGAATCGCGGGGGCTGAAGCAGTATTTCGTGCCGCTCGCGGCTGGATACTGGCGCGACTACAACACACCCGAGGACTCCTTCTGGTGCTGCACCGGAACCGGCGCGGAGGAATTCGCCAAGTTCGCCGACACCATCTACTTCCATCGCGGCGGCGACCTCTACGTGAACCAATACCTCGCTTCGAGGCTTGACTGGAAGGAAGAAAGCTTCAGCGTCGAACAAGTGACGCGGTTCCCGATCGAGCAAGGCACCACTCTCAAGATAACGTCGCCGCGTCCCCAATTACGCGCGATTCACGTCCGCATCCCGGGCTGGACCACATCCGGTGCCGAGGTGAAGATCAACGGCCATACTCTTGGGGCCGTGGCAGACCCTGGATCGTATCTTGCCATCCGCGGAACATGGCAGGACGGCGATACCATCAGCATCCGTCTGCCCATGGAACTGCGTACAGAACCGCTCGCTGGAGACGACACCATCCGCGCTGCACTGTTCGGGCCGTTAGTGTTAGCTGCCGATCTTGGAGCCGGACCGCCTGACGGGCCAAGCCGGCTCATTCAAGATACTTTTCCGAAGGAGATTCCCCCCTCCGATCCTCTACCCAAAGTCGCAGTTCGCCCGGAAGCGAAGACAGCCGAATGGATACAACCCGGGGGCGCTTCAGAAATGCACTTTCGCGCCAACGGCGAAGATGCAACGTTCAGCATGATGCCGTTGTACCAAATTGGTGATCAGAAGTACACGGTGTACTGGCAGTTGAGAGGCCAGAACGTTCAGAAGAGTTGAAACGTAGCCTGAGTAAGTTGGCGGAGACGATTGACGAACTTCTACGATTCTGCTGATTCAGCGGAAGGATGAACTGGGTGAGCACCAACGCGCTTGACCTTGCGACGGCATTCGAGTGCATATTCAAAGACGGCACGGTATCAACGAAAAAGTGAGGCTGTTCTGCATCGGCATGGACACCAATGAGCCGAATCCTTTCCCGAGAGCGATTGGCGCGTTTCGCGCAATGTGAGCTTTCGGTGAGGCTGCGTGACGCCGTGTAGTTGCCATTGTTACGTTCGGTCATCCGCCGAGGTCGGGTGAGATTGAACGACAAGAGCAACATGCCTATCCCAGAGCCCATCGTGGAGTTGCGGCGGCAGCTGGGTCAGTTCCGCAGCACGCAGCCGCATCGGGGCGAAGATCCCTGAGAGTTTGTGGCAGGCAGCGTGGACGCTTTCCTAAAGTCAACTCGTCCGCCAAATGGCATTCGGGTTTCAACTGACATTAACCGGACCACCTGCGCATCCGGCCCAAGAGTCGAACTCAGCCCAACAATCCTACGTCACTGCCAACGCAATGCGACACGATGAGGCAGAACGTCAGCAAAGGCTGGACTCAATAGAACTGACGAACGGAACATTCCTCTTGATCGCCACTGCGATCCAGGAGGGAAACATGCAGCATGGGAGCCTCATAAGAAGCATTCGAAAGCATGGTCCGGACGTTTGGCAGTTTCGATGGTCAGAAACAGGTGGGAACGGGCAACGCGTATATCGGAAGAGAGTCATCGGGACGGTGGAGCAGTATTCCGATGCCGTGGAAGCCCGGCGGTTCGCCGCCGGCATTCTCGCAATGCCCCACCCCGCGGATCTGCCGACCAAACCCGTAGCGATGACGATTGCGGAACTAGGGCAGCACTTTCAACATCGTGAACTCTTACGCGATGACAACTGGCGAAGTTATTCCACGAGGAGGAACTACGAGTTCAATTTGCGAAAGTGGATCATTCCGAGATGGGGAAACTATGAACTCGGTGAGGTGCGAACTATCGAAGTCGAGTCCTGGCTGCGAAGCCTGCCGCTAGCCAGAAGCAGTTGTGCCAAGATCCGCAATCTGATGTCGGTGCTTTTCAACCATGCCTGGCGGCATGAGTTGTTTGACCGGAATCCCATCAAGCTCGTTCGCCAGAGCGCCAAGAGACGGGTCGCTCCCAATGTCCTCGTCCCCGCTGAGATCAAGCTCCTCTTGGATCATCTTGATCTTCGAGAACGAACTTTGGTTCTGGTGGCAGCCTCAACCTTTCAATTACCCACAATTGTGCAGAGAATCCGCGTGAGTATTGATGCCCCTTATTCTGCCTCAAGTCAGGTACTTACATTGAGAGATGAGTCATGGCGCAGTGGAAGCCATGAGCAAGCGATCGGTGTTGGAAGGTGTCGAGTGTCGGAGAGCATCTGATGAGGCAGGAACGGATGCATGGATAGACAATGAGGTGGTGGGATGCGAGTTTGAGGATGTCCGCCACGGCAAGCGACTGCGACAGCTGTTGGAGCAACTGTCGAGTAAAGTAGGCTCGGCTACGCCGTGGGCTTGCCAGGACTGGGCCAACACGAAGGCTGCCTATCGTTTCTTTGGCAATGAGCGGATCAGCGAAGCCAACATTCTGGCTGGTCACTTTTCCTCCACGCGAGATCGGTTCGCCGCAGTGAAGGGTTTTCCTATCCTGATTCTTCACGACACTACGGAGTTCTCCTTTCGCCACGAAGACACCGCATCGATCGGGATAGTGAACAAAATTCCTACTTCCATCGGTAAGCCTGGTCCACCGCGATTTCACACCCAGTGCGGAATCCTCATGCATTCCAGCCTAGTGACCACCCGTGATGGTCTGCCTCTCGGGTTAGCAGCGATCAAATTCTGGAACAGAGACAAGTTTCACGGCGCGAACGCTCTGAAGCGCAGGATCAATCCCACGCGTGTACCGATCGAAAAGAAGGAGAGCATCCGCTGGCTGGAGAACCTACGCCAGTCGACGGAATTGCTGGGTGATCCGAAACGTTGTGTTCATATCGGGGATCGCGAGAGTGACATATATGAGTTGTTCTGCTTGGCGCAGCAACTGGGCACGCATTTTTTGGTGCGCACCTGCGTTGACCGGTTGGCTGGAGAGGGCGCGACCACAGTGGCCGCTGAAATGAAAGACTCAGAGTTGCGTGGCCTGCATTCGCATCAGGTGCGCAACAGACGAGGCGAGTTGAGTACCGCAGTGCTCGAAATGCGCTTTCGTCGCATTGTGGTTCGTCCACCGATAAGCAAGCAGAAGGAATATCCAGAGCTGTTCCTCACGGTCATTCATGCCACGGAGAGAACAAGGCCAAAAGACCGGGAGAAGATCGAATGGAAACTGCTCACGGACCTACCGGTGCTCTCCCGCCTCGACGCTATCGAGAAGCTGGAATGGTATGCACAGAGATGGAAGATCGAGACCTTTCATAAAATTCTCAAATCCGGATGCAGAGCCGAAGAAGCAAAGCTGAGAACC
>OBLU010000602.1_pt1 | contig 33892 bp, 41 predicted proteins | sample 1518681 | NCBI WGS metagenome assembly OBLU01 (sample SAMEA3539304, study PRJEB22396) | soil metagenome | biome: tundra; feature: field; material: soil | place: USA | collected 2010-05 | depth 0.15 m
CTCACAACGATGCCCTGCCGCTGGCAGCATGAATGAAGAATTTTGTCTCACACCCGTGGTCTTGAGGGAGCGACGAAATTGCTTGCCGCTTTTCTTTACAAGGGCATAATATCCGTCCGATGATTCGAGGCGATACAAGTTCTCGGCAACTTTGTGAAACAGCGGCTGGTTTCCGGCCGGGTCCGGGTTGTTTTCGCGCAGCATTTTCATGCGGAAACATAGCCCAAAATCGCCGGGTTGCAAGTTTGGGTTACAAGTTGGATTTTTCGGCGGGTGGAAAGCTTATTTTCACCTTGAAAACATTGATTGTTGCGCGGTTAGCTCAGTGGTAGAGCATTACCTTGACACGGTAGGGGTCGGAGGTTCGAAACCTCCACCGCGCACCATTCCACCACTCGGAGACGATTCGACGAGTAGTGACCACGGTTTGACGCAAGAACCACGGGCTTTTTTGCAGTCGAGGACAAGGTTCGAGCCGAACACTTGTTGGGCGAGAACCCGCTTCTCTTGAAGCGAACCTGAAACAGCGATTTCACCCGTGTTTCTAGCGGTTAAAATCCAATTTTGGAACGGTTCGAGCCAAACTTTTGGGTTGCTCGAAAGCGCCTTGATTTGTTCCTCCAAAGTCTTTTTCTGGCTCATCAATTTGGCTTTCTCCATCGTGAACGTCTCACGTTCGATCAAGCCGTCCAAAAGCGTGTCCAAGAGCCGTTGAAGACGTTGGCTGATTTTTTCGATCTCCATGCGCTTTTGGGTGGCAACCAGTTCGGCGGATTGGGTGGACTGCTTCTTTTCCTCTTTAACCCGTGTCAGCATTTCGTCCGCCCAATCCGACCGGAGCGCAAACGGGTTAAGAAGGCTTGAAATTTGGGCATCAAGGGCTTCCTCGCGGATGAACGGCTGAAAACATCGCTCCACGCGGTTTTTCCTCGTGCAACGATAGTAGATGTGGCCTTTCTGGATTTCGGCAGTGACGCCGCTGCCGCACCCGGCGCAGTGAAGAAGGCCGACATACGGCTTTGGTATCCGTGCCTTGGCCTTGTCCTTGGGCGTCCAACGCCAGCGCTCGTTAATGACATCCTGCACGTCGTCAAAGAGCTTTTTGGAAATGATCGGCTCGTGCTTGCCTTCATACACCTCGCCGACATAGCAGAAATGGCCGTAGTAAAAGGGATTTTTTAGAATGTGCGAAATATGCTTTCGGACAAACAGTTTGTCGTTTCTGCTTTTGATGCCTTGCGTTCCGAGATGTTCACGCACCATATCGAGGGTCACGTTTCCAGTCGCATACATTTCAAAAGCCTCTTTGACGAGCGGGGCGCGTTCACGATCCACGATGATTTTCTTGGTGCGGTAATCATTCAGGTAGCCGATGGGCGCTGGGCCGGGATATTCCCCGCGCCGGACTTTTTCGCGCAGTCCGCGTTTGGTGTTTTCTGAAAGATTATCAACGTAGTATTTGCTCTGCCCGAACATGATGTTGAGCATGAATTTGCCCTGCGGGTCTGATTCAAAGCGGAACGTCGGGAATTTGAGCGTTTTGATTTTCCCGGTATCGAGCAGGTAAATGATCTGCCCGCCGTCAATCGAATTGCGAGCAAGGCGGTCGGGGTGCCATGCGAGAATTCCGTCCGCTTCTCCGGCCTCTATTCGCTCCAGCATCGCGTTGAAAATCGGTCTGCCGGGGGTTTTGGCGGATTGTTTTTCAATAAGCTCCCCGACGATCCTGATGCCTTCGCGCTCCGCACATTGGCGCAATTCATTAAGCTGGGCATCAATTGAAAGGATTTGTTTGTCCTCAACATCGGTTGATTTTCTGGCGTAGAGGATAAATTTGTTGTTTGTGTTGCTCATATGGATATTATATCAGATATACATACGCGGGCAAGTAATAACGATCTCCCTCAAGGTTAAAAGGCATTGCGAGACGGAAAACGGAACCTGCATCAGTTGGATTTTGACATTTTTGTTGCGCCGATAATCCTTGATGAAAATTCGCCAATTTGATTTGATAGGACTTTATTTGCAGGCAATCTCAAAACGTCAGTGATGCGCTGTGTTGCTTATGTAGGACAGCTTAATACATGAATATTATGAAAATCGCAATAATAGCATGGGGTTCCGTGGTTTGGCGACCAGCCGATTTACCATTTAGTGAGTCCGATCCTGAATGGCACAAGGATGGGCCTGTGCTTCCACTCGAATTCAGCCGTATCTCAAAGGATGCGCGCCTCACCCTTGTTTTGGACGATACCGGCACAAAGCTTCCGACGCTTCACCGACAGAGCGACCGCTCGTGCCTCACGGATACCGTGGCTGACCTGCGAGACCGCGAGTGCACCTTGATTAAGAACATTGGATATGTTAACACCGATGGGAAAGCTACTTCTTTGACCAAATATCCCGTCCAATTTAACGCACATGATACTGTAAGGGCATGGCTCGGGAATACACAATTATATGATGCCGCAGTCTGGACTGCACTACCATCAAACTTTAACGCTCAAAGAGGGCAATTCAGCAATGACGCCGCGACAGATTATCTCAGAGCTTTACCAGAGGTTGTCAGAAAGAATGCCATTGACTATATTCGGAAAGCACCTGACCAAATTACCACTGCTCTGCGTCAACACCTTTCCAAAGCAAAGCTTATATGAATGCCAGACAGACAGGCTGGATCGGTTGCTTGCAAAACTTGCAAAAGTTACTTTCTTTTGTTCCAACGGACTAAAACAGCCTGGCGGGCAATTTCCGATCTACGTTTAGAAGAAAGTTTTGCTGCACGAGCCTTGCCACCTTTTGAAGCGCCAAGTCTTCCGAGCGCGACTGCCGCCGGATTTTTCTTTTTTATTGGTTGTTTGCGTGAGCGTTTAGGCATGAGCCATGATTGCTGTTTCCGAAAATCGTGGAAAGTAATTTCCACTGGTGGGTTTCAGTGTATCACTAAATCGTTGCTGGATTAAATCGCAACTCGTTTGTCCTCGACTGCAAAAAAGCCCGTGGTTCTTGCGTCAAACCGTGGTCACTACTCGTCGAATCGTCTCCGAGTGGTGGAATGGTGTCCCTTTACCACGCCGCTCGAACCTTTTTTCAAGGACAATCTCGTGCGCCCTCGCCTGGAGGCTGCCGGGATTGAACCATTTTACCCCCTCCACTAGCCCCTCCACACCACTGGAGGGGTGCTGATTTCATTCCGTCCTTTGTTCACAAGGACTTTCAGCGTTTTTCGCCTTCGGTGCCATCCCCGACTTCGTCGGTTTTTTTCCCTCACGGGCTGGCGGGCTGCGCGTGGCCTAGCGGCCATGCTCGCCCAAAAAACCTCCTCGTCGCTCACGCGACAAACGGGTTCACCCACGGACGGGTTGTGTTTTCTTGTGAAAAATTTTTCACTCCATCGCCGTGAGGCGATTTTCCCCTCGGTCATGGTGTGCTGAATTTTTGTGATGGAGCAATTGAGTTTTCAACATTGTTGAAAACTCAATCTCGACACTAGTGTGATAAAATAATTGTTCGCGCTGGCGAGCGTTGTTTCCAGCCGAGCCTCTATTACCTTGACGGTTCGTTATCAAGCGTATGCCGTCAATGAGATGTCCGCCATTTCAAGGCCGGCGGATAATTTCTTTGCGGAGTAGAGGCTTGCTTGGAAATTATGGATGATTCGCATGTTGTTTTAGGTGTTCGTGAAGGAGGGGGTGAAGAACACCCCTTTGTTTTGCGCCCGCATGATCGGCGCCATCACCTCTACACGATTGGGAAAAGCGGCACCGGCAAGACAACTTTTCTCCACAATCTCATCGTCCAGGACATTTGTGCCGGTCATGGCGTTGGCGTCATTGATCCGCATGGCGACCTGGCTTCGGATTTGCTGGATTACATTCCGCGCAATCGCATTGAGGACGTGGTGTATTTCAATCCTGCGGACTTGGAATATCCGATTGGGGTCAATCTTCTTGGGGCTGCGTCGCCCGGCAACCGGCATTTGGTTGCCTCCGGCATCGTCGGCGTTTTCAAAAGCATTTGGTTGAACTTTTGGGGACCGCGGATGGAATATATTCTGTATGCGACGGTCGCCGCCCTTTTGGAATGCGACAACGTGAGCTTGCTCGGCATCCAGCGGATGCTTTCCGACAGCCGGTATCGGGCATGGGTGGTGCGGCAGGTTAAGGACCCGATGGTGCGAGCGTTTTGGGTCAATGAATTCGCCGGATACAGCCGCGCCTTTCTGCAAGAAGCGGTCGCACCGATTCAAAACAAGGTTGGACAACTGCTCATGTCGCCGCACTTGCGAAACATACTGGGGCAGATACGCAGCCGGATTGACGCCCGCTTCATGATGGACAACGGCCGCGTTTTCATCGCGGACTTGTCCAAAGGAAAATTGGGCGCGGACAAATCAAATCTCATGGGAGCACTTCTCGTCACGCAATTTCAACTGGCCGCCATGTCACGCGCCGATGTGCCGGAAACAAATCGCCGTGATTTTTACCTTTATGTGGACGAATTCCAATCGTTCGCTTCCGATTCCTTCGTTTCGATATTGTCCGAAGCGCGGAAATATCGGCTGTGCCTGACACTCTCGCATCAATACACGAATCAACTGCGTCCCGAAATTCGCGATGCGGTGTTCGGCAACGTCGGTTCAACGGTCGCCTTCCGCGTCGGTCAAACGGATGCGGAACTGCTTGAACGGGAATTCGGCAATGCGTATCCTGCAAATCGTTTCGTGGATTTACACAATTACGAAATTTGTGCCAAGATTTTGAAAAATGGCGAGCATTATGATCCGTTTGTCGGCAGAACGCTGCCGGTGTGGTGCGAGCGGCAGGGTCACCGCGAAACGATTCTCCGGCGGTCGCGGGAAAAATACGGTGCCGAAAGAAAAGTGATTGAGGCGAGAATTGAGCGTTGGTTCAAGCAAAAGCATTGACTGTCCATGAATAGAAGAAAATAGAAAACACGGCAATCTAGGAAAATTTATGAATTCTATAAAAATAGGACAACTACAAGGGCAGGCGGGTGAGTTAATGGAGCGCATGAAAAACGATCCGGCATTTGCGGAGCAGATAAAATCAGCAAGAGGCCTGGTCAGAAAGGCTGTCGTTGACCGCATACTGGAACAACATTACAGCTGCGCGTTTGCAGATGTATATGTGACACGACAAGAACATATTTTAACGGTCGAATGGCAACTCAGCTCAAGCATTAAGGGTTCGGGTATATTTGAAGTTGTGGGCAGCATTGAAGACGTAGCCTTAATTCCAGACCTTGATGGTGGGTCAGACCAACTTTTTGTCTTTTCCAAAGGAAACGGATCTAAGCGCTTGGAACTGGATTTTGGACATGCATATTTTCTTTCGTTCCAATTTATAAACCCAGAAGTTGCAGGATTCGGCCCAGATGCCGTCCAGCATCTTTCATTTTTTGCCTCAATACCGGTTCCAGATGAAAAGCGGACAATTCTAAAAGCACTGCTGGCAATATCCCCAGAGGAACGACTTCGCAGTAAGATGGAAAAGAATTTGGACATGCAAGACGAGTTTGATGAAATGTGTAGAAAGGCTGCTGAACGCATCAAGGCAAAAAATCTTCCGCCAGACGAAGAGGCGGATCGGATCAACAGATTTATTGCCGAAGCCGGAATGCTCAAGGATACGTTGGAAATGTGAAAGGGGCTACGAATAGCCCCTTTTTGAAACGCTGCCGATCTGTCAATTTTTCGACAGCTTCATTTGCAGTATTGCAAGTATGGCTGGCCGTGAAGTTTTATTGTTCCCAAGCAAACCAGAAACAATGGTGCATCCATTCACAAGAGCCGCAACAGCCTTTTTTTCCGGGTTTTTTCTTTTGTTTGTAGTCATTCGAATATCCATTGGTTGGCAGTTAATGAAACCAGTCACGTCGTGTGGCGGATTTCAGCCAACTGCCAACTGGAGCGGGGAAAATACCGGAAGAAATCTGCGGGTATTATAGCACCAAAGAGGTTGTTTTGTCAATGTAACCAGCCTGTTTTAAGGTGGTTGCATTGACGACTTTGTTGAGCCTTGCTTTAATAGTAGGCGGAACCTTCGTTCCTTTCACCCTCAACCAAAGGAGAATTATGTTTGATGTCACTACAGTTGCGCCCAAATTTTCACTTGGGCGGATGGTCGCAACGCCAAATGCGCTTGCGAACATTCCAAACGGCGAAATTCTGAACGCCCTGTCCCGGCATGTCCGTGGCGATTGGGGAACACTGGACGCGGATGATTTGCAGTCCAACGAACGCGCATTGCGTTCCGGTGGACGGCTTTTTTCCTCGTATCACTCAAGCCAAAACGTAAAGTTTTGGATAATCACCGAATGCGACAGGTCGGTTACGACCGTGCTGTTGCCGGAGGACTACTGAATGAAAAAGAACTGGATAGACTTCAAGGCGCTCCGCGCGAAACTCGACTTCGCCGCCGTGCTCGAACACTACGGCGTCGAGGTCAAGCGCAAGGGCAACCAGCATCACGGTTACTGCCCGCTGCCGAATCACAATGGAAAGAAAAATTCGCCGTCGTTCTCGGCGAATTTGGACAAAGGGATTTTCCAGTGTTTCGGCTGCGGCGCAAAGGGCAACATCCTCGACTTCGCCGCCTTCATGGAAAACGCGGACCCGGAAAGCGGGGCGGCTTTGCATGAAGTGGCGCACAAGCTGCAACAACGCTTCTGCCCGGAGCTTGGCGGCGCTGACGAACGGAAAACACCGCCGGCAGAAAAGCCAGCCGCGCCGAAACCGGCAGAGCCGAAAAGCGAATTGCCGGTCATCGTGAACGAGCCGCTTAATTTCGACCTCAAGGGACTGGATGCAGAGCATCCGTATCTCTTGGGTCGCGGCTTCACGCCGGAAACAATCGAGCGGTTCGGTCTCGGTTTCTGCTCGCGCGGAATGCTCAAAGACCGTGTGGCGATACCGCTTCACGATGCGGCTGGCAAGCTCATCGGCTACGCCGGCCGGGTCGTGGACGATGCCGCGATAACGGAAGACAATCCGCGTTACCGTTTCCCCGGCGAGCGCAAGCGCGACGGGAAAATCTTTGAATTCCGAAAGACGCTGTTTTTATACAACGGCTATCGAATCAAAGCGCCCGTGGACGATCTTGTGATTGTCGAAGGCTTCACCGGCGTCTGGTGGCTCGATCAAAACGAACTGCCAAACGTTGTGGCGACGATGGGGGCTGACTGTTCCGAAAGACAGGCTGAACTCATTGTGTCCTTGGTCAAGCCCGGCGGGATGGTGTGGATAATGCCGGATGGCGACAAAGCGGGCGAGCGGCACGCTCAAACACTCTTGACGCTGGTATCACCTCACCGCGCTGTGCGGTGGCTGAAACTGGACGATGGCAAACAGCCGACGGATTTGTCGGCTGAACAACTGAAAATGAGCTTCATCACATGAAGCACACAGCGACTTCGTAAGAGGTCGCTTTTTTGCCCTCCTGCATATTTAAGCTGCCTTCAATTCGTCAATCAACCATTTGAGGCGGCTCTCTGCTCGGCCAATGAGTTCGTGATACGACAAGATTGTAATTCCATCGCGCTCATTTAAGGCACTCATTTCGGAAGCCTTTCCAAAGCCAAGCAAAAGCACATGTATTTTTTGTAGGCGATTTTGAAGATCGTCCCTGTATTCCAAAGCCTGCGCCTCCATTTTTCGGTTAATTTCGACTGATGGAGCTTTTAGCTCAACAAGCAGATGATGTCCGGTTATGTCTTCGCCGATAAGCAAATCGGGACGCTTATTGCCTCGGTTGCCGCTGTATTTTCCGCCGAGATAATCATTCACAACTTTCTTGATGGACTCATTCGAGCTTATTAGCTTGCCCTCGTATTCCAAAAGCCAAAGGTTGTTTTCGAGCACTTGATGAACTTCGGCTTCTTTGGTTTTGGGATTATCAAGAAGTTTGCGGAAGTCATCTAAAACGATCCGCCGCCGCCGCGCTTGGGTTCCGACAAGGGATAAATCCCAAATGCCAAATTCCGCCAGTGCTTCCGCAAGTTGCGCTACGTCGCTGTGTCGTGCGGAATCTATTTTCTGCATGACCAGCCAATAATCGTCACGTTCCAATGAATCTAAAACCACCGATATGATGGACTCAAAACGTTCCTCGTTCTCGAAATAAAAGCGTTCCAACACTCGTTCTAAAGCTCGGGTGGCAAACTGCCGCCGATATTCAGGCAGTTTTTCAATCTTCTGATTTATGATTTTTTGGTAACGGGCTTTCGCCGCGCGCATTTCCATGCCGCGCGCTTTTTCCAGTCCGCGTTCAAGTTCAACCTGCGATTGAGCTTTGATTTCTTGATACGTTTTGTTGTTCTCAACGAAGCCACCCCCGTCTGCGGTGATCGCGTCTAGTTCCATTCCGTGAACCTCAATCTCGCCGTAAATGCGCCCCTTTAAATTTGATGGAATTATTTCGTTGGTTTCGACACCAAGCAATTGAGGATTGCCAACAACTTTCCCATCGCATCGAACCGAAATGCCTGAATCGGGCAACTTCCGTTTACCATCCACGACGGTAAATTTTAGTGTCGCTGAACCTCCATTCGAGAGCTTTATCGCCGCTTCAAATTTTGGGCCGGGCAAATCCTCAAATCCGGCGAGTTGACCGTTGACGGTAATCTCGAAATTTTCTTCACGGCCATATTCTCGAACAAGCATCGCACGCAACTTGTCAGGATTTGGAAAAATAAGATGCTGATTAAGATCGCGTAAAATAACCGTTGTTCCGCTGGTTTCAGGAGCGCAAGCATCTTCTAAAATTGGTATATTGAATTCCTCGAAATCCCCCTTTGCTTCCAAAAGTGCAGACCGTCTAAGTTGGATCGTAGATTTTACCGACCGCGCACAAGTGGCGATTTCCATGCTGTCGGCAACCATCAATCCTGCAAACTTGCCAACACCTTTTCGCCCTTTAACGACCCGATGCAGTTTTCGAGTTTTCTCACCCCTCAATTCTCTCCGATTTCTTCCAACATTTAGATATTCTTGTTCTAGTTCGGCTGCTGTCATGCCAGAGCCGTTGTCGGACACAATTACAGGGGCGTCCGTCATCGCTTCTGGAAGCATGATTTCAACTTTCGTCGCCTCTGCATCCCAAGCGTTATCAACAAGCTCCTTTATCGCTTGTTCTGACGAACGATAACCTTCGCCAAGAACTTCGGTTATGCGTGGATCAACCCTAAATGTAAGGCTCTTTGTCATGCGGTTAGTATCTTGGTCAATGCGGATTTATTGCAAGTGAGAATTATGTTCAAACATCTTTCACCAATTCACCCAAAGTCACTTTCAACGCCGTTGCGATCCGCATGAGGGCGTCAACGGAGACGTTCTCCTCGCCGCGTTCGATGTCGCCGATGTAGTTGTGGTGTAAATCGGCTTTTTCGGCCAGTTTTTCCTGGCTCCAGCCCATGTTCCGGCGATGCGTGCGGATGTTTTCGCCTAAAATCTTGCGGTATTTCGGGATTTTCACGTTCACAATCAAACCCGAAACCGCATATACGGACTACCGCATATACACTGTATTTTGTGCTTGCAATTTTCCTGCCTTTCGCCGATTGTTGGGGCACCATGAACGCGCACATTGAATTCCGCCGCAGAATCGGCCCCGATCCGCACGCCAACGGCGCCAGAACCGCCGCGTGCCAGGGGTGTCCCGATATTTGGGAGCTTGAAAATGGCGACTTCGCGGTTATCGGCATTGACATGACGGATGCTGCCAGGCCGAATTTGCCACCAACCGCCGGTTGCGGGCCGGATGAACGGATTGTCCGCCTGCCGCGCAACCTCCTCGTGAACGCCAAGCGCGACATTCCCGATTGTGTTTGATTCCGTGTTAGAATGGGGACATGGGAATTTGGGAATGGAGTTCACAAAACTGGTTCAATCTTCTGAGTGCTGTCGGCGTTGTCGGCGGCTTGCTGTTCACGGCTCACTCGCTACGTTCTGAAACGAAAACGCGACGTGTGGCAAATCTCCTGTCAATTACCGCCAACCACCGCGAAATTTGGAAAGTTTTTCTGAATGACAAGGAACTGGCGCGGGTCCTCGACGCTACGGCAAATACCGCTAAAATGCCGGTCACGGATGCGGAGCGCACCTTCGTCGCCATGATGATCCTTCATGTCAACAGCGTGTATTTCGCCACAAAAGACGAGCTGGTCGTCACATTGGATGGCTGGCGGCGGGACATCGCGCAGTTCCTCGCACTGCCGATTCCCTGCGAAGTGTGGGAAAAATTGAAAGTCCTTCAAAACGACGATTTCGTCGCCTTCGTGGAATCGTGCCGGAATTGGAAATAGCCGCATCCAAAATACGCTAGCCGTCCAATCTGGCGCTGCCAGAAAGGCGGTGAACCATCGCAGTGCAAACAACGTGCGGGTTGTGATAACTCAGTAGAATACGATTGCCTTGAGGCCGGCTCGGCCTTCAAATGGCACCGTGAAGAAGTTGCTTGAAACACTCTCATACAACCAAGTGTTGAACTTTGAGTTAATAACACTGTTCGGCTAACCCACACGAGCGATCCGACCTGAACGCATAGCCCGAGTCCGGGCCGTCCTGTTTTTGATAATTTGTCCATTTTGAGCTTGCTTTATCAGTTCGAATCGCTATTACAAAGTGAGGTTTTTGAATAGAAGATGCAAAAGACCGAACTTTATATCGTCTTTGTCGAGGATGTTCCGGCAGAAGCGGCAATGGTTGAGACTGCTTTGCGCAAGGAAGGTTTGGTTTTTACTTTGGAGCGAGTGGGCACACGGGACGAATTCTTGCGCACACTGGAGTCGAAACCGCCAGATGTTATTCTCTCTGATCACGGATTGCCTTCGTTCGATGGGCTGGCGGCTCTCGAGATTGCCCACAAAAAATTCCCCAATGTGCCGTTCATATTTGTTACCAATGCCCTGAACCGGGAAATGGCAATAGAGAAGCTCGCGCCTGGTGTAACAGATTATGTCCAGAAGAATCAAATTAATCGCCTGGCCCCAGTCATCCGCCGCGCTTTGCAGAATCCAGAGCGGATGCCGAAGGGCCAGTTAACCCCAGATGAACGCGAGAGGATCATTGCCAAGCTTCTTGCACTGCTGGCGATATATGATGACAGGGGTGTTTTTCTGCCGATTTGTGCGGGCTGCAAAAAAATCCGGGACAAACAAAATCACTGGCAACCGCCGGAAGTTTTCTTCAAAAACCATCTTGGCTTCGAATTTACGCACGGCATCTGTCCGGATTGCAGTCAGACTTTTTATGGGACACCCAAGGAATAGGCATCGGTGAGCTACAGTCTCACGGATGCCCAATGGGCCTATTCATCCGCAAGGATGCTGTGCTTCTGAATGTGCGTTTCGATGAACGCCTCGCGTTCGGCCTGGCGTTTGTATTGCCACGTCTCATGCGGTTTGTCCGCGTCGAACTGCGTTCCTCTGGTCGCTTCACGATAGTCAAATGGACGAATCCAAACCGCGCCGAACGAGTCGCGGGTCACGTCGGCAAGCGTGGCAAGGCAGACTTGCTTGAAAATGGGTTGCGGGCTTTGAAGCAAGCGCAGGGCGGTGTTGTTGCGGCGCTCGGCGCTCTTGAATACCATGAGGACGCGAAACGGGAACTGTTTGTAATCCTCGCGGGTCGCGCCGTTCCTCACGGCAAAACCGCCGGATTTGTAATAATCGAAATAGCAGCCAGCCTTGGCGACAAGAATATCCTGAGCCTCGTTGGAACAATCAACCTCCAGAAAAAACGTGCGCTCAAACTTGCCTCCGTCCGCCTCCGCCTCGTGAATACGAATGAAACCGTCCGGCTTCACCGGAACTTCGATGCTTTTGTGTCCTGGGCGATATGCTTTGAATTCGTTCAACAGCGGCCAGGTGCTGAATTCGGCGATGGTGCGGGCTGGCCATGTCTTGATGGCCGAATGAAACGCCGCCTTCACGTCCATCACCTCAAGCTCGTGCCCGATGGTGCGGTCACTGACGCGGGCACGCCGGTCCAGCGCCGGCAAAGCAAACGACGGGTAATTTTGCAGAATGCCTGCGGTCTCAAGCTGCTTTATGCCGTTACGGGTTAAAAAGAGGACGGACGGCTGAAACGCGCGGCGGGGGCGTTCGCCGATGAATCCGCACGATTTGAGTTTTTGCAAGCGCTTGTTGGCAGCGTCACTTTTTCCATCAAAATATAGCGCCGTCGCGTGGGCGGTGGTCATCACCCGGGATTCAAACAAGCCACGTAAAAGGGCAAGGTCGCGGGGTTGAAGTAAGATTCGATTCAATTCTTTGAATATTACTGGCATGTTTCTGAAACAAATCGGCGGGAATTGTAAGTATCTTACTCGAACCAACAGATCTTAGTGTTTAGCTCGCTTTAGTTCTGTTGGCAGGAAAGCATCAATCTCAGATTCCGAAAAGGTTAAATCTTCCTTTGTCTTGAGGGCTTTTTGAGCTTTTGCATAGGCATCGTTTGTGGTTGCTGGAGACCCCGCGTAAACTTCATGCAACTGCTTCAAAAGCACGTCTCTTTCTTGCTGCAAGTTTTCAATCGGTTTTTCCCCCATTACCAAATCTGTGATGAGTGAGAGATATTTTTCCCGAATTAACCAAAGATCGCTCGCTGCTTGCTTGTGCTTTTGCGCCAATGCCCCGAGATCATAGTTCTTGGTGTAGGAGTTTATGGCCAATAAGGCAGTTGAAATTACGACACCAATCGCTGCGCCGATCTTACCTGCGCCGAATACAGCAGCTATAAACCCAGCGGCCGTAAGCGCCGATAAGAGTATTTGCCAAAGTTTAATTGCTGACCACCGCTTCAAAAGGATGTCAGCGCACTTCTCATGCGTTTTGTGGGAATAAACGACGCGCCCAAAACGTTCCCGAAGTTGGCCTTCGAAAACGTGTCGCGATTCAATCGTATCGTTAGTCTGGGAATGTTGTTCCATAAATTTCTCGCCATCGTTGCTTTGCAGCCCATTCCTGCCCCTTCTGCTCGTTCACTATGGCATCAATGCTGATATTATAGCACCGTTTTGCTTTATACTGAAAAAGTCCTTTTCCAAAAACATACGAGCCGCTGCCTGGCGCTTTCCAGTATTCTTGTTTCTCGTCCTGCTCGGCCATCCACTTGAAGCAATCACGGCTCATAAAGTCATAATAAAGAAAGGATTTGTCTCGATACCCCCAGCTTTCGATGAATTGGTAAGCGAGGGTGTCAATCAAAAGCCCGCCGATTGGCACAGACCAACAATTCTTCCAAGAACGGAGCATTCTGCATAGTCGGACGAGGTTGTAATTACACGCAACATTGCGTGTCCTGATCGCTTCAATCTCTGCGCGGGGGTTTGTAATTCTCCACCGGCCTCCGTCTGTTGCGTCAGGATAGGTGTAGGATGTGTCGTCATTATTGAATCCCGGCACAACTTCAAAGGTAATACCGTCATCAAAAGGCACAAGTATCACCTGACCATCCGCACCCACATCTGTAACGGAGTATGTCTTTTTGATTGATGCGCGGACGGTTTGCAACAAAGCCGACTGGCCGTTCCCCTCATGCGCTTCATATTGCTGATAGACTGAATATGGAAGTTGGAAAATAATATCAAGGTCGCTGACCCCATCAATGGCAGTATTGCGGCCATACGAACCAACATATAGCCCGTGAGAAACATCCGAAACCGTATCCCAGAAATCGGTATTGAGGCGTCTGGTAATCGCATGATAGCGCCCTGAAATCGCATTCTCTTTGGAGACTTGTAGATTTGTGCAGAAAGTTTGAAACCAATCAGCGAGAGCCATATTAGGTGGATTGTTTAATGTTATGTTCCAAGTGTAAAAGTTGGGGTGTCATAATTCTCCGTTAAAGGCACGGTGCAACATGGATTGAAAGAGGGCGTCCAAGCGGGTGCGGCTGGTGGCTTGGCTGGCTTCAAGCTCGCGGATTTCTGTCACGCACTGGGCGAACTCCTTTTGCAACTCAAGCGGTGGAACAGGAATCGGTATCCGATTCATGTTGGCCTGATTTAACTTGGGCTGCGCACTGCCTGTAACGTAGTCGGTCAAATCGCGAAGATTTAGAGCTTCACAAAGATAGATCAAATCAGCGTTGCCATTATCAGTGAGGACATGCGCGTGGTTGTTGACCCAATACTTTCCGTGTGCAAGAAAAGCAATCGGTGTCGAGCGAGCCAAAAGGTTCGCGCCGTCCTCGCCAATCAAGAGTGCAGTTTCATCGAACAAGTATTTTTCAACGTAGTCAATGATTCCGCTCGCGCCGTAATATGGATATTGTCCTCGTCGTTCTGCTCGGTCGGATTTTTTTACCGGCTTGCGTCGTCCATCTTGATTGCTGACAAGTTCGCCAAATGGCTTAAGCGGCCAACCTTTCGAGTTCGTAGCGGGGTCACCAAACATTTCGTGAAAGAGGGCCGGTATGAGGACGGCAGTGCGGTGGTTGGCATTGCCGCGCATTTTCCGCAACTCGTCGGCTTCATCCAACAAATCCACAATCCGCTTCTGCTCTACCAATGGCGGCAACGGAAGTGGAACATCTTTGACTTCGCCGTCATTCACCGCTGGATAGTTAGCGCCCGTCGTCCTGGCAACGAGGTAGTCAACAAAGATTGGCGAACGTGCGAATGCAAAAAGGTAGCCACTCATCACTTTTGGAGACGGCCTCAAGACAGAAAAACCAGTTGAGCAAATTTGATTGTCAAGATTGCTCGGAACGCGGGCGACCGCATTTAGATTCGGTCGCACTGTCGAGACAATCACGTCCCCGGTATGAATGACTTTTCTGGCTCGACTTGGCGCATCTGAGCCAACGATCCGTTTAGTTGTGCCGATAGATTTTGTGCCATTGTCAATGCTTGCAATATCAACGTAAGAAAATTCCTCGGTTGGATATTCTTTTGGGTCGCGTTGCTCTGTGGGCAGAACTAATTGACCGAGTGGAATTGCTGGCCAGCGTTTCATTTTTTACCTCTGATTTTGGCTAGTAATGCGTCACCGCGACGGATGATTTCGTTTTCGACCTTTAGAACATCGCGGAGAATATCGGTGGGCGCATCGTGGTTCACGGCTTCGGTGGTCACGGGCTTGTAGCGCCCGGCTGCAAGACTCCAATCATTCTCTTTGATTTTCTCAATCGGCACACGGTAGCTATTCGCGCCTTCCTCGCGGTTCGGCCATTTGCTCAACACATCGGGAATGTCATTCGCCTCAATCGGAGTGCGGTTGTCGTCGAGGCTGAAGCCGTCAGCGGTAAGATCATAAAACCAAACGGATTTTGTTGGTGTGCCTTTTTGGAAAATCAGCGAAGCTGTGCCGACACCAGAATAGGGTTTGAAAACGCCGCTTGGCAGGCTTATGACGGCTTGCAAATCACATTCGGTCAAAAGCATTTCGCGCAATTTGGTCGCCGCATTATTTGAACCGAAAAGCACGCCATTCGGCACGATGACGCCGGCGCGTCCACCAGGCGAAAGATGGTCAATGAACCATTTCAGGAAAAGCAATTCGGTGGCACGGGTGTCTAATCGGAAATTGAGGTCGGCAAGAATGCTTTCATCCTGCACTTTGCCGGCAAATGGCGGATTGGCGAGAATGACATCAAACCGCTGGCCGGGATAGACGCCGCCAAAACCGGTGGTGAGCGGATTGAAATGCTCAATCCTGGCCTTTTCCAACTGGTGCAAATACAGGTTAAGGATGGCGATTTTCACCATGTTGGCGTCGTTGTCGAAGCCGGTGAATTCCTGTTCCTCAAGGAATTTCCATTGCGCCGGTTTAAGCAGCGAGCCGTCCACGTTGCCGCGTTTAAGGTCGGCGGCTTTCGTGCTCTGGCGCAAGATGTGCATAAACGCGGAAATCAAAAAGCCCGCCGTGCCTTCCGCCGGATCGCAAATCCGCTGGCCGGGCTGCGGGTTCACCAATTCAACGATGAGGTCAATGATGTGGCGCGGGGTGCGAAACTGGCCGTTGGTGCCGGACGCGGAAAGTTTGGAAAGGAGATATTCATACATATCACCCTTGAAATCGTGGCCGTCGTGCGCGGCCAAGTCCAATTCATTGATGCCCTGAATGACGGCGCGGAGCGTGGGGCGGTCGTAAATTTTGAGTGTGGCGCGGCTGAACAAAAGTTTGCCGGTGTCCGTCAAGCCGGGCAGTTCGTGCAAACTTTCGATGGCGTTGCGCACGGCGTCGAAAAGCTCGTCACCGGCGAGCGTGACGAAATTGCCCCACGCGTAGCGGGACCATTTGCCGGAAAAAATGTGGATATATTTTTTATCGAGGCTGGCAAGCGTCTCGTCTTTTTCGGAAAGCAAACGGAGAAAAAGCAGATAGGAACACTGCTCAATGGAATCCATCGGATTGTTCACGCCGCCCGCCCAAAGGATATTCATGAGCTGGTCAACTTTTTGACGCAAGCCGGATGAAAAGAAATTGGAGCCGTTGGTGGTGATTTGGGTGTCGGAAGCCATGTGATTGTATTATACATTAACGACTGCTAAATTCTGACCACCTTCAAGCAACAACCGGATTCCGAGATATTTCAAGTCTTCGGTGTTGTTGTAAGCGTTTTTGAATGGTTCAATTTCATTCGGACGCTTGCGCATCCAGTAATAATAAAAATGGTTTTTCTCCCTGCGCAGCATTGGGAAAGTCCTATTCGGATTCTGCTGAAATTGGGCGAGAACATCATCTGGAAGATTCTCTACGACCAACCGGCATTCTCCACATTTAATTTTAGGCTTGCCTGCAGACTGATCTTTATATGCTTCAATATACGCATTGCCTGCGAGCATGTTTTTCTCAATACCCGGAAATTCTGACCGTTCTTGGTATGCAAATTCTCCAAAGCAAATTGATGTTGTAAGCATCAAACCGTTAACTAATGAGTCTTGGTTGATCTTCTTGATAACAGAAAGCAATGCCTGTAGAGCAACACTATTCCCGATACCGTTCTGATTGTCGGCAACCAGAATCGCGCAATCTGATACAACAATCCCATAAACGCGACCACCATTGTTGTTCCGATTAACGTTCAGGGCATCATAAACATCACTATAAAATTTGCTGAGTGATTGGATGGCTTTGTTGGAATCTCGACTCATCATTTGCTTAAAGCCGCTAATGTCACAATACGCAACGAATGTATGGCCATAAAAATTTGGAAAAGACATAAAAATTTTAGTGTTGAATGGTTAAGAGTGACTGCCGTATGAGACTGGATTGCCGCAACGCTTCAAAAACATTTTCGCGAGCGTCAAACCGCGACAAAGCCGTGATGCCGCCAAGCCGGTTGAACTGGCTGGCGTTGAAAATGGTCATGTCGCCGTCCATGAATTTGCGGAGCGAACCGGAATCCTCGGCGATCAACTGCGCGGTGGCGTCGAGCCATTTCTGCTCGTTGTAACGGAGATTGAACCGGGCGGCGATGGAATCAACGGCGTCGCCGACAATCGCATCGCGGGTCGGCAGCGGCTTTCGGCCAACGGCGTTATAAACAAACGCCGGTGTGCTGGCCGGCACACCGTAAGACAAGATGAGCTTGTCCGGTGAGTAATACATGGTCGGGCGGTGGTAAAACTTGTCGTTGACGATGGTTTCAACCGCATCGTCGTCCTCGGCGTCAACGGCGGCTTTAAGGTCGGGCGTTTTCGCAACAAATTCACGGATGTCGCGCTCGTAACCGCCGCGAAAGGTCATCACGTCCACTTTTTCGCCGTCCGGCCCAACAATGGTGATTTCCCGACTGACGAGCGTGTCCACGCCTTCCCATGTCGGAATGACGCGCGGCGGCTGTGGTGGCGTCGGTTCCGTGGTTCCGCCGCCTTCGTGAATCGGCTCACCCTGGCCGGTGAGTGGCGGATAGGTGCCGGGTGGTTGCGACGCTTTTCTCTCGCGCGGGATTTTCAGCGGGATGGTGTAGTCGTATTTTTCCTCGAAGTATTCGGCGACCGCTCAGAAATCGAGCATGAAGAAATTTTGCTTTTTGTATTCGGTGTTTCCGAATTTGAATGTGAACAAGCGCGTGCCGCGTCCCTTGATCTGGATGTATTCGGTCGGCGAAAAAATCGGACGCATCAAACCGATATTCAAAAGGTCTTTGCAATTGTAGCCGGTCGAAAGCATGTCCACGGAAACGGCGATGCGTTCCTCGCGTTTGCCGTCGCGGAATTCCTTGGCGATGGATGAGGCATCTTCAATCCGGCTGGTGATGGTGACGGCGATGCCGGGCTGAAGCCCGTTGAAAATCTTGGTCAATTCGGTCGCGTGGTCTTGATTCACGGCAAACACAAGCGACTTGCCGATTTTTTTCTCTGGATCGCGTTGTGCTTCTTTCAAGAACGCCTCGCACATGACGCGGTTGCGGGCGGGCGTGAAAATTTTCCGTTCAAGGTCTTTGATTTTGAAATTTTCCTCCTGCTCGTTGATGACAACTGCCCAGCCGGATTCATCCAGCGCCTTCGTCGTGATGTCGGAACGGAGATCAATAATTTTTGGCAGGCACAAAAACGGGCCTTCCGGGTCTTTCACCGCATCAATGATGTCATACCGAAACGTGGGAAAACCGGGTTTGCAGCCGAAATAATTATAGGTGTCGCGGAGCAAACGCAGTTCAAGGGCTTTCGGATTTTCCTTTTCCAGTTCCTCGACATTGACATTTTTCAGATACGCCTTCGGCGTGGCGGTCAAGCCGATGCGCGTGGCCTGGAAAAACTGAACGACTTCGCGGGCGTCGCCGTAAATCGAGCGGTGCGCCTCGTCGTTGATGACAAGATCAAAATAGAACGGCGTGAATTCCTCGCGGTAACGGCGGTCCACCATGAGGGATTGCAACGTCGCTACCACGACGGACGAGCCAAGCAATTCACCTGGCCGGCGACGGGCGGTTTTGTAGAGGACAGGCTTGTATTCCGCGAGCACGACGGCGAAATCTTCAAGCGTCTGCTTGGCGAGTTCAATGCGGTCAACGATGAAAAGCACGCGCTCGGCATTGCGCGTCACCAAAAACCGGCGGATGAGCGCGGCGCAAAGGAGCGTTTTGCCGGTGCCGGTCGCCATTTCCAACAAAAATTTAAGGACGCGTATTTCATCGAACATCCGCGCAATGGTGTCCATCGCTTCAATCTGATAACGGCGAACGATGAAATCCGGGATGAATTTTTTGAGGTAGGCGGAAGTGATGATCTCGCTTGAAAGTGGTCGCGGCGGCTGAAGATTTTTCAGAAGGAGCCGTTCCAAATCCTTGCGGGATGGAAGCCGTTCAATGCGGTAGGCGTCCTGGTCTTTGCGGGTGTAATTCCAAAACCAGTGTTCGCGCCCGTTGGAAAGAATGATGAACGGGGCTTTGACGTTCTCGGCGTAGCCCTTGGCCTGCTCTTTGGCATCGTAGGGGTCAACGTCCTCGCGCTTGGCTTCCAAGACGCACAGCGAGCCGCGTTGCCCGCCCAGCAGATAATCAGCACGCCCGTTTTCGGTGTTCAATTCAAAACGGACTTGATGCGGGTCGAGAAGATTCCAGCCGCTGAATTCCAGCGCCTTGTCAATCAGAACGCGCGAAAATGCTTCGTTTGACGCGGAGTGCATTGCCGCGATTATACAATGAAATTTGCCAACCGAGCAAGTGCGTCAAGAAATTTTCCGTTTGGTCGCTATCGGCTCTGCGGAAGCGGCTGGGGCATAGCCTCCCGCAAGCTTCCGGTCGCGGTCTTGGATTTGTTTCAAGGCGTCGGCACTGCGCAAAGCAAACGGCAGTTTTTCGTAGGTTTGGGCTAAAAAATTTTCCGTCATTTTTGGGGTCGTCGGATGCCGCTTCACGATGGGCGTTACTATACTGACGGGCGCGCGTTGCTCAACCAGCCGGGCAACGCCGTGGCGCTGTTTCTGATCAAAAAGCACCGCCATCGCGCGAAACAATTGATCTTCAAGCGGGCGAAATTGAACGCTTGAAAGTTCTTCGCCGAAAATCGGTTTAAGGAAAGGCACCGTTGTCTTGCCTTTGCTGCCGCCCTTCATGCTGGTCTTTGACGTGCCACCGGAAATGGCACTCGACTGATTCCACAGGCGGGGATCTTGCTCGCTGCCATCGTAAATCGCACCGCCTGTGCTTTCGGTGTCCGTCGTGCCGGTGAAGTCGCCGGTGCCATCGCTCCAATTCTCGCTTTCGCTGTGGATGGTGCGCGTTTCCTCGACATAATCCATCACCTTACGCGAATACAGCTTCAGCTTTATTTCATCGGGATTCATCACGCCCATGAACAATGATTGCGCGAGCGGCCGCAAATTGTCCTCGCCTTCAAGACTGAATACGATCTTGCTCCTGGCGTTTGCCATGACGGAATCATAGACCTGCGGGCCGTTCGCCCCGGCATGAAGAATCTGGCGGGGGAACTGGTTGGCAAGCGTCAGATGCAAACCGAAGCCGCGCGCCTGATCGAGATTCTTGGCGATGGTCGGCGTGACGAAATTCTGAAACTCGTCAATATAAACATAGAACGGCTTCACGTCGCCGGCCTCGGTTCCTTTCCCGCGTTCCTTGGCTGCAACCCAAAGGTCGCTCAAAAGCAGTGTTGCAAACAGTGCCGCGTCTTCTTCGGATACGCGAGCGCCCTCCGTCGAAAGATTGGCAATGATGATTTGCCCCTCCGCCAGTGCCTTGCCGAGATCAAGCGACGTTCCGCTTGTCCCGAACATGAGGCGCAATTTCTCGGTGTCGAGGAAATTGTAAAAACGATTGACGGTGCTGGAAAACTGCGCGTCGAAATCGCGGGGCGAAAGTTGATTTGAAAAATCCCAGCCCTGCACGGCGGATCCTTTCGTCAATCCCGTCGTCAGTTCCGTCCGCAACCGCTTGTTGGTGCGGTTTATCAAATGCTGCACTTCATGCAGGGTCATTTTTTTCTCATACACTGGCCACAAGACTTCTTTGGCAAGGCGGGCAAACAAGGGCGTCTTCTGCGTCCCGTCCACGCCCCAGACATACGCCATCGCCTCCACGAAATTGCTGATGAATACAGACGGGTCGCCGATTGTCCGGGAGCGCATGACGTTGTAAGCAATTGTCCAGTCCTTTTGCCGCAAGTCAATCGGCACAATGGGGACATCCTTCAAATGCGGCGCATTCCAAGCGATCCAATTGATGAGGCTATCGTATAGGCTGCCGTGCGGGTCTATAATGAGCGCGCCGCATTTGGTCTTGTGCCAGTTCTTGATGTCCTGCCGGACGAGGCTTTCCAGCATTTTTGATTTTCCGGTGCCGGTGGCGCCGCAGACATATAAATGAGTCGAACGCTGTTCGGGCGTCATTTCAAGCGGTGCAACCATGCCGGGCACTGAACCGAGCTTCAAGGAATTTCCAGGAATGCGGCGCATAACGGGGCGAGTGTAGCCGGAAAAAGTTTTGCTGTCCATTCGGCACGTTGCAAAATTTAATTCCAGCATTACCATCCCAAACATTATGGAACGTCCCATTACCATCAGGGAAGAAGCCAACGCTCTGACCTGTTGTGCATTTCGCAACGGCTATATCGAAGACCTGCACGCCGGCAAACATTCGGCGCTTTTGGAAACGCCCGGCCTTTCGCGCATTACGGATGCCGAAATGAAAAAGCTGATGATCGGGGCATCGGCAAAACTGGCGGAATTGCTGGCGATGAAAGAAAACGAGCCGCATGAATACTGGAGACAAATGCTTTTCTTTCACAAAAACTATTGCGGAAAATGGGAGAAATAGCGGTGCGAGTGGGATAACGGGGGAAAATAAAAAGAGGCGATGTCCTGAAAAGGAAATCGCCTCTGTGGTTCGGTGCCGGGGTCACTGGTAAAAATACCCAAGCTCCTTCAATGATGAATAATCCTTCGGCCTGTCCACGGTAGCCCGGCCGAGAATGACATGATCCAACACCTCCATTTTCAAAAGTTGGCCGGCGCGAATTAAATCGCGGGTCACTTTGATGTCCGCCTCGCTCGGCGTCGGGTCGCCGCTGGGATGATTGTGGACGAGCACGATGGCGGCGGCGCGGGCCGAAATCGCCGATTGGAACACCTCGCGGGGATGCACCAGAATCGTATCAAGCAAGCCTTGCGAAACCTGCTCGACGCGAATCAAGCGCCGTCGCGTGTTCAAGAGCAGTATTTGAAACGTCTCCACGGTTTTGAGCCGGTTTTGCTCCCGTAGAAGTCCAGCGACGGCCTCCGGATTGTCGAGGACAGGCGATTCGCGCTGCAATTCCTCGGCGATCTTGCTTGCGAGCGTGAACGCCGCTACCAGCGTCACGGCCTTGTCACGGCCAATGCCCCGGATGCACTGCAAGTCGTCCACGGAAGCTCGCGCCATTGCGCCAAGCGAGCCGAATTTCTGAATCAGTTGTTTGCCGATGTCAACGGCGTTTGTGCCTTACAAGCCGGTCCTGACCAAAATGGCTATGAGTTCAGCGGCGCTCAATGCGGCGGCTCCGCGCTCAATGAGCCGTTCGCGGGGCCGTTCGCCGATGGGCTGGTCTTTGAGCCGGCTGCTCGAACCTGAATTCTGCGCTGGTTTGCCATGTGTTGTGTAAAACATTTGTTGTCCTTTCTCGGTAGATGGTTGCGGTTGGTTTAATTTGGAACGAAGTTCTAACCCGCCATTATATCCGAGCGGCAGGTTTTTTTCCAAAGGCAGGCTGTGGAAATCAGGATTAGTAAAACTTGGCGGCAACTCGATCCCTGTGTCGGTCAACGTAAAGTTTGGCGGCAGGAATGGTGATTTCCTTGCCTTGCCACCAGTCGCGGTTTCGGGGGCCGAAATCGGTCGCCAGATTGAACGTTCTGCCGCGAATGGCCGTCCGGTAGCGCTTTGACCGGCGGCTGTAGCCTCCGGCGGTGATTTTCTTGCCATTTGGCGAATACCACGATGTTTTGGGGACTGATTTGAGATGTGGGTCAAAATGGTAGCTGACGATATTCAATCCTTCTAACCAGTAATACACCCGACCAAAATATGCCGCATGAATCCACTTTTCCCACCTGCGCGGCGTGTAGCGCTGGGCATCAAGTTTTGGCGTCCATTGCAAAAGCCACAGGACGTAAATGCCGCGACGGTGATAGTCAATGGTGCGCTGGGTGATTGTCTCAATGGAAAGCGAACTCAATTGCACCTCAATGGCAACCGGCACCCCGTTGATCTCCGCGCTCACGTCGGCGCGGTTCGTTCCAAGCGGGCGTTCCAACATGACGTTGCGGACATGCGGCTCTTTTTGGAGCGCCAGAAAAATCTCCATTTTACACCGTCGGTGTCGGTCGCTTTCATTTTCGGCATACCGGCACGCCAACGGATTTTCATGGGCGAAATATGCAATCCGTGATTTGCCGGATTTGAGAATGACGGGATCGCCGCATTCGGGGCAGGAAAATGGAGCCTGCGCCTGGTTCGCAAAATATGCTTCGACGATCTCACTGGTGAGTTTTTGCTTGGCGCGGAGCATTACAGACAATTTTATCACAATACCCATTGTGAATCATCAAGATAGCGGATGCACCCCCTTCCGATTTGGAGCCACTGTCAAAGTGGCGTCGAATTCCTTCCATTTCTTCGTCGGCGAGTCGGCGACGTTCCATTTTTTATTTCTGGCGTCCTCAATTAAAGTGGACGGCCACGGCCTCTAAACTCGGTTCCAAATTATCATTGTCATTGCATTTCTTTTGCGAGAGGGTTTTGACCATGAAGAATGAGAATTTGAGCAAGTGGGCCATGTGGTTTTGCATCGGCATAGCGATTATCTTGGTGAGCGGTGGAATTTTCGAGTGGTGGTGCGGACACCAAGCCTTTTTTGGGAAGTCCCCCAGCACCACAACTGGATGGGGCGATTTTGGGAGCTTCCTTCAAGGCACGACTGCATTACTCTGGTCTCTGGCTGGATTTTTTATCATCCTCGTGGCGTTCCTGGCACAGAAGCAGCAGCTTTCGCTGCAACAAAGACAATTCAGTCAGCAGAGTTTCGAGAATCATTTTTTCCAACTCCTCACCTTCAACAGAAATATCGTTGATAACCTCCTGCTTCTTGATGATTCCGAAGTGGAGTTAAAAGGCAGCCGTGTTTTCTCGAATTTTTATCGGCGAGTTGAATACGTGTATCAATGCAATGTCGAGGGACCGGTGGAGCAGGATACAGAGGCGTTGGCGGTGAAATGTTACACCTTCGTTTTTGACCAACATCCGGAAGTTTTGGGGCACTATTTTCGGAGCCTTTACCACGTCATCAAATTTGTGAACGAAAGCGAGGTTACTGACAAAAAGCGATACACGAGCATCGTCAGGGCACAACTCTCCTCTTTCGAGCACGTCCTTCTGCACTACAATGGATTGAGCGAATATGGCGAAACCAAATTCAAACGTCTCATTCAGGATTTTGCCCTTCTCGAAAACATGGGGCCGGGGTTACTCCTTAATCCAAAACATCCAACCTCCTATTCTCCAAAGGCGTTTGGCGACGATGCAGCTTCGTTCGTTTTTGGAGACGGTCCGGCACAGGTGGACTCACCAATCCTCAATGGCCCAAAACCGTCCAATACGGATTAGAAAAAGTTCCAACCCCCATAGCCGCGTATTTTATCACGCGACGGGTTACAGAGAAAAATCGGTAGTGGGAAAAACTGGCGTCTTAAACGTCAGAAACTTTTGGAAAATGAAAATGTTTAACCGCTGTGCGAAAACCAACGAGGAAATTCTGGATTTGGCTGACTCAATTCATTGTTGCGGTGGGTTCGCTCTATGAGGCTGACGAATTTGCCGATTTTTTCAAAAGTGTGCTCGGCGTCGAGATTGCGACAACCTATTGGGGAGTCCGTGTGCTGTGGGTAATCGCGATTTGCTGGTTTGTTTGGCGCGCAATTGATGGTTTCTTTCGCAAAAAGGACTTCGCGGTGGACCAAAACGATTACTGATGTAAACATGATTAACAGCGGGAACGTCACAAGCCCTCGGTGTAAAGTGCCAGCCCTGCAAAAAGGTTCCAAAAGCTGCAAATTAGGTGGAACTCGGTTTTTTTCCATCCTTCCGTCCATCTCGGTTGGATTCAACGATCAAATGGCGCTTGTTGCCGTTCCACTCGACGCGGATTCGCCCCACAAACAGGATCGCTATTACAACAAGGACGAAGGCTAAAACGACAACGGCGATAAGCCAAATAGCCATCGGCGCACCAGCCCAATATGTGAGGAGAATGTCTTTCATATTAGAAATCTACTATTTCAGCGTATCGGTTTTATCCTGTTACAAAGAATAATTCTAAGACAATATATTAACTCTTATTAGTTCTTTATTCAAGCTCGCTATAGAAAATCAAGCCGATTTCTATGATTGTTTGGAAATCCAATACCTATTATTAGTCTGAAATAACGAATACCGTCAAAGCGGCAGAAGGGACACAGGCGTAACAAATTAGCCATCAGTAGAATGATTTGAGGTTTCGCGAGATTTTGAGCAAAAAGTCTATCAACAAATTTATAGCGATAAAAGCTCCCCACCAACTTTTGAGGATCGTTTTCGAACTAATTACAGATTACGCAATGCGTGCAATATGATCTCGATTGCAGCAATCACAAAAAGAACAAACAATAATGCCTCCATCAAGATTCTAGTTAATTGTGGAAACACTTTGAGCCAGTCTAACTTTTTTTTATGATTTTTACTCATAATACATCCTAAAATGGGTATAACTCTCGTGAGCTATTAAATGGGAAATCTCTTAGTTAAACTCGTGACAGACGGTCAAACAAGTAGCGAATACATTGCCAGCTGCTATTAAATCATAAAAAGCATTTTTTGTCAAACATAATAAAAGCATGAATTTCCAAATGTTTCTGCTGAAAGAGCATCTTTCTGTTCGTCTTTCGTGCTGTGACAAATATAAAGAGTCGCAAAAACCACAATGCGAAACTGTCTTGAACAAGCGTAATCCGTGCCAAACTATACGTGTCTTTTTTTGAGGCAATTTGGCGGAGATCGGCAAATTGAAATGACAAAAGGGTGGGGCACATCCTTTTCCACATCTGCCACAAAAATTTCTGCGTTGACAATCATTTTCTGCGTGTGTATAAGTGCTGAGTTTTCTAAAAAGAAAGAGGCAATATGATCATAGTCCGTTTCATCAAATTTGTCGGCAAATCGGGTGCATATTTGGCACCCCTTGTGCTGATTGCAGGACTGTCAGGCTGTGCTAGTCCGAAAATCTCAACCCAAATTGGAGAATTTTCCAAAGCCACGGTGTTAACCGCGGATAACACCAAGTTGGCGTTTAAATTAGTCGAAGATGGCTATTACCATGAGCAGGTAAGCAGGTTGATTTTCAAATCCCATGATCCCAAAAACATTAAGGAATTTGAATTGGATAGCATCAAGCCTTTCATAAGCACGAATGCTTTACAAATTCGACTTGATATACTCGACGCTTTAACAACGTATGCGGTGAATTTATCCGTTTTGGTTGGTCAAGGCCCGCTTACCAACTTAGATCAACAGACAACTGCGTTTGCAGGTGTTTTGACAACATTGGACACAAATCTGGTTAGTGATCTCCATTTGCAGAAAGAGGCGTTTAGCCCTGCCGAGATTCAAATTTTTACAACTGCCATAAACGCAATCGGTAATTGGCTGATCTCGTATAAGCAGGAGAAGGATGCGCAAAAGGTTATCACCTCCATGCAAAAGCCAGTTACCGATATTTGCCAACTCTTTCAAAAGGACTTTGAAATTTTGCGTGATCAATTCACAAACGACGTGGCCGTAACATTTGCCCAAGACAGGCAATTTATACTGGATCACGAAGCACAGTTTGAAAACACTCCGGGCGAAAAGCAGGAAGCAATCGAAAAATTGGCTGATTTAACGCAAGCGTATAGTTCCGACCTTCAAATATTCGATTCAATGCCGGCAGCCGTTGCCAAGTTAGCAAAGGCACAAACAGCCTTGGGACAGGCTGTTTCGGGCAATAAACCTGACAATCTTGATTCACTAATAAGCGAATTCAGCGCCGACGCGCAGCGAATCAGCAAATACTACCGTTTACTTAAAAATAACAAATAGTATGCCAACCATTCCAACTGCGGAACAGTCCGATTATAGCCAAGCACTGCATGACTTGTTGGGACTCTTACTCGGCGACTTGTATAAAGCCGCTGACACTCAAGAGCAACAAGATGACATAATAGATGAGGCGGGAGATGTGCATGATGTTATAACTCAGTTGAATCAAGGGGCGCTAGACTCCGATTCTGGACAATTTGCAGCGCTTAAGAAGCAAGTTGACGGAGTTAACAAGGAATTGAAGGATATGAAAGATCAGATTGACAATTGGGTCAAAGACGTCGGAATCGCGACACAAGTAGTGAATGCAATTGATCAAGTGCTTAATACCGCTGCAAAAGTGTTCACCCTATAAAATGTCCGCTAGTGCGACTTCCTGAATTGTAGCCCTCTGAACTGGAGGCCAGACTTCCGACAGGGGGATGGGGTTCGCCACTCGCCTACGGTGCAAAAAAGCCCCGTCCATTGAGAACGGGGCTGTGTTTATTAAATCAGGATTCAATCGGTTGAACGCCTAAAATGAAATCAGCCGCCTTCTGTGCCTGCGCTGCCGCCTGCACGAGGAGCGTTTTGTCGTGGCGCAACCGTTCAAGCCAGGCATTTAGGTAAGCGGCGGAACTATCAATCGTCTGTTCAATGATCTCTGCATGACCGCACAGAAAGGTTGCGCCCATTTCGGCAATCAATTCCTCTTTGCAGTAAGGATTGGAGCCAAAGCCCGCTGATTCCGCCAGTGTCGAACGGTTCAAACGCGATTTGGCACCAGTGCTGTGGACAAGCTCATGGTAAAGCGTGGCATAATAGCCGGCTTCACTGTCGAACCGTTCGCGGTCAGGCATTCCAACGACGTCTTCGCCCGGCGAATAGAACGCTTTGCTCATGCCGTGCTTGATGACGGGCGGTTGCGGCATTCCTGCCACGATATCCGCCGGTTTGACCGTGCCAATTTCCTCGGTCACGGCTGGTGCGTCTTTCAAGCCGTCGCATTGGCCGGCATTGAAGACGTGGTAGATACGAAGCAAGGGAATTTTCTTTGCCTCGCCGAATTCATCGTCTTCAACCTGAAACTGTTTCCAGAAGACGACGGGACAGGATTTCTCGCCCTTTCGGATTTTGCCGCCAAGCTCGTTGGCTTGGTGGAACGTCAACCAGAACGGGGATTCATAGCTCATGGCATGAAGCAAAAACACATTGATGCCGCGATACGGTTTTTTGGAAACGTAATTGCGCGGCCAGCCGATTTTTGCCTTCCAGGGCTTGTGCCAGGGAACGGTGCCTTGTTCAAGCAAGGCCATGATCCGTTCGGTGATGCGGTCGTAGCCATTGGCATTCATAGACCGTGATCCTCCATGATGCTGGCGATGCCGTCCTCGTCGTCGCCAAGAATTTCCACGATGCCGGCTTTCAAGGCGGCTTTGTCGGGATCGGGCTTGGCGTCTTTTGGGCAAGCCGGACACCGGATGACATTCATGACTGAAGCGCCGAATTCATAGCCGGCGGCTTTGAACTTTTCGCGGTATCGCTGATTCAGCCGAAACGCTTGGGACAATTCCGTCCAGGCTTCCGCCTCGGCGTGGGTGAGGTCGGTTTCAAAAATGGCGTCGTGCCGTAGATGATAAACATCACACGGCTCGCCACAGGTGGTGCAATGCACGTCCATACGTTCTCCTTTTTGGGGGTTCAATGGCGGTTCGGAATGAACCGCCTCCAGTCGCGTATTTTAGCACGCGACGGGTTAAGGAGAAAAATCGGTGTTGGGGAAATCTTTCGCGCGTCCGCTCTTTATTTCCGCACACACGCGAACAAAAAACCGGGACGGTATTTGCCGTCGAAAGGTGCCCAAACAAGCATTCGCTTGCCGTCAATCGCTGTCAAACATGGGATCAAACGGTCATCGCGTATTTCCATCTCGGCGGTGAAATTGACGAATTGCCTTTTTTCAACGGCCGTCAGCGAAGTGATCCAAAACTTTTCTTGGAGTTGTGGATATTGCGCTCCAATCGCCAGAAATTCAGGCAGACTTGCCGGTCGAAATCCCTGGTTCTCAATTTTTTCGAGCATGGTGGTGAATTCACAATTCTTGTGAAATGTCAGAAATTCGATGCTCACTTTCTGCATTCCGTCGCGGGCTTCTCCTGGCTGGCCAGTTTCTTCGGGGATAAAATTTATCCAATCATAATTTCCAGCGCGAATCATGTCGTCGAGGGGTAAATTGAAATCTATGGTCACGGGAAAAGATTGGTTCTCCATTGTAGCTCGTGGTGATCAAGCCTCCTTGATACGGTCTGATTGTAGCAAAATATGAAATATTTTGCGGGATGGGTGTGTCGGCAAAGCCGATTCCTTGAACCCCCTGGGCTGGAGGGCAGACTTCCGGCAGGGGGTTTGGGGGATGGGGCTCGCCTCTCGCCACGCCACGCACACAAACGAAAATCCCCGCCGAGACGGGGATTTTCCAGAAACGGCGCACGCCGTTACCGCTCGTTTATGATGTCCAGCATGTCCTCAAGCACGTCTATGCGTTTTTCGTCTGTCGCCTCGTCAAGCTGGTCGTGAAGCTCGCTGACTTCTTCGGCACTTCCGTCGCTGTCCTCGCGAACGATTCCGACATTCGCTTCGATTTCGATTGTTTGGAATGGCATGACTTTTTTTCTTTAATGAAGCTCTTTCGACAAAAGAGCTTCGGGCTGATAATCGGTGGGAAGAAACCCGCCTGCGTTTCGGCTTATTCCTCCGTAAAGGCATTTTTCTGCATTGCTTCGCCAATGATGCTTCGCGTGTATAATTCCCTCCCCGTAAGTTTTTGGACGCTTCCGTCAATACAATTGAGAATCCGAAAGCGGCCATCGGTGCAAGGTTTGATGCATTTGCGCGAGAATACTCTGCCGCGCAGATGAACCCTGAACTCACGCTGGCCGTTGGCAAGTGCTTGGCGCAATGCTCTGACATTCTTGATGTGTCGCATTGATGTGTGTGCTGGTTGATAATGTTCGACTTTTGGGCGCTAATAATCGTCCGGCAAAAGCACCGTCGTTGCGTGCCGGTCGGCCTCGGTGATAATCCAGAATTTCACGCCGTTGCGGTCGTGATAGACGGAAAAGAGGCGTCCGCCACTTGCAAGCGCCCGCTCGTTTTCCGCGCGGTCTTCGGGGCAGACATCGCCACAATCACATTTCGCGTGGCGCGCAAGCGCGGCGGGAATGTCCCCAAACGAAAGTCGGCGGAACGCCTCGGTGGTCATGGCGATTGCGCCAAGCGGAAACTTCGGACTGACACCTGACGGAAGCAGGTTGAAATTCGTCATGGCGGTCAAGTTGGCTCTTAATCAAGCCGTGCGACTATTCGGCTCGGCGGGGGAAACCGCTCCTGCGGCTCTGTCCCTGACGCTTTACAGTGGCGCCCTTCTGGCCGGCGGTAATGCCGTTGCGATAAGACTCAAGCACTTTTTCGGATACCCAGCGGACGATTTCCTCCGTGGTCTCCGTGCCGCTTTCCAGCTTGGCTTCAAGCTCTGCATCGAACGTTTCGATGTATGACATGGAAGTTTTGTTTGTTGGTTTGTAATTCGACCTTTCGTGCGTGGCGGCTCGTTCGCCGTCCGCGCTCTTGACGCACCGGCCGCGGAGCGGACGGTATAATGGAAAGAGCCGGCGGCGAACGTCTCCTGTCTGCGAGGGGCGATGGGGGAAACTCGTGCATGAGGCGAAAGCCGAATCCATTGTTGCGGTAGTGGTTCGGTTTGAAATTTGGCTGGTAAAAAAATGAGCGTTCAAATATGGTTGCTTAATGCAGAGTGAGCGCAATCTGCCGCAAGACCTAAATTCCCATGACGCGCATTTTGTGGCATGGCCCACGGGACAGCCGCTACGCAATTGTTTTGCCGGAAAATGTTGTCCCAATGAGGATAAACCATGCCCAGAACATTGACTCCCGAAGAAACAAGGGTTTTGAATCGAAAATTGATTCGCGCCTTTGAGTCCATGCTATCGAAAAACTCTTTCAAGCCTGGTCAGATTGTTCGCTGGAAACAGGGTTTAAAAAACAAGGGCGCGCCCCAATACAACCAACTGGCAATTGTCTGGGAAATCCTCCCCAAGCCGCTCTTTGATAGCTCCAGAACACATGTGGCGGCATCACCAAATTTTCACGAACCGCTCGACATCGTGTTGGGAGTCATGGATGGAGATGAATTTCTTTTACTTCACTATGACAGTCGCCGGTTTGAGCCGATTCCACAATAATTATTCACTACCTATTTCAAAACCCGTCCGGGGCGGCTCAAGCGAGCTGGGGCGGGTTTCTGAACACCTGGAAGAAATCCCGCCCTTGCTCGCCCGCCCGTCCCCGCCAAAGTCTTGCGACGGTTTTCGACTGCTGGGTGTCCAGACGTGGGGGTGAGTGGGCACGTCGTGGACCCCGAAAGGAGAAAAAGGGCACAAGTCTTTGGCGGGCACCCGTTCAAACCAGTGCGCCTTTCTGGCGCAACTTTTCTCCGGTGCAAGGGAGCGATTCAAGCTCCCGCGCCAGCACCCGTTTAACCCGTCCAACCAGTTAAATTCTAAAGGACATTTTCCTGTCCTTTACACGTCTTACCAGTCCGTGGGTGAACCCGTTTGTCGCGTGAGCGACGAGGAGGTTTTTTGGGCGAGCATGGCCGCTAGGCCACGCGCAGCCCGCCAGCCCGTGAGGGAAAAAAACCGACGAAGTCGGGGATGGCACCGAAGGCGAAAAACGCTGAAAGTCCTTGTGAACAAAGGACGGAATGAAATCAGCACCCCTCCAGTGGTGTGGAGGGGCTAGTGGAGGGGGTAAAATGGTTCAATCCCGGCAGCCTCCAGGCGAGGGCGCACGAGATTGTCCTTGAAAAAAGGTTCGAGCGGCGTGGTAAAGGGACACCATTCCTCAATTTTCGACAGGACACGCCACGCCGCGCCAGACAGCGACTTTCCCCCTTTGTTTGCAATGGCTTTACTGCTTTTCCCATTGCTGGAATCTGCGACAGGCGGCGACTGCAAATGACCCTCTGCGCCTAAAATTTGTGAGGCCAGTTGTGAGGGTGAAATCGTCAGCTTCTTAACCGCATCCCGCAAGGACAGCAGGGAAGTGTCGGTGTAGGTGCTTGCCGTAAGGCGCGGATCGTTGTGCCGCATCAATTCCATGGCCTCCCTTTGCGACACTCCGGCGCGGTGCAGGTTCGTGCAGAATGTATGCCGCAGCGAATGAAAATCCACCACGCGGCCTTGCGAATCCGTCTTGGCGATGTTGGCGGCTTTCAAATGGCCGACCAAAATTTCCGAGCGGGGCACAAGTCCCTTGAAAACCAGTTCGCCGGCCTCGGCGTTGGCCGGGCGAAATTGCAACAGTGCTGCCACCAGATCAGGATGCAGCGGCAGACACGCCTGCCGGTGATTCTTGCTCACCGATGCGCGCACCGTCACCGAGGGCTTTTCGCCATTCAAATTAAAATCGCCCCAGCAGAGTTCTTTCAGTTCGCCGTGCCGGATGCCAGTCAGCGCCGCCGTCAAATAAACGCTGCGTTGCTCGCCAGCGACCGCGAGCAGGGCAGCAAATTCAGAATCATTATAGGCACGCCGGGGGCGAACTTGCCGCCCGCGAGCCTCGCCTTTTTGAACCGCCAGCAATGGATTGGCGGGAATACGCCCTTGCGCTACCAGCCAGATGAAGAAACCTTTTGCGCTGGTGAGATATTCATTCAAGGTTTTCTGTGACTTGCTCTGGGCTTTGCGCCATTCGCCAAATGAATCAGCCGTTGCGTCCTGTGGATACATCCACCCACAATCGGCAATCAGTGCTTTATTGTAGTGCGAGACATGGCTGATGTAATCACGGGCGCGGCCTTTGGCCTGCAGGTCGCCCAGGAAATCTTGCAGGTGTTCCGTCAGCTTGCGTTGCGCGGCATTGCGAATGACCCGCGACGGAAGCAAGCCAGCCCGTTCATGTTCATTCTCGCGCAGCCGTTCGCCGCGTTTCTTTTCGGCAACTTGCTTGTCCGAGGTGCCGAGCGACACGTCTTGAATTTTGCCGTCGGTTGAATGCAGGCGGAATTTCCACCGCCAGATGCGTTCGCCCTTTGGCTTGTAAATGTGATTGATCATAATCCGTTGCCGTTGATGATTGCTTGGACTTCACTTTCACGGAACCGAACCCCGGCGCATTTTACCCGTGTCAGCCTACCGGAATTTGCCAGCCGATCCACCGAGCGCAGTGAGCAAGCCAGCTTTTCGGCCACTTGCTTCTTGCGCAGCAAGATTTCATTTTGGGCGTCTGTTTTCATTATTGTCCCGACTCTTCTTGTTCAACATGTTCATCGGCTTCGACTTCGCTAATGGCAATTTCTTCGGGCATCCCTTTGGTGTATTCCCGATAGACCGCATTATGATCGGCCTCGACATTGTAATCCTTCAACCATTCGGCGATTTCGCGAAAGGTAAAATTTTTCTCGTCGCGCAGCGTCCTGATGACCTCAGAATATTCTGCCAGCGCCCGCCGGGTTGACTCCTGCTCGGCGCGCTCCAGAAGCAAATCCGGCGGCCACCCGTGTTCGGCAGATGAGCCGGCACGCTGACGTTGGAGCAATACTGCTGAAAGGTATGAAAAACTTGCACCCGACTTGTAACCCGATTCTTAAATTTGGGATTCTGTAAGAGCAGATGGGATGACAAGTAGAAACGAACAATCATCAATAAAATCAAGGGTGGCGCAAAGATAGCGTATGAAAAGTCGCGTGGGCTAATAATGGCAAAATATGCTTATCCCGTTAGCTGCCGTCCTGTCATTTTCTCGAAACCGACTGGAGCT
>OBLU010000603.1_pt1 | contig 33883 bp, 31 predicted proteins | sample 1518681 | NCBI WGS metagenome assembly OBLU01 (sample SAMEA3539304, study PRJEB22396) | soil metagenome | biome: tundra; feature: field; material: soil | place: USA | collected 2010-05 | depth 0.15 m
CCTGGTCGCAGCCCAATTGCCTGGTTGATCAGAGGCTCATCAGGGGGAACTTCGGCTTAGCAGGCGGGAATGTGCTGGGCATGTGACCATCCTGGCAGTACTCGGCTCGACTACCTAGACCACATGCGCGACATCATCGCCCGGGCCGGCTGGGCTGTGCAGGGAATCGAACGTAACCGATTCCGGCCGCCCTGGGCTTACACGGTGGGGCTTACCCCGCTGGGCCGACCGGAGCTTGCCGTGACCGGCATGCCGCTCAGCCGGGCGACGCGGCTGCTCAAAGATGTCGCGGCAGATGTCCTGCACGACGCCCCAGGCCCGGCGAGCAGACCGCACTGATCGATGGCCAATGATCGAGATTGTCGAGGTCGCGGATCCGACGGCGCATCTGAATGTGGCCGTGGAGTGCACGTCTGTGTCGACCTCATGCTGGCGGGAGCAGAATCAGAGCAGCAGTACCCGGGGATCGCCGCCCACCTGCTCGCTTGCGGCCCGTGCTCGGACGACTTCGAAGGCCTTCTGGCTGCGGTGCGCGGCTCACCGACCTGACCGTTTCCCCAGGCCGTCCTCGAACTGGGGGCAACAGGGAGCTACCCCCAAGCCGATCCCGGCGCGCACTTTGGGCGCGCACCCCGCCGCGGGGGCGGTCGGCGGGGCTGCGAAGCTGGCGAAAGTGATGCGGAGGTTTCCCATGAGCAGCAGGCCGACGGCGGCCGCAGCCGACACAATCGAGGTCGGCGGCGATCTCACAGTGAACCGGATTGGCTTCGGGGCGATGCGGATTACTGGCACCGGCATCTGGGGAGACCCGCCGGACCGGGAGCGGGCCAGGGCAGCGCTCCTGCGTGCAGTCGAACTGGATGTCAATTTCATCGACACCGCCGACTCTTACGGCCCTGAGGTCAGCGAGATCCTCATCGCCGAGACCCCGGTCCCGGCCGCTGGGAACCGGATGGCCGCCCCGAGCACCTCCGGCAGGCGTGCGAAGGGCAGCCTGCGGCGGCTCAGGCTCGAGCAGATTCCCCTCTATCAATTCCACCGGCCTGATCCGAACGTGCCGATCGCCGAGTCCATCGGCGCCCTCGCCGAGCTGAAAGACGAGGGAAGATCCGTCACGCCGGGGTGTCGAACGTGTCGGAGGAGCAACTCCGCGCGGCTGAGCGGGTCACGCCGATCGTGTCGATACAGAATCGCTATAACGCGAGCGACCGGAAATCAGAACCGCTAGTGGACCTGTGCGAGCAGGTGCAGCTCGCGTTCCTCCCGTGGGCACCCATCCAGGATGCCGAGGGCAATCGCGCAGTGCGCGAGGCCGCTGCCCGGCACGGCCTCAGCGAGCGCCAGGTGATGCTTGCCTGGCTGCTCGCCAGATCCCCGCAGAATCTCCCGATACCCGGTTCGGGATCCGCCGAGCACGTGGAATCGAACATCGCGTCCTGCGCGGTGGAGGTTGCCCCGGACGAGGTAGCAGCGCTGACCAAGGGGGGGTGACCGCGCAGCCCCGGCACTGCCAGGGCATGCGTGCGGGCCCCGGCTCAGACAAGCCCGGAGCCCGCATGCATCACGGTGATCCGCTACTGGCTGCGGGACGGCCCTGGATGGCTGCGATGTAGCTCAGTCCCGGCCGTGACCCGGCCTGGTCAGATCGGGTGAACCTGCTCCGCCTGCGGGCCCTTGGGGCCCTGGCCTGCGGTAAAGTCGACTCGCTGGTTCTCCTCCAGGCTGCGATAGCCGTCCGCCTGGATGGCGGAATGATGAACGAATACGTCTGCGGTGCCGTCATCGGGCGCGATGAAACCGTAACCCTTGTCGGCGTTGAACCACTTCACGGTGCCTTGAGCCATGTGCTTTTCTCCTGCTGAACGACCTTTGAGACGCACGTGCGTGCGCCCCAGGCTGTTGCGACCGTCTGCCCGGAGGCCGGGCTCTTGGTTACCCACGACGCCCGCTGTCAGAATTCGCAGGCGCTGTGAAACGTGCACGAACTTCGACTACAACCAAGGCCATTTAACACCATCGTCCGCCATGCATGGCCCCGCTGATCCAAATTCCCCCTGGTGCTTGCCCTGACGCGCATCCGCCTGGCACCGAAAACGGGGGGACCCGCCTGCGCTTCTGGGCAGGAACGGACGACCGGGTTAAAATGAATGAACCAGCGACTGGAGGGACAGCGATGTTCGAAGCGGGTGACATCCGGGAGTGGCGTGGCCAGGACGTCGTCGACAGCGACGGCCACAAGATCGGCACGCTGGAGTCGGTTTATGTCGACACCGGCACAGACCAGCCCGCATTCGCGACCGTCATAGTCGGCCTGCCGACGCGGCACCGTCTTGTCTTCGTGCCGCTCGCCGGAGCGACCGTGGGTCCGGGTTATCTCAAGGTTGTCCACGCCAAGACCCTGGTGAAGGACGCGCCGTCGATCGACCCTGACGGGGTGCTGCCAGCCGGCGACGAAGAGGCGATCTTCAAGCATTACGACCTGACTTACCAGCCTGGCGGCGGTGGTGAACGGCGCCTCGCGCGCCGCTGACGCCAGAAAGACCGGAGAGTGCTCGATAGCGCTGTTCCTGCTGCTGATCATTGTGGCGATCGGGCTGGGAATAGCAGGCGCGGTCATCAAGGGCCTGCTCTTCCTGCTGATCGTCGGCGTGGTCGTCCTCATCGCCGACCTCGTTCTCCTCGGCGTGCGGCTGAGCCGACGCGGCAGCCGGCCCAGCCGGTGAGGCCTGTGAACAGCCGTCCGGCTGAGGCCCGCAGTCAGGCCGCAGCCGCAGCTCCGGGCGCGCTACCTATCGCAGGGGTCACTCGCGGGCTGACGCGGCCGGCGTATACCGCATCTGAGCTGCAGGTGGACTGAGCGGCCGACCGGCCGCACCCTGCGTACCCTCGTTCCCCGGCTGGCGTCGTCGGCCGGCCGCCGCGGCTCCAGCGCACGTGCCGACGGCAGCCCGGCCCGTTTCTCGCCGCTCAAGGCTTGTTCCGCGCTGGGATACACCGAGAACACATCGATCAGCCCGGTGACTCGAAGGACCCGGCGTATTTGCTGGCGCGGCGCGGCGAGGGAGAGGTCACCGCTTTCCCGAGCCCATTTGCGCACCCGCATCAGTACCCCCGAGACCGCTGTAGCCGATCGACTGCAGGCCAGCCAGGTCAGCGATGATCCGCGGCCTGCCTGCCGCCATGACCCTGATCAGGTGTGCCGCTACGGCGGGGGTGTCGGCCAGGGCAAGCTCCCCGTGCAGGGCGACGATTGCGTAACCGCTGATGTGACGGATACCGATATCCACGTGCACATCAGCCTTCGCTTACGATCAGGCAGCCAGGCGGGCCCGGCACATCGGCACGCTTGATCAGGCCAGATGCCGGAATGGGTCGTCAGGCTTCGCGATGACCTTTTGGCGAGAGATGCCCAGTGACCGGTCCCGGGGGAAACCGGCCACCGGGCATGCTCGTGCGGCGGTCGCCGCCCCTGGCTGCTCACCCGGCCGTCGTGCCCGACCGCCCGGTTCGCGCGCGCAAAAAACTCCGAACCCTTCCGCAAAGGCGCGGCGTGCGCAGTCGGCGGGCCGCCAGGGTCCGGAGCAACACCCTCACGTTACTCCTCCTGCGGAGGCTGGGAAATAGCGAACACTCCCGACAAACGGCACGGCCTCGCCTGGTCCAGCCGCGAAACGGGGAGCCGCGCAAGCACCCAGACAGTGCTAATGCTGTCGTTTGTTCGGTTCGGGGCGCATCGCTGCCGCTATCCAGGGACGCGGTCCAGGGCGTAGGCTCATCGCGGAAGTGTCCGAATCCATCCTGTGCCAGGCCAATGCGGGGTGCAGGTGACCGAGTCGCTCCGGACCCTGGTGGCACGGCTTAATACTGGCCATGGCTGAAGGAGCCGCAGCGGTGGACCAAGTACCAAACTCGTCTGCTGCCACCGCCGCCGGAGCACTGTCGGCAAGGGATGCAGCCCAGCCAAAGCCACTGCGGGGCCCTCCGGTCAGCCGGGAGCGGGCGCCTGCCGGCAGCACAGCTGATTCAGCAGAAATGATCTTGCGCCTTGCCGAAGACCATGACCGGATTGCCCAGGGCCTGAATGACATCGTGGTCCACCGGCTGTTCGCCGCGGGCCTGGATCTGCAGGCGGCGCTGGGGCTGCTCGGCGATCACCGGGCGGCCACCAAGATCTACCACGCCATCGGCGAGCTTGACCAGGCTGTCGTTGACCTCCGGGACTCTATCTTCGGTCGCAGCCCACTCCCGGTCACGCCGTGACGCCACCGGCCATCACCCGATCATCTCGGATGTCCCTTTGGGCTGATTGCGGCTCGGCGTTTGTCCAGGGCAGCCCTCTTCCCGCGATGGGGCCCTAGCGGATCGCCTGGTCGGAGTGGCCGCCCGAGCCACGTAGAAGGCCTCGCGCGCGCGGCCGGGCCGACCACCAGGCGCCTCATCCCGTTCGAGCTACCGCTTCAGCAAGCCCCGGGCTTGCCCGGACAGCCGTTGACTGGCGTGGCTGACAGTGAATTCGGCCGGGTCGAAGTCACTGGCCGCATCGAGCCCCAGCCACTCCAGCCGCTCGCCATGCTCGGGGTGACCCGGATCCGCGAGGATCTCCAGGAGAACCTGGTATCCCCAGACCCCGCCGCAGTCCTCGGGCGGGCAAGCTCGCCGGCCGGCGGTGCATCGCGGGTAGGCAGTGCCGGGCTCCGCAGCCCGCACATCTTCGACGGTGATGTCGTGCTCCCAGTCATCGCCGAAGTCGTAGGTGTAACGGATCCGGTCACCAGGGAACGCCGCGACGTCGGACAGCTTCACTGAGCGCGGACTGCGATGCCCGAGTTCGCGGCCACCAGTACCGTAGTGGTCAGCCGGGGTCTCGAAGACCCAGAGGTGGTAGTCCGCCCAGCCGAAGGCAGCCTGGATGCTCTGATGCAGCCGGTACAGCGTGATGCTGGACGGAACCTCGAGCCGCCGCCAGATCGGCGGCCTCGCGCCGCGCAGCGCAATCTTCACCCGGTATACGGTCGGAATGCCGCCGCCACCTCCCGCGCGCTGACCGGCGGCGTCCAGGGCGGCCGCGCCGCCCCTGCCGCCGCCACGGACGAGGTCGTCCGGAGGCGCCGGTGGAAGTAGCTCTACTCTGGCTCGCAGCACATCCAGGTAGTCCCCGACATCCTCTACCTGATCAGGCTCCACCGGGCAGGGCGGCCTGCCCAGCGCCCGGCGCAGAATAGCGTCGGCTTCGGCGGGCTGATAGTCGCGGAACTCCATGCCGAGCAGCCGGGCAGCCTGCTGGTACCGCGCGCGGAGCGCGGCAGGGCCGCCGGCGAGAAAGCAGTCCTTCACGCCGCCGCCGAGATCGTGGTCGATCAGCACCACCACGGCGTGCGGCTTGCGCCCGTAGGTGAAGATCAGCGCGATCGACTCCTGCGCACCGAAGCTGTCCGCGTAACCGAAACACGGCCCGATCCGAGGCGAGCCAAGCCATTTCGCCCACGGCAGGTCGGCGAGCCCGGCCGCGACAAGCGCGTCAGCCGCCTCGGCCGCCGCGGGACGCACGCTAGGCGGGCCGAGTACTGCCAGTACGCGCGACATGGCCAGGGCTTCCAGGGTGCCGTAAGCCCTGGCCCGGGCGACAAGCTCGATCAGCACCTCCGGCAGCGCGGCACCGTCAGGAGCTGCCTCGCGGACGGAGCTCAGGAACTCGGCGCCGCACAACTCGGCCCTGAGCGCATCGCAGCCCGGCTCGAGCAGGGGCGTCCAGCTCTCGAGCACTGCGGCCACGGAGTCCTCCGGGGAGGGCACCAGCCCGGCTTCCGTCAGCCGCTGCAGTGCCTCCGTCACATCGCCGACGTCGTCCAGCAGCCGCAGAACCTCTTCTGGTGCACCGGCTTTGGCGAGGTGCTCGCGCAGATCGGCGACTTCCGCCGCATCGGGATGCTCAGGGTCGGAAACGGCGCTGAGGATCCCGGCATCCCTAGCCCGTTGCAGGCGCCGATTGGTTGACATACGGGTCATCCTGTCAGCAGGCACCCGCGTTCGGCCTGGCGCTTTGGCCAAGACCCCGAGCCGGTCCTCGGTACTCAAGCCCGGGCATGGCCGTAGCGCTTCGTAGCACGTCGGCGCCACACTCCGGCCGCGCGTGCGCGGCGCATGAGCGTCCTTCAGCACGCTGAGTCCTCTTTCGAGCCGCTGCCGTTCGAGCCGCAGGCGGCCCGTGCGTTCGGCCTGATATCCGCTGCCGTGCTCACGGTCGGCCGTACACCACGACGCCGGATCGCGGATCTGGTGATCGCTTCCACTGCAGTCGCAAACCGGCTTCCGCTTTACACCACCAGCCCAGCAGATTTCGCCGGGCTGGACGGTCTGCTGACTGTCGCGGCCGTAAAGCGGCCGTGACGATCACGGTACGGCTAGGCGACGACTTTCACGGTGGACGAGCCATCGGCCAGGCGGCGCACTGCCAGGCGCTCGGGCACCCTGTCCTTCAGATCGGCCACATGGCTTACGATGCCGACTACCCGGCCGCGATCCCGAAGCTCGTCGATGACTCCGAGCACCTGGTCCAGTGTCTCGGCGTCGAGGGACCCGAAGCCCTCGTCGATGAAGAGCGTGTCCAGGTCCACTCCCCCGGCCTCGGCTTTGACCACGTCGGCCAGGCCGAGCGCCAGCGCCAGCGAGGTATAGAAGGTCTCGCCGCCTGACAGCGACCTGGGGCTGCGCTCCTCGCCCGTGTGACGGTCGATCACCGACAACGTCAGCCCGGCGCGCTGCCGCCTGGTCTCGCCCTCGTCGATGCGCTTGAGCTCATAGCGGCCCGATGACACCACCGCTAGCCGCACGTTGGCCGCCGCGACGACCTGCTCGAACCACTGGCGCAGCACATACGTGGTCAGGGTCACGCGGCGGTGGCCGTCCATCCCCTTGGCCAGGCCAGCTAGGTAGATGACGGGACCGGTCGCCTGGACGAGAGCGTCGGCGCAGTCCTCGGCGTCGCGCAGCTCCGCTAGCCGCTGGCTGAACCGCTCGGCCTTCGCTGTCCAGGCGTCGCGGGCGGTGCGTGTCTCGCGCTCGGCGTCCTGTGCGCGGGCGAGGGCCGCTTCGGCCCGGCGTGCCGAAGCGTGCACTTCGTCGGCCTTGCCGGGGTCGAGACCGGCCAGGTCGCTGGCCTCGGCGGCCGACGTCAGCGCGGTCAGCGTCGAGTTCCAGGACATCACCTGCTCCTCGAGGAGCGTTTGTTGCTCCGGGGTCAGCACGGCGGCTCTGGCCAGCTCGAGGGAGGAGAAGCCGCGGGAGAGTGCCTCGGCATCGGCCCGGCCGCGTGCCCGGTTCTGCCCGGCCAGGCCAGCCGCGAGCGCCTCCAGCTGCCCCGCGAGGGCGCGGTCAGCCCCGGCTGCTCCGCGCAGTGCCAGCTGCCGCGCCGCTACCGAGGGGTGTCCCTGCGCGGCTTCGCTGAGCTCTGTCCGCAGGGCCGCCAGATCGGCCTTCGCCTTGTCCGCCCGGCCCCGCGTGGCCGCCGACTCGCCGACCGCAAGCACTAGTTCCTCGGTCAGCAGTTCCTGTTCGCCGCGCAGGTCTGCGAGGTCGGGCTCAAGGCGGGCAACCTCGGCCGCCGCCAGCTGCGCCTGCGAGAGCTGCTCGGCGAGTGCGGCGGCTTCGTCGGCCAGGCTGGCCGCTTCGCGACCCGCAGCGACCGCTGTACACGCCGTCGCCTCATTAGCAAGCGCCTCACGCTCGCTCTGCGCCTGTCCCCGAGCGGCCGCAGCGAGGTCGCGCAGCTCGCGAGCTGCCGCGACGTCGTCGCCAGTCACGGCGACACCACCATGACTGGCCAGCGCCGGGTGGGCCGGCGACCCGCAGACCGGGCACGCGGCGCCATCAGCAAGCCCCGCTGCCAGCTCCGCCGCCATTCCGTTCAGCCGGGCATCCATCGCGCGCTGGTGCTCATCGACCAGTCGCTGGTGGGTGTCCACAGCCGCGCGCAGGACCGCATCTTTCGCCGCCAGCACCGGCTCGAGCTCGGCGAGCCGGCTCGCCGCCTCGCTTTGCGTCGCGATCAAGGCCTGCTGCTGGCGGATGGCCGCCAGATCAGCTGCAGCACTGCGGGCCGCTGCCAGCCGGGTCTCCAGCGCGGCAATGCGGTCAGGCAGATTCAGCCTCGTCGCCTCAAGGGAGCTGACGCGAGCTGCCGCCGCCGCGGCAGCCACCTGAAGGTCGCCCAGGGCGGCTTCGCGGTCGGGCAGCGTCGCTTCCGCCTCGGCAAGGGGCTGCAACGACGCTGCGCCGGCCTCAGCCGCGTCGCAGCGGCCGGCTGCCTGCTGGCCGCCCCGCCCGGCGAGCATGTCGTCGTCCGGATCGGGGACCAGGCGCAGCAGGGCATCGCGAGCGGTCATGGTAATGGCCTCGGCCTCGGCCACCACATCGAGCAGCGGACGCACCGGCTCGGCCCGCCGGGCCGCCGCCAGCTGACCGGCACGGCGGTCATGTTCTGCGCGGCTGCCCTGATGCTCGGCCAGCTTCGCCAGCGTCTCGGTCAGCCGGGTCATCAGGCCGGCCTGCAGCTTCGCCCGCTCCTGCGCCGTCAGTGCCGCCGTCACCTGGCTCGTGGCTAGTTCCAGGGCCGCTGCCGTGAGCGCGACGGTCGCGGCAAGCTCCTCGCCGACCTGCTTGCAGCGGATCGCCCGGTCGGCCGCGGTCAGCGCCAGCAGGTCGCCGCGAGCCTGCGAATCGAGCCCGGCCGCCTCAGCTGCCGCGGATACGGCATTCTGGATCGCGGCATCGGCTTCCTGGCGCGCCCGGACCGCCTCGGCGCGGCGGCGGTCGAGCTCGGCGGTGATGCGGTCGTAGAGCTGCGTGCCGAACAACCTGGTCAGCACGGTACGCCGGTCGTCGTCATCGCAGCGCAGGAACTTCGCGAACTCGCCCTGCGGCAGCAGCATGACCTGGGTGAACTGCTCGCGGTTGAGCCCGACCTTCTCGGTGATCAGGTCACCTACCTCGGCTTTGTTCGCCGACAGGCTGGCCCAGTTGCCGCCGTCGCGCCGCTGCAGATGCACCCGCATCGGCTGGGCCGTGTATCCCTGGCCGCGCTTCTTCAGGCGCTGGTGCTCGGGCACCCGGCAGATCCGGTAGCGGATCCCGCCCAGCGAGAACTCCACCGTGACCGACGGCTCGACGTCTGGCGCCGCGAAGTCCGAGTGCAGCCGGTCGGCACCAGACTCGTCCCCGGCCAGGCCGCCGTAGAGGGCGAACGTGATCGCGTCGAGGATCGTGGTCTTCCCCGCCCCGGTCGGTCCCTCCAGCAGGAACAGCCCGCTGCTAGCGAGCCGATCGAAGTCGATGTGCTGCGCGGTGGCGTACGGGCCGAAGGCCTGCAGTTCCAGCGTGTGCAAGCGCATCAGGCAGCCGCCTCGGCGTGCTGAGCTAATTCCACCGCGTCCCGGAGGACCTTTCGCTGGGGCCCGTCGGGTGCACCGCCGCTGGTGAACTCGACGAACATCCCGCAGATCTCGACCGGGTCGGTGGTCTCGGCAAGGCGGCCCAGATCGGCGTCAGCGCTGATCAGCCCGCCCTCGGGAGCGAAATCCAGCACCAGGGTGCGCGGCCATTTCTCCCGCAGCCGCTCCATCGGGGCCGGCGGCCGCACGGCGTCGGTGAGCACGACCTTGACCCAGGCGCCGGCCAGATCGGCGAGGTCACCGTCGGCCCGGCTCAGCAGGTCGTCGATTGCGCCCCGTACCTGGCGCAGCGGCCGGGGCACCGGCACTGCGAGCTGGGTCGTGACTACCCGCCCGGTCCCGTCGATATCGGCCAGCGTGACGGACTTGACCTGGTGGCGCTCGGAGAATGAGAAGGCCAGCGGCGATCCCGAGTACCGGACCACGGTGCGTTCTTTCCCTGCCACGCCGTCTTTCCCGGCACCATCATCCCTGGCCGGCATCTGCTGTCTGCCGTGCAGATGACCTAGCGCCACGTACGTGAAACCGGCGAAAACCGAGGCTGGCGCGTCGCCGATGCCACCGACCCGGATGTCCCGTTCAGAATCTGATATCTCGCAGCCAGTGACGAAAGCGTGCGCGGCGACAACCGCGCGGTCGATGCCGCGAGCCGCGGCGTCCGCGCGGATCAGCGCTGCCGCCGCAGCCAGCACCGAGGTGTGCGAGCGGGCCGCGCCAAGCTCGGCCATGACAGCGTCGGGCAGCAGATAGGGAATGCCGTAAATAGCTACCTCGCCGTGGGAATCGCTGAGCACGACCGGGCGGGCGATGTCCGAGACGGACGTGCGCAGATGGATACCCGCCAATTCGCTCAGCCGGGCACCGAAGCCGAGCCGTACCGCCGAGTCGTGGTTGCCGCTGGTGACGACCACCGGAATGCCCGCGCTGGCGAAGCCCTGCAGAGCGCGGTCAAGTACCGTCACCGCGTCCGTGGACGGCACGGCCCGGTCGTAAACGTCCCCCGCCACCACGACGACGTCTGCCTGGTGGCGGACCGCCTCGCCGAGCAGCCACTCCAGGAAGGCGGCCTGGTGCTCCAGCAGGCTCTCGCCGTGCAGGGTGCGCCCTAGGTGCCAGTCCGAGGTGTGGATCAATCTCATCGGCGCGCCATGGACTCCCGTGAAAGGCCGGTGACGGCCAGGCGGATCGGGGCATCGTGACGCTCCTCATGATGGCGGGCGAGGGCGACAGTTCTCCCGATCTGGGAAATCACGGCGTGTCGCTTGCCAGCAGGCTGTCCGTGGTAGCCGCTGGCTGATTTTCCGGGCGAGATGGTTCACCGGCGGACCGCCGGAAAGGGGCAGCTGCCCGCATGGATGCAGGCCACCGTGCACCTGGCTAAGCGGATCCTGCCAGAGATGCCGCGCCGCGGCGCCAGTCGGATCTTGGTCACCGCATCGGTCGCCGCCGCCATGCCGGGCCCGGTCCGAGTAGCCGCACAGCCGAACAGGAGGGATGCCATGGGCATTGACATGGCAGGTCAACGACAAGGTTCAGGTCACCGATGTTCCCGACCCGCAGATTCAGGAACCCAATGACGTGATCATCCGGGTGACGTCCACCGCGATCTGCGGTTCGGACCTGCATCTCTATGGCGTGCGCGGGCCCTTCCTCAAGCCCGATGATGTGCTGGGCCCCAAGGCGATGGGCATCATCGAGGAAGATGGTCACTGACAAGGCGGCGGTGGACCGTCTCGACGCGCGCCGCGGTCAAGGGGATGCGGCGCGGCAGCACTGTCTCCATCAGCGGCGGCTACGGCGGCGAGGTGGGTCCGATGCCGATGGTGGAGATCTTCGGCCGCGGGATCCAGCTGAGGATGGGCCAGGCGCACGTCAGCAGGTGGATCGACGACCTCATGCCATTGGTCAGCGATGACAGCGACCCGCTGGGCGTCCGGCAGTTCGCGACTCGTCACCTGCCGCTGGAAGACGCTCCGCACGGATACGAGATCTTCCGCGACAAGGCTAGGTAAGGGGTGCATCAAAGTCGTTTTGCAGCCCTAAGGAATATGCGGGCGGCCGGGATCGACCAGGCCGGGCAGATGCTCCGAGCCCTCGACGAAGGCGCGGGCCAGATCGGATAGCGCGCGGTTGTGCGACCGGGCGTAGCTTCGCAGCATCTTGAATGCCTTATCCATGTCCACGCCGCGGCGCTCGGCGAGCTTGCCCTTGGCCTGCTCGATCGTGACGCGGCTGTTCAGTGCGGTCTGTAGCTGCTCGTTGAGCTCCTCGCTGTGACGCAGAGCACGTTGGTGCAGCAGGCTGATGGTGGCCACGTCGGCAAGCGCCTGGCCGACCCGCATATCCGCCTGATCGAAAGGCCCCGGCGCAACGCGGAAGAGATTCAGCGCGCCGATAACCTGCTCGCGCAGCCGCATCGGCATGGCCTGGACGGCCGCGAATCCCGCTTCGCGGGCGGCTGGCGCAAAATGCGGCCAGCGCTCAGTCTGCTTGCTCAGGTCAGCCGAGGCGACGGGCTGCCCGCTGCGGAAGCAGTCCATGCACGGGCCCTGGTCGTTCTGGATCTGGAAAAGCTCCAGCAGCCGGGCTCGCTCGCTGGAAGCAGCCACCACGCGCAGGTCCCCGCGCGGGTCAGCCAGCAGCAGCCCGGCCGCGGACACGTCCAGCAGCTGCGCGCTGCGATCGGTGAGCAGATGCAGAAAATCGATGACGTCGAAGCCGACGACAATTGTGTCGGCCAGCTCCACGAAAGTCTCCGACAGCAGTCGTCCGTCCATCTCGCTCACCTTTCCGGGAACAATGACGGTTCAGGCAGCAAGATCGACGACGCCTGCACGGCGGTCATTCGGGAAATTCTCACTGCTCACCGCCCCGAAGGTCGCGACCGGGGCCCAGACGCAGCCGCCGGGCGACAATGTCGCCGGCGACCTCAATAAGGCGCCTCTCACGAGCATAAGCGTAAGCACGCAACCGCACGAATGCCTCCTCAATTCCGACGCCGAGCTGCTCGGTGAGCATCCCGGTGGCCTGGTCGATCTCGGCGCGGCGCCGCGCTAGCTCAGCGGCGGGCCCGCCAGCGCTGGTCGACGGCCCGGCCTGCCCGGCAGGCTGATCCCGGCCGTCGCGGGCGTGACCGTCAGGGCCGACGCCGTCAGGGGCCGGGCCCTTATAGCCGACGCCGTCATGGTCCAGGCCATCGGAGTGCTGGCCATCCAGCATCAGCACGGTGGCGGTGTCGGCAAGCACCAGGGCGTCACCCAGCTGTCGCAGTGTCAGTGGGCCCGGCCTGATTCGGTAGAGCTCGAGGATCCCGGCCCGGATCGCCCCGATCTGGAGCGGGAACGCGAAGACAGCAGCGGCACCGGCCTGGACGGCCATCGACGCGAAGGCCGGCCAGCGGCGGGCGATGTGCCCGGCAGAGAGATCGGCGGCGAGCACCGGGCCGCCGAAGCCGGCCGCATCCGATCGGGGCCCTTCCCCGACGATTAGCTGGAGCTCGGCGAGCTGCTCGCTGACATCGTCGGTCACGCACATCACGTGAGCAGTCCCCGCCCGGCTCACAGCCGTCAGCCCCGCTCCGCTGACCGCCAGCGCCGCGACCGCCACCGCGCACACGTCTGCGATCGACGGGGGCGCTCCCTGGCGGGCGGAATGGACAGCAACCAGGTCCCAGATCCGCACGGTGCGGCTATCTGCCATGCAAGCGGCCTGCCCAGTCCCCTGACCACCATGGAAACGCGACCGAGATCGCTCGCATGAGAGGCAGTTTTCCCTTTCTGGGCGCAACGCTCGTCGGCTTCAGCGCCGACCGGGGAAAGCAAGCGGGCCCTCGCGCGCCTTTCCCTGACGTCTTCGCGGCACCACCTTCCGGAATGGAAGAATGCCCTGATCAGCTGCCCGAGCGAGATCGAACTGCGGGCGCCAGCAGCCAGAGCGAGGCCTCAGGTTACTCCCAGCACGCTTGCGCGCATAGGGCGCTTTGGCCCTAATTGAATTTGCCGACAGCAACGGAGCGCAGGCATGTCAGTCAGCGGCTCAGTCAGCGGGCTGCGTCGAGCTCGGCTACGAGCTTGCCGGGGGCCACCTCCCGGTAGGCTTCCTCCACCAGCTCGGCCGCGACCTGCCAGTCCACGGGGACGTCGAGGTACACGCCGATCCAGCCGCGGCCGCCCACGTGGGGCGGCACGAAAAACTGCTCAGGCTGCTCGGCAACCAGCGCCTGCTGCGCGCCAGGCGGCGCCGCGCACCAGAAAGCCGCCCGGTCATCGTGATGCCGGTCGGCATAGCTGACGAAGGTCTTCTTGCCGCGGACGAACCAGTTCGGCTCGCCATGGCTGAGCCGCTCGGTCGTCTCCGGCAGTGCCAGGCAGATCCGGCGCAGCCGTTCCAGCGGACCATCATCCATCACGTCATCATCGCCCGCACTCAGCGTCATCCGCGACCTGCGCGGCGGACCGGCCCGCAGCTCAGCGTTATCGAATATGTGTTCCACTGAGCACATGCATGAACTTGCCCGCCCTGACTGGTGGCGCTATCCGGCGGCCTGCCCGGCCGGGCACCCGTGGGGGCCCGGCCGCGTCATTGTCGGCTGGATGCCCTGTGACTGCGCCGGCGCCCTCGAGCATCCTGGCCGCGGGCACCTGTGGGTCCGCTGCGGCGCCGAGGGCTGCACGGCAACCTGGTACCGGCCGCGGCACGGCTCCTAGCACGCGTCCCGGCGGCGCGCCCAGCTGACAACGGCAGGCAGCCACGTCATCGGACGCGGTGCTGCCAGACTGAGGATCATGCAGACGCTGGTAGCCGATCATCCACTCGTCACGCACAAGCTCACTGCGCTGCGCGACGTCGAAACCGAGACCCCGACCTTCCGCCGGCTCGCCGACGAGCTGGTAACCCTCCTGGCCTACGAGGCGACCCGGCACATCCGAGTTGAGCACGTCTCCGTGCGCACGCCGCTGGGCACGGCCGACGGCGTCAAGCTGGCCCGCCCCGTCCCGCTGGTGATTCCGGTCCTGCGGGCCGGCATCGGAATGCTCGACGGCATGGCCCGGCTGCTGCCCAGGGCCGACGTCGGCTTCATCGGGCTGATCCGGGACGAGCAGACTCTCGTCGCATCGACCTACGCGACGCGCATCCCGGCTGACCTGACCGGCCGCGACGCGTTCGTTCTGGACCCGATGCTGGCTACCGGCGGGACGCTGGAGACGGTCATCGGGTTGCTCGTTTCGCGCGGTGCGGCGACAGTTACCGCGATCTGCCTGCTGGCGGCACCGGAGGGACTGGCGCGGCTGGCCGAAGCGTTTCCCGACGATCTGCCCGTGCCGGTTCGGGTAGTGACCGGTGCGCTGGACCGCGAACTCAACGACAAGGGCTATATCGTGCCGGGACTCGGTGATGCCGGCGACCGGCTATTCGGCGAAATCTAAGCAAGTCCGCTAGTGCCGAAATATCAGTAGACCAGCCATTTCGGATGGCTCGGACTGGGTGTCCATTTCGAACGGCGCTGCCCTGGGTGGCCGGCCAGCGGCTCGCAGTCGTGCCTGCTTGGCAGCCGGAAAATGCCGCGATACCTGCTACGTTCTGGCCGGCTAGCACTAGCCGGGCTTCGCCCCAGCCCGAGAAGGCATGCTTGTTCTGGCTGATGCAGGTGAAAGGGGCTCCGGTCAGAGCTGGACGCTGACACGCTGTGTTGCGTCGATGACCGCCTGATGGCGGTAGGTGGCCTTGCAGCCTGTGCCTGACCGGAACTTTCCGTGACGATACCGCGCACCGTGGCCGATGTCCTTTCTGATCACGTGACCTTCGAGGCTGAGTGCATCGACCGGATGTACCTGAACGTCTGGCAGCCCCGGCTGGCCTACGGCGGCGGGGTGGCGGGGTTCTTCACCGGCCACCGCGGCAACGTGTATGCCTCCACCGCGCTGATGGATCCGATGAGCAAGGCGTTCGTCGCGGACATCCGCCACTTCATCGCCGCCCGCGGGCTGGAGCTGGTGCACTTCGGGAAAGGCCAGCGCAAGGACGAGGTCACCCAGCGGATGCTGGCCGACTTCACCGGCTCGGACGGGGTGCTGTCTGCGGGCCGGGCCCAGGAGAAGCCGAACGTGTGGCGGACCCAGCGGCGCCACCACGCTGACGGCAGCTCCTGCGCCTGGCTGGTGCGGGCAAGCGCGTTCATCAGCTTCTTCTGCTTCTATTGCGTGGATGCCGACTTCGGGCCGTTCTTCCTCAAGTTCAGCACCTGCTTCCCGTTCACCGCCAGGCTGTGCATCAACGGCAACGAGTGGGCCAGGCGGCAAGGCCGCCCGGGCCGGCATCGGCTTCCAGGCGCTCTACAACGAGTTCGCCGCCTGCCAGGACGTGCCCGCGCTGCAGGAGAGATCTGCGACAGCCTCGGGCCGGCTCACATCGAGGCGCTGCTGGGCAAGTGGCTGGCAATCCTGCCGAACCCGTTCACCGCTGAGGACGAGGTCGCCGGGTACTGCTATGAGCTGTCGGTCCTGCAGGCGGAGTTCTCCCTCACCCAGATTCCCGGCGCCCCGGTGGCCGGGCGGATCTTCTTCGGGCAGGTCCTGCGCGACAACCCCGGCATCGGCCGGCCCGACCAGATCAGCCTGGTCTTCGGCCGACGGATCATCACCAGAGGCCGCCACCGCACCCCGGGGAAGTTCCGCACCCGCGTCATCACCGACGGGGTCACCCCGTCCCTGAACGCCGGCTGCAAGAACGCCAGGATCAAGCAGTACCACAAGCTGGGCAAAGCGATCAGAACGGAAACCACGATCAACGACACCCGCGGCTTCGGGCTGTCCAGACGGCTGACGAACCTGCCCGCCCTGCGGCAGATCGGCTTCACTGCCAGCCGGCGCCTCCTCGGCGTCCAGCGCATCAGCCACGACCCCATCCGCGGCGCCCGGGCATTCACCAGCCTGACCGTCCACGACGACGGAACCCGCATCCCCGGGCTGCGCTTCGGCGACACCCGCGTCAACGCGCTCCTGCAGGCCCTGCTCATCCACCGGCTATTGCCCCGCGGGTTTACCAACCGCGAACTGCGCGCCCAGATCGCGCCCCTCCTCGGCAAGGAACCCGAGGACATCACCGCCGGGAAGATGACGTACGACCTGCGCCGCCTCCGCGAACACGGGCTCATCCAGCGCATCCCCCGCAGCCGCCGCTACCAGGTCACCGACACCGGACTCCAGCACGCGCTGCTCTTCACCCACGCGCACGACCACCTGCTCCGCGCCGGGCTCGCCGAGCTCACCGACCCCAGCCCCCCCCCGCACCCTCCCGGCTCCGCACCGCCGCCCGCGCCTACCAGCCGCATTCGACGACCTCGCGCGCCAAGCGCATCTCGCGGCCTGACACCCACCACCCAACCGCAGAAGGCGATCCGGAAACCTCACAATTGACTCGATCATGACGGCCCCGCCGTCTAACGCCGATTTCCGCGCAGCTTATTCGGCCCTGTTCCGCGCAGCTTATTCGGCCCTGTTCTCGGATGGTCTCTCAATCGCTCGCGGCGGGTCCGCCCAGGTCAGCCGGTTCGGACTTCGGGCTAGTCCAGTGCGGCGGAAGGATCAGACGTGCGGAGCTTCAGCGGCCTGGCTGATTTCATCGCGGCCTCGGGCGAGCATCTCGGCCACGGCGAATGGCACGAGGCGACTCAGGACCAGGTGAACGCGTTCGCGCGGGGCAACGGGCGACCATCAGTGGATTCACGTTGAGCCGGAGCGTGCGAAAACTGGCGAGCATTCGGATGATCATCGAGATCGATGGGCGGGAGCGCGCGACGCGGCGACAAAGCCAACTGATCTCATGATCCGGTAAGAAAAGATGTCGCGGACGGCGCAGAATTTACCGGATCATGGAATGGGCGCTGGGCGGCGCAGCGGGCGCTGCTTCGCAGGTCCAGAATGGGCGCTGGGCGGCGGCGCACACACTGCGCCGCGGGTCTGGCCTCGGCGGCCAGGCTTCGCGCCCGCGCAACCGTGACGGGACATGGGCGATGGTCATTGACAGCTTTTTCGGCGTACCAATCGATTCGTCGGGTGCCTTCGCCGGGTGTGAGCGGATGCCAGCCGCCCTGCGCGCCGCCGGGCTGGCCAGCGCGCTCGGTGTGACCGATCTCGGCAACCTGCAGGTAGCGCTCGCTGATCCCGTCCGCGACGCGGTGTCCGGGATCATCGGCCTGACCAGCGTTATTGCGGCAACGGACGTCATCCGGTCGGCGACGCGGATGCTTCTCAGCGAGGGCAGGCGGCCACTGCTGGTGGGCGGCTGCTGCAGCCTGCTGATCGGCGTTGCCGCCGCGCTCCACGACGTGTCACCCGGTACCGGACTGGCGTTCGTCGATGGCCATCTCGACTGCTACACCGGCAGGTCCAGCCCCACCGGGGAGATAGCGGACATGGAGCTCGCCGTGATCCTCGGCATCGGTCCGGCCGGCCTCACCGGGCTTACCGGCGGACAGCGGCTGCTGGAGCCGACGGCGATCATGCACCTCGGCGCCAGAGACCAGCGGGAGGCTGCCGGGTACGGGGCTCCTGATCCCGCGGTCTGCGCGCCCGAGATGCTGCAGATCAGCTCTGAGCAGGTCGTACTGCTGGGACCGGCGGCCACCGGAGCCACCGCCGCGGCACGGCTCGGCGCGCTGCCCGGATTCTGGGTGCACCTGGATCTGGACGTCCTGTCCACTGCGGCCATGCCAGCGGTGGACTATCCGCAGCCCGGTGGTCTGGACACCGATCAGCTTCAGGAACTGCTGCGCCCGCTCACCACGGCTCGGGGGTTCCGCGGCATGGACGTCACTATCCTCAACCCGACCAGGGACACAGGCGGGATGTCCGCGCGGCGGGCCGTGCAGCTGCTGGTGGGCGTCCTGGCCTGACCAGGCTCGACGGCCGGCGGTGAGGCTAGATGCCGACCGGATGCCACACGGTCTTGGTTTCCAGGAAGGCCAGCATCCGGCGGGTGCCGGGCGGGGCTGCCCAGTCTTCCGCTGCCGCGAACACCCGCTTGACGTTGGCTGCGGCCAGCCGCTCGAACTCCGCCCGGGCCGGCGGGTCGATGCCGGACAGGTCGATCGCGTTGACATCCATATGCCCGGCCAGCACCGGCGCGAGCTCGCCGGTCCGGCCGGTAAGCACGTTGACCACGCCGGCCGGGACATCGGAGGTCGCCAGTACCTCCGACAGGGTCATCGACGGCAGCGGGCGCGGCTCGCTCGCGACGACGACCGCAGTGTTGCCGGTTGCTATCACCGGCGCGAGCACGCTGACCAGCCCGAGCAGACTGGACTCGGCCGGGGCGATGACCGCGACCACGCCCGTCGGTTCCGGCACGCTGAAGTTGAAATACGGCCCGGCAACCGCGTTCGCCGCGCCGGCCACCTGGGCGACCTTGTCCGGCCAGCCCGCGTACCAGACCCAGCGGTCGACCGCCGCCGTCACCTGCCGCCGGGCCGCCGCGGCGGCCACGCCCTCGGCTGCGGCGACCTCGGCAGCGAACTGTGCCGCCCGGCCTTCCAGCATCTCGGCGACCCGGTACAGAACCTGGCCACGGTTGTAGGCCGTCGCGCCGGACCACTTCCCGAAGGCTCCCCGCGCAGCTGTGACGGCATCCCGGGCGTCCTTGCGCGAGGCCTGCGCCGCGCCCGCCAGCAGCGCGCCGTCTGCCGCGCGCACAGGGTAGGACCGGCCGGACTCCGACCGTGGGAAAGCCCCGGCGATGTACAGCTTGTAGGTCTTGCGAATGTCCAGCCGCTCGGGCCCGTTAGCCGAACCGGTCCTGGCCCGCCCGTCATTGGGCGCCCCGGTCTTGACTGGGCCGCCCTTCGCCGAGGATCCCTTGGCTGGGCCGCCCTTAGGCGGGCCGCTCTTGGCTGCGGATACCTCGGCTGGCACTCCTTTAGCTGAGATCTCCCTGGCAAAACCTCCGTTGGCCGGCCTGGAGCGGCCAGCCTGGCTCGCCTTGGCCCGGTCAGGCATCGAGGTACGCGGCCAGGCCCTGCCGGCCGCCCTCCCGTCCGAAGCCGGACTCCCGGTACCCGCCGAACGGGCTCGCCGGGTCGAACCTGTTATAGGTGTTGGCCCAGACCACGCCCGCGCGCAGCCGCTGCGCCATCCAGAGAATCCGGCTGCCCTTCTCGGTCCAGACCCCGGCAGACAGTCCGTACGGCGTGTTGTTCGCCTTCGTCACGGCTTCCTCTGGAGTGCGGAACGTCAGCACCGACAGCACCGGGCCGAAGATCTCCTCCCTGGCGATGCGATATGACTGGCTGACGCCGGTGAAGATCGTGGGCGCGAACCAGAAGCCTCGCTTCGGCAGCTCGCACGACGGCGACCAGCGCTGAGCGCCCTCGGCGTCGCCGGCCGCCGACAGCTCCTGGATCTTGTCGAGCTGCTGACGTGAGTTAATGGCGCCGATGTCGGTGTTCTTGTCCATCGGGTCGCCTAGCCGGAGGGTGCTGAGCCTGCTGCGCAGCCGTTCGGTGATCGCGTCAGCTACCGACTCCTGGACCAGCAGCCGTGATCCTGCGCAGCAGACGTGGCCCTGGTTGAAGAAGATGCCGTTGACGATGCCCTCGATCGCCTGGTCGACCGGCGCGTCGTCGAAGATGACGTTCGCTGCCTTGCCGCCCAGCTCGAGCGTCAGCCGCTTGCCCGTTCCTGCCACCACGGCCGCGATCTGCTTGCCCACCTCGGTCGATCCGGTGAAGGCGATCTTGTTCACTCCCGGATGGGCGACCAGGGCCGCGCCGGTCTGCCCCGCCCCGGTCAGGACGTTCACTACGCCAGGCGGCAGCCCCGCCTGCTGGCACACCTCGGCGAGCAGCAGCGCGGTCAGCGGCGTGGTCTCGGCCGGCTTCAGCACGCACGTGTTGCCGGCGGCCAGCGCCGGAGCGAGTTTCCATGCGGCCATCAGCAGCGGGAAGTTCCACGGGATCACCTGGCCGGCCACCCCGAGCGGACGCGGATCGGGGCCGAGGCCCGCGTGCTCCAGCTTGTCCGCCCAGCCGGCGTGGTAGAAAAAGTGCGCCGCGGCGAGCGGAACGTCGACGTCCCGGGATTCCTTGATCGGCTTTCCGTTGTCCAGGGTCTCCAGCACCGCGAACTCTCGGGCGCGTTCCTGCAGGATCCGGGCAATGCGGTAGAGGTACTTGGCGCGCTCAGCGCCCGGCATCGGCCCCCACACGTCGTCGAATGCCGCCCGCGCCGCGGCGATCGCCCGGTCGACATCAGCGGCGCCAGCCTCGGCGACCTGGGCGAGCGGCTCCTCGGTCGCGGGATTCACGGTGGCGAAGAGCCGCCCGTCTGCCGCCGGGGCGAACTGGCCGCCGATGAAGAGCCCGTACTCCGGTGCGATCGTGACGATGCCGCGCGCCTCAGGAGCCGGCGCGTACTCCCACGGGATCCCGGCCGCGTGCTTGGTTACCTCGGTCGACGGCGCATCTGCCCGCGCCCTGCCACCGCCCGCGTCTGGCGCGCCCTTCCCGGCCTGCATCAGCAATGCTTCCCGTCGCTCGGCGTCATTGCCGTCGTCATTCTCGCACGCCGCTTTCGGCCCGCACGCTGGCCGGCCAACAGCCACGAGGAACCACACCACTCACGAAGGCGGCCCGCCCGGCTGCCCCTCCGGCGGTCCCGCCCCGACGGACGCGTCTTGTCGCTGGGCTGTACGGAAATGAACGCATCCAGCCGCGCCGGATCAGGCTCGACACGTCGCGCCTCTGCTCTTTCTTCCCACCTGCGCCGACCTCAGTCGAGCGTGAAGTAGTCGGGGCCCGCGTAGTGCCCGGTGCGCTGCTTGTTTCGCTGCATGAGCAGGTCGTTGAGCAGGCTGGAGGCACCGATCCGAAACAGCGCCGGGGTGAGCCAGGCGGGGCCGGCCGTCTCGTGTACCAGGACGAGGTAGCGGATCGCGTCCTTGGCGGTCCGTACCCCGCCGGCCACCTTCACGCCTACGCGGCGCCCGGTGGCCAGCTGGTAGTCGCGGACGGCGGCGAGCATGACCAGGGCCACCGGCGGCGTCGCGGCCGGCATCACCTTTCCGGTGGAGGTCTTGACGAAGTCCGCCCCGGCCAGCATCGCCAGCCAGGAAGCGCGCGAGACGTTATCGAGCGTCGCCAGCTCGCCGGTGCCGAGTATCACCTTCAGGTGCGCGCTGCCGCAGGCCTCGCGCACGGCCCGGATCTCCTCGTAGACCTGGCCGTAGCGCCCGGACAAGAAGGCGCCCCGGTCGATCACCATGTCAATCTCGTCGGCCCCGGCGCTGACCGCGTCGGCAACGTCCGCGAGCTTGACCGCAAGTGACGCCCGGCCGGACGGGAAAGCGGTCGCCACCGAGGCCACCGCAACGCTGCTGCCGACGAGCGCCGCTCGCGCCACGCCGACCAGGTCAGGGTAGATGCACACGGCGGCCACCGGCGGGACCTGCGGATCCTGCGGGTCAGGCCGCCGGGCCTTGGCGCACATTGCCCTGACCTTGCCCGGGGTGTCCGCGCCTTCGAGCGTCGTCAGGTCCACCGCGGCGATTGCCAGGTCCAGCGCGTGCAGTTTGGCATCCCGCTTGACCGACCTCGTGGCGAGCGCCGCGGCACGTGCCTCCGCACCGATCTGGTCGACACCGGGAAGTCCGTGCAGCAGCTGGCGGAGCGCCGCATCGGAGGTTGCGACATCCTGCAGCCACCGGCGGTCAGCGGTCACCTGGATGATCCCCACGACGCCGACGCTACCCCGCCCTGCGCGTCACGCCACCACACGAGGCGGGCCTTAGATCACCGAAGCGCCGGCCGAACCGGGCCGAATCCTGGTTTGATCACGGTGTTGATCAGCCGCAGCCGTTCGTCGAAGGGCGCGAATGCGCTCTTCATGGCGTTCAGGGTGAGCCACTCGATGTCCGGCCAGCCATAGCCGAACGACTCCGCCAGCGCGAGGAACTCCGACGACAGGCTTACCGCGCTCATCAGCCGGTTGTCGGTGTTGATCGTCACCCGGAACGACAGCCGCCGCAGCAATCCGATCGGGTGCTCGCTGATCGAGGGCGCGGCGCCGGTCTGGACATTGGACGTCGGGCACATCTCCAGCGGAATCCGGCGGTCCCTGATGTAGTTCGCGAGCCGGCCCAGCGATGCACTCCCGTCCGGCGCGGGCCGGATGTCGTCGATAATGCGGACGCCGTGGCCGAGCCGGTCGGCCCCGCACCACTGCACAGCCTCCCAGATCGACGGCAGCCCGAACCCCTCGCCGGCGTGAATGCTGATGTGGAAGTTCTCCCGGGCCACGTACTGGAAGGCATCCAGGTGACGGCTCGGCGGGCTGCCAGCCTCGGCCCCGGCGATGTCGAATCCGACCACCCCGGCATCACGATGGCGGACGGCCAGCTCGGCGATCTCGAGCGAGCGCGCGGCAGTCCGCATGGCGGTCAGCAGCGCATAGACGGTGATGGGCCGCCCCGCGCTGCCGCGCCGGAAGCCGTCGAGCACTGCCTCGACCACCTGGTCCAGGCTAAGGTCGCCGCTGACGTGCAGCTCGGGCGCGAACCTGACCTCCGCATAGACAACCCCGTCATCGGCCAGGTCCGCGGCGCACTCGGCGGCTACCCGGACCAGCGCGTCCCTGGTCTGCATCACCCCCACGGTGTGCGCGAACGCCTCCAGGTAGAGCTCGAGATTGCCGCGCCTGGCACCGCCCATCCGCCTGCCCAGCTCGCCGGCATCAGTAGTCGGCAGCCCGTCGTACCCGCTCGCACGGGCCAGCTCGATGATCGTCTCGGGGCGCAGCCCGCCGTCAAGGTGATCATGAAGAAGCACCTTGGGCACGCGCCGGATCTCTTCCAGGGTCAGCGGCACGCCCATCATTGTCACAGGCCGATCCGCTCGAGAACGGGCGGGCTGACCTCCGGCGGTTCCGGCCCGATCTCGATCGCACCGGACAGTGCCTCGCGAGCCCTGGCGAACCCGGGCCGCTCGTCCGAGCGCAGTTCGAGTACCGGCTGGCCGAGCTCCACCTGCTCGCCCGGCTTGGCCAGGCAGACGACACCGGCGCCCGCGCGGACCGGGTCTTCCTTGCGGGCCCGGCCGGCCCCGAGCCGCCACGCTGCCACGCCGACGGCCCGGGCGTCGAGAGTGCACAGCCAGCCCGAAGCGGGCGCGGTGACAATCTCGGCCTGCGTGGCGGCGGGCAGCGGCGCATCCGGGTCGCCGCCCTGGCCGATGATCATGCGGCGGTAGCTGGCCAGCGCCCGCCCGTCTGACAGCGCCGCTGCCGGGTCAGCCGCGATGCCGACCAGCCGCAGCATCTCGGCCGCCAGGGCGAGCGTGACCTCAACCAGGTCCGCCGGGCCGCCGCCGCGCAGGGTTGCGATGGCCTCCTCGACCTCCACCGCGTTGCCGACGGCGCGGCCGAGCGGGGTGTCCATCCGGGTCAGCAGCGCGGTGGTGCGCACACCATTCTCGTCGCCAAGCGCCGCCATGGTCTGCGCCAGCTGCCGGGCGTCGCTGATATCCCGCATGAAAGCACCGCTGCCGACCTTGACGTCGAGGACCAGCGCGGACGTCCCTTCGGCGATCTTCTTGGACATGATCGAGCTGGCTATCAGCGGGATGGACTCGACGGTGCCGGTGACGTCGCGCAGCGCATAGAGCCGCCGGTCAGCCGGGGCGAGGCCAGGGCCCGCGGCGCAGATGACACAGCCCGTCGCCGCGAGCACCTCGATCATCTCCGCCGCCGTCAGCTGGGCGCGCCAGCCGGGGATCGACTCCAGCTTGTCCAGGGTGCCGCCGGTATGCCCGAGACCGCGGCCGGAAAGCTGCGGGACCGCCGCGCCGCAGCTGGCCACCAGCGGCGCGAGGATCAGCGACACCTTGTCCCCCACTCCGCCGGTGGAGTGCTTGTCGACTGTCGGGGCCTGCACGGCGCTCAGGTCCAGCCGGTCGCCCGAGCTGATCATCGCTGCCGTCCAGGACCGCAGCTCGGCCGCCCCGAGACCACGGAAATAGATGGCCATGAGCAGCGCGGACATCTGCTCGTCTGGCACGGCGCCGGCCGTGTAGGAGCCGATCAGCCAGCTGATCTCGGCGGCGGACAGTTCCCGGCCGTCCCGTTTGGCGCGGATCAGATCGACAGCGTCAGGCATCGTCGTCGCGCCGCTCGGCCAGGTCAGCCCCGGTAAATGCGGCCGGCAGCAGCGCACCGAGTTCCCGCGGCTGCGGCTCGGCATCGAGCAGCAGCCCCGGACCGCCCGCCTCGAGCAGCAGCTGGCGGCACCGGCCGCACGGGACCAGCGGCGCGCCGTCGGCGGCGACCACGCTGACCCCGACGAGGCGGCTGTGGCCGGACGCATGCAGCGCGGCGACCAGCCCGCACTCGGCGCACAGCGTCAGCCCGAAGGAGGCATTCTCCACATTGCAGCCGACCACGATCGCGCCATCGTCGGTCTGCCCGGCGGCGCCGACGTGCAGGCGGGAATACGGGGCGTAGGCCCTGGCCGCGACGAACACGGCAGCAGACCTGAGTGCGGGCCAGTCGATCGTCATGCAGGCTCCTTGCCCGTCGCGGCCAGCCGACCAGGGACATCGGCTAGGAATGCGGTTCTAGCGGGCGTAGCTGCCGAAAATCTCTGCGCTCGCTCCCTGCCAGCGCGTCCTGCGCGCGTGATCCGCCCGTGCTCCCGCCAGGATTCTAGAGTCTCGATTTAGCAACAGGGCTGTCGCGGTAGCTGTATTGCGCTTCCGCGCGCAGGTGGGCGGGGACTAGCCTTCGGGCATCCCTGGGGGGATTGTCTGGGCTTATGCCCCCCGGCCGGCCGGGGCTGCGGAGGAGCCGGCGTCCCTTCCGGGCAGCCAGCCGCAGGCTGCCCCCGCTGAGGAGGTACCCGTGAAAGGGAAACTGATTACTACCGCCGCGGTTGCAGCCACAGCTCTGTTGGCTGCCGCCTGCGGCTCGAGCACGACCTCATCGAGCTCGAGCTCACCGAGTTCCTCGAGCTCGTCCAGCTCCAGCGCGTCGGCCGCGGGCAAGTTCCTCGGCTGCATGGTGACCGACACCGGCGGCATCGACGACCGGTCCTTCAACGCGTCGTCCTGGCAGGGAATGCAGGAGGCCGCCGCGACCGACCCGAGCAAGATCAGCGTGACTTACCTGCAGTCCTCGTCGAGCAGCGACTACACCCCGAACATCAATACCCTCATCGGCAAGAAGTGCGGGATCATCGTCACGGTCGGGTTCCTGATGGGCGATAACACGCAGACCGCGGCTAAGGCCAACCCGAACCAGAAATTCGCGATCGTGGACTACACCTACAGCCCGGCGATCAGCAACATCGACGCGCTGGTGTTCAACACCGTGCAGGACGGCTTCCTCGGCGGCTACCTGGCGGCCGGCATGTCGAAGACCGGCAAGGTCGCCACCTTCGGCGGCCAGAAGCTGCCGACGGTGACCATCTACATGGACGGCTTCTGGGACGGCGTCCAGTACTACAACTCTCAGCATCACGCCAACGTCCAGGTCCTCGGCTGGAACGAGAAGACCCAGAATGGCGAGTTCACCGGCAACTTCACCAACCAGACAACGGGCCAGACCACTACCCAGACGTTCATCAGCGAGGGCGCCGACGTCATCTTCCCGGTCGCGGGCAACGTCGGGCTCGGCGCCGCCAAGGCAGTCCAGGACGCGGACGCCGCCGCCGGCTCCGACAAGGTGAATATGGAGTGGGTGGACACCGACGGCTGCATCAGCGCCGCCCAGTACTGCAAGTACTTCCTTACCAGCGTGACGAAGGGCATCCAGACGGCGGTGAAGACAGCGGTGCTGTCCGCGGCCAACGGCACGTTCAAGGGCGGCAACTACCTCGGCACGCTGACCAACGACGGCGTCGCGCTGTCACCGTTCCACGACTTTGCCAGCAAGGTCCCGGCGTCGCTGCAGGCTGAGCTCACGAAGATCAAGGCAGAAATCATCAGCGGCCAGATCAAGCCGGCCACCAAGAGCCCGGTCTAGACCGACCGGCACACCCTGGCCAGGGCGGCGCGTGCCGTCCTGGCCAGCTGTAACCAGCCGGGAGGAGCTGTGCAGCTCGAGCTGCGGGGCATCACCAAGCGCTATGGCGCCCTCGTGGCCAACGACCGGATCGACCTCGCTGTTGAGCCCGGCCAGATTCATGCGCTGCTCGGGGAAAACGGCGCCGGGAAGACCACGCTGATGAATGTCCTGTACGGGCTTACCCAGCCCGACGAGGGCGAGATCCTGATCGGCGGCGCGCCGGTCAGGCTGCACACGCCGAAGGACGCGATCAAGGCGGGCATCGGCATGGTGCACCAGCATTTCATGCTCGTGCCCGTCTTCACGGTGGCGGAGAACGTCACGCTCGGGACCGAGCGCACCAGGGCGCTGGGCCTGCTGGACCGGCGAAACATGCGCCGTGAGGTGCGCGAGCTCTCCGAGCGCTACGGCCTGCGGGTCAATCCCGACGACCTCGTCGAGGAACTGCCAGTCGGGGTGCAGCAGCGAGTCGAGATCATCAAGGCCCTGGTCCGGGAGGCGGGCGTGCTGATCCTGGACGAGCCGACCTCCGTGCTGACGCCCGGCGAGACAGAGGAACTGTTCACCATCATGCGTCAGCTCAGGGCTGGCGGACGATCGCTCATCTTCATCTCGCACAAGCTCAGGGAAGTGCAGGCGATCGCCGACGTCATCACGGTGATCCGCCGGGGCCGGGTGGTGGGCCAGCGCCCGCCGACCGCCCGTGACGCCGACCTCGCTGCCCTGATGGTGGGCCGGACAGTTTCGCTGCGGGTCAGCAAGTCGGCGGCCCGGCCGGGCGACGTGATACTGGAGGCCAGCGGGCTCACGGTGCCCGATGAGCGCGGCCAGGCCGCCGTCGACGGGGTGTCTTTCCAGGTCCGGGCGGGCGAGATCCTCGGCGTCGCAGGCGTGCAGGGGAACGGCCAGACTGAGCTCTGCGAGGCGCTCATGGGCCTGCGGCCGGTCAGCGCCGGGTCCGTCCGGCTAGCCGGGCGGGAGATAACCGGGGACACGCCCCGGCAGCGGATCCGCGAGGGCATCGGCTACATTCCGGAAGACCGCCAGGCGGACGGCCTGATCGCGCTGTTCTCCGTCGCTGACAATATGGTCCTCGATGTCTATGACCGCCCGCCCTACGCCCGCGGCGTTGCGCTCCACCTGGAGGCGATCCACGAGAATGCCGAAGCTCGGGTTCAGCAGTTCGACGTGCGGACGACATCGGTGGATACTCCGGCCGGCACTCTGTCGGGCGGCAACCAGCAGAAAGTCATCCTGGCCCGCGAGCTCGGCCGCGAGCTGCATGTGCTGCTGGCAAGCCAGCCAACCCGCGGCCTCGACGTGGGGTCCATCGAGTTCGTGCACCGGCGCATCGTCGAGGAACGCGACAAAGGCGTAGCCGTGATCATCATCTCCGCGGAGCTGGATGAGATCTATGCGCTAGCCGACAAAATCGCCGTAATGTACGAAGGCAAGATCACCGGCATGCGGCCGCCGACGGTGCCGGTGGCGGAACTCGGGCTGCTGATGGCGGGCGGCGGACGCGAGCAGGATGCGACTGCCGGAGGTGACGCACCCGCTGCCAGCGGGTCCGACGCCGAGCATCAGCCGACCGGTGAGCAAGCATGAGCGACGACCCGCCGGCCCAGCCACCGCAGCCACCGGCCGGCCGCGGCACGGACGAAACCGGTCCCGGCACCGAAGCCGGCCCGGCCGCCGGAACGACAGACCGCCGATCGCCAGTTCCCGCAGCACCGGCCACCGGGGGCGCGGCCACCGGGGGCGCGGAGGCTGCGGCCGGCCAGCGCCCGCCGTTCGGCCGGATGCTGATCGACGCCATCGTCGAGGGCAACTCCGTGGTCGTCACGGTTCTGGCCATCGTGGCCGCCATCGTGGTGGGCGGCCTGCTGATCGCCTTCACTGATCCGGTCGTGCTGAGCGCGTGGGGCCGGTTCTTCTCCGATCCCGGTAACGCGATCGCCCAGGCGTGGGACACCGCCTTCAGTGCCTACGCGGCGATGTTCGAGGGCTCGATTGTCAACCCGCACACCGTCGCCGCCATTTTCCAGCAGAAGTCCCTCGGCGTGGCTTTCAGCGACGGCGCGATCAGCGCGGTCCTGAACCCGATTTCGGAGACACTGGTCAACGCGACGCCGCTGATCTTCGCCGGTCTCTCGGTCGCACTCGCCTTCCGCGCGGGCCTGTTCAACATCGGCGCGGAAAGCCAGTTCATCGGCGGTGCCATCATCGCGACCTGGCTCGGCTTCGGAGTAAGCCTCCCGCCGGTCATCCACGTCGTGGTCTGCGTACTCGGCGCGTTCGTCGGCGGGGCGGTGCTCGGCTGGCTTGTCGGCTTCCTGAAGGCCGCCACCGGCGCGCACGAGGTCATCGTCACGATCATGCTCAACTACGTGATGGCCGACTTCCTGGCCTGGATCCTGGGGACGTCGGTCATGCAGCGCCCCGGCCGCTCGGACCTCATCAGCCCGCTCATTGCCGGCGATGCCCACCTGCCCCAGCTGCTCGGCTCGCACCTGCGCGTCAACGCCAGCTTCCTGCTTGCCCTGGCCTGCGCCGTCGGGGTCTGGTGGCTGCTCAACCGCAGCACGATCGGGTTCGAGTTCCGCAGCGTCGGCGCGAACCCGAACGCGGCGCGCAGCGCTGGCATGAGCGTGCCGCGTACCTGGATCATGGTCATGCTGATCGCCGGCGGCCTGGCCGGCCTGGCGGCCTCCGCGGTAGTCCAGGGCACGGACTTCACCCTCACCTTCCAGAGCTACGGAACGTACGGCATCGACGCGATCACCGTGGCCCTGCTGGGCCGGGCCCGGCCGCTCGGCGTCGTGCTCGCCGCGCTGCTGTTCGGCGCCCTGCACGCTGGCGGCATCTTGATGCAGGCGAGCACCTCAACGCCGCTGACGATCACGACAGTGATCCAGTCGCTCGTCGTGCTGTTCGTCGCAGCGCCGCCGCTCATCCGGGCTATGTTCCGGCTGCACCGGGCAACCGCCCGCGGCGCCGGCCAGAATCTCGCCAGGGGGTGGAACGGGTGACAGCTATCGCCAGGCAGGCCAGTGCACCGTTCACCGTCGACCGCCGGGTCGTCGCGCCCATTGCCTTCATCGTGTTCGGCCTGATCGACATCCTCGGCTTCGGGCTCTACGCCAGGCACGGGGACGCGAGCTTCGCCTTCTCGCAGGAGTTCGCGAAGGTGACGGTGCCCAACCTGGAACTGCCCGCTGCGATCACCGCCTACATCTGCGGCGGCGTGTCCATCGCGCTCGGCGTCTTGCGGGCGGTCTTCACCTTCGGCCCCGCTGCGCGGCGGGTGAGCATCGGCATGGTCCTGTTCGGCTTCATCGTCGCGCTGCTGTGCTGGGCCGACGTGGGCCAGCCGGTGCCCTTCAACATCGTCAACTTGCTGCAGGGCACCCTGGCGGCTTCGATCCCGCTCATCCTCGGCGCGCTGGCAGGCTGTCTGTGCGAGCGATCCGGCGTGATCAACATCGCGATCGAGGGCCAGTTGCTGTTCGGCGCATTCACCGCCGCAGTGGCGGCCAGCTTCTTCGGCGTGCTGTGGCTCGGCCTGATCCTCGGCTCGCTGGCCGGCGGCCTGCTCGGCGCGATGCTGGCCGTGTTCGCGATCCGCTACCTGGTGGACCAGGTGGTCCTCGGGGTCGTGCTCAACGTGTTCGCCTCCGGGCTGACCGGCTTCCTCTACGACCGGGCGCTGGTGCCGTACCAGAACTCACTGAACTCCCCGGCGACTTACCTGCCGCTGAAAATTCCGCTGCTCAGTGACATCCCCATTATCGGACCGGTCTTCTTCGACTCGACGATCTTCCTGTACATCACCTACGTGATGCTGATCCTCGTCCAGGTCGGCCTGTTCAGCACAAAATGGGGATTGCGGGTCCGTGCCGTCGGCGAGCACCCGATGGCCGCCGACACCGTCGGGATCCGGGTGCTGGCCACCCGGTACTCCAGCGTGATTCTGGGCGGGCTGATCGCCGGCATCGGCGGCGCCTACCTCACCATCGGGTCAAGCGGCGACTTCACCCCGGACATTTCCTCGGGGATGGGCTACATCGCCCTCGCGGCGCTGATCTTCGGCCGGTGGACGCCCTTCGGCGCGCTGGGCGCGGCTCTGCTCTTCGGCTTCACCCTGGAGCTGCAATCCGTCCTATCGACCATCAACGTCCCGATCCCGTCCGACATCCTGCTGATGGCCCCCTACGTCGCGACGATCATCGCGGTAGCCGGCCTGGTTGGCCGCGTTCGCGCCCCCACCGCCGACGGAAAGCCATACGTGAAGGCATGACAGATCCCTATGCGGCCGCAGCGGCCAGCGCCGCCTCGCTGGCGCAGCTGACCGGCCAGCGTTCCCACGACGCGGCCGTGGTCCTCGGTTCCGGCTGGGCCCCCGCCGCCGACGCACTCGGCGCGCCGGAGGCCGAGATCCCGCTGGCCGACCTCGGCGGCTTCCCGGAGCCGACGGTCGCCGGCCACACTCCCGCGGTCCGCTCGCTGACGGCTGGCCAGGTCCGGGTGCTGGTCTTCCTCGGCCGCGCGCACCTGTACGAGGGGCACCCGGTGGCCGCGGTCGTGCACGGCGTGCGGACCGCCGTCGCCGCGGGCTGCCGGGTGATCGTACTGACCAACGCGTCCGGCGGCATCCGCCCGGACATCGGCGTCGGCCAGCCGGTGCTGATCAGCGACCATCTCAACCTGACCGGCCGCTCGCCGCTCAGCGGGCCACCGCCCCCGGCCGGCTACGCCGCCCGTTTCACCGATCTGTCCGACCTGTACGCGACGCGGCTGCGGGCACTCGCCCGCGCGGCCGATCCGGGCCTGCCCGAAGGCGTCTACGCCGCGCTGCCCGGCCCGCACTACGAGACGCCCGCCGAGATCCGCATGCTCGCCGCGGCCGGCGCCGACATGGTCGGCATGTCCACCGCGCTGGAGGCGATCGCCGCCCGCCACCTCGGCGCCGAGGTGCTGGGCATCTCGCTGGTGACCAACCCGGCAGCCGGGCTTTCGCCGCGCGGGCTCGACCACGCCGAGGTCCTGGCGGCGGGCCAGCGCTCTGCCGCCAGAGTCGGCACCCTGCTCGCGCGGGTCCTGCCGGGAATCGGCTGACATGATCGACGACGCGCTGCGCGCGCAGGTCGCCGCCTGGATCGCCGCGGATCCCGACGAGCGGGACGCCGCTGAGCTGCAGGCACTGCTGGATCAGGCACTGCTGGATCAGGCACAGCTCGATCAGGCACAGCTCGATCAGGCGGGGCTAGACGAGGGCGGCCCGGACGATGAAGGCCCGGACGCCGCAACGGATCTGGCCGACCGGTTCAGCGCACGGCTGGAGTTCGGCACGGCGGGGATGCGCGGCGCGATCGGGGCCGGGCCGAACCGGATGAACCGTGCAGTCGTCCGTGGCACCACCGCGGCGCTGGCCGGCTGGCTGCTGGACCGCAGCCGCGCTGCCGCCGCCGAGTCGGGCGTCGTGATCGGCTGCGACGCACGACACCGCTCGGATGAGTTCGCTGACGAGGCCGCCAGCGTGCTGGCGGGCGCCGGGATCCGGGTGCACCTGCTGCCGCGCCAGCAGCCGACACCGCTGCTGGCCTTCTCGGTGCGCTACCTGGGCGCCGTGGCCGGCATCATGATCACTGCCAGCCATAACCCGCCCGCCGACAACGGCTACAAGCTCTACCTCGGCGATGGCGCCCAGATCGTGCCCCCGGCCGACGCGGAGATCGAGGCGGCGGCTCACGACCTCGGCCCGCTCTTGCTGATCCCGGCCGCGCCGCCGGACAGCCCGCTGATCGTCCGCCATGGCGACGAGGTGGCGAAGGCCTATCTCGATGCGGTCTGCGCCGTGTCGCCAGCGCCGACCGGCGCCGCATGGCTGCGTTTTGTCTACACGCCGCTGCACGGGGTGGCGGCGGGACTGGCGCAGCGCGCGTTCGAGCAAGCGGGTTTCCCCCCGCCCGACATGGTGATCGCGCAGGCGGCGCCCGATCCCGATTTCCCGACGGTCGCCTTTCCCAACCCCGAGGAGCCCGGCGCACTCGACCTTGCCCTGTCGCTCGGACGGCGCTCCAGCGCCGACCTGGTGCTCGCCAACGACCCGGACGGCGACCGGCTGGCGGTGGCTGTCCCTGACCCCGATGCCCCGGCCGGCTGGCGGACGCTCACCGGAGACCAGGTAGGCGCACTGCTCGGCGCCTATTTGCTGGAACTGGTCCCGGCCGGGACAGATCCCGGCAGCCTGCTGGTGGTGTCCACGATCGTGTCCTCAACCCTGCTGTCGCGGATCGCGGCGGCGGCCGGCGCGCAGTACGCGCAGACACTGACCGGGTTCAAGTGGATCGTCCGGGCCGGTGAGTCACGCCCGGAGACCCGTTATGTATTCGGTTATGAAGAGGCACTCGGGTATGCAGTCGGCGACACGGTGCGGGACAAGGACGGGATCGGCGCTGCCCTGGCCGTGCTCGGGCTCGCGGCACGGGCCCGATCGCGAGGCGAGTCGCTGCTGGAGGCATACGACGCGCTGGAAGCAGCCCACGGCGTGCACCTGACCGCCCAGCTGACGGTCGCGACCAGCACGCCGGTGGACATGATGGCGCGGCTCCGGGGCGCCCCGCCCAACCAGCTGGCCGGGCTGCCAGTCATCAGCGTCACCGACTTCACCGGCGGAACCAGGGAGCTGCCGTCCGCCGACGTGCTCAGCTACCGGCTGGCCGGGGCGCGGGTAGTGATCCGGCCGAGCGGCACCGAGCCCAAGATCAAGGCCTACCTGGAGGTCGTCGAGCCTGCAGCTGGCGGCCTGGTGACTGAGGCACGCCAGAGCGCGCACGCCAAAATGGAGCCGCTGCGCGCAGCTGTCGGGCAGCTGCTGGAAGGCTGACCGGGCCCTGCGCGGCCCCGTCCGGCGGTCGGCCGGTGCCTGGGTCGGGCGTGCCTGGGTCGGGCGGTGCCTTAGTCGGGCACCGCGATGATCACATCCGAGGCCTTGACGATGGCGACCACCCCGGTGCCCTCGGTGAGGCCGAGTTCGCGAGCGGCTTCCACTGTGATCGAGGCCACTAGCCGGACCCCGTTCGCGTCGAGCTCGATGTTGGCGGTAGCCTCCCCGTGGGTGATGCCGGTCACCCGCGCGCTGATCTTGTTGCGAGCGCTGAGTCGCAATGTAGGCTCTCTCTCTGCGTTGCTGGGCAGTATGTTCCCCGGCGTGCGCCGCGGGCGGTCCCATTGTGCAGCGTGATGACCGGCGTGCGGGGCGACCGGCAGCCGGAACGCGCGCGCCAGATGGGCGACCTCGATATATTCAGTGACGCCGCCGAGCCGAGTCACGTCGGGCTGCACATAATGCACCGCGCCGGCGGCGATGAAGGCGCGAAACGCGTCGAG
>OBLU010000604.1_pt1 | contig 33876 bp, 21 predicted proteins | sample 1518681 | NCBI WGS metagenome assembly OBLU01 (sample SAMEA3539304, study PRJEB22396) | soil metagenome | biome: tundra; feature: field; material: soil | place: USA | collected 2010-05 | depth 0.15 m
CCGCTCGCAACGGGTGAAGGCTTCAATACTTCAGGGATTGCATAGGATGACATATCATTATCCTTTCTGGTCGCAGTTCGACTCTCAAAGTGTGTCTGTGCAGTTTTCAAAAGAACTGCTGATCTTTGATCAAAGAGTGAAGCGGCACACCGCCCTATTTGTCCCGGTTTGCTTGTCGATTGCAGTTTCGTTACCGGTAACGCTACTCTTGAATTCGACTTGATTCTGCTCCTGAATTGCTCTACCTGTCAAGAAGAGGTCCGCTAATTGCGGGCCGCAGGCCTTTGTCCGGGCCAGAGAAGCGGGCATCATGGCAGTCACTTAAATACTCGCGGGGACCCTTGGATTTCGATCGATCCTCAAGGCTTGCTCCTCCAATGTTGGTGGGAGATCAATGACGCTTGCATCTCGCATTTCTACATTGATTATGATTGCCTTTCTTGTCCCCGTTGGCTCATTGGCCCAACACGGGGCTAGCTCTCCGCTAGTTCTGAAGACCTCGGATCCTGCGGTCCAGCAGGCGTTCGATTGGGCCAAGGTGCAGGCCCTGGTTTATGTAGGACCTGGCGGCGACCCAGTGGGCGATTGGTATGAGGCGGCACTGCCGGGACGACATGCCTTCTGTATGCGCGATGTATCTCATCAGACCATGGGCGCACATGCGCTTGGGCTCGCCGCGCAGAACCACAACATGCTTCGGCGATTTGCAGAGAGCATCTCCGACTCGCGAGATTGGGCGGGTTTCTGGGAGATTGATCGGAACGGCAAACCCTCAACTGCCGACTATCGAAGCGATGACGATTTCTGGTTCAACCTTCCTGCCAATTTCGACGTGATGAGTGCAGCCTTGAGGATGCATCAGTGGACCGGCGACCAAACATATATCGAAGATCCAATATTTACCAATTTCTATGAACGAACTGTGTCGGACTATTCGAACAGATGGAGCCTTGACCCCCGCGGCATATTAACTCGAAAGCGCATTATGAATCGCCGGCTTTCGGAGGGGAAATTCGTGGAGGCGCGAGGCATACCCAGTTATAGCGAGGGTGGACACGATTTCGTGCTCGGTTTGGATCTTGTAGCAGCTGAATACCGGGCGTTAAGTATGGCGGCCGGTCTGGCTCGATCTCACAATGAGAGCAAAGCTGCGAACAAATACGAATTAAGAGCGATGGCTTTACAGCGCTTCATTGAAGCAGAAGCCTGGAACGCTGAAGGCCGTCACTTTTATGGCTTTCTAAGGAGCGACCATAGCTTATTCGGAGAAGGAGATGCATTCATTCTCTATTTCTCAGCGGCAAAGGACCCCGTCAAGGTTCAGGGAGCTTTGGCGGCAATAAAGGAAAAGATTGGGCCGAAAGCTCCCAATATTGAAGAGCAGAGTTATTATCCGGAAATCCTTTACAAATATGGGGCTGCCGAAGCGGCGTATGACCAGATCCTCGATCTATCAAGAGTCGATCGTGAACGGCGAGACTATCCGGAGGTCTCATATTCGATCATCGGCGCGATCGTAACGGGAATGGTGGGAGTCGACGTCGCTTCTTCGGCGCGACCAGGATCAAGTTATAAGGCCCATGCGAAGACTGTTGTTGGCACCCGGTCACAGCTCTCTGGAAGGAGTCGGTGGATTGAATTGGACCACTTGCCCGTGCGTGGCAACGTCATTGACATTCGCCACGATGGGAGGAATTCCAGCACCCTGACAAACGTCTCTGGCCCCACTCTTGTGTGGAGACCTCGTTTTGACGGTGGGTCGCATTTTGTGATGGTCAATGGCAGGAAGGCAGCATCCGTCATCACGACGGATGATCAGCATCGGTCCACGACTACGGCAAGCATTCTCGTACCGCCAAATTCTCGAATGATCGTTACGATGATCGGTGCTGTTCGGTGAAGTTGCCTGGACTGATAAATATGGAGATTATATGGAAATAGAAGTCAATTCGAAATCGCAACTTCAGCGAACTGACTTCGAGGGTCCTTAAATCAACCTCGTCCGCGCAAACCGCGTCGTTTGGTGAGTTTCCTGTCGGTGGAGGCACGAATAACGAGCTGTGGCTGAATTATGACAGCCTTGTTTCGCGGGCGGGTTTTCAAACCAAGGAGCGATAAGGTCAAGCGTGCTGTACGCTCGCCGATCTGCTCGGTTTGTTGGTCGATGCTCGAGAGTGGAATACGGAGTCTAGCGTCATAGTAGAGATTCCCAGAGCCGATTACGGCGACATCCTCCGGAACCCGGAGGCCCGCATCGAGAATCGCTTCAATTGCTCCAATTGCCATCGGATCGTTGTAGGCGAATATTCCGTCAGGACGCGGGTTCAGAGCGAGTAGCCGCTTCGTCAGCTCTGCGCCGGTCTCGGTGCTGTGAACATCCACGGTCTCTGGCGCGAAAACGTAGCCTGGCAGGGGTTTCATCCTGTGTTTTGCCAACGCCTTTCTATATCCATTGAGTCGGCCTATGCCTGCGCTCGTCTCTGGTCCGCGAAGATGGGCAATCCTCTTGCAACCGATTTCAATGAGATGCTCCGCGGCTAATACCCCGATCATTTCGTCATCAGCCCCAACATAATTTGTATCGAGATCGGGAAATCTTCGGTCAATCAGGACCAAGGGCGGGCCATGGTGTTGGATACCTTTGAACATCTCCGAAGTAGTGCACGCTGAAGCGATGATCAGTGCGTCCAACTTGCGACCAAGGAGCCTATTCACTGTACGCGACTCCAATTCGGGATTTTCATCCGAAATCGCGATGATGAGGTGGTAGTCCTTCTTCAGAAGCGCATTGGAAAGAGATTTTGCTATCTCGGCGAAGAAGGTGTGAAGCAAATCGGGCACGACAAGGCCGATGAGGTTAGACCTTCCCGTAACCAGGGCACGCGCAGCAAGATTCGGAGTGTAGTTCACCTCTTTGACTCGATCCAAAACCCGCTTGCGAGTCTCATCGCTGACATCATCCTTGTTTCGCATCACCTTTGAGACCGTGATAACGGCGATTCCAAGGTCACGTGCAATGTCCTTCATCGTAACTGCCATAGTGGGTCCGATTTTACAACAAGCTTCCGCGAATTTACCCATCCTTGGTCCAAGTTTGTTAGCGCTACCGTCATCGTTACGGTTATCTGGGTCGGTGCGATTCGGGGAACGACTTGTCCGGGGCTCGACCTCGCTAGCGCTGTGCTTTTGCCCTTGACAGATCGGGAATGGAGGAGATTCAATACGATTTTAGGTAACGCTACCGGCAACGCAATGGACGTGATTATTCCGCGCGATACAGCTTTTTTGTGTTGCACCAGTTTTTGGTGGATGGATTGACGTTTTTAATCGAGAGTCGCGAACATTAGGAATCGGCACACACGCCAGAGAGAAGATAGATGATGAAGCGATACGGAATGGTGATCGGGATCAGGCCGGAGTTTGAAGAGGCATATCGGCTCGCGCACCGCGCAGTCCCCGCGGAGGTTCTCCGCATGATCGCGGAATGCAACATCCGCGAATACTCGATCTTTCTCAGAAACTCGGTCCTGTACAGCTTCTTCGAATACATCGGAAACGATTTCGCGGCGGATATGGCGAAAATGGCTGCCGACCCGGCCACGCAGAAATGGTGGAGCGTCATTGAGCCGATGCAGAATCCGTTTCCTGACCGGGCGCCCGGAGAATGGTGGGCGGTGATGGAGGAAGTATTTCACGTTAATTGACAACGCCGTCATCTTCCGCCTATGGCTCGATTTTTGTCGGCTAGTCTATCCTTCGAAATTGCCGGTGGGCCAGCTTGCGCAAATTCGATCCGTGGAGTGCACCGCTTGCTTGGCGTGTGTTGCGGCATGCTGGTCGCAAGATGGCGGCGATAACGAGGTCTGCGTCATGTATTCAGCCGGCGTGGCATCTTCACCGCACCAGGCCACCTTCGTTTAAAAACGGAACATTTCCGCATGGCGCTATACGATCCGCCCCCGCTGCCGAACCTGCTGTTTCAAGAACGATGCAAACCCTATCACTAGAAATCAGGCTGGCGGCGGTAACGCGCGGCTTCCCATCGGCCGGGCAGTTTTGTCAGTCTCGAGAAAGAACAGCCACGAGTGATCCTGCGCAAGCACTTCTTCCAGTTCCGGCTCGCTTAAGACCATGCATGCGGTCGAGAGTGCGTCGGATTCAGCCGCCGTATCGGCCAGGGCCCAGGCGCGGTTTTGCCGCAATGCCGGCCGACCTGTGCGCGGATCAAGAATATGGCTTCCCTTCACCGCCAGTCCCGAGCCGCTCAATGAAGTGTGACTCAGAAAGAATCGCTGCGGTGCATGATCATCACCCAGGCCGCACGACCAGCCGGCACTCTCCTTCGGCGGATCGCCCGCCAGAATACTGCTGCCGCCCGCAACCAGCAAAAACGAGGGGCAGTCCCAGCTACGCAGCAGTTCCGCCATCCGGTCGAGGGCAAACCCCTTGCCGATAGCGCCCAGATCAAATTGCAGCCGCCCACTGTCGCACTGAATGGCAAGCTCCTCCGGCAGCAAATCCCACTGCGGCAAAGAGGTTTGCGCTTGCAAGGCAGCGGCCGTGGCAGAAAACGCGCCGAGCGTGGCCCGCTCCATCTTCTTTGCGATTGCAAGGCAGGCAAAGGCCGGCTCGCTCAGGCGCATTTTTTCGCCCGGCTCAAGCCGAGCGATCTGAGCTATGTCGCTGTTGACGCGAAACCGGCTTAAATGCGATTCCAGCTTATCCAGAAGATCGAGTGCGGCCTGCGCAGCCTGCGCGGCATACATTCTCTCTTCATCGGCGATGCGCACCTCGAAGTATGTCGCCATTGCGTGATGATTCAATTGGTAGATGTCAGCCATGTGATTTCATTTTGGCGCGGGCGACCACAAAACGGTCAGCACACCGGGCCGGACTCCGAAAAATTCCGGGCGAAAATCCTTCAGTTGTTCCCCGTATTGGTCGGCAGCTTCGGTGGAAGTGATGTAAAAATCCGCTTTTCCCGGTTGCTGACCTGGCTGCCAGAATCCGACGTCGGCAACGTGCCGCAGATACCACGGCAATGGCCAGGGATCGGCGGCAATCACAGCGATGCGCGGAGCCGCGATTGCATTCTGGTGCGCCAGCCTCTCGATCTCCGCAGGCAGTGCGAGCAAATCTTCCGAGGTGTGGGCATAGGCGTACGGATTGGCCTCATCGGCAGGATCGACAAAGACGCGTTGTCGCGTATCGTGAACGATCAGCGCGGCGGCCACAGCTCCCATCAGAATGCAAACGGCGCGAATAGCTATGCGATGAGTGGGATACTTCGCCGCCATGCGCCAGAGCGACTCGACCGCCAGACCAGCGAACAGGGCAATCGGAAGCCAGAAATTCAGGGTCAGCCACGGCGTCTTGTAGGGTATCAGGCTGTAGACGACGGCAAGGAGAAGGGCATAGATTGCCACAAAGGCATATGGCGAAGGACTGCGCTTTCTCGCGGTCTGAAAGAAACCGAAGCAGGCCAGAGCAAATAACATTCCGCCAGACCAGCCGCCGGTTACAAGTTGGGCATAGTACCAAAAGGATTCTTGATGGCCTTCACCGGCCGCACGCGCAAGAGAATTGGGCACGGCCTGCAACAACGCGGCCAGCGCTTTCCAGTTACTGCCGAACCAGGTGAAGAGCATCACGCTCAGAATTAGGAAGGTGGCGGCCGCAGCCAGAGCCGCTTTGGGCCTCCACAGACCAGCGGTGCTTTTCCCGCGCAGATTCCAGCGCCAGAAAATGAGTGTGGCGCCAGCCAGCGCGAAGAAGTGAAGGACGGCGGTCTCCTTGCTGGCAAGCATCAGCGCAGTGCAGGCGGCAGCGAGCGCGGCCTGCCCGGTGGAGTGCCTTTGGCAAGCACGCCATCCGGCCAAAATCAGCCCAAACGTGGCGGCTGCAAAAATGGACTCATGAATGAAATATCGGTCGTAGTAGACGGGCAGAGGAGCGCCGGCAAACAGCAGCGCGGCAACCAGGCAGGGCACGAAGCCGAACATTTCAACCGCCGCGCCAAATAGCAGAATCGTGACACTTCCGGCCAGGACCGTTGTAAGGCGCAGTTCCGATTCCGTGAGGTCAGCAAAAGTCTTTGCGCCCTGCATTCTGGCCAGCGGCAGGGCCAGCGCGACCAGCGCCGGACCGTGGCGATCCTGCGGATCGTAGGTGAACGGTTGACCCGCCAGCAATTGGCCAACGATGTACGCATTAACGGCTTCATCTGTGTGCATGGGCCGCTCACCCAGTTTGGGCAGACGAAGGAAAAGTCCGAGAAGCGCGAGAAGAAGAAAAGCAGCCCAGCGAGTCCACTGCGGAGGAATAGCGGAATCGTGCTTTTCGGGCGATCGGTTCCGATCATCGAGAACAACCTGGGACAGATCGGAGCTCATAGGATCGATACACCAAACCACGGCCCAGCGCGACAGATGGGCGGTTTCAGACGGCGGGCTTGCCCCACACTTCAACTTCAATGTAGTGATTCAATTTGTTGGACGTGTTCCCATTGCTGTAAAGACGGACATAGCGCCCCTGAACACCCTTGGCATCGATTAATTTGCCCTGATACGTCTCGATGTAATTCAGATTCTTGCCTGCGCCAAGGCCAGATTCGTTGGAAAAGTCATTGTTGAATATGGTGGTCACGCCCGACTTGAACATGGGATCATCAGAGACCTGCACCACAACATCGCGATACACGCGCGCCTGGGAATGAAAATGCCAAACGAGGACTGCATAGATATTCGCTTTCCTCGCCAGATCGATCTGCACCCATTGTTTGCCCGGCCCGAGTTCGACCCAGGACCCTTCGTTGCCGTCCTTGTCTCCGTCGTCAATCATATCCAGCGTTCCGACATTGGGATTGTTGTCGCTCGATGTGACCTTCTTGTTCTTTGCGAGATTTATGGTGCCGGCGGGGACATAAAAATCGGGGCGCTTGCCTCTGGTTGCGGGCTCAAGATTGGGCACTTTGAAAGGCGCCGGTGTACCCACAAACAGAGGTGGCGGCAATTGGGTCTTTAAAACGACCTGGTTCTGCGCAAGCGCGGAGGTTGCGACAAGCAGAACAGAAAAACTCCTGGAAAGGATTCTCATCATTGTCTCAAGCTCTCACTTCCTCGGCAGTGAATACAATTCTCGTCTGCGCGGCCACGGCTTCGTTTGCTTTATGAATAGTGTATTCGCTGGTGAAAGCTTCATCGCCAGGGCAATTCAATTTTGCCGTGCCGCGGATGGTGTTGAAAAAGTTCTCGAGGTGCGGCTGATGCGGTGGTTTATTGAAGAACACCGGAATTTCATACTCCGCCAACTGCGCGGTTTCGCGCACATCCACTTTCGCGGCGTCGTCTGCGGAAGCAGCCTTGGCGCGGACATAGCCCTTCTCAGCCAGGTCGTCCCATGAAACTGCGGTGGCTCGAGCCTCGCGGTAAATCGCGCAAATGGACGGATCTTCAGACATCTTGATGGTGCCGTCGTCGCCCATGAACATTTCAAAATAGCCGCCGCCTGCACTGGTGGTCGTCTGCACCTGGTAGAACGCGCGTGCCACACCCTCGGCCAATGGGTATTCGTAAATGACGAGCGCGTTGTCACACCAGTCGTGGTTTTTGTAGTAATCGAGTCCGCCGCTGGCCATAACAGACCTTGGCGGTGTGCCCATCCACCAGTTGAAAATGTCGATCTGATGCGCGCCGAGATCGGACAACGGCCCCCCGCCGAGTCCTTTGTACCAGCGCCAATTGCGGAATTGGTGCATATCTTTATAGCCATATTTGGCCAGCATGCTTGCGGGAATCTCGTATTTCCTTGGCCAGCCGAAGTCTTCCTTGACTGCTCGGTTCCATTGCGCCTGCGCTGCCGTCAGTCGGCCGCAGAACTGCGCTTCATGCAGCAGGCGGTTCAGGGTGAAAAGATAGCGCGGGTTGCTGCGCCGCTGATGACCGATCTGCAACAGCTTTCCGGTTTCGCGCATGGTCTTTACCATGGAGCGCGCTCCGTCGATGGTGTTGCTCATCATCTTTTCGCAATACACATGCAGGCCGGCTTTCAGGCACGTGTTGGTCATCGGCGCATGCCAGAAATCCGGCGTAGCGATCAGAACCGCCTGCAGGTCTTTTTCCTTGGCAAGCATGTCCTCATAATTCTCGTAGGTGCGGACCTCGTTGCCGAGCTTCTGCAGATAACGCCCGCCCTCGTTGAGGTGGTAATCCCAGATATCGCAAAGCGCCACAAGCCGGACTCCCTCGATATTCAGAAGGGATTCCAGCAATACCTTGCCTTCCTCGCCATAACCGACAAGGGCAATATTGAGGGTGTTCAACGCTGATTTGTGGACAGCCGCCGTTTGTTGGCCGGAATCGGACTTGCAGCCGTTTAACAACAGGCCAGCACTGGCGACTGTGGTCGCGCTGATGAAGTCTCGACGGTTGAGGAACGGATTTACCATTTTTTGAGGACCACAAATCTGTTGTGTTCGGCCAGCAGCAATGCCCCTGCGACCAGGCCGATATGAATGCCCAGATAGGCCACGCCGTCCGGCTGATCGATCAGAACCAATCCCACCGTCAGCGCGATATAAAGCAGCGCCTGGGCAAGAAGCGAAAGACGAGTGCCCAGCCCGATCAGGAGCATGATCCCGGTCAGAATAAATGCCGGGCCAAGCATTTTGTCGAAAGCCACCAGTGCGAATTTCGGAAACAGCGGTTCATGGGCGAACTTGTCTCTGAGCGCGGCGGGAATTCCTGCGTAATTGGCCAACGCATAGGTCTTAATATTCACATTGACCATCACTCCGCTGGCATCCGGCTGACCGGTCGAAGGATCGATTAGCGGCATAGCCACAGATCGATAGGAGCTATATTTCTCAATGCCAATAAACAGTGAGCGCACGGCGAGCCAAAGGCGCAAGATCAGAAAGGCATAGGTAAAATCCCAAAGAACTTTCGGCCCAGGAACCGGTTTTGTTTCGGTTGAATCAGTCATGTCTCCCCGGTCGATGCCAAGGTTGAATGGCAAAGGTTCTAAGAAGCTTCCGCTGTCAAACGGCGGAAAAAACGAAAAGCGGCTAAGGCGAAAAAGCCCCTAGCTCATTTTCCAAGGCGCCCGGTATTCGCGGGTCATCAGCTTGCTGGCTTCGGGATCACCGATGATCTTTTCTTCCTTCACGTCCCACCGGATTTTTCTTCCGGTAAGCATGGAGATCAGGCAAAGATGTCCGGGAATCGCCGAGTGATGTCCAACTTCCACAGGAGTAACGGTTCGTTGACGAGTTTTGATGCAGTCGAGAAAATTCTGCTGGTGATTGGAAGAGGTGTAAAGCTTCACCTTGCGCAGCTCTCTGGGCAGGGTTTTGCCTTGCTTCCAGGCCGGATTCGAGGCGTCGAATCCTCCACGATCTACCCACACCCAGCCTTCGGTGCCAATCCATTTCACGCCGCTCTTGATGTCAGGGTGGCCGCCGGCGATGGTCATTGTGATACCTTGCGGGTATTTCAATTCAAACCGATAGTTTGGCGCGGTGTTCCAAATCGCGGTGGCTGGCGGCAGATCGCCGCTGCCTTCAACCTCCGACGGACCGGAGTCATCGAAACCCAGGCCCCAGTGCGCAATGTCGCAATGATGGCCGATCCAGTCCAGAAGCTCCCCGGCGCCGGTGTTGTAATTCCAGCGCCAGGACTTATGGGAGCGCGCCCTGATGTAAGGCTCCATCCTGGATGGACCGATCCATGTTTCGTAATCCAACTCCGGTGGAGGATCCGAGACCAGCAGATTCCAGGCCTTTGTGCCAGGCAGGATCTGCTCCAGGCTGGCGACGTTTTCGCCTTGGGCAGCCAGCTTGGCCAGCGCCTGCTTTTGTACGTCGTCAAAATCCGAATTGCCGCCGGGCAGGCCGACTTCCACGTGGGTCACCGTGCCAATGAGCCCGTTTCTGACGATTTCAGCGGCCTTATGAAAGGTCGGAACCGACCGCTGCCACGAGCCCATCTGCCAGATAATGCCGTTCTGCTGGACTGCGCGAACAATGGATTGCTGTTCGGCGATCGTGTGCGCGAGGGGTTTTTCGGAGTAGACGTCTTTCTTGCGGCGCGCGGCTTCGGTTGCAACAATTTCATGCCAATGATCGGGCACGGCAATCATCACGGCATCGATGTCGTCGCGGGCAAGCAGCTCCCGATAATCGTGATAGCCCTTGCAATCCTGGTTCCCGTAATTGTCGTTAATCATCTTGACCGCGGCCTGCAGATGATTCGCGTCAATATCGCATGCCGCCACCACCTGGCAGTCCTGCGACGCCAGGAAAGACTGCGTATTGTCGGGCCCCTGCCAGCCCATGCCGATCACACCAAGATTGATGCTGTTGTTCGCTGAAGCTCCCGAGCTCTGCGCGCCGAAGGCGGGAAGAACAGCAGGAAGGATCGCGGCCGATCCGGCAGCCTTGAGAAAGTTACGGCGATTGAACGGACGAAGTCTGGCTGTATCGTCAAAACGAGACTGTTGAGACATGATCAACTTGAATACCACTTTCACGCGTTGGGTGGCAACCGCGCATGTGGAGCGCGCGGCACCTCATGTGCCAGTTACGGCGAGGAAAACCGTAATGAAAGGAACGAATTGGGGATCCGGGTGATGGCCGTCACTTCGTCGGTGACCACTCAGCAACTGGTCGAAATCGCCCGCTTCCCAGGAGTATGGCCACCCGCTTCGTCGCTGGTGAGGAAACATCGCCAACGCCAAAGACAGCATGCATAAGCGCCGGCCGGAAGCGACCCTAATCATGGCTTTGGAGCAGCAGGTGCGGCGACGGGCGTCGCGCTCTCGGATTGAGCCGGCTCATCGATTGTGACTTGTCGATCGCCAGTAACATTGAGCATGACTTGCTGGGTTCCGCTGGGCCAACGAATCTCGATGCGTTTGGCCGCCTTCTCTGCGCCCAGTCCGAAGTGCAGCCTGGGGTCGCTTGATGAGAGGTACCCGCTCGAAGTGGTGACGGTTCCCCATTGGTCGCCGATTGCGGCCGACACCTTCACCTGCGCCCCAATCGCATCTCGGTTGCTCTTGTGGCCGATCAGCCGCAGCGTGATCCAGTGATTTGCGGTTTCCGTTTCATTGTGCAGAATATGGGCAGGGCCGCCGTTGGTCGAGACGACGGCATCGACGCGTCCGTCATTATCAATATCCCCGATCGCCATGCCGCGGCCTACCCAGGCGTCGTGGAATATGTCGGATGAGATGCTCGATACATCGACGAATTTCCTGCCTGTGTTGCGCACTAGCATCATAGGTTCCCGGTAGTGAAGCAAGGGATAGCTCTTTTCGATCGTGTCGAGATCGTGGCCTTGCGCAATCAGCAGGTCTTTCCATCCGTCATTGTCGTAATCGATGAATCGGAGGCTCCAGCCGGAGTGGAGCAGAGTGATCTCGCCGAGCCCCGAAGTTGAGCTGGCGTAATTGAAGGTTCCGTCTCCAGCATTCTCATAAAGTGCGTAGCGCTGATTGGCCAAATCGGTAATCACCACGTCAGGCCAGCCATCGTTGTTATAGTCGGCAAAGTCGACACCCATGCCGGCATAGGTCTGACCTCCGTCATTGACCGCAACGCCGCTTTCTAACCCTACCTCTTCGAATGTCCCGTCCTTCTTTTGATGGAAGAGAAACTCCGGCATGGAGTCATTGGCGACAAAGAGATCGATGCGGCCATCCTGGTCGTAATCGCCAATCGCGATTCCAAGCGCCTTGGCGGGTTTATCGAGACCAAGCTTGTGTGCAACTTCGGTAAAGTGGCCATTGCCGTCGTTGTGGTAAACGAGCATTTTGATTGGTTGAAAGACATCCGGATGGCAATATGCCCGATAACCCTCGCGATGCTCGCCGCACCACACATCCTCCCAATCCCACGTCACATAGCGGTCGACAACCAGGTCGAGCAGACCGTCGTTGTCCAGGTCCACCCACGTTGCGGAACTCGACCACCCACTGCCGCCCACGCCTGCCTCATCCGTGACATCGGTGAAAGTGCAGTTGCCGTTGTTGTGATACAAACGGTTGCCGCCATAACCAGTGACGTACAAGTCTTCATTACCGTCATTGTCATAGTCCCCGACAGCCACGCCCATACCGTAACCCACACCTTGCAGGCCTGCCTTTTCCGTGATGTCCTCAAAGGTTCCATCCGGCTTCTGATGAAACATTCGGTTCCAGTATTCCGGGCCGGACTTGCGGGGAACGAAGCCCTTGGGCGTGGGGTCGGGATACGGTGCACCGTTGACAAGAAAAATGTCCAGGCGGCCATCGTTATCGCAATCGAAGAGCGCTACGCCAGACCCCATGGTTTCAATCAGGTACTTTCGCGAAGTATGTGGTGCCTGATGGAGAAATTTCACGCCAGATTTTTCGGTGATATCGACGAAGCGCCCGGGAACGAGCCCGGCAGTGGCGACATCCGGCGGAGCGGAGCGGCTGTTTGAGCCCGGTGATTGTGCCATCACGGGGCCAATCGCTGCGATGCCGAGCAAACACGGAATCCAACCCGCCACTCGCCCTGCGTTGCCTCGATCGAATGACACCTATTTCCTTCTCCGCCCGATGAAGTGTTTCCTCATGATAGGTTATCCTGCACCGCCAATGATCGCATTGGCCGGCGGAAGCATTGTCTGCACGACAACGCGAAGGTTGCCGGTTGCGGAAGCCTGCGCTGAGGTTCTATGGTGGCTCGGTGACGATACCACAAATGCAACTCGTGTGTGGGCGCGGATGAGTGCGACTCCGGCAATGATCAGATCCTTCGGATTGAAGCGAAATGTGCCGGAGGAGCAATGCTGATTGGTCGGCGGAGTCTGTTGCGCGGCGCAGGTGCGCTGGGTGTGGGAGTGCTTGCAGGCGGATGGCGGCGCCTGATGGCGCAAGCCGCACAGGCGGCGGTTCCGACGGCGGAACCGATTCGACTCGTGGAAGGCGCGCGTGCCGCTGGACTGGACTTTGTGTTGCGCAATGGAGCGATGGGGCGCAAGTACCAGGTGGAGACCCTTCCCGGCGGGCTGGGTGTGATCGATTTCGACGGCGATGGATGGCCGGACCTTTTCTGCACGAACGGAGCGCGCTTGCCGGATCTTGTAAAGAGCGGGCCCGAATATTGGAACCGGCTCTACAGGAACAATCGCGATGGCACTTTTTCCGATGTGACGGCGAAGACGAGGCTTCAGGGTGAGGGCTACTCGATGGGCGTGGCCGTGGGCGACTATAACAACGATGGCCATGAAGATTTGTTCGTGACCGGTATGCACGGCAACCATCTTTACAGGAACATGGGAGACGGCACATTCAACGACGTGACGCGAGCGGCGGGACTCGCGGGGCCGGGATCGCTGGGCAGGCCGGCGTGGTCCGTGGCGGCGTGCTGGATCGACTATGACAACGATGGGCGCCTGGATCTATTTGTCTCGAACTATTGCGACTGGGAACCGGGCATCGACCCAATCTGCGGCGGGCTGGAGGCGCAGGAACGGGCGTATTGCCATCCTGACAGATATCGCGCGGAGCCGATGCAGCTTTATCACAACAACGGCGACGGAACGTTTACCGAAATTACGCGGAAGACCGGATTACCGGACCTGCTGGGCAAGGGAATGGGCGTAGCGATGGCCGATTTTGCCGGCGATGGACAGCCTGGGATTTTTGTGGCCAACGACAATGCGCGGAACCTGCTGCTGCGGAATCGCAGCAAGGGGTTCGAGGAGATGGGCCTCGACGCGGGTGTCGCGTTCAACGGCGATGGGCGGAACATCTCAGGGATGGGAGCGGATTTTGGAGATATCGATGGCGACGGCCGCTTCGATATTGTGATGACGGGGTTGAAGAATGAGACCTATGACGTTTTTCTCAACCGCGGCAAGGGTGAGTTTGAAGATGGCAGCGTGCAGACCGGGCTGGTGAAGCTCAGCCGCCTGTGGAGCGGGTGGGGATGCGGGCTGGTGGACCTGGACAACGACGGCTGGGTGGACTTGTTTGTTGCGGGCGGCGGATTAGACGTGCAGGATGTGCAGCCGAATCGGATCTTTAGGAACAAGGAAGGGAAGTTTGAGGATGTGTCTGCGGAGGCAGGTGCGGAATTTGCGCGGGCGGGGCTGCATCGTGGTGCTGTGTTTGGGGACTTCGATCACGATGGACGGCTGGATGTTGCGGTGACTGCGCTGAATGCACCGATGGAGCTGTGGTGGAATCGGACCACGAGAGAGACTCCACAACGACACTGGCTGCAACTTCGATTGACCGGGGGGCAAAGCAACCGGTCGGCGATTGGCGCCGAGGTTCGCTGCCACGCGGGCGGGCGCGAACAGGTGCGCACAGTTTCATCGAGTGTAGGATATGCTTCTTCGAGCGATCTTACAGTTCACTTCGGGCTGGACGAGGCGACACGGGCCGCTGTGGAGATTCGCTGGCCCTCGGGGAAGATCCGGAAGCTTGTCGACGTAGCTGCGGACCAGCGGTTGAATATCGCGGAGCCGACGACGTAAGCGAGGTATCAGGCACGAGTTGAATGACTATGGCCGCGTTCCAGCCTGGTGCGCGGCCTGTGAAGATTCAGCCGCAACGAGCCTCACATCGGGGTCAACGGCAAGCCACGCTAACGCCCCCAATGCCGCTAGAGCGGCGGCGGTGAAGAAGGAAACGCCCCATCCGAAATGCATCGCAATCAACGGCGTGAGGGACGCAGTGACCGCGCCGCCTATCTGACAGCCCATATTCATGGTGCCAGTGGTCATTCCGGCGTGCTTGCCGGCAATGTCTGTAGCCACCGACCAATAGCAGCTTTGCGAGAGATACAGAGCGCCGGCGCCACAGCCGAGGACGAAGCTGGCAGTCTGCGCACTCTGCGATTGCGATCCTACGAGGAGAAGCACGGCGGTGGAAGCAAGCGCACATGCCGGAAGAAAGCAGCGGCCGACGCGCGTTCCGGCAATGCGGGTGAGCCAGTCGCTGACTGCGCCGCCAATAAGCGAACCGAGCGTCATGGCAATGAAGGGGAGCATGGAGTAGACCGCGCTGGTTTTCAGATTCAACCCACGAACCTGAGCCAGGTAGATATAGAACCAGCTGAAGAAGATCCAGGCAACATAGCCGTAGGTAAAGTAGCTCAGGGTGAGGGCGATGATCTCCTTTCGCAGGAAGATTCTGGTTTCGGGGCGGAGGCTCGATCGAGGAGCGGGAAGCGAATCACTGTCCTGGCAAGGATCGCGGCCGGCGGCAATGTGTTCGAGCTCCTGCGTACTGACCAGGCCGTGCTGCTCCGGAGTGTCGCGTGCGGCGAGATACCAGACGACTCCCGCGACGATGCCGATGGCCGCGCAAAGCCAAAATGAATTTCGCCAGCCGTAGCGAAGAATCACAGCAGTGAGCAGGGGAGGGGTGAGTCCCGATCCAAGCCCGACACCGCCGAAGATGATGCCGTTTGCCTTGCCGCGCTCCGCGCAGGGGAACCAGCGCTCAACGAACTGACTGGCTGCGGGGTACATGACGGCTTCGCCGGCGCCCAGCGCAAATCGGATGAGGATCAGCAGCACTAATGCGAAAGGCACGCTGGGCGACGCGAGAGCTGTGAGCGCCGTGAAGACTCCCCACCAGACGACGCTGAAAGCAAGTACACGGCGCGGACCGAAGCGGCGGGCGAGCATTCCGCCGGGGATTTGGAACGAGGCATAACCGACGAGAAAGGCACTGAACACCCAACCCAGTCGAGCGTTATCGATGCCGAACTCCCTGCCGATTTGGACGCCCGCGATGGAGATATTGGTGCGATCGAGAAAAGCCACCGCGCTGATCACGAGAAGCCACAGCACGAGCAGGTAGCGAATGGGCAGGCTGCTACCGGTACTTCTCGTGCGTTGTTGCAGGGTTGCCGGTCGCATCATCCCCACCAGGTTTCGCCAGGCGCTAAATGTGCGCGGACATAGTCCGGGTTGGGTTCCACGCCGAGGCCGGGCTTGTCGGGGATGAGGATGCGGCCGTCTTTGACCAGGGGGCCGTCGTGGGTGATGAGGTTTGACCAGCCTTTGATGGGGTCGCCTTCGATGTGTCCCCATGGCAACTCGTTCGACTTCGCGCTGAAGCGGCCGACGCTGAGTTCGTGGCCTTTGAAGTCACGCATGGCGGCGGCGCTGTGTGCCGAGGCCACGGCGCCGAGTGCGCTGGAGGCGTTGTGCGAGGAGACGGGCATGTCGTAGAGGTCAGCGAGATCAGAAATCTTCTTGCCCTCAAGCAGGCCGCCGGCCTTGGGAATGTCGATCTGCGCGATGTGGCAGCCCTGATGGATGATGAAGGGAAGAAAGCCGCGGCGGGTGTAGAGGTTTTCGCCAGTGAGAATAGGCACGGGCGATTCTTCAGTGAGCTTGACCCATGAATCGCAGAAGTCGGGCGCGAGCGGGTCTTCGATCCACATGGGGCGCATGGGGGCGACAGCACGAGCGAGATTGAGCGCATCGCTCCAATCGAGCTCCCAGTGCGTATGAACGGCAATGCCGAAGTCGGGGCCGAGAGCCTCGCGCACGTTGGCGAAGGCCTTCGCATTGTTGTCTAGGTCTTTGTTTGTCAGTTGGCGGTTGTAACCACGAGGGCTGTCGAAAGTAGTGTCGTAGAGATTCTCCTTCGGGTAACCGCGACGGATGATGTCAGTCTTGACCGCGGTAAAGCCGAAGGGGTGCTCCTTGATCGCCGCGGCCCATTCGCGGCAGGAAGCCGGATCGAGCGAGTCCACCGGGCTGCTGGTGAGGTAGACGCGCACGCCGGTGCGATACTGGCCGCCGAGAAGCTTTGAGACTGGCTGGCCGAGCAGCTTGCCGGCGAGGTCCCAGAGAGCGATCTCCACGCCGCTGATCGCGGTTACGGTGACTCCACCTGTGGCGCCCGCGCCGCCGGTGAGGATAGTCATCCTGGTGAGCAGTGGTTCGATGTCGAGCGGGTCTGCGCCGATGAGAGCCCCTCTCAGATAACCGAGCATTACGTCCTTGACGCCGAACCCCCAGTAGGCTTCTCCGTAACCGGTGATGCCGGCGTCGGTATCGATACGCACATACGTATTGCCGCCAGGTCGGCCGATCACCATGGCTTTGAGATCGGTAATCCTGACTTTCTTTCTGAGTGGCTCAGCCGCTGCGGCGTAATGCGGCAATGTCGCAACGGCGGGAACGATGGCAGCAAGACTTTCAAGAAAGCTTCTTCTCTTCATGAATTTCCTCGCACTTCAAAAAAGCAGAGCACTGCGGGTTCGCCACTACCAAAGCCATGCGTAGACAGCAATCGTAGCAATAGCAAGCAGGAGCCAGTGCAGCCGCCAGTCTGAAAGGCCTTCAAAAGAAGCGCTGCTCGATTGCCAGTCGACCGTGAGGCCCTTCACCCGGGCAAGCTCCGGCGGTCGCGTACCATGCGACACAATGAACAGCACCGCAGTGGTGACGATGGTGCCCCACAGGCCACGGTAAGTGTAGTTGAGCGTGAGCTTGTGATGCAGGAAGGGAAAGATCTGCGCGCCGTGCACGTTCATGAGCTGGTCGGCGACGAACATCGAGGCTATCAGTGTTCCGGTGATGGCTGAGGCAACAGCACCCTGGAAGGTCATGCGCTTGCTCATGATGCCAAAGAAGATGGCGGGCGTGACCGGCATGACGAGATAGATGGAGACCGCCTGCAGATACTTGTAGAGACCGTCGGGCGTGGTGTAGATGAGATAGGCGGCGGCGACAGCGAGCGGCGTGGTGATGAGAATGGCCGCGCGGCCCAGCAGGACCTGGGTCTTCTCGGGTGAGTTTTTGCGGAAGCCGAGGAGAAAATCGCGCACGATGAGGGTTGAGATCGAGTTCATAACCGAGAGCGAGGAGCCTATAAGTGCGCAGATCAGCGCTGCCAGAACAAGTCCGCGAACGCCGGTGGGAAGCAGGTCGCTCAACAGGGTGATGAAGGTGGTCTTGGGATCGCGGCCGGGATAGAGAGCTGCTGCGATGACTCCGGGCAAGGCGAAGATAAAGATAGGGCTGAGCTTGAGCAAGGTGGCGAACATGGCGCCACTGCGGGCTTCGCGAAGATCGCGGGCGCCGAGCACGCGCTGCACGTTGACCTGGTCCATGCCCCAATAGAAGACCCCTGCAGAAAGCGCGCTGAGAAGGATTCCGATGAAGGGATAATTGGGATCGTCGTAGGGCTTGGCGACATGCATCGCAAGCGGCATATGAGCGACGAGTGCATGCCAACCGCCGACCCTGGCGAGGCCGACGAAGAGCATCAGGCTACAGCCGGCGATCATGATGGCGGTTTGCACCGAGTCAGTGTAGGCGACGGCTGTGAATCCGCCGATAATGGTGATTACGGCGACGCATGCGCCCATGAGCATCACCATGGGCATCACGTTCCAACCCAGCAGGCTGTGCAGCACGAGAGCGCCAGCATACAAATGGAACGCCAACTTGGTCATGATGCAGATAACGAGCATAAGCCCGGAGAAAACGACGCGCGCGGTGCGATTGTAGCGGAGCTCGAGGTATTCCGGAATGGTGTAGACACGGGCGCGGATGTAGTAAGGGAAGAGCACCGCGCAGGCAATGCCGAGGCAGATGCAAGTGGTGAGTTCGACGGCGCCGGCGGACAGGCCGTAGCGGTAAGAATCGCCAGAGAGACCAACCAGGTGCTCGGCGCCGATGTTGGTGGCGAAGAGTGAAGCGCCGACCACGGGCCAGCCAAGCCGACGGCCGGCGAGAAAGAACTGGGAGCTGGATTCACTGACGCCCTTGCGGATGGCAATAATGAGTCCGGTCGCAATGCTAGCGACGACGGCGACGCAGCAGACCACGATGTCGAGTGTAGAAAGGGTCATTCCGATTCCTGGGGAAGCAGGGACTCGCCGCGGCAATTATGCAGCCGGAACGGAGGCACGCTGGTATGTTCAGCGGGACATGGTGTAGAGTATACATGCCAAGCGCCCAAGCGCTTACACTGGAAAACGCTTGAGCGCTGGCAGCGTACGAAACGGGTCGAAGAGCTGGCCGGGGCGGTTGGGTGAAGAGACTTTCTTTGATTAACATTCCTGGGACTCTGCGATGACTGGTTCGAAGCTCGATATTCAACGCCAGCGGCCGCGCGTCGCGAGAATCTCAACCATAGCGCTTATGGTCGGGTGCGTTTGTGCGTGGGTCGATCCCTCGCCCATGATGCATGCTGGGGCTGAGCGAGCCGCTTTGGGGCAGCAGACGGGGGAGGCATGGCCGGCGTATGGCGGACAGCCGGCGCAGGACCATTACTCGAGCCTTGCCCAGATCAATCGCGAGAATGTGAAGAACCTGAGAGTGGCCTGGACCTTCGACACCGGAGAGACGGGTAGCGTCGAGTCGACTCCTGTGATTGTGGGTCGGATGCTCTACGCCTACACGCCGTCGCTCAAAGTTGTTGCGCTGGATGCGTCGACAGGCAAGCTGATCTGGACGTTTGACTCCGGTAACCATGAGCCCGATGCGAGCCGGGGCGTTTCTTATTGGAGCGATGGAAAAGAGAGCCGGCTCTTTGCGGGGATGAGGAACCTGCTCTATGCTCTGGACCCCGCGACAGGCAAGCCGATCGAGAGCTTTGGCGAAGGCGGGTTCATTGACCTGCGAAAAGGACTGCGCGGCGACTACAAGATGCAGTCGATCGGGCTGACCAGCCCCGGCGTAATCTACAAGGACCTGATCATCGTGGGCGGTCGCGATCCGGAGACCCACCCGGCATCCCCGGGCGACATCCGTGCATTCGATGTGCGCACAGGCGCGCCGCGCTGGCAATTCCACACCATTCCGCGGCCCGGTGAGACCGGTTATGAGACGTGGCCCAAAAATGCGTGGAAGACAGCGGGCGCAGCGAACAACTGGGCGGGGATGGCACTCGACGAGAAACGCGGCATTGTCTACGTGCCGACGGGGTCGGCGGTCTTTGACTTCTATGGGGGCGACCGCGCCGGAGACGATCTGTTTTCCGATTGCGAATTGGCGCTGGACGCGGAGACCGGCAAGCTGCTGTGGTACTTCCAGGGTGTACATCACGATATCTGGGACCGGGATTTTCCGGCGCCTCCTTCGCTGGTGACTGTGAAGCGCGATGGGAAGAGCGTTGACGCGGTTGCGCAGACGACCAAGCAGGGATGGATGTTTCTGTTCGATCGCGCGAATGGGAAACCGCTGTTTCCGATCGAGGAGCGGAAGATTCCGCAAAGTGCGGTGCCGGGCGAGGCGACTTCGCCCACACAGCCGGTGCCGCTGCTGCCCGAGCCGTTTACGCGACAGGTGGTGGACGAATCGACGTTGACCAACCGCACACCGGAGGCGCACGCGGCGGCGCTCAAGCAGTTTCGCACTTTCGCCGGCGGAACGCAGTTTGTTCCGGGCGTGCTCGGCCAGCCAACGCTCGAATTTCCCGGGGTGGGCGGTGGCGCGGAGTGGGGTGGGTCGGCGGTCGATCCTAACACCGGCGTGATTTATATCAACGCGAATCAAGTGGCCTTCACAACCACGCTGGTGAAGAACGATCCTTCGGCCGGTATTGGAGTGAGAACCTATCGGAGCCAGTGCGCAGTTTGCCATGGTGTTGAGCGCACCGGCGCTCCGCCGGCGTATCCTTCGCTGGTCGGCGTGTTGGAGCGCATGACGGCAACGCAGGTTGCCGAGATCATTCATCAGGGCAGGGGGAGGATGTCGTCTTTCCCGAACCTGGAAGGCGCGAGGCTGGATGCGCTGCTCGAATATCTGCGCACTGGAAAAGATGCAGGCGCTGCGAGTGATGCGGCCAGCGATGCAGGACCGGCAGCGGCGACGGATGCGGATGAGGACTCCAACGATCCTGACGTGATTGCCGGTTACAGCGTCTACACTGCGCGCTGCTCTTCATGCCACGGCGCAACGAGAGAGGGTTCGCCACCGGCCTATCCATCACTGCTAGGGGTTGGCCAGCGGATGAATGCATCGCAGATGACGGATTTGATCCACAACGGCAAAAAGTCGATGCCGGCATTTCCTTCGCTCAAGGATCATGAAATGGATACACTGCTCCGGTTTCTCGGAGTGGGGACGCAGAGTGCCGGGGCGGGTGCCGATGACGCGGCCAGCGAGATGCCGTATAACATCACTGGCTATACGCGGTTCGATGATGCGGAGGGTTATCCGGCAGTCGCTCCGCCGTGGGGAACGTTGAGTGCGATCGATCTGAACACGGGCAAGTATCTGTGGAAACTGCCCCTGGGCGAGTACCCGGAACTGGCGGCGAAAGGCATTACGAATACGGGCACTGAGAACTATGGCGGGCCGATTGTTACGGCGGGAGGTCTGGTGATTATTGCCGCTACCGACTTCGACCGCAAGATCAGGGCGTTTAATAGCCGTACCGGCGAGTTGTTGTGGGAAGGAACGCTGCCCTTCTCCGGAGTGGCCACGCCCGCTACCTATATGGTCGACGGCAAGCAGTACATCGTCATCGCGACGTGCGGGGCGAGAGACCCCAAGTCCCCACAGGGCGCTGCATATGTTGCATTCGCGCTGCGCTAGGTTTTTCACGCAACAGGGATCATGACATTCCTGCGAGAGGACACGATGAGTACCGATACAAGAAGCAAGCCGCGATTGAGCGGCATATTTGCCCCGACAGTGACCGCCTTCAACAGCGATGAGTCGCTCAGCCCGCAGGGCACGCGCGCATTTGTCCGCTTCTTGCTGGAGCAGGGCGTGGATGGGCTCACCCCACTGGGAAGCGCGGGCGAACCGGTGGCGCTGAGCACTGCAGAAAGAATGAAGGCGCTGGATGCGATTGTGGAGGAGGTGGGTGGTCGCATTCCGATCTATGCGGGAACGAGCGACTACAGCACTGCAACCACGATCGAACTGAGTCTGCATGCGAAATCCATCGGGTGCGACGGATTGATGCTGATGGCGCCCTATCTACTCAAGCCGCCGAAGGAGGATGTGCTGAATCACTTCCGGCGGGTCCGCGAAAAAGTGGGATTGCCGATCATGGTCTACAACGTGCCGGTGCTGACGGGCATCGAGATTACGCCGGAAGAGATCCGGATGCTGGCCGAGGAGGATGTGGTCCACGCCGTGAAGTGGTCGCACATGGAGATTGCCAAGGTGCAGGACACGCGGCTGCTGTGCGGAGCGGAGTTCTCAATCTTCGCCGGCATCGACATCACCGCGTTTGCCGCACTGGCAATCGGCGCGAACGGCTGGATTGGCGGGCTGCCGATGATTGTGCCCGCTCTTGCTGTGAAGCTGCATCGGCTGTTGACTGTGGAGAAGAATCTGGACGAGGCGCGGGCCTTGTGGCTGCGCCTGCTTCCAATCATCCGGCTTGAATACCGGGCGATGGGAACGAATGAAGCGAAACCGCACTGGTTGGCGGTGTGCCGGGAGAGCGCGGCTCTAAGGGGGATTCCTGTCGGTGTGTCGCGGGCGCCGCTGAGCCCGGTGGATGAGGGGGTGCGCGAGGAGTTGCGCGCGCTGCTGGACGGGCTGGGGCAGCTGGCGAAGAAATAAGTCGCTGCGTGATTTCGCGCGCGTGATTGAGGGCCGGGTATCCCAGATGAGATCGGGGAGACTTGGCCATGCAGGATTGATGGGCGGGCGAACGTAGGCAACGGTTTACCGAGCAGCAGACGGAGCAGAGGTGCGATGAAAATCACGAATGTCGAAGTTTTCCTGACGGGCACGGCGTGGCGGAATTTTCTGTTTGTCAAGCTCACGACGGACGAAGGCCTTGTGGGATGGGGCGACGGGACGCTGGAGTGGAAGGAATCGGCGGTTCGCGAACTGATCCTCGACTTTGGCCGGCGCTATGTGGTTGGCATGAGCCCGTTCAACATCGAGGACCTGTGGTTCAAGCTCTATCAAGTCGAGCACAACACGGGTCCGATCATGTTTGCGGCGATGGCAGGGATCGAGACGGCGATGTGGGACCTGGTAGGCAAGGCGCTTGGGCAGCCGGTTTATAACCTCGTGGGCGGCGCGGTGCGCAAGCGTGTCGAGGTCTATGCGAACGGCTGGTATGCGTTCAAGGGCGACCTCGGGAAGATCGCCGATCGCGCGCAGGAGGTGGTGGGCCGCGGCTACAAGGCGATGAAGTTTGATCCTTTTGGGCCGGGCGGCAGGGAACTCACGCACCGGCAGCTCATGCAAGCCTGCCGGATTGTGGAAGCCGTGCGCAAGGCGGTGGGCGAGGAGATCGATCTGGCACTCGAATTCCATGGGCGCTTCAGCCCAATTATCGCGCTCGAAGCGATTCGCGCAATGGTGCCATACCGGCCGCGCTGGTGCGAGGAGCCGATTCCGGCGCACAACCATGAAGCGATGGCGCAGGTGGTTGCGGCGTCTCCGCTGCGCGTGGCTACCGGTGAGCATACTTACAGCCGGTTTGGATTTCTTGATTTGCTGACACGCAAGGGTGCGCACCTGATACAGCCCGACATCATCTACAGCGGCGGATTTATGGAGACCAAGAAGATTGCCGCGATTGCCGAGACCTTCTATGTGAGCGTGGCGCCGCATAACTGCCGCGGGCCGCTGGGCACGGTGATTGCGATGCACCTGTGCGCCAACATTCCGAACTTCGACATCCTGGAGACCTTTGAGGATTACGATGTTCCCTGGCGCTGCGATCTGACGCCGGGCACGCCGCGCGTGAACCGCGGTTACTATGACATTCCCACGAAGCCGGGATGGGGCGTAGACGTGGACGAAGAGCTGATTCGTGCGCACCCAGAGAATCCGGACGCGAAACTGGATATGTTTGCGGAGCGATGGGAAGAGATCATGTGCAAGTGAATTAGCGCATTGGGGCGTGAGGTGACTCGATGAGCTACGACCATTCAAACAGGCGGATTCTGGTGACGGGCGCGGCCAATGGGCTGGGGCTCGGCATCGCGCGCATTCTCGCGGCAGCCGGCGCGCGGCTGGTGTTGGCGGATGTGGACTCGAAGGTACGCGAGAGAGCCGCGGAGGCGGTGTTTTCGGGGCGCGCTGTTGCGCTGGTGCGCGACCTGGCTGAGCCGGAGGCGCCACGCTGGTTGATCGAGGAGAGCATTCGCGAACTGGGCTCGCTGAATGGGCTGGTGAACTGTGCGGCCTGGAGCTTCCACAAGCCGGCGCTGGAGACGACCATTGCGGAGTTTGATCGCGTTGTCGCCATCAATCAGCGGGCTCCGTATTTCCTTGCCTGCGAATTTGCGCGGCATCTGAGCACGGCCGAGAGTGATGCCTGCATTGTGAACATCGCGTCTGTGAATGCGCTCGTCGGAAATCCCAACCTGGTGGCTTACGCGGGGACCAAGGGCGCGCTGGCCGCAATGACCCGGGCGCTGGCGGTGGAGTTTGCTCCGCGAATGCGCGTGTTGGCGATTTCACCAGGAAGCGTGCGGACGCATGTAACGGAACAACTGATCGAGTCGGGGCAAATCGATCCCGAGGCGCTGGTCGATACGGCGCTCATCAAACGCTTTATCGCTGTGGAGGAGATTGGCGAACTGGTTTCATTTCTGTTCAGCGCGGCGGCGCGCTCTGTAACCGGAGCGAACTGGGTGTTCGACGGCGGGTACACGACGCGCTAGAGGCGCGAGCAAGAAAGGGAACCATTGCACGGCGATCCGGTTCACCCCATGACGGCTGACAGACGGACCTTCATCAAAATGGCTGGTGCGGCTCTTGCGCTCTCCACACGGCAGCTGGGCGCCGGCGAGAAGGTTGCGTTTCCCGATTTAGATCGGTTGCGGCGCGAACACGCACAGGCGGGCATCATCTCGCCGAGACGGACTTATCGGGCGATGGAGTGGGAGTTTCACACGCCGCCCGAGCAGACGTTCGACATCAATCTCAAGGGAGCGATTGAGGCCTCGCGCCATGCAGGCGCGGAGAGCCTGATGTTTTACACGCAGGACCATTGGGGCTACGCGTTTTATCCCAGCGACGCGGCGGTGCGGCATCCGAACCTGAAATTCGATTTGTTCGGGACGGAGTGCGAACTGGCGCGGAAGGCGGGCATCGCGGTTACCTCTTACTACAGCCTGCAGTTCAACAATCAGTGCGCGATTCACCATCCCGACTGGGCGTGGACGAATGAAGACGGGGCGGAGCAGCGCTTCTACGGCAAGTGGCATGTGATGTGCCTGGACTCGCCTTATCGGCAGTATGTGCTGGCGATGATGGACGAGATCTTTTCGCGCTACGAAGTGGATGAACTGTTTCTCGATATCTTTGGGATCCAGTTTGCGATGTACGCGCGCAATGGAATCAATCCGTTTTGCTTCTGCGAATACACCCAAGAAGCATGGGCGAAGGAGTTTCCGGGCGATTCGTATCGCGAGGGCTTCAAGACGCGCGAGGGGTGGGAGCAACGCTTCCGGTGGCACCAGCAAAGATCAATGACCAGCATGCTGGACGAGATCGTCGCGGTGGCGCGCAAACACAGGCCGAATCTGCTGGTTTCATTGAATGGCGGCCCGGAGTCGTTCCCCGATGACATCATGCAGCGCGTGAGTTTCATCTATGCGGAACCGCTGGATTGTCCGACGGGAATTGCGCTTGGCTCGATCCTGATGCGCGGATGGGGGCGAGCGAATTATCAGGCCGGAGTGTTCACCAATTACGGATATTCAGACATGTATCCCGGAGATCTGGCGAGGGTGCAGGCGGACGCGCTGATTGTGCAGAATGCGCGCACATTCTTTGTGGGCGATGCGCCGGTGTTGAGCGGGATCGACGGACAGGGGTTCTCAAACCGATGGTTTGCGGTTGCCACGGACGCGTGGAGGGATGTGAAGAACGTCGATTGCCTGTTGGGGCCGGATTTGAAACCGCTGCTGAGCACCGCGGTGCTTTATAGCGAAGGGACGCGCAGAGAACTCGAGGCGGATAAGCGGCCCCAGGATTTTCGGCGTTCCACGCTGGGCGCGCTGGAGACGATGACGTATGCCGGGCGTCCGGTGGAGAGCCTGCCGGATTTCAAGCTGCAACCCGAAGTGCTGAGTCAGTTCGAGGTGCTGGTGCTTCCCGAGGTGAGCGTGCTCTCGGCGGCACAGGCGGAGACAATTCGCCGATGGGTGCAGGCGGGCGGGACACTCATCGCGAGTTACCGCTGTGGTTTGCTGGACGAAGAGCACCAGCAGCGCAAGAACTTCGCGTTGGCCGATGTGTTTGGCTTCGACTATGCCGGCGAGGAGACGGCGTATGCCTTCGACGCGAGCGGGAAGCAGCGCGAGGGGAACGCGGTTTCGACTTACCTTGAATCGGCCGGGCATCCGCTCGCTGAACTGATTGCGAAGGGTACGGTTGGGCTGCCCGGGCCGTTCGTGAAGATGAAGGAGACCACGGCGCAGGTGGTGATGCGCTACCGATTGCCGCTGCTTGCCGAGGATGTTCCGCACAACAAGTGGGTGGGATGGGGACCGATTCCTCCCGGGCCGGGGACGGCGGGCACGGCGGTTGCATACAGCCGTTTTGGCAAGGGACAGTCGGTGTATGTCGGCGCGCCGATCTTCTGGGCGATGGAGTGGCGCGCGGAATGGATTCAGGCCTGGATTCCCTGGCTGATCAGGAAGCTTATACCGAGTCCGCTTGCAGAACTACGCACCAATCCGCCCTCAGAGTTTGTTCACGGCAGCTTTTTCCATGACGTGGAGAAGGATTTGATCCTGGTCCAGGTGCTGGATGCTGTGCAACTGGCGACCAAGGGCGAGATGCGACCGACGCCCGATGTCGAGATCACCTTTGACGCGGATCGATTGCGCGTGACTGCCGCACGGGTTGTTTGGCCGAAAAAGCGAGATCTGGTGGTGGTACGAGATGGGAGACGAGCGCGAATTTTGCTCGAGAAACCCGACCGGTATACGGCGATCTATCTCAAGAAAGGCTGAGAGTCGATCGGATTGCATGCTGCCGGAGTGACGCTCTTTCGATGTCCCAGATTTGTGTTGACAGGTCAAATTTGGCTCATTAGTGTTAGTGCTGGTTTCCGAATCGCGCTTAAGCGCTTAACTTAGAGAACGTTTCATGCGAAGGATGCATCTGGTGTCTCCATCCGGAAGGGTTGAACCTGGTTCCATCAAAATTAGCCGGCGCGACGCCCTGAAGGCACTCGGGGCGGTTGGAGCATTGCCGCTGCTTGCCGAGCAGCGTGTGAACTCGCAAGAACGGCGAGGCTTGGAACCTGATCACGGCATCGAAGGCACCCCTGTTTCAGATCGCACTCGCGAGCAGTCGTTTGATCTGGGCTGGCGATTTTTTCGTGGAGATGTTGCCGGTGCCGAAAACCCGGGCTTTGACGACTCGAACTGGCGGAGGATCGATCTTCCCCATGACTGGAGTATCGAGGATTTGACGCCCAACGCAGAGGTTGCAGGCGAGGGAACGATCTGGGTGGGAGGCAACACGCCCACACGCATCGGCCCATTCGACGTTGCGCTGAGCGCGGGACAAGAAGCCACAGGCTGGGTTGTCGGGGGCACAGGGTGGTATCGCAAGCATTTTCGGTTAGCGTTCGCAAACAAGGATGCGCAGGCCGAAGTTCGCTTCGATGGCGTGTACATGAACTCCGAAGTGTGGATCAACGGTCACTCGCTCGGCAGCCACCCTTATGGATACACGCCGATTGTTTATGACTTGACGCCGTTTTTGAAGCGCGATGGCGAGAATCTGCTCGCGGTGAAGGTGCGCAACGAAGGCGCAAACAGCCGCTGGTACTCAGGTTCCGGGATCTACCGGCATGTGTGGCTAACGCTGACCGGCGATGTGCGGATTCCGGTGTGGGGCGTGGGCGTGAATACGCCGACGGTGTCGCGCGAGCTTTCGACGGTTGAAGTTTCCGTCGTGGTGGAGAATCGCGGCAAGGTGCAACAAGCCTCGACGATTCGCACGCGCATCTTAGGGCCGGGGGGAGAGGCGGCTGCAAACGGCGACAAGGCGATCGATCTGGCCGCGGGAGAGCAATCCAATGTGTCCCAGACCTTCGACGTGAAGGACGCGCCGCTTTGGTCGCCGGCGAAGCCGAGTCTGCATCGGGCCGAGATTGAGATTTTGATTTCTGGAAAAGTGGTCGATCGATCGACAGTGTCATTCGGCATTCGCAGCATCGAGGTCGATATCGAGCACGGGCTCCGCATCAATGGCGAGACGGTGAAGCTGAGGGGCGGTTGCGCGCACCACGACAACGGCATCCTTGGCGCAGCAGCGTTCGATCGTGCGGAAGAGCGGCGCGTGGAGACTCTGAAGTCGAACGGGTTCAATGCCATTCGCACCAGTCACAACCCGCCATCGCCGATGTTTCTCGATGCATGCGACCGGCAGGGAATGGTGGTGATCGACGAAGCCTTCGACTGCTGGAACCTGGGCAAGAACATCGACGATTATCACGTCTACTTTGAGGACTGGTGGGAGCGCGACCTGGAGACGATGCTGATGCGCGACCGGAATCATCCCAGTGTCATCTTCTGGAGCATCGGCAACGAGATCGATGGGCGGCGCGATCCATCGGGTGTTGCCATCGCCAAGCAACTTCGCGACAAGGTGAAGAGCATTGATTCATCGCGGCCCGTCACCATGGCCGTGCCGGGCCCGTATGACCACAACCTGCCGGAGTGGCAGGCGAACGATCCGGCGTTTCTGCATCTCGATGTGGGCGGCTACAACTATCAGTGGCAGCAGTATGAGATCGATCACAAGCGGTTTCCGAATCGCATCATGATGGGCACCGAGTCGTTTCCGTTTGAAGCGTATGACAGCTGGCGCAGCGCGGAGCGGCTGAGTTATGTACTGGGCGACTTTGTGTGGACTGCGATCGACTACCTTGGTGAGTCGGCGATCGGGCATTCGATTCTTTCCCAGACGCCGGGTTGGTGGCGGCAGCAGTATCCGTGGTTCAACTCGTATTGCGGCGACATCGACCTGATCGGGGACAAGAAGCCGCAGTCCTACTATCGCGATGTTTTGTGGGGCCGCAGCCCATTGGAGATTGCCGTGCAGAGGCCGCTGCCGCGCGGAAGAACCGAAGAACTGGCCAACTGGGGCTGGCGCGATGAGCTGCGCAGCTGGAGCTGGAAGGGCTACGAAGGATTTCCGCTGAAAGTGCGCGTGTTTACCGCGGGAGACAGGGTGAAGCTGCTGTTGAATGGCAAGGATATCGGCGAAAAACCTGTTCCCGAGTCGGCCAAGCTGACTGCGGAGTTCGAGGTGCCGTATGCCGACGGGGAGTTGCGCGCGATTGCCTTCAAGGATGGACTTGAGATCGCTTCGCATGCATTGAAAACGGTTGGGAAGGCAGCGAAGCTCAGTGTGAAAGTGGACCGCGAAAAGATTCGCGCCAGTCGCGGGGAACTGGCTTTTGTAACGGTTGAGATCACCGATGCTGCGGGCGCGCCCGTGCCGGATATCGTGCGCCGGATCGATTTCCATGTCGATGGCGCAGGCGAGCTGGCTGCAGTTGGAAACGCGAATCCGAAAGATGTGGCCAGCTTTCGCCAACCGAGTTGCAGGACGTTTCACGGGAGATGCCTTGCAGTGCTGCGGCCACTGGGGCGCGAAGGCCGCATTGCGCTGCGGGCAACGTCGGAAGGCCTCGTGCCGGCTTCTGTGATTGTGGAGTGTTCTTCACTCTGAACGAGAGATGCAAGACCTGAATGCGGAGTAGTGCGCTTGGCTGCACTCCACGACCTTGCTGCATAACAGAATGATTGTCACCCGAAAGGACAGGAGTTTGATGCGACGGTTTGATTTGAAGAAGTGCTTGATGTTGGTTTTGATTTTTCTTGCTGGGCGGTCCTGCCTTTATGCGGGGAATCAGGGGCTTGGGCACGTGATGACGGTATTCAACGTCAAGGAGTATGGGGCGACGGGGAAGAAGCCGGATAACGCGGGGCCGGCAATTCAAAAGGCAATCGAGGCGGCGGCTGCAGCTGGTGGAGGCGTGGTGTACCTTCCTCCGGGCGAATATACTTCGGGGACATTGCGGTTGCGCAGCCATGTGAATATTTACATTGAATCGGGCGCAACTCTTTTTGCGTCGGAGGATCCGGCGGTGTTTGATTTGCAAAAAGTGCAGTCGAAAGATGCGCTGTTCTTCGGCGAGGATCTAGAAGATATCTCGATTGGCGGGCGTGGCACGGTGGATGGCCAGGCCAAATATTTCTGGGCTCCGGATACGATCGAGCGGTCATTCCTGCACAAGAAATTGATTGTCGCATCGGGCAAATCGCAGATGCGTTCCTATCCTGTCGGTAATGGGACGCGCACAGTCTATCCTCACTTGATTTGGCTGGGTCGATGCAAGAACGTGAGTATCACGGGAGTGTCTTTCGTCCGATCATTCAGCTGGAGCTTCGCTCTCTATGACTGCTCCCGGGTGGTAGTCGATGGCATTTACATCTATACCAGTCTGCATGAAGCGGTGTGGGCCGACGGAATCGATATCGTCAGTTGCAAGGATGTGAGCATTTCAAACAGCACAATTGCCACAGGTGACGACTGCATCGTTTTTGTGTGCGGAATCGATGAGTGGGGGCCGACTTCGCCGTGCGAACACATTACTGTGACCAACTGCCGCCTTTCTTCGGCATCGGCCGCAATCAAGTTCAGCGAAGGCAATAACCTGGTGATTCGCGATATTTTGATCACGAACTGCACTATCTTCGATTCCAATCGTGGACTGACTCTGCAGATTGCGACGGGCGGGGATATCAGCAATGTTGTGATTTCGAATATCACCATGGACCTGCACCGCTTCGACTGGTTCTGGGCGGGCGACGGCAATGCTTTCAACTTCGAACTCAGGCGGCAGAGCGAATGGAATGACGAGCCGCGCAAGCCCGGCGAACCTGGGCCCGGGTCGGTTCACAACGTGATCATTCACGACTTGATCGTACATTGCCAGGGCGAGTCGACAATCTACGGCCACCCGGAGAGCTGGCTGAGCGGCGTGACCTTCGAGAACATCAAGTTCTTCATCTCCAGCAATCCCGATTCGCCGTATGACACGGCGAAGAATGCGATGAGCTTCCGCTGGATCAAGGACCTGAAGCTGCGGAATATCGAGGTGAACTGGGAGAAGCCGGCTTACGACAAGTGGGAGAGCGCGCTCTCGCTCAAGGATATCGACGGGCTGCAGGTGGACGGTTTCTCGGGAAACTCTGCGTGGCCTGAACGCAATCTTCCCGCCATCGCGCTGGACCGGGTGACCAACGCCACGCTGCGCAACATGGACGCGGTACCGGGCACGAATCTGTTTCTGAAAATTGCGGGAGCCGACACACACGACATTCATTTGATCGGCAACGACCTTCACGAGGCTAAGGTTCCCTATCAACTGGATTCGGATGTCAAGGCGGAGAACGTGACGGCGTTGGATAACTTTCTGCTGTCGAAATAGGGCTGCGTTGTTGTCCACAGGAAATGAAAGGATAGAGGTCGATGGGATCGGGACTTTCCCGCCGCGGCTTTCTGCGGGCTTCGGCAGCCAGCGGTGCGTTGCGTTGGCTACGCCTTAAAGGCGCAGCCACGGAGGCCAGTGCGTCTGCTGCTAACGCGCCAGATAGCAAGCGGCAACCGAACCGCCTCTTCGCTGCCGACCTTAAAGGCGCACAGTGGAATACGTTTCAGGCGGCCGGATATGCCAAGGAGGTGTCCGGCATCTGTTATCGGACGAAGTCGGCGGGCTATTTCAGTTGCTATGTGGATCGGCCGTTTCCGTGCTCGGGAATGCCGCTGGGAGGGATCGATACAGGTGCGCTGTATCTTGAGCCTTCAGGAGTGCTGGGTTATTCGTCGATTTTCAATCATCTGACGCCGATCGGCGGGCCGCTCAACGTTCCTTACATGGGGCTGGCCAGCGGAGGTAGGACATGGACATTTGGAACCGCGCAGACGAAGAATTACGCCGGGAATAATCGCGCGACGATGGGGCTAAAGGTGCTGGGCTCGATGCAGGAGAGCGAGTACTGGGGTCACTATCCGATCGCCGATATCGAGTACAAGTCGGATGCGCCTGTTCAAGTGGGTTTGCGCTGCTGGTCGCCGTTCATTCCAGGAGATTCAAAAGCATCAAATACACCCGGCGCGGTGTTTGAAGCGCATTTGAGAAACACGGGGCCGTCGGTGCAGAAGGGTTGTTTGCTTTTTAACTTTCCGGGCTTCGCGAATCACGCTTCGAAAGACACGTCGATTGGCTGGCCGGATATGCCCATGAAGCCGGTTATGCCAGCCGCGCGCGTGACGCGGCGTTCGGTTCCAAGCGGACTTTCAGGAACATGGGTGGAGAACGAGCCGTGGGCCATGAGTTATGTGCTGGCCGCGATTGGCGAGTCCCGAGTACGCACCGGGGGCAGCCTGGGACTCGACGGAAGAACCTGGAACGCGGCTGAACAAAACCTGCCACCCATCAGCGCGGATGACGATGGGAGTTCGTCCCTTGCGATTGCATATGATATTGCCGCAGGTGAAAGCAAGATCATTCGAGTGATTCTCGCCTGGTTTGCGCCGGAGTGGGAAGGGAACGGCAATCCGGGTACGGGCGGCAGCCGCATCTCCACATATGCTCCTGAAGGCGAGACACTTTCAACCACCGGCAAGCGATTCACGCACATGTATGCTTCGCGTTTTGCCGATGCGGGTGAGGTGGCGAGTTATCTCGCGCGCAATCACGAGCAGCTGCTTGCGCGTGTGATTGCGTGGCAGTCGGCGATTTACGAGGAAGAGACGCTGCCGGGATGGCTGGCGGATTCGCTGATTAATGCGCTCTATTATTTTGCGCCGTGCAGCTTGTGGGCGCAGGCCAAGGATCCCATTGGCGATTGGTGCAAGCCCGAAGACGGACTGTTTGCGCTGGAGGAATCGCCGCGGGCGTGCCCGCACATGAGTACGCTTTCGAATGTGGGCATGCAAGGGCCGACGCTTTCGTTCTTTTTCCCCGATTGCGCGGTGTCGCTGCTGCGCGCTATTCGCTCAACGCAGCGGGAGAATGGCGATGTTGCGCAGCTGATGGGCCGATGGGCGGATCCCGCGAATCCGATGTCATATGACTACCAGGAAGTCGTCTCGGGTTTCTGCTATGTATCGGCCGCCTACCTGCACTGGAAGATCACTGGAGACGAGGCCTTCATGAAGGAGTTTTATCCTTCGGTGAAGAAGGCTCTCGAATACTCTTTCACGCAACGGCCCGATCTTGGACCAGCGCAGATTATCGCCATGCCGCCTAAACGGACGCATGCATGGAACGATATCGAGTGGTTTGAAGATCGCTCGATGTATGGGTTTGTAACGCATCCGGGAGGATTGCGGATTGCCGGCGCTGAAATGCTGAAGGCGTGGGCGCAGGCGATGGGCGACGGTGATGAAGTGCGGCGCATGGACGAGCTCATCGCGGCAGGCAAGGAGGCGTTGCAGAAGTATCTTTGGAGGGGCGATCACTACCTTGTTTATCACGATACAACGACAGGAAAAGAGCTGGACGCCTTCTACTCTCCGCAACTGAATGGGCAGTATTGGGCGCGATTCTGCGGGCTGCCTGAAGTCTTTCCGAGGGAGAATGTGAGCCGCGTGCTGCGGACATTGCGACAGAAGGTCTGCAGCCTGAGCAAGTTGGGAATGCCGCCCATCTACGCGCTCCCGGACGGGTCACTGTGGACCGCGGACAAGACTGGCTATCTCACGGGCGAGTATGTCTACACGAATCACCAGGTCATCTGGAATGCTTTGACATTCATCTATGAGGGACAGAGGAATTTCGGACTCGAGCTTTTGCGCAAGAATCTCGCGCTGAGTTACCTGACGTGGGGATACACGTGGGATGGGCCGAATTGCCACAGCGCCGGCGGTGATACTGGTGAAGTGAACTATGGTTGGGACT
>OBLU010000605.1_pt1 | contig 33872 bp, 30 predicted proteins | sample 1518681 | NCBI WGS metagenome assembly OBLU01 (sample SAMEA3539304, study PRJEB22396) | soil metagenome | biome: tundra; feature: field; material: soil | place: USA | collected 2010-05 | depth 0.15 m
TCTTCCTGAGCCAGGACCAGTACCCTGCGTGCCCGATCGGTAAAGCGCTCGAACAACTCAGACTCCCTTGTGGTCTTCCGTGTATGAGAAGTCTACCGGTCCGGTGCGTGAAAACCCGCCGCCACGGAAGCTAGCTCCCCCTCTTAACATCGGACTACGGCCCCCCAACCCTTAGTGGTGTGATCCGGGCCAACCAGAGCCGGCCGGCAAGCCGGCCGGAGCCGGACGAACGGCCGGCCCGAATTGAACACCTTGAGAGGGGAAGATTACAGTGCCGCGGAACAATGGGGTGGGCACCTGGCTATCGGTCCGGTGCCCCTTTGGCGTAAGGTGGCGGACTTGGTGAGCAGCCCCGACCCTTTCGCCCTCCCGATCCGCGAGGAGGATCTCGCACGCCTCGAGTTGTGCCTGCGGGACTCGGTGCTCGGTGATGACGCGTTCTTGAACGAGGTGGCAAGCCACCTCATCCGAGCCGGTGGCAAACGTCTCCGGCCGTCGCTCGCGATCGCCGCCTCCTACCTCCAAAATGAAGACGTCACCACGGAGATCCTGCTCGGGGGGGTTTCGGTCGAACTTGTCCACCTCGCGTCGCTCTACCACGACGACGTCATGGACGAGGCGACCCGCCGGCGGAGCGTGGAGAGCGTGAACGCCCGCTGGGGCAACCTCGTGGCGATCGTGGCTGGTGACTTCCTGCTCGCCCGGGCAGCGGAGATCGCAGCCGGGCTCGGCACCGAAGTCGCCGGATTGCTCGCGGCGACGCTGGCCCGGCTCTGCCAGGGTCAGGTGGCCGAGGTGCGTGCGACGTTCGAGATCGACCGCGACGAGGATGACTACCTTCGCTGCATCTCTGACAAGACCGCGGCGCTGATGTCGACCGCGTGCCGCATCGGTGCACTGACAGCCGGTCTCGACAGGTCCGAGATCAACGACCTGTCGGCGTTCGGCGAGGCCTTCGGCATGGTGTTTCAGATCCGCGACGACGTCCTCGATGTCGTCGCCACCGAAGCCGAGCTCGGCAAGCCGCCCGGACAGGACCTCGCCGAGGGGATCTACACACTGCCGGTCCAGCGCGCGCTCCTCGACCGCGCCGTCGGCCCGAGGCTCCGCGATCTTCTCGGCCACCCGCTCGACGAGGCCGAGCGCGAGGAGGCACGGGCGCTCGTCGCGGCGTCGCCGGGCATCTCAGCTGCCCACGAGATCGCTCGGCAATACGCCAAGACGGCTGCGGCGGCGGCGGCCCGGCTCGGTGAGGGACTGATACCCAAGGCGCTCGTCGAGTTCGGCTACAACGTCGTCGACGACCTCCAGGGGTCCGCTGCGAGAGTCCTCGCCCCGAGCTGAGCAACAACGCCGGCTCAGGCCTCAGGTTCTCCGGACCCTGTCGGGCCGGCCCGCGTTTCGGGCGAGCTGTCTTCGGGGCGAAGGGCCGGGAACAGCAGTACCTCCTTGATGTTCGCGACGTCTGCGTAAAGCATCACGAGCCGGTCGATCCCGAGCCCGAGACCACCGGTTGGCGGCAACCCGAGCTCGAGAGCCCGCAGGAAGTCCCGATCGATGGCCATCGCCTCGTCGTCACCGAGGGCCCTCTCACGCTCCTGTTCCTCGAAACGAGCCCGCTGGTCGTCGGGATCTGTCAGCTCGCTGAAGGCGTTGCCGAGCTCCCGGCCCGCGATGATCGGCTCGAAACGCTCCACGTAGCCGGGCTTGGAGCGGTGTGCTCGGGCAAGCGGCGAGACCTCCTGTGGGTAGTCGCAGACGAAGACCGGGCCCCAGAGCTCGGCCTCGGTCGTCTTCTCATAGATCTCCAACATGAGCTTGCCCGGCCCGTACCAGGGCTCGAACGGCACGCCGAGACCCGACGCCACGCGCTGAAGTTCTTCCGCTCCCATCGACAGGTCGACCTCGACCCCGGCGTGCTCGGCGATGAGCTCGACGAGGGTCGCCCGCCGCCACGGCGGCGTCAGGTCGATCTCCCGGCCTTGATAGGGGATCACCGTCGTGCCAAAAAGCTCCTCGGCCGTTCCTCCCACGATGTCCTCGAAGATCAACATCATGTCGGTGTAGTCGCCATAGGCCTGGTAGAGCTCGAGCATCGTGAATTCCGGGTTGTGACGCGGCGATAGCCCTTCGTTGCGGAACGTCCGCCCGATCTCGAACACACGCTCCATCCCACCGACGACGCACCGTTTCAGGTAGAGCTCTGTCGCGATGCGGAGGTACACGTCGATGTGGAGTGCGTTGTAATGAGTGACGAACGGCCGCGCCGTCGCACCGCCGGGGATCGGGTGCAGCACCGGCGTCTCGACCTCCACGAATCCGGCGGCACCGAGTCGGCGACGGATCGAGGCGATCACCTTGGAACGCAACAGGAATATGTCGCGCACTCCGTCGTTGGCCCACAGGTCGAGCTCGCGCTGGCGATAGCGGATGTCGGGGTCGGAGACACCGTGCCACTTGTCGCCAAAGCCGCGGCGAGCCTGCGCGAGCAGTTCCCAGGAGGCCACCTTGACCGAGAGCTCGCCTCGCCGCGTACGGACCACCTCGCCGGTCACACCGATCCAATCACCGAGCGACAGTCGGCAGAACTCCTCGAAATCAGGCGTGAGCGCCGCGAGCGCGAACAACTGAATGGCGCCCGTCCAATCCCGGAGCTCAGCGAACGCAAGCCTTCCCTGAGGCCGAGACCGCATGAGGCGGCCAGCGGTGGCGACCGTGACGCCCGACTCCTCGCCCGTTCCGAGATGGGCAAACGAACGGGCCACGTCGCCTGCACCCGACGTCGTTTCGAAACGGTATCCGATCTCCCTCACATCTCGCTCCCACTCTCGTCGCGCGCCACATTGCGGTCGAAGACAAGGCGAAGCCCGTGCAAGGTGAGCCACGGCTCATGGTGCTGGATCATTTCCGACAAGGGCGTGATGAGCCCGGCCAACCCACCGGTCGCGATGATCGCGGACGGCCCGAGCTCGTCGGCAATACGGCGGCACATGGAATCGACAAGACCGGTGTAGCCGTAGATGGCACCGGACTGGATCGACTCGACGGTCGACTTGCCGATCACGTTGCGAGGTTCGACGAGCTCCACGCGGCGCAGCGCCGCGGCATGCTCGAAGAGCGCGTCCATACTGATCGCGATCCCTGGCGTGATGGCGCCGCCAAGGTACTCGCCTGCAGCCGAGATGGCGTCGAAGGTGGTAGCCGTGCCCATGTCCACGACGATCGCCGGCCCTCCGTACAAGTCGATGGCCCCGACGGCATTGGCGACACGGTCCGCTCCGACGTCCTTCGGGTTGTCGTAGAGAATCGGCATCCCGGTGCGGATCCCCGGCTCAACCACGACGAGCGGGACGTCGAACCAGATGTGCGCCATCTCCCTGATCGCCGACGTCACCTCCGGCACCGAGGAGGAGACGACCATTCCACCGACGCCGCCGTCGGCCGGCGCCGTGAACTCGCGGCCGACCAGCCGGAGCAGTTCGGTGACGAGAAGGGCGTACTCGTCAGCCGTGCGCTCGGCGACGGTTGCAAGACGCCAATGGTGAAGCAGGTCCGCCAATTCACCCGGGCCGGCTGTAACCGAGTCGCCGCGGGCAGTGGCGAACACTGGCTCGTCGCCGCCATGTTCATGCGGTCTCGGTCCCGGAGCGGCAGCCGACACGAACAGTCCGATCACCGTCTGCGTGTTTCCCACGTCTAGAGCAAGGAGCATCACGTCTCTGTCTACCTCACCAAGGGACCGGTCATCCCAACGGCCACGCCGTGACCAGTCGTCGCTGGACGCCGTATGGTTGCATAGAAGTGGGGACCTTGACCCGAACCGACAACGCCTGCGTCCCAGGCTAGACAGCCACCGTGCGCTCCAAGCTCTCTCGAGGCGACATCCGACTGCTCGTCGCCGGCGCGCTCGGAACCGCTGGGTCGGCCGTTACCCGCTACGTGCACACGGGCCGCGTGGTCCCGTTCATCGTCTCCGTGTTGGCCCTTGGGTTCCTCGCCGCCATCGTGGGGCGGAGCGTCGACCGGATCGGGGATCGTCTCGGATCGGGGATGACCGGCGTCGTCCAGTCTGCGCTAGGAAACCTCCCCGAGCTCTTCTTCGGGATCTTCGCCCTCCGGGCGGGCCTGGTCGGCGTCGTCCAGGCCGCGCTCATCGGCTCGATCCTCGCCAATGTGCTGCTGGTCTTGGGCCTGGCGTTCATCGTCGGGGGCCTGAGGCATGGAACACAACACTTCCCAGCCGAGAACGCCCGCACAATCGTGGTGCTGCTCGTGCTCGCCGTCTCGGTCCTCATGGTCCCGACTCTCGGCGTGCATCTGGACCTCGCCGTCAGGCATCACGAGGTTGCACTTTCCGACCTCGCCGCCGTCGTACTGCTGATCGTCTTCGTGCTTTCCGCCCCCGGATCGGTCCGCAGGCAAGCGCGACCGTCCCCAGAAGATGTCACAGCGCGGATCGAGCCCGGAACGGACGAGTCAAGCGGGCGCGAACGGCCCGGTGAGAGCGGCAACAAAGCCGGCGCCGCGGTTCAGGCTTGGTCGATCCCGCTCGTGGTCGTGGCGCTGCTCGTCTCGAGCGTCGCCGCGGCGTTCGTGTCGGACTGGTTCGTCGCCGCTCTCACTCCGGCGCTCTCGGCATTGCACATGTCCGAGGCGTTCGCAGGTCTCGTGGTCGTGGCGATCGCCGGCAACGCGGTCGAGAACGTCGTGGGAGTCCAGCTCGCCGCACGTAACCGCAGCGATTATGCGCTGTCGGTCATCCTTCAGAGCCCCGTGCAGATCGCCCTTGTGCTCATTCCCGCACTCGTGCTCCTCTCTGGCGTCATAGGCGGCGCCCAGCTCACCTTGGTGCTGTCGCCGTTGCTCGGCGTCGTCCTGGCGATCACGACTTTGATTGCAGCTTTTGTCGTGCTGGACGGGGAGTCGACCTGGCTCGAGGGAGCCTGCCTCGTGGGTCTTTACGTCGTCGTCGCCGCATCGTTCTGGTGGGGATGAGGATCACCCCAGCGCGTGTCCGGCGGGGGCAGACTGATGCTGACGGAGCCTCGCCTCTAAGGGACTCGTCGGGTGATCTGAAGCTCAAGAATGCGGCCGGGCACCAGCTGGCAATTCAGTTGTCTCGAGTTCTTCGAAAATTTCTCAGGTTCGGCGTGCTCCGGGCCGACTTAATAGATGACGATTATTGACAACCATCTGAGGAAGGCTAATGAGACATAACGAGAGGTTCCGTGCACGGCGCCTCAGGTTCGAGGAGGCCGGCGAGGAGGGCTTCACTCTCATTGAGCTGCTCGTTGTCCTGCTCATCATCGGTATTCTCCTCGCGATCGCGATCCCGACGTTCCTGTCGGTGACCAAGACCGCCAACAACACTGCTGCGCAGGCCAACTTGCAGACGGCTCTCACGGGCGCGGACACCTTCTACACCGCCAACAACCAGACCTACTCCAATCTCTACTTTGCTGCGGCAGGCGTTTCGTCCATCTCGGCCATCGACACCGGCTTGACGTACCAGAGCGCCACGGCCACGACCAAGTCGAACATCATCTCGATCTACTACAGTGGCCTCAAGGGCTTCCTCGTCCTGGCGGCCTACTCGCCGGGTACGAAGGACTGCTGGGTCATCATCGACCAGAAGGCAGCACAAGGTTCAGCTGTCATCACCGGCGAGCCAGCTGCAGACTGGGCGACCGGCACGTACTACGCAGTGGCCAAGAATGGCACTGTGTCGTGTGCGGCTGCGGCCGGATTGACCGTACCGGCTGCACAATTCTCGGCTACGGGCTTCCCGCACGGCTGAAGTAGCGCAAGCAGGCTCTTTGCGCTAGGTGCCTACCATCGCGTCTGGCATCGCTCGACCGTGGCCGAGTGCTGAGAGCCGCGCCGCTAGAACCGGCGGCTATGAACTCTCCTTCCTGGCCGGATCTCGCAGAGGCGCTCACCGCGTCGCTGGAGCTGACGACACCTCCGATCGCAATCACTTTTGACGCCGGGCTCCCCGAGGACGTCGATCCCTACGAGGGCCCGAAGCCGCCACCAGCGCCCGACGGGAGAACCGGACCGGTCCCGGCCGGGTGCGTCTTCTGGACCAAGGCCATTGACCGGACCTTTTCTACGGTTGCCAGCGACCACGCCAACTGCAGCGTGGGCACCTTGGTCCACGGCTTTGCCGGTCTCGACGAAGTGGCCGGCAACTCCGACGTTTCCGCTCTGTTGGAGTCGGGCTGGGTCACGCCCGAACAGATCCCGGACATCCCGAGGGTGCACGAGCGCCCCGGGTCGGTGACCTACGGGCCGCTCGCCGAGACCTCGGGCACACCGGACGTCGTCCTCATCCGGATCAAGGCCGGCCAGCTCATGCTCCTGGCCGAGGCGGTGCCGGGGCTGCAGATCGGCGGCAAGCCGCAGTGTCGCGTCATCGCCCTCGCCAAGGAGCAGGGCCAAGTGGCAGCCAGCCTCGGCTGCACGCTCAGCCGGACCCGCACGGGCCTGCCGGGCGACGAGATGACGTGCGCCATCCCTGGGAACCGCCTTGCCGAGGTGGTGCGCGGCGTCGAGGCGACAGCTCGGATCGACGCCATCGCCGAGTCCTATGCCGCCGCGGACATCCGCCGCTTCGCCGAAAGATGAGCTGAGCGCCGGCAACCGGACTGCCGCCTGCCTACTTCTTCGCGGCCTCGTAATAGGGGTTGGTACCAGACGCGTGGTCGGTCACGTCGACGATGTTCACGATCTCCGGCACACTTTCCCGGATAGCCACCTCGATGCCCTGGCTGAGCGTCACCGCCGCCATGCCGCACCCGGCGCACCCACCTGACAGACGCAAATAGGCAGTGTCCTCCTCGACTGCCACCAGGTCTGCACGGCCGCCATGTGCCGCTATGGCCGGGTTGATCTGCTCATCGAGGACCTGGAGCAGCCGCTGAGCCACGTCCCCGCTCAGGTCCGGCGGCGGTCCGGTCATCGCCGGGCTCCGCCGAGCGGGAGGCGGCCGGTTCGGGTTCCGGATCACCATCCCACCTCCGTCTGCGTCCGGGCTCAGGTCCAGGACCGAACCACGAATCCGGTCGATGCTCTGGCCTGGAACGATCAGCGTGAAACCGCCGAGATGGTCGATCCAGTCGCCTGGCACCGCGTCAGACGTGGCCTGGAAGTACATGTCGTAGGTGTACACGTCGTCGTGCGCTCCGCTGATCTCGACGCACAGGGCGAGCGACTCGGGGGCGGCTTCGCCGGCCCTCAACTCGACGATCTCGGCCAAGGCCGGCGCCGTCAGGCGAAGGACCTGGACACCGTCGCTACCGCTGTTGCCGCTGTCGCTCATCGAATGTCCTCAATGGAAGTTGGGCGATCCATGTTAAGGCCCTCACTCGGCCGAGCCGTCGCTGGACAGGACGCGGACGCGGACGCTATAGCGTGCGAGCGTGCGCGTCCTGTTGGTTTCAACCTACGAGCTCGGGCACCAACCGGTGCACGTGGCTTCCCCAGCTGCGGCGCTTCGGGCCGGCGGTCACGACGTGTGCGCGATCGACGTGTCTGTCGAGTCTTGGGACCGAGATCTCGTCGAGTGGGCCGACGGTGTCGCCTTCTCGGTTCCGATGCACACGGCGATGCGAATGGCCGTGGCCCTCGCAGCTTCGGTGCGGGCTCAGCGTCCTGATCTCCCGATCTGCCTGTACGGCCTGTACGCAGGCATGAGCCGCGACTCGTCGTCAGCGGGCATAGCCGACCGGGTAATCGTCGGGGAGTACGAGCCGGCACTGCTCGCATGGGCGAACGGGACCGGCGGTGCCAGCGCGTCCGGCGGTGCCAGCGACATGGTGGTGCACCTCGGCCGCAGTGGGTTCATCACCCCAGCACGCGATCTCTTGCCGCCGCTGGAACGCTACGCGCGGCTTGTCCTCGGCGACGAGGAGCGGCTCGCGGGTGCCGTCGAGGCGAGCCACGGCTGCTCGCACCGTTGTCGGCACTGCCCGCTGCCGGTCGTGTACGACGGGCGCCTTCGTGTCGTGCCAGAAGAGGTCGTGGTGAGCGACGTGTCCCAGCTCGTGGCGGTGGGCGCAAGACACGTGACCTTTGCCGACCCTGACTTCCTCAACGGGCCCCGGCACGCCGTGCGGGTCGCCCAGGCAGTCCACTCCTGCTTCCCCGATCTGAGTTTCGACTGCACGACCAAGGTCGAGCACATCCTTGCCCACGCGGACCTATGGGCAGGCATGGCGAAAGCCGGCTGCCTGTTTGTCGTCTCGGCGTTCGAATCAGTCGACGACACGACTCTTCGCATCCTGGACAAAGGGCACACGGCCGCCGACGAGAGCGCGGCGGTCACCTTGCTGCGAGGCCACGGGATCGAGGTCAGGCCCTCATGGCTGCCTTTTACGCCGTGGGCGAAGGCGGCCGAGGTCGGCGCCATGCTCGACTTCGTCGTCGCACATGATCTCGTGGGGAACGTCGACGCGGTTCAGTACACGATCCGGCTCCTGCTCCCCGAGGGCTCCCTGCTGCTTTCGGCCCCGGAGGTCAAGGCGCGGCTCGAGCACTACGACGCCGCCCGTCTTAGCTGGGTCTGGACGGCCGAAGAGTTCGGGCTCGACGAGCTCCAGAGAGACCTGGCGGCGCTTGTCGAAGCGGCCGGCGCCCAACCTGTGGCGGCCGGAGCCGAGGACACCTTCGAGGAAGTGGACGCTCGTGTCCGTGCCTTCATGTCGAGCCACGGCACTGGCTCTGGCGTGGTCGGCCCGCGCCGCGGGAGTCAGTCTTCGGGTCCGACCGGGCTGAGGCCGCGGCTCAGCGAGCCGTGGTTCTGTTGCAGCGAGCCCACTTCGACTCAGCAGGCAGCCTCGATCGGTTGAGGTTAGGGCGCCATCTTCGGTATGCGAGCAACCCGCCGCTCCGGAGACTTGCTACTATTTCTAGTGATCATATAGACTTACCGGTCAATACCCGGACCTGCGTCAGACAACCTCGAACAGGAGACCCAGTGAAACGACGCTTCATCGCACCCGCCGTGCTTGCACTCGCCGCCGTCCTGGTTGCACCGGGCTGGTGGAGCCTGTCGAGCTCCACCGCCAGCCCGGCGGTGTCGGGTCCGTCCCCAAAGACGAAGCCTGCACTCATCCGGCTGACCGAGTCCGCGGCGCCAGCTGCCGTAACGCTCGACGGTGCCGGTGCCAACTCGATTGCGCCGTTCTTCACGAAGGTGTTCTACGACTACGAGCAGCTCCACTCGAAGGTCACCGTCAACTACTCACCGGCGGGTAGCAGCGTCGGTATCAAGGACATCCAGGAGAACACGGTCGACTTCGGCGACTCGGAGATCCCCATGTCGTCATCTGCCCAGGCTGCGGCCGCGGGGGGAACAGTCCTCCAGGTACCCGTAGCGCTGGGCGGTGTGGCGCTCAGTTACAACGTGCCCGGCACGCCCAAGGGCCTGCACCTCGACGGGCCCACGCTCGCCGCGATCTTCGACGGGGCGATCACCAAGTGGAACGATCCGGCAATCGCCAAGGTCTCCGGCCTCTCGAACCTCCCGGACCTCGCGGTCGTCCCCGTCCACCGTGCCGACTCGTCCGGGCCCGGTTGGGATCTCGATCAGTACCTCATCTCAACCTCGCCCAATTGGGTCACCAAGATCGGCACGTCGAAGCCGTCCACATCGTGGCCACTGCCGGACATAGGCGAGGGTGAGCAGCTCAACACCGGTGTCGCCACGTTCATCAAGGACACCCCCGGTGCGATCGGCTACGTCTCGTTCGGATACGCCTCGAAAGCGAATTTCGCCAACGCCGCACTGAAGAACAAGTCGGGCTCCTTCGTCGTGCCGTCGTCCTACACGATCGGCCTAGCCGGAGCACAGGCGGCCCACCTGAGTGCCAGCAATTTCTCTGTCATCAACGAACCTGGCCCGTCGACCTACCCGTTGGCCAACTTCAGCTGGACGCTGCTGTACAAGAAGCAGGCGAACGCTGCCAAGGGCGCGGCGCTCGGTAGGCTCTTCTACTACGTGGTGACCACCGGCCAAAAGCAGGCGAAATCGCTCGGCTACTCGCCGCTTCCGGCGAATGTCGCTCAACTCGCCAAGACGACACTGTCCAAGTTGCAGTCCTCGGCAGGGGCAGCACTGCTCAAGCTGTGAACGGCCCGATCGCCTCCTCACCGCCCTCACCTGTCGCCGGGTCAGTCGCGCCAGGTGCGGGTGGTGACCGCCCGGACAGGTTGCGACCATGGCACAAGCGTCGGCTCTTGCCTTCGAGCCCGTTGTACGCAATCGTCCGCTGGGGGGCGGCGGGGCTCTTCGCCGCCCTGGTGATCGGCCTGGTCGTCAGCATCGTGTCGCAGTCGAGCCAGGCGTTCGCCCACTCGGGGATCAGCTTTTTGTGGTCGGGGACCTGGAACCCCGATGCCGGCGACTATGCGGGCGGGACACTTGTCGTAGGGACGGTTATCACGACGTTGGTGGCCATGATCATCGTCGTGCCGGTCGGCCTTGGCATTTCCGTGTCCCTCTCCGAGCTGATTCCGCCGTGGCTCGCAGGGCCGCTGTCCACTTCGATCGAATTCCTCGCCGCCGTGCCCAGCATTGTCGTGGGCCTGTGGGCGCTGCTCGTGCTCTCCCCGGTGTTCGCCACCGATGTCGAACCTGCGCTCGAGGGCCTTCCGGTCCTGAACCGGCTGTTTCGTGGACCCGCCTATGGACCGAGCGTGTTGCTCGCCTCGGTGGTGCTGGCCATCATGACGCTGCCAACTGTCGTCGCTCTGAGCCGGACCGCGCTCGGCGGGGTTCCCATCGCCGACAGGGAGGCGGCGATGGCGCTCGGTGCCACCCATTGGCAAGTGGTCCGGCGCACCGTCCTGCCAGGCGCAAGGTCCGGAATCGCAGCCGCCATCACGCTGGCCGTCGGGCGGGCGCTCGGTGAGAGCATCGCCGTGGCGCTGGTGATCGGCAACCGCCCGGCAATCCCCCATTCGCTCCTCGCGCCCGGAGCGACACTCGGCTCGGCCATTGTCAACCAGTTCGCAGAGGCCTCCCCCGGACTGGGCACGAGCTCGGTGATCGCGCTCGCGGGTGTCCTGCTTCTCCTGACGATCCTTGTCAACGTCGTGGGACAACTTCTCGTGCGGAGAAGGGGTGGTCGCCGCCTGCTCGGTGTCCGGGGCGCGGTCGTATGAGAACACTCCCGACCGTGCAGGTAGCGCTGGATGGCGCAATGCCCGACATGGGACTCGCCGAGGTGGCCCGCCGGCGGCTCGTGGTGCGGGATTCGGCCCGTCGCTCAATTCGACGGCGCCGGATGGCAGGGCGCGCGATGCAGGTGATCTGCCTCATCGCAGTCCCGATCGGGGTGGCACCCTTGGTGGCTCTCGTCATCGCCACCGTCTCCAAGGGGGCGGGCGCGGTGAACATCGGTTTCCTGCTGCATGCCCCCACACCGTCAGGAGTGCCTGGTGGGGGTATCTCCACCGCGATCGCCGGTTCCGGTGAGATCGTCGCCTACGCGATCGCATTGGCGGTGCCCATGGGCCTGTTCATAGCCCTGTTCCTGTTCGAGCGTCCGGGGGGAATCGCGTCGGCCATCCGCTTCAGCGCCGACGTGATGTCCGGGGTTCCCTCGATCATCATCGGCATCTTCGCCTATGCGGTCTATGTCGAGCGGTTCCACCATTTCTCGAATGTGGCGGCCGGATTCGCGCTCGGAGTCTTGATGCTACCCATCATGGTCCGGGCCAACGAGGAGGCGATGCGGACCGTTTCGGTCGACCTGTGGGAAGCGGGCGTCTCCCTCGGCGCGCGCCGATCGCGCGTGGCCCGCTCGGTCGTGCTGCGGGGAGCGCTGCCGGGAGTGGTCACCGGCAACCTACTCGCGGTGGCCCGCGGCGTGGGCGAGACCGCGCCGCTCCTGTTCACGGTGGCTTCCCCCACCTTCGCGATGACCCTGCTCATTTTCAATGACGCGACACAGCCGTTTTCGGACGCTCAGCAAACCGCGTGGGGAACGGCGTTGGTGCTCCTCGCCCTCGTGCTGATCCTGAGCGTGACGGCCCGGATGGTCGCCTGGACACTCAACAGGAAGACACGATGAAGCGGCACGACGAGGTCACAGGCCAGGCGTCCAACCACGCAACCGATCCGCGGGCCCATTTCGACGACCGGTCGGGGCGGCTCGCCAAGGAATCGAAGGCGGCGGCAGACCGACCTGATCCCGAAGTGCACGGCGCCGCCGTGACGCTCGACGACGTGAGCATCACCTTCGGCGATCATGTCGCCGTCCGCAATGTCACCCTCCAGATGCCCGCCCGCCAGGTGACCGCCCTCGTCGGTCCGTCCGGGTGTGGCAAGACGAGTGTGTTGCGTGCCATCAACCGGCTCCACGACCACACCGGAGGGGCCGTTCGAGGCAGCGTCCGGCTTGGCAACCTCGACGTCTACGGACCGGATGTTCAGCCGGAGGTGCTGCGCAGCCGGATCGGGATGGTGTTCCAACGGCCGAATCCCTTCCCGACGATGAGCATCTTCGACAACGTGATCTCCGGGCTCCGCTTCAACGGTGTCCGCAACAAGCGACTTCTCCGCGAAATGGGCATAGCGGCACTTCACAATGCCGCCCTGTGGGACATCGTCAAGGATCGCCTCAACCAACCCGCGCTGCGCCTTTCGGGTGGACAGCAACAACGCCTTTGCATCGCGCGCGCTCTCGCCATCGAGCCCGAGGTGCTCCTCATGGACGAGCCGTGCTCCGCGCTCGATCCTGTGGCTACGGCAAAGATCGAGGACCTCATCAGACACCTCTCAGGTGAGGTGACGATCGCCCTTGTCACCCACAACATGTTCCAGGCCGCCCGTGTCTCGGACAACGTCGCGGTCTTCCTCCTCGGCGACGACCGTGTCGGGGAACTGGTTGAGGTGGGCCCCACGGACCGGGTGTTCGACACGCCCGACGACGCCCGGACGAAGGCCTACGTCACCGGGCACGTCGGTTGACCGGACACTGAGGCCCGCCCGGCAGCGCCTGATGCCGCTCACAAAGGCGACTCAACTGGCGCCGAAGGTCACGCTCTCCAGATCGAGCCCGATATCCAGCGCCACGACCGAGTGGGTCAGGGCACCGACCGAGATCACGTCTGCGCCGGCTCTCGCGTAGGCCGCGACGTTCTCGAGGTCGACGCCGCCCGAGGCCTCGACAAGGACCGAACCGGAGACCCCTCGCGGGTGGGCGCGCACGAGCTCCACGCATGCCCGGACCTCGTCTGGGGTCATGTTGTCGCACATGACAAGCGTCGCCCCGGCATCAAGGGCCTCGGCCACCTGACTGGGGTGCTCACACTCGACCTCGACCATGCGACCCGGCCACCACGCCAGAGCCTTTCGGACCGCCTCGCTGATCGAGAGCCCGCCGAGGTGGTTGTCCTTGATCAGCACCCCCTCGGAGAGGCTGCCTCGATGATTGGCCGCTCCGCCTGCCCTCACGGCCGCCTTCTCGAGTGACCGCAGTCCAGGTGTGGTCTTGCGCGTGTCCCAGATCCTCGCCGACGGGTTGGCTCCGTGGGCGGCCTCGACGTAGCGCCGCGCCGCCGTTGCCACACCCGAGAGATGACAGAGGAAGTTGAGCGCTGTCCGCTCGGAGGTGAGCAGGGACCGCAACGGGCCCTCGAGCCGTCCGATCACGCCGCCTGGCCCGATATCGCAACCGTCCCCCACTAGCCAGGTCACCTCGAGTCGGGGATCGACCTGACTGCAGGTCTGTTCGACACAACGCGTGCCGGCGACGACCCCTTGTGCCCGCGCGACGAACGCGGCCCGTCCACGAGAGGCTTCGGGCATCAGCGCTGCAGACAGGTCACCCAGCGGAAGGAGATCCTCGGCGAGCGCGATTGCAACGGCCTCGCGGACCGCCACAGTCGGTGGGTGAACGTCGTCGCGGTACACCGGGACGGCCCCCGTCATGCGCCGGGCACGGCTGACCCGTGCTGACGCCCATTCCCGGGCTGTGCGCCGCGGTTGGCCCCGTGCGACAATCTGCAACGAAAGCTTGGCGATGCCTCTGGAAAGTCCGAGCGTGCTTGCGACCCTCGCGTCTCCTCGCGCTCGGCCGCAGCCTCCAGCAGTGCCTTGGCTACGTCAGTGAGGTTCCTCACTTCGGCCGTGGCACGATCGAGCGTCGGAGCAAGCTCCGCCGCAACGCCGGTGACGACCTGATCGGCCCGCGCGAGCGACGACGCATCACGGACGACGCCGGCGCAGTTGGTCATCGCTGCCTGGAGAGCGGCGCGCTGTGCCGCGGCGCTCGCGTCGCTGTCCGGCGAGGCGGCGATCTGCCCGGACGAAGCTCCCGGGTGATCAGCTCCGCACCGGCAGTCTGCGACCGGCCGGACGGCGATCGGCCCCGCCCGGTCATCGCTCGGCCGCGCTCGGGCCATCTCAGTGTCCAGGCCGGCGAGCGCGCCCGTGGGCTCAGGCCCATCACGACCTGACAGGATGGCGTCGACGCAGCGGGCTCCGAAGACCATGCCTTCCAGCAGCGAGTTCGAGGCGAGCCGGTTGGCTCCATGAACCCCACTGCAGGCGACCTCGCCCGCCGCCCAAAGCCCTGGGAGCGCCGTCGCACCGTCGAGGTCCACGAGAACGCCTCCGGACAAGTAGTGCGCGGCCGGCGCGACCGGCAGCCAGTCATGAACCGGATCGAACCCGGCATCCGCCAGCGATTCCGCGATTGTCGGGAATCTTCGCCCGAAGTCCTCGAGAGCCGTCGCGTCCAGCCACACGTGCTCGCTGCCCTCCTCCGCCAACTTGACGGCGATCGCCCGGCTCACGAGGTCGCGCGGGAGAAGCTCGTCCACGAAACGATTGCCCGCGCCATCCCGCAGCACCGCCCCGTGACCGCGAAGCGCCTCGGAGATGAGCGGGCGCGGCATGGCCGCATGGTGGAGCGCTGTCGGATGAAACTGGACGAACTCCACGTCGGCAACCGGGACCCCGGCGCGCAGCGCCATCGCGATGCCGTCACCGGTCGCCTCGACGGGATTGGTCGTGACCGCGTACATCTGTCCCGCGCCGCCGCATGCGAGAACCACATGGGAGGCCTCGACACGCTGCAGCCGGCCCTTGGGGTCGAGCGCGATGACGCCCGTGCACCGGGCGCCTTCGAGGACGAGATCGAGGGCGAACCAACCCTCGAGGATCGCCGCGGCACTGTCACACACTGCTGCGACAAGGGCCCGCTCCACTTCCGCACCTGTGGCGGTGCCTCCCGCGTGCAGGACGCGCGCTGTCGAGTGGCCACCCTCCCTGGCTCGCGAGAGTCCACCGCCAGGGCTCCTGTCGAAGACCGCGCCAAGCGCGATGAGCTCGTGGACGCGCTCGGAGCCTTCGTCGACGAGCACACGAACCGCAGCTTCGTCGCACAGTCCCGCTCCGGCGCGGAGAGTGTCCGCCAGGTGGAGGTCGGTCGAGTCCTCGTCGCCGGGCAGCACGGCAGCGATGCCTCCCTGCGCCCAACGTGTCGTCGACTGCTCCAACTCGCCCTTGGTGAGAACACCGACCCTGGCCCCGCCGAGCTGGGCAAGGCGAACCGCCGCGGACAGGCCCGCCACCCCGCTCCCGATCACGAGGACGTCGAGCCGCTCTAGTGGGCTCACGTCCACATGCACCACTCGGCTCGCCAAACCAGGAAGGACGGCCTCGGTGTCATGTCTCCACCCCCAAGTTGTCGATCAGGCGGACCGGCCCGACTTGCGCCGCGATGAGAAGCCGAAGCCCACCGGAGAGCGGAGCCGGTGATTCGAACGTGACGGGATCCACCACAACTGCATAATCCAACCTGGCCCGCGGCTCAGCCGCAACCACGGCAACCATCGCAGCTTCCACTTCCGCACTGGGCCGCGCACCTGTGACCAAGGCGGCGCGCCCCGCACCGAGCGCCTTGAAGAGCACGCCTGCCGCGCGCCGGTCGTCGGGCCCGAGCAGGCGGTTACGGCTCGAGCATGCAAGGCCATCGGGCTCCCGTACCGTCGGGCAGCCGACGATCTCGACATCGAGGTCGAGGTCCGCGACCAGGCGGCGCACGACGGCCAGTTGTTGGAAGTCCTTCTCTCCGAAATACGCCCCGCAACGTCCAGAAAGCGACAGCAACTTGGTGACGACCGTCGCGACGCCCGCGAAATGGCCCGGGCGGGAGGCGCCCTCGAGGCGATCGGCGAGCGCGCCGGGCTCGACTCTTGTCTCTGGCTCTCCCCGCGGGTACATCTCGCTCACCGAAGGCGCGAACAAGAGCCCGACGCCGGCCGCTTGCGCCATCGCCATGTCCAGCTCCAAGTTGGCCGGGTACCGTGCCAGGTCAGCAGCGGAGGAGAACTGGAGCGGGTTCACAAAGATGCTCGCCGCCACTACGTCGCAGCTCGATGCCGCGGCCTGCAAGAGCGACATGTGCCCCTCATGGAACGCACCCATCGTCGGTACGAGGCCGAGCCGGGAGCCTGCTGCGCGTGCAGCCGACGTCGCCTTTCGGAACTCGTCGCGAGTGACGACTACCTCCACGAGCCGGTCCCGGCGCTTCCGACCCGGTCGCCAGCCGCGCCGAACCCGCAACTTCCAGCAGGCGTCCGCTCGGGCCTGCTCATCTTTGCCGGCCCGCGGTAACGAGCCGACGCGCGAGGGCAACCCCGGCGTCATAACCGCCCAGCTCTGCCGGGTCCAGCACTTGGCGGTGACGTTCGATTGTGGTGAGGTCCCCGCGCGCGACCGGACCTGTGAGCGCCGCGGCTGGTCCGAGCCGGCCGACGTCGTCAAGAGCGCCCCGGGCAAGCGGCAGGAAGGCTTCGAGGGGAAGCCCGACGGATGCGGCCACGCGTTGAACCTGGCCGAGGAGTGCGACGAGATGGTTGGACGCCATGCAGGCTGCAGCGTGGTACCCGGCCCTTGAGTCCGCCGGGATCACGAGCGTGCGGCCTCCGAGCTCCAGGACGAGGTCGATGACGGCTTGGTCCCCGGCCACGGCGAAGTAACCGCCGGAGCCAAGGCGCTCCGCTCCGATGGCCGGGTCGGGAAGGGTCACCAACGGATGGAGCGCGGCGACGCGCTCATGGGGCGCAAGCACCTCGAGGCCGAGGGCTCCCGAGCAATGGGCCACGACGGTGCAGGGCACCGGTCTGACCGCCGAAGCGACGCCGGCGATCGCCTGATCGGGAACCGTGAGCAACAGCACGTCCACGCCGGCGGCAGCTGAAGAAACGTCATCCGCGCGCCCGAGAATATCTCGGACTTCGACACCGGCGGCTGCAAACGCCGACGCAAAGGATCTACCGGCGCGCCCGGGTCCGATGATGCGAACCGTGGTCATGGTGAGCTCTTTTCGTTCCGGCCCCGTCACCAGGTGCCGTTCGTGTCTCAGTGTCATCGGAGCGTACCAACTAGGCGCAGGTCGAGTGACACGGGGTCCGTTTCGGCCAGCCGGGTTCGCCAATTCGCGGGCACGCGCGACGCGTCCAGATCCTCGAGCGGCGCCAACACGAACCCGCGCTCGGACATCCGCGGGTGCGGCACCACGAGATCGGGCTCGCAGATCTGAACCTCTCCGACAAGAAGGATGTCGATGTCGAGCTGGCGGGGCCCGTTTCGCACGGTGCGAATCCGGCCCGTCAGCTCCTCGAGCCCGTGCGCGACCTCGAGGAGCTGCCGGGCACTGAGGTCCGACTCGAGGCGGACAACGCAATTCAGGTACCTGTTCTGGGGTTCTGGGGTGCCGATCGGAGCCGTCTCGTAGACCGGCGACACCGTGAGGTCAGGATCGAGGCCGCGGAGGACCCTCACGGCCAGCTCGAGATAACGCAGGCGATCGCCTATGTTCGAGCCGAGACCTAGGAAGATCTCCACGCTCATACGGCCCTGTCGACCCGTTCCCGTCGCAGGCGCACCCCGGCCGACGCCATGTCCGCCGCGACGGGAGGTCGGAGCTTGCGAACCGTCACCGTGACCGCTTGAACGGCAGGGATCTCGAGGATCCCCGTCGCGATCGCCCCGGCGAGCGTCTCGAGCAGACGGTACTGGCGTTGGTCGACGATCTCCATGGCCTTCTCCACGACGAGCGAGTAGTCGACCGTCTTTGCCAGGTCGTCATCAAGAGCTGCCTCACCGAAGTCGGCCTCGACCTCCAGATCTATTTCGAAGGGCTGCGCGGTGTCCTGCTCGCCCGCCAGGGCACCATGGCGCCCGAGCACTCGAAGCCCCCGCAGCTCGATCCGGTCAGTCATCTACGAGGGCCGGGGCCTGGGCGCTCGCCCTGGTCCGCCCTGACGGGCCCAACCTCGCCCTCTTCGAGGCCCTCTGTCAAGGGTGCCGCTCCTTGTTCTGTGTCGCCGGCTGCTTGGCTCTCCGGTGATGCCGCCGCTCCTTCTCTTGCCTCCTCAGCGCGACCCTCCGGCGACGCCGTTCGGCCCTGCGCCCCGGTGTCTCCATCGCCTGGCTCGCCGGCCCCGGCATCCTGCGGCGATGCCGCCTTACCCTCTGCCTCGGCGGCTCCGCCGTCGAGAGAGGTGAAGCTCTCGAGGGACGGAACCTCTTCCACGACGCTGACGATCATGCGGCCGGCGGTACCCATCTGGCGACGGAGCAGCTGTTCCATGGCCGTGATGGCACGCGGTCCATCAGGAAGGATCTCGCTCCAGAGCAGGTAGCCGGCTACTACGCCCATCACGCAGTCGCCGAGCTCCTCCTGGTGGAGCAACACACGCTCACCGTTGCGCAACCACCCATGCAAGGCGGGATACAGCTCGGCGAGGACGTCACGGGTATCGGAAGCAGCCGGCATGGCAAAACGCGACCACTCGAGGCGGAGCTCGTCGTAAGCATGGAGATTGTGAGTCGAGGCGAGCAGCGACACCACCCTCGTGAAACCTTGGGCGCGAAGCCACAACAGCTCCTCGTGCCGGCGGACTTTGCGGTGGTTGGGCGCATAGCCGCCAGGTCGCTCGCTGACCGCGAGGTGATCCTTGATGATCCAACAGAAGTTCCTCGGGACGATCCCGGCCGCCCATCGTCCCCTCATGCCGCTGCCTCACCGAATAGTCGAGCCGCCTGCACGGTGGCTGCAACGTCATGGACCCGCAGCACCGCAGCCCCGCAGGCCATCGCCCACACGGCCGAGGCCAGGGAGCCGTCCAACCGGTCATGGGCCCCGAGCGGTGGAACCTCACCGACGCGCCCGTCGGGAGACCCGCCGGCACCGAGATGGCCGATGAAGCTCTTGCGGCTGGTCCCGACCAGTACAGGGACACCGGTCGCCACGAGCTCTGGGAGCGCAGCCAGGAGCTGAAGGTTGTGGCGGACCGACTTGCCGAACCCGATCCCAGGGTCGATGTAGACCTCCGTGACACCGGCGGCACGAGCGTTCGTGACGCATCGCTCTAGGAATTGCCGGACCTCCCCGACAACGTCGTCGTAACGCGGGTCGAGCTGCATGTCCGCGGGAGTTCCCTTGCAATGCATCGCGACGAAACCGGCGCCATGCTCGGCGGCAACCGCCGCCAGGCTCGACGAGACGTCGTTCAGTAGCGTCGCCCCCGCGGCCAGGGCGGCGTGCGCGACGGATGCCTTGGCCGTGTCGATCGACACCCGAACCTCACCTGCGAGCGCCTCGATCACGGGCACTACGCGGCGCAGCTCCTCGTCGGGCGCGACCGCTGAGGCACCAGGTCGCGTCGACTCACCCCCGACATCGACCACGTCCACGCCTTCGGCCACCATTTGGCGCCCGCGGCGCACAGCAGCCTCGTAGTCCATGTAGAGACCGCCGTCGGAGAACGAATCGGATGTGACGTTCAGCACGCCCATCACGAGGGGGAACACGTCTCAAGAGTAGAGGGTCAGCCGCCTCTGCCTCGCACGTGCCCCATGGCCTCTGCCCGAGTCCTCGGGTCAGTCCGGAACAGTCCTCGCACAGTCGAGGTGACCGTGATGGCTCCGGGCTTGCGAACACCGCGCATCGACATGCACAGGTGTTCGGCCTCTATCACCACCAACACGCCTCGAGGAGCAAGCGCCGCCTCGATCGCCTCGGCGATCTGCGTCGTCATGCGCTCTTGGACCTGGAGGCGCCCCGCAACGGCATCGACGACACGAGCCAACTTCGAAAGGCCCGTGATCCGCCCGTCTTTGCTCGGGATGTAGGCAACGTGAGCCTTGCCGAGAAACGGGACCAAGTGGTGCTCACACAACGACGCGAACGGGATATCGCGGACCATGACCATCTCGTCGTGTTCGGCGGCAAAGGTGACGGTCAGGAACCTCGCCGGGTCTTCGCCCGCCTCGTCGAAGAGCTCACCGTACATCTCCGCCACCCTCGACGGCGTGCGCACAAGGCCCTCCCGGTCGGGATCCTCACCGATGGCGCTCAGGAGCTCGCGGACCGCCCGGCGGACCCGCTCCCGGTCGACAGATCCGCGGATGTGAGCCTCGGGCACGGGCGCATCGCCCGAGACGCTCATTGACGGGACCGGCGGCGAGAAGACGCCTCAACTGGCAATGAGGTCACGCGGGCTCTCCGGCCAGATACACACGAATGTCCGGAAGGTTGCGGTAGCGCTCGGCGACGTCGAGGCCGTAGCCCACCACGAACTCGGGCTCGATATGGAACCCGACATAGGCGAGCTCGAGGTCCGGCCGCGGCTGAACGCTTCGCTTGACGAGCAACGAGCAGACGGCGAGGCTCTCCGGACCGCGGGCGAGAAGACTCTTGCGCAGGTACGAGAGGGTGAGGCCGCTGTCGAGGATGTCCTCGACGATGAGGACATGACGACCGGTGAGGTCGATGTCGAGGTCCTTCAGGATCCGCACCACGCCACTCGTCTTCGTCGCCCTGCCGTAGGACGACACAGCCATGAAGTCGAGCTCCAGCGGCAGCTGGATCTCCCGGGCGAGATCGGCGAGGAATATGAAGGCGCCCTTGAGCACCCCGACCAGCAAAGGCGGCCGGCTCGCGTAGTCGGCCGTGATCATCTTGCCAAGCTCGGCGACCCGTTTGGCGATCTGCTCGACCGAGAGCACGACCCTCCCGAGAGCCGGGTCGGCGTCCCACACACTCAAGACGCCGGGCGACTCCGACGGCGTCCCCAAGTCCGCCCTTGAAGCTCCCTGGCCAGCAAGATCGCCCACTTGCGCCGACACTAGTCGGGGACGCCGGGCCCGCACGAAAGACCGTCGGAATCCTGCGGCTCGAGCAGTTGACCCGGTTTCGGCTCGCGCGCCGGGTCGAGGTGCAGTCGGCCCCGTGACCGGCGCACGCTTCTCCCCGCCCCGATATCGGCGGCGACCGTCTCTCCGGCGGCGACCGACAACACCCTCTCCACGGTCGCCAGGTCAGGTGGGTGACCGCACCGCAGCCACTCGCGTAGCGCCCGGCGCGCGAGGGGAGCAGGCGCGTTCGCTATCGCTCTGGCGTCGGTCGGGTCTAGCGCGGCGGCAAGCTTGCCCAGCAGGGCCGCGTCGTCAGCCAACAACCTCGCCTGACGGGCGAGGATCGGCACGATGTCACGGTCTGCGAGCTCGCACAGCACGGGGACCAGCTCATGACGGATCCGGTTGCGCAGGTACGCCGGATCGCGGTTCGTCGGGTCCTCCACTGGGTGCAGACCGAGCTGAGAGCACAGGTTGTGGGTCTCGGCCCGGCGCAACCCGAGAATCGGGTGCCGTGGCCCGGAGCGCATCGCCGCGAGTCCATCGGTGGCGGCCCCCCGGAGCAGGTTGAGAAGGACTGTCTCTGCCTGATCGTCGGCCGTGTGACCGGTGGCGGCACCAGCCGGCAGGGCGCCGAGCCGGGCCGCACGCGCCCGCGCCTCGAGATTGGGCCCTGCACCGACGTTCACGCAGTGAACGACGACCTCGATGCCGAGCCCTGCGGCGACCCCGTTCACAACATGGACGTCCTGGGCGGAGTCCTCGCGCAAGCCGTGGTCGACGTGATGTGCAACCACATCACAGCCAGCGACGACGGCGAGCACCAGCAGGGCGAGAGAGTCGGCGCCTCCGGAGACGGCGCATGCAAGTGGCGCTCCAGGGTCGGGAAACGAGCACCTCCCGATCAGCGGAGCGGCGGTCTCCTGCGCCCGTGCCCGCAGCGGGGGCGTCACGCTGGCTCGAGCGCCAGACCTCGCAGGCGTGACACCCAGCGGTCAGGCGCCTGGATCTCCGGTGCGCTGGGCAGGTTCTCGGGGCCCTGCCAGGCGAGCGCCAGGAGCTCCGGACCACCGGTGTTCTCGATCTCCCGCACGAAGCGCGCCCCGTCCGCATACTGGCGCAGCTTCGCCTCCAGCCCGATCAGCTGTTGGAAGAGCTTCACGAACCCGCTTGCGGACTCGCGCCGCGCGCGGAGAACCTGCGAAAAGTGCGCAGCGTTCGGGATGAGGTCCCGAGCGGCACGGTCCATTGTGACGTCGCCATGACCTTCGAGGAGGCTCATCATCCCCTGGATCGAGCGGAGCGTCTCCAACTGTGCCGGCGATGCGAGAGCACCGACGAGCCCGGACTCGGCAAGTGGGTTCCTGCCGGACCGGATGTCGACAGCCATGCGTCCGAGTGCTTCCAACACCTGGCGCGGGTCGGGCGACGCGATCGCGACACTGCGTTCGACCAGGTCGAGAAAGTGAGCCCGCAGCCAGGGCACTCCGGTGAACTGGGCACGGTGGGTCAGTTCGTGCAGGGCGATCCAGAGCCGAAACTCCCGGGGTTCGAAGCCGTGCCGACGTTCCAGCGAGACGATGTTCTGCCCCACGTAGTACACGGCGTCCTGCGGTAGATCGCCGTCTGCGAACAACAGGTCGTACTGGCCGAGCACTCGCCCCGACATCCACCCCAGCACCACGCCCATCTCGACCCCGGCGGCCACCCTCCCCACGGGGCCGAGGAGGCCTGGAAGGCCTTGGCCGCTCTTGCCGGCACGTGCCAGCACCGGGCCGAGCAACCGCCGAAACGAGGAGACATTGGCGTGGATCCATTCCTCTCGCGTGGCGACTTGGGCCCGTGCAGGGCCGGCCAGCGAGTGCAGGCCCGTCGACTCCTCGACGAGCGCCTCCGCCTGGATGGTGACCTCCTCGAAGTCGGTCACGAGGGAGCGAAGCGTCGCCCAGTCGATCCGGGTGTCGGTGCGCCGCGCGACCCGTCCGGCAACCCGCTCGGCAACGTCCCACGCGACCGGCTCAGAAGGTGGCGACGTCTCAGCATGGAAAGGCGGTCCGGCCGCAAGCTCTGAAACGGTCAGAGCTCCGCACCCTCGGTGACTCCGCCGGCGCTCGCCGCATTCTTGTGCTCGTGGTCGATCACAGCCGCTATACGGGTCCTGAGCTCTTCAGGCACCTTGTCCCGGCACCGATCGGCGACAAGTCTTCGGATCTCGGTCTCGAAGCCGAACGCCTTGAGACAAGGGGCACACTTGTCGAGGTGGCGAGAAATCTGGTCACGTCGTTCGGGCGTGATTTCGCCGTCGAGGAAGTCGTAGACGCGGTGCAGCGCTTCCCGGCAGTTGATCCTCCTGTCGTCCTTCTCGCCCTTCATGCAAGCTCCATCCGATATCTCAGCCCTACTGAGCCGCGACGAAACCCCGCGCCACTCCAAAGTCGTGCAACGCCTTCTCGAGCGCCCTTCTTCCGCGATGGAGACGACTCATGACCGTCCCGATCGGAACTTCCATGATGTCCGCGATCTCTTTGTAGGAAAACCCCTCCACATCCGCCAGGAGAACTGTCATCCGGAAGCTCTCTGGCAACGACTCCAGAGCGCCCTTGACCTCGTCGTCGGTGATCCAATCCAACGCTTCGTCCTCCGCGCTCCGGCCGATGGACACGTCGCGGCCACTCATGCGGCGGAACAGGTAAAGCTCCTCTACGTCGTCGAGCTCTGTCTCCTCGGGATGGCGCTTGCGCGACCGGTAGGAGTTGATGAACGTGTTCGTGAGGATGCGGTAGAGCCAAGCCTTCAGATTGGTGCCGGCCTCGAAGCCGCCGTAGCCGCGGTAGGCCTTCAGGTAGGTCTCCTGAACCAGGTCCTGAGCGTCCGACGGGCTGCGAGTCATCCGGAGCGCGGCCGTGTAGAGCGAGTCCATGAAACCGGTGGTGTCCTCCGCGAAATTCGCTTGGTCAGCCACGAGCGCACCCTAGCGCCCGGCTGTCACAGCCGGGGAACGGTCCGTTCACGCCGGAAGGCTTCTCGGGTCGAGCGCGGCCGCGATCCGCTGCCAACGGGCGATCCTCCGCCGGGCACTGTGGACGACCGTATTGGCGTCGCGCGTCGCCTGGCGGGCTGCGAAGTCCCCAGGTGGCGCGCCGGCATAGGACGCAGTCGTCGCAAGTCGAGCGAGGTTTCGGAAGGCGAGCTCTGCCTCGTCGGACAACACTCCGGTCGAAGTGACTCGTCTCGCGAGCTCGAGGTAGGTCTCGGCCCGGCGGCGGCGGATGCCCGCGAGGTCGAGCGTCCTGAGCGCCTCGCCCCACGCGGCGAGGATCCCGGCACGTGACTCGCGCCTCAAACGCCGCAATCGCAGCCGTCCCCACAGCAGAAGAGCTCCGGCCCAAGCAAGCGGGCCGGCGGGGAGGACGAGTAGCCACGGTGCCAACAGGCTGTTGGATCGATGGCCTTGATCCCCCTGGCGACCGAGCTCGGGCTTGGAGGCTCCGCCGTTCGACGAAGGGCGGAGGTTGTGGGCGCTGCCCGAGCTTGTCGGGGTCGCGAACGGAACCGTCGTCGTAACTGTCGTCGCCAGGGCCGGAGCCGAAGACCCCTTCACGCTCGTGCCGGGAGTGGGCTCGAAATCGATCCAGCCGTAGCTCGCGAACTGCACCTGGGGCCAGGCGTGGGTGTCGGTCCCGTCGACCTGCCACTCGTCATGCCCGACCCGAGCCCCGGGGAGGAACCCGACCGCGATGCGGGTCGGAAGCCCATCGATGCGAGCAAGTACGGCGAACGCTGTGGCGAACTGCTGGCAATAACCGGTCGGAGACTTGAACAGGAAGCTCAGCACGCCGCCGTAGCCGGGGGACGGCGTGATCACACCTGACTTCGTGCGCTCGGGAAGGTGGTAATGGAACTTCGGAGAGGTCAGGTATGAATCGAGGTCGAGTGCCTTCTGATAGGCCGTGCTCGCGCCCACCACGAGACTTTTGGCGAGCTCGGCGAGCCGTGATGGCACCGGCTGAGGCAGCTGCAGGTCCTGAAGGTTGGAGACGTTCGGAGAGTCCGCCGCGAGCTGGGCTGGCGACGGATCGGGCACGATCGAGTCCACGGCGTACACCGATCCGCGTTGGAGCCAGGTGTCCGAAACGACCGATCCGCCTGGCCCGTCCCTGCTCACCTGGCCAGCGTCGGCGACTGCGAGGGGATAACCCCAGCTCGGAATTCGATGACCACCGAGCCCTGACACCTCGAAGACCTGAACCAACTGCTCGTGGCCAGACCCGTCCGGGATGGCCGGCGGCGGCTGGCGCTCGTCGGCGCTCAGGGGCGGCGAGAACGACCCCAGTGCCGTCGAGGGGCCGGCTGCGGTCGCACTCCAACTATTGCCGTTGAACTCGTCCAGCGCCGCAACCATCTCCCGGGTGGGCGTATGGCTGTGGACGGTGAAAAGGGCGACGGAGGGATCGTTCACTTCCTCCTGGGCGACCTGTACGAGCGTGGTGATCTGGACGCCCTGCGGCTCGTCGCCCCCTGGAACCAATGTGGCGGTCCCGCTGCTGGCTCCTCCGGTGCCGTGCCAGGCGACAAGGGCCACACTGCGCGCACCGGGGAGGTTCGGGCCGACGACCGCAGCTGCAAGGCCTGCGAGGACCGCCATGCGCAACATCACCGCGCCCGCGCCGTAGGAGGTGGTGCGCGCGCCGACGCTGAGTCCAGTGTCCGGCGAAGCAACGAGAACCTCTTGGGCTCGCTCGCGCTCGCGGACGACAGCGACGAGATAACAGCACGCCGACCCCGCCACGGAGGCGAGACCGAGCACTCGCCAGCTGTCCGTGCCCAGGGCAGAGGCGAAGAGATAAAGCCCGAGGGCCGGAGTGAGTGCTAACACAGCCGGGACCCTCCGCTTGGACGAGATCAGCTCGGCAAGCAGCCCCGCAAGGCCGGCTGCCCACGCCGTCGCAAGAACGAGGCCCGGCAGCTCGGGCACCGGAGAGACTCGGAAGGAGAAGGCGGCCCAAGCGGCTCGGAGGTCCTTGAACATGGAGTGCCAAGCCGCATGGCCGGGCACGACCCAGAAGAACCTAGGCCCGAGCACGATCCCGATCGGCAAGAACACGGCCACGACCAGGCCAAGTGCCCAGCAAGCACTTCGGAAACGACGCCGGCCGCTCTCGTTGGAACCGTGACCCTGCTCGGTAGTTCCGCCGACCCTGCCGTCGGTCCCCCCGGGTTCGATCCCGGGGGTCGCGCGGATGCCGGACACTCCGCCCCGCGCCGCAAGGCCAATAAGGTGCGCGAAAAGGAGGCTCGCGAGCGCTGCGGTGAGCTCTCCCGGGCCGGTGAAGCAGCGTGCGAAGGTGGCGACGGCTACCACGTCGGTGACCACGAGTGCGAGCCACGCACTCATCGGGCTGCCTCCAGCGCTCCGCCCAGCCAGCCGGTGACGTCGTCGACCAGCTCCGGTCCCTCGAGATCGAGGCTCCAGGCACCAGCAAGGGACCTCCCGAGCGGAAGCGGCACCGTCAACACCCCGGCTCTGGACCTTCCACCAAGCTCCTGAGGCGAACAGGAGCCGGTCTCCAAGACTCCGCGCGAACCTGCGCCGCCGGCGTCGGCCTGCCCCCTGGCTTCAGGCTGGTCCTGCGTCGGTGAAGATGCGGCGCTCACGAGGACCAGCACGACCGCCGAGTACGCCCGGGCGAGATCCTCGAGAACCTCGGGATCCGGTGGGCGTTCCCCGAAGGCGCCGACGATGACGAGCACCTCGTCGTGGTCGGACCGGCCGAGCCGCTCGACGGCAGCGCTGAACCGCCCGGGCGACGGTGTTGGCGCAGCAGCGATGCCGGCGAGGGCGATGAGAACGTTCTGGAGACTGTCGTGCCCCCGTTGACCGCCGGTGTCGAGATCGGTCGTCGTCAGAAGGCGGTAAGCGCCGGAGGTCGGAGCATTCGACTCGCCGGCCACGGCGGACAACACGCTCGCGGCGACTTCGACGGCCCGGTCCAGCTCGTCCGCCGGCGTCGCATCGTCGCCCGCATCGAGCAGCACCGTGGTCGCGATCCGACCCGGGTCGTCCCCGTCGTCGCCGTCGCGAACCATGAGCTCGCCGACGCGCGCAGTCGTACTCCAGTGAACGCGCCGAAGGTCGTCGCCTTCTGCGTAGCGTCGGAGCATCGAGCTCCCGGTGATGAGCCTCTCCGCAGCCGAGAGGGTGCTCTCGGCCCCCGCCCAGCCGACCCGTTTCGGCACCACTGCTGCGAGTGGCTCGACGCGCGGGAGCACGACACATCGAGCGGGCCGGCTGACCGACAGACGCCGCCGGGCCAAGCCGAGCGGGTCGGTGATCACCGCTTCGTAGGCTCCCGCATCGACAGGGCCGCGCCGTTCGGTAAAGAGCCCGAAGGTCGCGTGTGCCCGGTCGCCGCGCGCGAGCCGCCGCACGATGATCTTCGCCGGCTGGTGGAGGCCCGGACCTTGCGAGTAGTCGGTAACGAGAGTGACCGGAGCCGAGAGCGATCCGCCGACGCAGGACTCCTCGATCGTGAGCTCGAGCAGGGCCGGTTCGCCCGCGTTCACGATAGGTGGCATTGCACGTGCAGTGACCGTGACGGTGCCTTTGGCCATACGGACCCGGACGAGCGCCGCAAGCGCCACGACCACGACAGCGGTGGCCAGGCCGAAGAGCTCCGGGATGCCTAGGACCCGGCCGGCGGCGCCCGCGACCAGCCCCAGTGTGACAGTCCGGCGGCCTCGGGCGGTCAGCATCCTGTTCGCTATCGGCGCCCAGTGGGTAGATCGGGCACGGGCACCTGACGGAGCAGCTCGTCCAGCACAGCCTTCACAGGGCTGCGACCGCGGCCTGCCGCCGCTCGCAGCTCCAGACGGTGGGTGATGACCGAGGGCGCCATGGCCTTGACGTCGTCAGGCGCAACGAACTCCCGGCCCTCGAGCACCGCCCGGGCCCGCGCAGCTCGCTGCAGGGCCAGAGTTGCCCTCGGCGACATACCCAGCACGACCGACGGGTGGACGCGGGTCGCGTTGGCGATCTGCACGATGTATCGCTGGATCAACGGCGAGACGTGGACAGCCCGCGCCCGAGCGGCGAGCGCGATCACATCCTCAGGGGTGGCAACTGGCTTGAGTGTTTCGAGGGGCTCGTTCACGCCATGGGTCTCGAGCATCACGACCTCGGACTCGACGTCGGGATATCCAATCTGGATCCTGAGCAGGAACCGGTCGAGTTGGCTGACGGGGAGCGGGAACGTCCCCTCGTGCTCGATCGGGTTCTGCGTGGCGATCACCATGAACGGATCGGGCAGTTTGTAGGTACTTCCGTCGACGGTGACCTGCCGCTCCTCCATCGACTCGAGCAAAGCGGACTGCGTCTTCGGAGGCGTCCGGTTGATCTCGTCGCCGAGGACGATGTTGGCGAAGATGGGCCCGGGCCGGAACTCGAAACTGGTCTTCGTGGCGTCGAACACGCTCACCCCGGTCACGTCCGAGGGCAGCAGGTCGGAAGTGAATTGGATCCGTCGGTGACGACACGACACCGAGGCCGACAGCGCCTTGCCAAGGCTCGTCTTGCCCACGCCGGGCACGTCCTCGACAAGGAGGTGACCACCGGCGACCAGGCAGGTCACAGAGAGACGAATAGCCTCGTCGTTGCCCTGAACCACCCGTGCGATGTTGTCGACGATCTCCTCGAACAAGCGGGCGGCGCCGGACGCGTCGACACGGACCGGGTGCTCGCCGACCATCAGGGCATCGTCGGGGTCGAGCCCGGTAAGGGCACCGAGATCCATCCTCGCCACCTCACCTCCGAGCTCGAGAGATGCCGCCGCACAAGATCATCCCAGCAGTTGGGTCGTTCGTGTCCGCGGCCGGCCGGCCCTCCTGCCAAGCCCCTCTCTTTGCCCAGCTTAACCAGCGCCCAGGCACACGAAGGCTCCCGCTGCCAGCGCCTCCCGGGCTCTTTGATCGTTCGAGGCGAGATCTCCGAACGAGAGTGGCTCGGGAAGCGCACGTGCCTGGGCACTCGCCAGCGCCCGCGCCAAGCCGTGTCCACGAGCGAGCTGCTCGTGGAGGGCGATCATGACCGGGATCACCCCGTCATCCGGCACAGCCGCCGCGCTCGAGACGATGGCCCGCGTCCCGAGCGACAGCAGCGCTGCGCTAGTCCCCATGAGCTCGTCGCCTGGATGGACCTCCGATCGTCCCGCGTCGCAGGCCGAGAGCACCATCCACTCGGGCGGTCGCACCATGCGTTCGAGGTCGTAGACAGTGAGCGGCCCGTCAGCCAGCTCGAGCGACGAGAACTGAGGATTGTCAGCACGGAAGGTCCCGTGAGCAGCCACGTGGGCGAGGCGCCGCCGTTCGAACGCGCGTGCGACCGCCCGGGCAGTCGCGGCGGGTCCTTGCAACGTCCGCGCCCGCGGGTAGAACGCCGAGCGGATCCGGTCGATCTCCTCCGTCGCGTGGGCAACCCTTGGCCCGGCTACGAGCACGACCTCACCCGCGCCCGTAGCTGCGAGCCGTGGCTCTCGGAGGTCCTCGAACTGGCGGGAGTACCACAGCGACGCCGACGGCGAGACCGTCACAGCCCGGCCGCGGAGCGATGGGAGCAGCGCCCAGACGAGGGCGTGGAGCTCGCCCGTCGGTACAACGACGAGGTCACGACCATCCAGCTCGCGCGCCAATGGCTCGATGAGGAGGTCCGCCAAGCGGTCGCAAGACCGCGCGAGGAGGGCTGCCGCCGCCTCGAGACTGGCCTGAGAGCTCCGGCGGAGGGCGAGGCGACGGAACGCGAACTGCAGCACGGAGCGCTCGGTGGCCGCGTGCGCCGAGCTGCCGAGGCACCGTAGGTTGAACCGCCTCCGGGTACCGGTCACAGCATGAAGCCGACCGTCGCGCTCGACGTATTCGACAAGGGCCCGCTCGCCGATCGCCTCCCGCAGCTCGGCGGGGCTCGGGAGACTTGGAACTTTGGCGAAGTCCCCCTCCGCACCGCGGCTGCGCTGGCGGATCGCTGCCTCGATCCTTCGCTGTTGCGCAACGAGCGGCCAGACGTCATTGCCTTCGAGCGAGGCGCGCTCGAGGCGAGCAACGGTGTCGCGCAGCCTCGCGAGCATCCAAGCAAGCCTCTCGTCCGTCGGAGGGGTCGCTCGGGGGGCCCGCAGCGCACCCGCACGCCACCGTTCCGACCAGCGCAGCACGTCCACTGCGCGCCTCGACCCGAATGCAAGGGCCACGCCAAGATCGGCGAGCTCCGAAACCGTCGTGGCGGTTCGCACACGTAGTTCGGTAGCCCCAAGCGTCGCCCGGTGATCATCGGCGACTTTGAGCCCGGACCTGAGCGCCGACAGCGCGCCGGAGCGGTTCCCGACTGCAAGGCGGCCCAACGCCTCGCCGTACCAGCCGCGCACGCGTTGCGCGGCCGGCCCGGAGCGCATGCGCCTTTCGATACCGGCCACGAGTGACCCCACCGTGGCCATGTCCCCTGTCTGCAGCGCGGCACGTGCGCCGATCAAGCGGCACTCGAGGCTCGGCAGCAGCCACTCTTCCTTGCGGAGAACCTCTGCGAGCGCGCCAGCCTCCGCCGGGACGCGGGCTTGCGCCGTGCCCGCGGCCCACCGGGACTGCGCCTCGACAAACCGGGCCAGTGCCGCCCACCGGGACCGTCCCTGGCGTACGAGCAGACGGCGCGCCGTACGGGCCGCCGAGCCGGAGACAATTAGGTCTCCCTCGGCGAGAGCTACCTGGCTCAGCAGCAGTCTGGCCTCAGCGAGGTCGAGCGAGCTCCCGGCCCTCTCCAAACTCGCCACGCCGATCTCGATCTGAAGGCGAGCTTCGGGGAGCAACCTCGCGGAAAGCAGCAGCTCAGCACGGTCGATCGACAGCGCCGGAGCGCTTAGCCCCCGCTCGGAAAATTGCAGCGCGGCTTGGTCGTACCGCCGTAGCGCAGCAGGGACGTCGCCCTTCAGCGCGGAGACATACCCGAGGTTGTGCAGGACCTGCGCCGCTGCGATCTGACCTTCGAGCAAGCGGTAAAGGTGTAATGCCTTGTTGAGGTCTGTCTCTGCAAGAGCGAGCTCGCTGCGGTAGGCGTGGAGCACTCCACGATTGGAGAGAAGCCTCGCCTCGTTCAAGCGGTCGCCGGCACGGCGGAGCAGCGGCAAGGCTCGGCGGCTGTCGTCAAGCGCCTCTTCGAACCGACCGACGCGGATGTGGACGAGAGCACGCTGCACGAGGACCTGTCCGCGCAGTTCTCGGGGGGCCCGCTCGGCCGCGCGATCGAGCTCGATCAGCGCCGCGTCCGGGTACCCGCCTTGCAAGAGCGCGAGGACCAGGCTCAATCGCGCCTCGGTCGCGCGAGTGTCCAACTTCCCCGCCTCGGCGACGGCGATCGCGCGCCGTAGGCGATGCCGCGCGGCGCTGAGCCGGCCAGTCTCACGAGCCACGAGACCGACCGTACGATGGGCCACCGACGCTGCCTCCGCATCAACGCCACGAGCAGAGAGCACTGCCAACGCGGCCGCCTGGGCCCGGAGCGGGTCATCAGCAACCGCCGCGAGGGCACGTTCGGCCGCGTCAAGTGACGCGTTCGCAGTTGGGCGCGCCATCAGATCAGGCCCGAGGGCACACCCCGGGCTTGCTCAGAGCGTGATCCAGCTCGTTGCGACCGAACGGGCGGCAGATCCCGTGGGACGGCAGCGGAAGCTCACGGGCCCGTCGGGCACCACCGGGACGTGGAAGCAACCGAGCTCATCGGTCTCCATCTGTATGGTCCCACCTCGGTGGCGCAGCTCCACGACGGCGGCCTGGGAGGGCACGACTTGCCCCACCAGGTACCTGGCGCCTGATACCTCCATCTCGAGCACAAGGTCAGGCGCTTCAAAGGTCAGCTGTCGGACTGTCCGTCCGCCGGATCGAACATTCGCAAGAAGCTCGTGGTCGATCATCGAGTCGTAGACGAGCACGGCCAGCTCGTCATCAATGGAACGCAGCCCGAAGCTCGACCTCGCGCTGGCAAGCACGTCTGCTGGCACGGGGTCATTCTCGAGCGCCAACGAGTGGAGTCTCCTGAAGGTCGCCTCGCGAGCAGCCTCTGCGGCGTCGGGCCATTCAAGATGGACAGCCGCCCCGTCAATGCGGGACGCCTTGGCCGCTGCTTCGTCGTCTGCGTTCATGAGACTCTCCCCTTGGTCGTGCCCGCACCTGCGCGACGACCCTGAGAGCGGAGCGGGCGAAGCGCAGTTCGGTCGCCGAGCCGGTCGAGACAGCGGGCGCGAACGGGGCCGATACTGCCGATCGGCATCTCGAACACATCGCTCAGCTCCGCATAGCTCAGAGGCGGATCGGCCAACAGTACGCGGAGCAAGGCCTTGCAATCCGGCGCCAAGGCTTCGAAAGCACTCCAGAGTGCAGCGCCCTGTCCGCGCTTGGCCAGATCGTCGATCAGTGCAAGCGCATGATCTCCGCACATCCCGTCGGCGCATTGCTCGGCTGAGATGTAGCGCTCCTGCTGTCGCAACATGCGGAGGCACTCGCGCCGGGCGCTCGTGGCGAGCCATGCCCCGAGCCGTTCGGGTGCCTTGATCGAGTTGAGGTTCTCGGCAAGCCCCAGCCAGGTCGTCCGGCTGATCTCCGCCGAGTCTGCCTGATTGAGCCCGTGACCACGCGCGATTGCCCAAACGAGGCCCGCGAAACGATCGACCAGCGCGTCCCAAGCTTGCTCGTCCCCCCCTGCGGCCCGTTGCAAGAGGCCGCCGAGGTCGGCGTCGTACATATGCCAACTGTAGCCACGCCACACGTGGAGACCGCAGGGCAGACCCTCACACATGCACGGCATGCCAGATTGCCTTGGAAACTCCAAGAGAGCGACGCGCGACCGCACAGCTGGGACATAATCGTGAGGTCACTGAAGCAACTGGGCGCAAGCGAAATCGAGGGTCTACACCGGAGATGACTTGTTCGTGACGGGCAACGACTCCCGAGGCCTCCGAAGGTGAGACGGCTGGCAGTCGTCGGCGCCGGGATCGTTGGCTTGGCCGTAGCCCGACAGCTGCTACGTGCGAACCCATCTGCAAGCGTCGTGGTGATCGAAAGGGAGAATGCGGTCGGCTCCCATCAGAGCGGCCACAACAGCGGAGTGATCCACTCCGGCCTCTACTACGCGCCCGGCTCATTGAAGGCGGAGCTCTGCGTATCGGGCGGCCAGCTCATGAAGAGCTATTGCGAGGAGCGCTCCATTCCGGTCGATACTTGTGGCAAGGTGGTCGTCGCAGTCGATGATTCAGAGCTGCCGAGACTCCAGAACCTGTTCGAACGCGGTCTGAGCAACGGCGTGCCCGGGCTGCGCCTCGTGGAGGGATCAGCGTTGCGCGAGCTGGAACCGCACGTCGTCGGCCTACGAGCCATCCACTCTCCTTCGACCGCCGTGGTCGATTTCGGTGCCGTCACCCGCGCTCTTGCGGAGGAGGTAGCCGCTTCGGGACAACTCTGGCTCGGAACAGAAGTGATGTCCGTTCTCCCTCGGGCGGATGGCCTCGTCCGTCTGGAGCTGGCCGGCGGCCATAGCGGGTACTTCGATTGCGACTTCGCGATCGTTTGCGCGGGCCTTCAAGCGGACCGGTTGGCCTTCCGGTCCGGAGCTGACGCGGAGCCTCGAATCGTTCCGTTCCGGGGGTCGTACTATCGCCTGCGACCTGCGGCTCAACGCCTGGTA
>OBLU010000606.1_pt1 | contig 33846 bp, 19 predicted proteins | sample 1518681 | NCBI WGS metagenome assembly OBLU01 (sample SAMEA3539304, study PRJEB22396) | soil metagenome | biome: tundra; feature: field; material: soil | place: USA | collected 2010-05 | depth 0.15 m
ATTGCCGGTCTCCTTGTCTCGTGCGCCTCGAGCGCGTCGATAACTTGGGAGCTTATCGCATCCCGCCGGAGACCGGCCTTCTCATCCCATCTGTTAACACTACTGGGGCGGTGTCGCCGGGAGCCAATTTTTCTCAGTTCGAGGAATGAGGAGCGACGCATACCGGGTGTCTGCTAGCGACGATCGACGACGAAATGAGGAAAATTGGCCCCGGCCCGAAGGGTTGCGGCGAAAATCCGGCCATACTTCATTCTCGTCCTCGACGGTGGACCCGCCACAGCCTTCGGACTCGGCTTCGTCTGGCCGGATTTTCGCTCGCAACGACATCCACCCCAGTAGTGTTAACAAGCCCTAATCCATGTTGCTGGTCGACGGGGCGAACCCTTTGAAGTGCAATCCATCGATTTTTCCCATTCTGCGCTTTTATTTGGGTGCGCTGTTATCTATCGGACAGACAGATTTTATGGCGCGATGGCAGAATGCACTATGGAAACGACAGCCTCTCCGTGCATCGTAGCCGCCGAGAGAATCGGAGGCGGCATTTTCATCGAGTTCGATGACGGCAAGTCCGGTCTCTATTCAGCTCCTCTCCTCTACACCTGGCTGTCCCAGGCGGTCACATTCGACCTCTCAGACGCCGAGAAACAGGTGGAACCGGAAGATTAGAAAACAACCTCGCGCACGGCACTCTTGCTCTTCCACAGCAAAGAGTTCTAGTATCGGGCCTTCCCTTTTCTGGAGGTTGCCCGCGTCTCATCTGCCCGCGGGCAAATTGCGACATCATGAAGGGCAATCGGGCCTCCGCACGCCCTTCGCAATTCGGGGGTTTAGCGATGAGCTTGCGCTGTTTTGCCGGCCGCGCCGTGGGCGCGCCGGGATTTCTGATCTTTCTGAGGCTGGGCGTCACGTTGCTGCCCTTCCTTCTTGCCGATTTTGCACACGCGGAAGACATCCTCATCGGCGTGACGTATGTGTGCAGCGGCGAGCACATCTACATTGAAAACTGCAACATCCGGGACTTGTCTGACAGCGCCAACTGCATGGTTGCGCACCCCGACAAACTGACGCCGACGGGCATCAATTCCTACACGTCCGTATCGCGGGGTGCGCTGAAGAAGCTGCTGCCGACGTGCCAACAACCGAGCGCCAAGCAGATCGCCGCCGCAAAGGCTTTTCAGCAAAGACAGCAGGACATTTACAACGCCAACGTGCAAAAGGCCGATCAGCAGATGAAGGCGGCCACGCAGCCGCAGCCTGTGACCTATGGCCAGCCGGAGAAGCCGAAGACGCCGGAAGAAAGGGCGATGGCGCGCTGCATCACGTCGGGACGGCTGCCCGCGAGCTGCACCGGCAACTCGCTGCTTGGCGCTTTCTCGCAGATGGTCTCGTCGGTGCTTCCGGGGGCGGACAAGGCACCGACTCCGGGGCCGAACATGGCGGGCGTGTTTGAAGGCGCGGGGAACTGGCGCCTGGATTTCATCGACGGCGGCGTGCTGGTGAACTGCTCCGTGCTGTCGCCGAACCAGGAGAGCTACACGCTTCACTTTGAAAGCAATCGTACCGCGCTGATCATCGACACAAAGCCCAGGCCGCTGGTGCTTTCGTTCAGACCGGACGGCACGATTGTGGGGCCGGGGCCGGTGACGATTGACGGAGTGATTGCCTCGGGCTATGTGAACGGAGCCGCGGGGACGGGCGCCACGCAGCAGGACCAGTTCGGAAACCTGTACGACTCATCAGGAAACCGTGTGATGGGAAACGCCAACGCCGGCCATACCGTGTTTACGCCGAAGAGGGTGACGTGCCCGGCGCTCAACCTCTCGTCCAAGGGAGCGAGCGTGGGCGCTCAGACGATGCAAACGGATTTGCTGAAGACGATGTTCGGCGGCGACAAGGGACCGCCGACGCCACCGGGGATCCGCATGCACGGCATCTTCGCGGCAGTGACGGGGTTCAGCGTGCAGTTCTTTCCCGAGTCCGCCATCCTGGGCTGTGGGCCTGATGCCGCCCGGGCCTATCCCTATACCGTCGTGGCCAACGGCAACGGCGCGGTAGTCAAGATCGAAGCTCCTGATCATCCACTGTCGCTCTCTTTCCGATCTGACGGATCGCTCGACCCTGGCGCGTCGGGACCCTACCAGGTGCACGGGCGCACGGTGACGGGCCAAAACAACGATGGCGACTTCACCTTCGCTCCGATGGAGCAGACCTGCACCCTGGCTGTTCTGGCTCCGAGCAAAGAAATCCCATCAGGCGGAGGATCGGCGGCAACGATGATGGCGGGAGGCGGGGCAGCGAACGCGGGCGGCGGGCTCTCCACGCCGGCAGCGCCGCTGGGGAACGCTATTTTGTCGATTTTGCCGGGACTTCCGACGCAGCCGGGCACGCCGAATCCGCTGGCAGGCCGGCCTTACGTGATTTTGCGGTTGAGCTATGGGGACGCACTCGCAAGAGGCGGCGTGTCGGTTCCGGCCGGAGTTTCGCCGTATAAGTATGTGGGAACTGCCTGTGTAACGAGGACCCCCGATTGCCCAAAAATGATGGAGGCGATCAAGGCAGAGGCTGCTTCCGCTGTGCGTGCCGACGGCAACGGCCGCGGAGTCCTGCCTGGCGTGCCTGCGGGTACCTATTACCTCATGATCTCGACTGTTTACAACAAGCAGTCCTTGGTATGGGGACAGGCCGTGCAACTCAACCCCGGCCAAAATTCGTTCACGCTCGAGCTTGGCAACGCCACGCCAATAAATTGAAGGGCCAACAGGAAAAAGGGGCGGGCAGAACTCGTGAGGATCGCCTAGCCTTGGCTGACCTTTTCAGTCCCGCACATGTTCGGATTTTTTTAGGAGAATTTGGATCGGGTGCACCGGCTTTTGAATGAATTCAAAGCTATGGTGGTCAGCCGCGGGGGAACCGAACGCGGTGGGATGAGCCTGCGTGGAAAAGAGCAGCACCTTGCACCCTGGGCGATGCTTTTGGATGCTGATCGCCAAGTCGACACCGCTCACAAGCGACATCGTCGCGGCGGAAATCAGGATGTCAGGAAGTCAAGGGTCTGCGGAAGCAGCCGCGACAAGGATGACTGGGTTGGAGTTCTCGCTAAGCTCACTGATTTGAGGAGAAGTTGACGAGTTTGTACGTCCGATAGCGGACAGATTATTCCGGTTATGCAAGGACATTGGTGGCACAGCCGGCAGCGCCCCGAGGGCTTACTCTGCGCTCATAGCCCATGCTAGACTTGCTCTACTTGAGTGTTCTGACGCGTAAGGGACAACCTGTTGTATTTGCGTTGGTTCAACACATATCCCGGCGATGCGGTGCGGCGCCTGATGTGGCAGCCTATGGCGGCTTTCCGGGTCTCCCCAACTTGAAGGACGAGCAGACGCAAAATGAACATCTGTAACACTATTCTCGTAACTGGCGGCGCGGGTTTTATTGGCTCCAATTTTGTACTTCAGTGGATTCGAAACGCCCGCACACCTCTGGTCAATCTCGATCTGCTGACCTATGCGGGCAACCCGGGTAACCTGACGTCGCTTGAGAGCGATGCCCGCCACATTCTGGTGCGCGGCGATATTTGCGACGGAGAGCTGGTTGCCGGACTGTTGCGCGAGCATCGGCCCCAAGCCATTGTTCACTTCGCGGCAGAGAGCCACGTGGATCGCTCGATTGCCGATCCCGGCGCTTTTATCCGCACCAATGTGCAGGGGACGTTCACGATGCTGGAACAGGCGAAGCTCTATTGGGCTGAGCTGGACGCGGCTGAACGGCAATCGTTCCGGTTTCTGCACGTCTCGACCGACGAAGTTTACGGTTCGCTGGGCGCGGAGGATCCGTCGTTCTGCGAAACCACCGCCTATTCTCCCAACAGCCCCTATGCGGCATCGAAGGCTGCGTCAGATCACTTGGCGCGAGCGTACTACCACACCTACGGTTTGCCGGTGCTGACCACCAACTGCTCGAATAACTACGGGCCGTTCCAGTTTCCTGAAAAGCTGATTCCGTTGATGATTCTGAATGCGCTTGAAGGCAAGCCACTGCCGGTGTATGGCGACGGGCGCAATGTGCGCGACTGGCTGTTTGTGGAAGATCATTGCGCAGCCATTCGCACCGTGCTCGAGCGGGGCCGCGTGGGAGAGACCTACAACATCGGCGGCAACAGCGAACGGAAGAACCTGGACGTGGTGACGACGATTTGCGACCTGGTGGACGAATTGCGTCCAGACGCCACACTTGGGTCACGACGGAAATTGATCACTTTTGTAGCCGACCGCCCAGGACATGACCGCCGCTACGCTATCGACGCTTCAAAGATCAGCCGTGAGCTTGGCTGGCAGCCCGAGGCGGAGTTTGAGACGGGATTGCGGCAGACGGTTGCATGGTACCTGGAGCATTCTGCCTGGGTGGAGAGCGTGCGCACTGGCGCTTACCTGGATTGGATCCGGCTGAATTATCAGGAGAGGGTTCCACAATGAAGGGAATCATTCTGGCGGGCGGATCGGGAACCCGGCTCTATCCCGTAACGCGCGTGGTGTCGAAGCAGCTGTTGCCGGTGTATGACAAGCCGATGATCTACTATCCGCTGAGCACGCTGATGTTAGCGGGAATACGGGAGATACTTATCATCTCCACACCGCAGGATACATCGCGTTTTGCGGAGTTACTGGGAGATGGGAAGCAGTGGGGCATCAATCTAACTTATGCGGTGCAGCCGAGCCCCGATGGGCTGGCGCAGGCTTTCCTGATTGGAAAGGACTTCATTGGCGGAGATACAAGCGCGCTGATTTTGGGCGATAACATTTTTTACGGTCAATCGTTCTCTTCAGTTTTGCAGAAAGCTGCGGCGCTGAAGCATGGTGCGGTGGTATTTGCCTATCCCGTGCTGGATCCGCAACGCTACGGCGTGGTGGAGTTTAATCAGTCAGGGCGCGCGGTGAGCATCGAAGAGAAACCACCGGCGCCGAAGTCGCGCTATGCCGTGACGGGGCTCTACTTCTACGACAACGACGTAGTGAGTCTTGCGGCGGGGCTGAAGCCCTCGGCGCGCGGGGAACTCGAGATTACCGATCTCAACCGGCTCTACTTACAGAGTGACAAGCTTCAGGTGCAGGTGATGAGCCGGGGCATGGCGTGGCTGGATACCGGGACACACGACTCTCTCTTCGAGGCCGGACTGTTTATTCAGACGATCGAACGGCGCCAGGGGCTGAAGATCGCATGCCTGGAAGAGATCGCATTTCGACTCGGTTACATCACTGCCGATCAGCTTGGCGAACTGGCGCAACCGGTGCGCAACAGCGGCTACGGCCAGTACCTGCTTGCGCTGCAAGTGGAGCCCCACTTTTCGGCGGAGACGGACGCCCTATGAATCTAACTGAAACCGAACTGCCGAGCGTAGTCGTGATTACACCCAGCATCTACCGCGACGGGCGAGGCGCCTTCTGGGAGACATGGAATCAGCGAAAGATGGAGGAGTCGGGTCTGCCGTCGATCTGGCTACAGGATAACTTCTCGGTTTCAAAAAGGAATGTAGTTAGAGGGATTCACTACCAAGTGATCCAGCCCCAAGGGAAGCTGGTTCGAGTTACACATGGGGTGGCTCTCGATGTCGCGGTGGACTTACGACGGAGTTCAACCCACTTTGGCAAGCATGTTGCAGTGGAACTGAGCGGCGACAACGGCCTGATGCTGTGGATTCCCGAAGGCTTCGGTCATGCATTCCAAGTGCTAAGCGATGTGGCCGGGTTTGCTTACAAGACGACGGACTACTACTGTCCTGAAGGCGAGCGAACCATCGCATGGAACGATGCAGAGTTGGGAATTCCGTGGCCGGTTAGCGGCGACGAGGCCATCGTTTCAGAGAAGGATCAGAAAGGCGCAAGCTTTCGCGAGGCAGAGGTTTTTGCGTGAGCAGCCGGCTGCGCATCCTGATTGTTGGCTCCGCGGGACAGGTTGGGCGGGAGTTACAGCGCAGCTTTTCCGATGCCGGGGAAATCATCGCATGCGATCGCGAATCGGTTGATTTGGCCGCGCCGGACCAGGTGCGTGGAATGGTTCGCGAAGCCATGCCGGACATCATCCTCAACGCGGCCGCCTACACGGCTGTGGACCGCGCAGAGACAGAGCCTGACACGGCAATGGCTGTCAACGCTGGGGCGCCGGGCGTGATGGTGGAAGAGGCCCTGCGCACAGGCGCGTTGCTGGTGCACTACTCCACCGACTATGTGTTTGACGGCTCGAAGACGGGCCCTTGGTTGGAGACAGACAAGCCGAACCCGCTGAATGTATATGGGGCCAGCAAACTGGCTGGAGAAGAAGCCATACAACACGCGGGCGGCAAGTATCTGATTTTCAGGACAAGCTGGGTGTACGGTCCGCATGGCAATAATTTTCTGCGGACGATGCTCCGGCTCGGCCGCGAGCGCGATTCACTCAAGATTGTGGATGACCAGTATGGCGCGCCAACAAGCTCGATTGAGTTGGGGAACGCCACGCGCACGATTGTCGATGGTGCATTGGCGGGCCGATTCGGCTCGGTTGATGATTGGGCTGGGCTCTATCACATGACCTGCTCCGGGAAAGTCTCCTGGTGCGGGTTCGCGCGGGCGATTTTTGCGGGCGCGCAGGCGCAGTTGAATGGAAGAACGCCAGAGGTAGATCCGATCCCGTCGAGCGATTACCCTGTGCCGGCAAAGCGCCCACGTAATTCCGTTCTCTCCAATGAGAAGCTTTTTGCGCGATTTGGGGTTTGCCTATCGCCTTGGGAGTCAGCATTGAGTGAGGTGATGGGAATGCTGGAAGTAGAATCCCCAAAATGATCGGGCGGAACTCGGTTCTCGTGGCGTTCCGATGCGCAAATGGGATGTGAAGCCGGGAGTTGAAACCCGGAGTCACATCCCATTTTTCGCAATTCGGATGTTGCGCCTTTAAATGGATTCCTCGGCAGCGGGCTTTAACGTGAAAGCGACACTTTGTGAGGCCAGACGTGGATGACGGACGGTGAGGCGCACGGCGCCGGGCGTCTCGTTTGCGCGAATCCAGACTGCGCATGTTCCGCCGATGAGCGAGAACGGGTTGTCACCAATCAGTACCGCCGGACCTTCCAAAGTGAACGTGACTGGATCGTTCGCGTAGTTTCTTATTGCGCCGAATTCATCGGTAACGCGCACGACCACACGGGTTGTATCCGCTCCGTCCGCTATCAATTCATGATCATCAGCAAGCACGACCAACCTGGAGTCGACTCCTTTTCCCGAAACTGTTTTGGTTATGGCGAGCTTGCCATTGATATAGCCCTCCATACGTAGATCGCCCCATCCGAGACGAATGTTTTTCAGGTCGAGGGTGCTCAGATCCAGGACGAAGGGCGCGTATTTCAGATGGTTGAACTCAGTTCGATCGGGATCGATCTCTGCGATGGGAACCCATGGATTGGATTCGATGCTGCCAGCGCGGGCGAAGAGCTTAATGTGATCGCAGTTGGAGCAGAAGACCGCCTTGGTGAAGCCGACGGACTCGTCGCCGCGAGCCCAATGGAAGGCCGGCTCTAGCACGACTTCTTCGGAGGGATCGCACTGCGACTTATAAAAGCCGGCGGCGGGTTTCGGCTCGCGGAAGATGTCGGTGACGCCGTGATAGCAAATGCGGTCGCCAGAACCGAAGTTGGCATGCGTGTTGTAGTCGAAGGCGCACCAGCCGATGCCGCCGGCATATTGAGGGTCGGAGGCAAGCTGATTGTGAATGCGCGCGTGGCGCAATGTGTGTTCACGCTGCCGTTCATTTTCGTCGATGGTTTTTGTGGGATAAGTGTGACCGACGAACTCGGTGTTAAGGTAGCGGGGATGATTCGGCGGCTTCAACGGGAAGCCAAAATCATTCATCGTGAACACGTCTTCAAGGAACTCGGACTCCTGGAAATAGCGAATGCCTCCGGTTTGGCGGGAATCATCGAGCGCGTGGGCAAGCGCATTAGTGCGCGTGTAGAAGTCGTGATCGTCCTGGGATTCATTGATGCGCACGCCCCAGAGGATGATGGAGGGATGGTTCCAGTCGCGACGGATCATGCGTCCTACGTTGTCGATGGCCACCTGTTTCCATTTTTCATCGCCGATGTGCTGCCAGCCGGGAATCTCTTCGAGCACGAGCAAGCCGATCTCGTCGCAACGGTCGAGAAAATGGCGAGACTGCGGGTAGTGGGAGGTGCGCACGATGTTGCAGTGGAGGCCCTTGCGCAGGATGTCGGCATCTTTGCGCTGCACGCGTCCGGGCATGGCCTGACCGGCAAATGGAAACGTCTGGTGCCTGTCGAGACCGCGGAGCTTGACGACTTTGCCGTTTAAAGAGAAGCCATGATCTGTAAAGATCGCTTCGCGGAATCCGATGCGGCGCGTGTCTTCATCAATGACGTGGCCGGAACGAATAAGGCTAACATGAACGGTATAGAGATGAGGCTGCGCAAGGTCCCAGAGTTGCACGTTGCCGAGATGAGCAAGAGTAACCGTGTAGCGCGAGGGATCAGTGAGGGTCTCGGTTGTTGCGTAAACGGGCGCATCGTTGTATGGATCGAGCGAAGCCTGTGCGCCTTGAGAGGAGGCCGCCGGCCCAATGGTGCGCGTTTCTTTCGCGATGACTTGATCGCCGTTGCGGAGTTCGGCCTGGAGGGAGAGCTCGCCCGCGGTGAGAGGCTCGCCCGCCAGGAAGCAATTCACATCGAGCGAGGGATTGCCGCTTAAAACATCTTTGGGTTGGGCGAAGATGTTGTCGATGTATGAGGGCGGGACAACGCGGAGCGCCACTTCACGATACAATCCGCCGAAGGTCATGTAGTCGATTTCGTAACCAAATGGCGGAATGTCTGCGCGCTCAGTGGAATCGACTTGGACAACGAGAACGTTCTCGGCGTCGTGGTGCAGGTGCTGTGTCAACTCGAAGGAGAACGGAGTAAAGCCTCCCTTGTATTCACCAAGGAGAACCCCATTGATCCAGACAGTGGATGCGGTCATCACCCCTTCAAAGTCAACAAAGACGCGCTTTCCCTGTGCTCCCTTGGGAAACCGGAAGCGGCGCCGATAAGTGGAAATGAATTCGTAATCCTTGTCGTCGAAGCTGTGCCAGGGGAGCTGGATATTGGTATGAGGAATGACGACGCGCTCGAATTTCGAGTCGTCGAAACGCGGCGATTCGGCCCCGTCGATTTTGGCCGGATGGTAGCGCCAGTTGCGATTGATCGGGTAGATTTTCCTGCCCTGCACAACCTGCTCGTCTGCCAAAGCCGAAGTTCCAGGTAAAGCCGTCGAGGCCAACACAGCACCGGCCGTCTTGATAAAGTCGCGTCGAATCACAATGAAATCCTTTCTGAGTTAAACAATCCAAGTGCGAAGTGCGTGACCCAGTCGATCAAGAGAGACTGGCTCATTCTGTGGTGAAAGTGTGAACTCCGGCGGCGCGATAACGTAGGCCTGGGAGAGACACTCGGCAATGCAGACGCAAACGGTGGAGCTGCGATACTCCTCGTAACGGGTGGCGGCGAGCCACACATAAAGAGCCAACATTTGTGCGTCGATGGCGCTGCCTTGCAAATCGTCGACGGCAGGCAGGGGATTCACCTGGTCCGGATTGTCGAAGATCGCTACGCCGGTAAAGGGCTTGGGTTTGGCGCGTACTCCAAATCGAGCGGCGAGGAACGATGGGCGAGCACGCCGGAATGCTTCGGAGGCCGCCCATTCCACAAATGAGTTGCAAAAGATGACAGCGCCATTTCCGGAGAGATAGAGCGACCGTACAAACTCGCGAACCGCCGGGTCACCTGCAACCTCCGCAGGACACCAGGGGGTGACATCGACTTCGCGCAAACGATCGAACACAGCATCGGCATCCGCAAGATCCTTGCGCATGGTGTTCATCTCGTGCGAGAAGTTCTCCCGGTAGGAATCAAGCCGGGAATAGCTCAACAGGACGGTCGGTGCGACTGGAGGAACAGAAGCCTCCTGGATGAGCGCGGAATCAACCAGGCTTCTTCCTGCATCGACGAGCCACGTGTCGGCCGCAGAGGTTCCGGGGCGGTTTCGAGCGGCCTGAAGCAGGCTTCCAACTGGCGGGCCGGCGGTATTCGGCGTTGCTGTGAGGAGGAGATCGAAGGGGCTTTGAGATTGCCCGTCGGAGTTGAGATCGAGATGGATCACCTTTCCAATACCTTGCCAGTGCCGCCATGCGGTGGCTGCTTCAAGGGGAAGAGCCTGAGGGATATCGAGAAGGACGAGGCGATTCAGCGGTTTGGTTGTAGCGCTTTTGGGCTCCCGAGCATGCCGGTCCGCTGCATCGAAGACCGCCTGTACGGCCCGGCGCCAATCCTGGAAATATGAGGAACGCGCCAGTTCAGAGGCGTTTTGGATGGTCTGTTCATTGGTTGAGAATTGCCAATGACTGACACCCATTTTCTCTTCCAGTTCAGTCACATCGCGAAAAAGAGCGGAAGATTGTTCCGGGGTCAGGCTCGCGACGTAAATGAGAAGTCTCTCGACCGACTGGCGTTCGTTGGGAAAAAGGTGCTGCCAGCGGTGAAGCTGCTCGTTGACGAAAGGAAGGAAGGTGAGCGGCAGGCGCTTGAGAACGCCATTGTCCAATGCGCTCTGCAATCTGTTCGGCGACGTGTCGGCAACTGCCATACTTGCTTCCCGGTCAAGATCCTGCATCGCCCCGCTTGCGTTGGCGAGGCCGTTATCCACGAAATTCCTTGAGCATCGCGCCTTGCACTTCAAGAGGCCGGCAACCGAGCAAGCCAGCAAGGGTGGGACACAAGTCGACGTGGCGAATCGGGCGTTCGATGATCTGAGGCTTGTCGATCGCAGCGCCCAGAGCCATCATCCATGTGTCCCGCGTCGAGTCTTCGTTGGCGCGGTGATTGAAAAAGCCATTGGTGGATGAGCCGTCCGGATCGCGCCCAAATTCCGGCAGAACGACCATGGTGGTCTTACCACGATAGTCGGGGTTTGCCTCTACTTCCTGCCAAAGTTGGTAGGCGAGACGGTCAGCGGTCTTGATGCCAGACAAGTGGAGGGCATACGAACCAAAATGGGCCGCTTCAACGTCAGAGAAGGCGACCACCAAGACTCGCGGCGAGAATTTGCGCATCACCTCGCGAGCCATGTAGAAGGTGAGTTCGTCGCCGGAGGTGGGTCCACCGGCGTGAACGAAGCTTGCGAGTGCGGTCTTGATACTGTTCTCAACGCGGGGATCGAGCCGGTCGGCCGCATCAAACACGTTCCATCCCAGGCCTTCGTAATTGCTGCCCTCCATGGCGCTTTCGAGCTCGGCCTCAACTTTGCTTCGGTCGGCCATGTTGGCAGTTCGACCGCCGCGCAAGGCTTCGGCAACGGCCATGAGCATCAGCTGCTTCGGGAACAACACGTTTGCGCCATAGGCGGGGCCGTAGTCGGTGGCGGAACTTGCGCCGATCATGCTGGTGAGGGCCTTGTTGCTGGCGACGACCCATGTGTCGCTGCGGTCCGTGCGCTGTTGCTTGCGAAACTGCTCAAAGAGAGTCGGCGTGGTGGGGGCAAGCTTGCCCCAGTCATCCACGCGCTGCCAGTTGCCAGTGAGGATGCTCGAAATCGCATTGAAATGCGCTGTTACACCCTCGTTGCGCGCGTGCGGATAGAACAGTGATCGGGGAAGCAGATCGGTTGCCAGATGAGGAATATTTTCGAGGCCTTCGCGGGAAAACGTCTCAGCACGCCGGACGCCGCCGACGATGACAAGGACCACCTTGTGATCTGCACTCTCGGCTGCCCGTAGAATCTGATCTGCGCGGGCCTGTGGAAGCATGAAGCCGGCTACGAGAAGTCCGGCGGCTTGCAGGAATTTTCGCTTGGAACTGTCTACCAGCGATTCAGCGTCGCTGAGAATATCAGAGCCCATCTGGGTAGCTACTCGAACGTCTTGCTCCATAAGCGAACCTGCCCAGCTGTATGCCGGAGCATACAGCCCTATCTAAAACAGCAGATGAAGACAGCACAGATTATATGCGTCGATGAAGTGTTTCTCAATGCGGGAGCTTGCGAAACGCTACGCTCGAGCTCAATGCATACCGGCGGTTCCCGCGGAGCCGGAGGAGGGGGCTCCCGCCGAGTAGACGAATTGCTGGACCTCGGCTCTTTCCTTGTCAATGTCGGCCAAGTGTTCCGCCCTGAGCTTCTGATAGACCGAAAACTCCTTTTGCGCGTCTTCCTTTTGACCGACGTGCACGTAATCTGTTCCGAGGCGGTAATGGGCATCCGATAGATTCGGATCCAATTGAAGAGCGCGTACATATTCAGGAATGGACTCTGCATATTTGTGCTGGTCGGCATAGAGGTTGCCGAGCTGCACATGGGCTTCGGGAATGGAGTTGTCCAGCGCTATGGCCTTGATCAAGAGCGATTGCACCGTCTGCAGGTCGAGGCTGGAGTCTTCTACGCGTTTGCCCTTCCACAAACTCATGGCGTAGTAGAGCTGGGCTAAAGCATTGTTGGGCTCCAGTTCCGCATAACGGCGAAACCTCTGGGTCACGTCGTCGGCCTGAAGAGGGGAACTGTTGTAAGCCTTGGAGAGAAAGAGATAGCAGCGAGGATCTGTGGGATTGAGATCAGCCGCTGCGATCAAAGCTTTGACGGCTTCATCGTATTTACCCCGCGAATAGAGCGCGAGTCCCAGGCCGATGAAGATCCGAGTGGAGTTCGGGTAGTGCGCCGCCGCCTGCTGAAAGATCGCGATGGCCGGCTCGTAGGTTCGGTGGAGAAGCATTTCGCATCCCCAATCAAACAAGTTCTCCTCGCTGGGATCCATGTGAGCGGCGGTCTCGAAATCGTTTGCCGCGGACACAAACTTGCCATCTTTCTCGTCGATCTGGCCCAGCAGGTTGTGGAGTTCGCCGGTGTCTTTTCTCTTCGCCAAATCCTGGATGACAACCCTAGCGTCGCTGAGACGACCGAGGGAAAAATCCGCCATTGCCAGATCGTAGCCGTTGTCGTAGGCGGTGGGATCGATTTTCTGCGCTTGTTCGAGAAGAGGACGGGCATCCGCGATCTTTCCGGACTGAACATAGTACTCACCCAGATTATGGTTGGCGTCGTAACTTTGAGGTTCCAGATCGAGAGCTTTGCGGAACTGTTCACCTGCCAAGGCCGCTTTGCCTGAATGGAGCAGACTGGCTGCCAGATTGGTTCGGGCTTCCGCGAGATTCGGCCTCAACTGGACTGCGGTCTTGAGGTGATCGACTGCCTTCTCATTCTCTGAGAGCGAGGCGTAGACCAAGCCCAGGAGCTCCTGTATTTCGTAGCTTTTTGGGGCATAGGGGAGGAGTTGTTCCAGCTGATCGGCTGCCGTCGCATATCGCCCGGCTTCATAGTCTGCCACGGCGGATTGGTATTGGCGGTCGAGCTTCTGCTTCTGGGGATCGTCGGTGGCGGCGCACGTGGCGCACGCCAGAAGAAGAGAGAGAATTACGAATTGGAGCCGGGGCCTCCTGCTCACAGTCCACCCTCAATGATCAGACAACTTCGGAATACAAGCAGACTTTTTGGGCGCTGTGAAGGGCGGCTTTTTCTTGAGAAAAAGCCACTTGAGCGCGTGGTTCCGGACTATACCCATTCCGAAAGTGCTCTAGCGCGTGAGCAAAGTGCTACGCAAAAGAAAACCCCGGGAAGGCGCCCAGTTGGCGAACCTTCCCGGGGTAATTTCATCTTAGTTAGTAATACAGTTTCAGAGCAAATTGAATCTGTCTCGGATCGAATGGAGCATCGCGAGTAGATCCAATTGCGCCGAAGGTGCTGTCTGTGTAGTTACCTGAACCGCCGACCGACACAACGCCGTTGCCGCCGAAGTTGGGTGCATTGAAGTTCGGGTGATTGGTTATGTTGAAGAACTCAGCTCGGAACTGCATGGAGAAACGCTCGTTGAGCTGGAATCCCTTGAAGGTTGAGAAATCGAGCCGGTGGAATCCCGGGGTGACGATCTGCCCTGCCTTGCTGCCCAGAGCGGCGGAGCCGTTCAGAGGTATGCAATTGGGCGCCGAACCTGGAATTGGAGTAAGAGCTCCGGGAACCCCACCCAACTGGCACGGCTGACTGAACGCGGCCGGGTTTCCGATCCAGAAAGGCCCATGGTATCCTCCCTGGTTCGCGATCTTGATCCCAAGCTTCGGACTCTGGCCGGGAACAAGGACGTCGTTGCAGCTGGTCCCGGAAGTTGTCCCCGTCGGGCAATTGAAGTTGAGGGGCTGCCCGCCCTGGAGGGTAAGGATCCAGTTTGTAGCCCATCCTCCAAGAACAGCGTTGGCGATGCCGCCCTGGTTCATGTATTTCTTGCCCTTGCCGACCGGGAGTTCATAGCCGCCGCTGAAATGGACGACATGTTTGATATTGAAGTCGGACGGTGCATAGTCGAATTTGGGGCCGAGACCCGGCACGTTGTAGGCACGCAGGCTACCCGTGTTCCCGCCATTGAGAAGATCGCCTGCATCTGACATGGTTTTCGAGAAGGTGTAGGCAAGCAGGAAGGTTAATCCGTTTGCGTACTGCTCCTCGAGTTTGGTCTGCAGCCCGTGGTACGAACTGACACCATAGGTCGCCTGGTAGCTGCCGCCGCCGAAATCGACGAACGGAACGCAACTGGCCTCTGCGAACGTTGCGTACGGGCAACCTTTCCCCGTGCTGACGCCGGCGGGCAGAATCTGGGTTACGTTCTGATAGCCGACGCCTCCCTGGAGATCTGAGCCGTGGGTGTAGACATACGACGCAGTGGCAGACAAGGAGCGGGAGACCGAGTACTGGAGGGTTCCGTTTGCGCTGTAAGTGCGCGGTGTCTGGTAGTCGAATTGAAGGCCCTGCAAGCCGAGGCCTAAACCATTGACGGCTGTGGGCGTAAGCGGAATGCAGGAGAAGCCGGACTCAAGCGAAGCGGTACCGCCTGGACCGGCTGTTGCGCAGCCACTGAACGGAGTGTTGTAACTGATTGGAGCCACCTGCGAAGCAGCCGCCGGGTCAGCCGGATTTGCGTGAATGGACGGATTGAGGTTGAACACAAAGGGATAGTTTTCACCGATATTCGGTCCGTATCCCTGGTTCTCAAAGGAGTTGAAGAACAGGCCGAACCCGCCGCGCGCCACCAATTTGTGCGAGACTTCATACGCAAATCCGATACGGGGAGCGAAGTTCTGCTTCTGTGTCTGGAGCAATCCTTGCCCGTATTTGTCGGTTTGCAAAAGGGTAATGCCATCCTGTGCCAGCAGGTCGGTGACACCTCTGCAACCGACGCCTGAACAGGTGCTGTCGGTGGACAGCGAGCGGTTGTCTTTTCCGGTTGCCGGGACAATGAAGGAGGGTGCGCCAATCCCCCTTGCGGGAAGAGCAATTGGAACGAAGTTGGCCTGACCGCCATTCTGCTCGTTAATCGGTCCGAAGTAGTCCCAACGGATACCGAGGTTGACGGTCAGCTTGGGAGTCATCTTCCAGTCATCCTGGAAGTAAGTGGCGAAATACATCTTTTCGTCGTAGGTCTTGTTGATGTTGGAGGCGTAGGCGTTATCGGCGCCGCCGGAATAGCTAAAGCCGTTCGGATTGGGATTTCCAGCGATAGTGGCAGGCGCCGCGGTGGGAGGCAGCAGCATCTGGGCCATTCCGCCATTGGTGCTGCCCTGGTTCGGAATGTCAGTAAATCCGCCGCCATAGTTATCTGCGCCGCGCGACCAGGCCGGCTGCAAGGTGGAGAACTTTACGTGTTGATATTCGATTCCCATCTTGAAGCTGTGCTTGCCGTAGATCCGGGTGAAATCGTCGGTAACCTGGAGGGTTGCGCTGACTTCATCGGAGGGCAGGAAGTTGTTGCTGCCCAGGTTTGTCAGGTTCGAGATGTAGAAGTTGGGAAGACCGCCGTTTTCAGCCACTTGCGGAATGCCCTGAATTCCGTATTGTGCCGGGATCCCCATTTGGCCGCCAACCGGTCCAAAACGGGTAGTATGCAGGTGGGCAAAGCCGGCGCGGGCCTGGTTGATTGTGTTGGGGTTGAAGACATAGGTGTAGGCCGCGACCATCTGTGCGGATTTCGCGGTCTGGACGCCCTGCTGGAACGCGCCGCCATCGGCAACACCTGCGAACGGGCCGGGAATAAACTGCGGGTCATCCGCATAGCTAAAGCGGGCGAAGATCTGATTCTTCTCGTTGGGGTTGAAATCTTCGCGGGTGTCAAGGGTATTGGAATGCTCGTAGAGACCGGGGCTGTCCTGGTAGGTGGCCAAGCCCGAGTTCGGAGCCGGATACAGGTTCAACAGCTTGACCGCATTGGGATCGATGCGAGCGGTAGGAAGCATATTGAGGTCGGGGCAATTTGCCGTGGCAAAAGATGCTGTGCCGGGTCCACATACGGTGCTGAAGGGATCGCGAACATAGCCGTCTTTTCCAGACGTGTTGACATATCCGGAAACTGGGTCAACAGCGCCCGCCGCGACGAACCGCGTGGTGCCGGGATCGAGGATGACACCGCGCTGAATGGAACGTCCAAGGATGTCAGTCCTGGCGCCGCCAGCCTGCTGCGTGAGGATGTCGGTGAGGTTGGTGTAGCCGCTGCTGCGTTCCAGTGCAGTCGGGACGGAACTGGTATTTGAAGTGCCCTGTACGCGGCGCTTGCCTTCATAATCGCCGAAGTAGAAGAGCTTGTTCTTGAGGATCGGGCCGCCGATCATCGCTCCGAACTGATTGAGGCGGAGCTCACCTTTGACGGGATTGGTCGTGTTGTTTTCAAACCAGTCAGCGGCGTCGAGTTTGTCGTTGCGGAAGAACTCCCAAGCCGCGCCATGGATGCTGTTGGTGCCGGACTTGATGGTGGCGTTGAGAACGGCGCCTGCGGAACGTCCCAGTTCAGCGCTGAAATCGGCGGTCTGAACCTTGAATTCCTGAATGGCGTCCACGGGGGGCAGAATGACGAAGTTGGTTCCGTTGAGGAAGTCGACGGCGTTGGAGTTGTTGTCGATGCCATCGAGCAGGTAGTTGTTTTGCGCCGGACGAAGACCGTTGGCAGAAAAAGCGCCCGATGCGGCGTTGCCGCGGGTGTCGGCTTGCGGTGTCTGCATGCCGGCACCGAGCTGTGCGAGGAAGGTGAAGTTGCGTCCATTAAGCGGAAGCGAGTTAACTTCCTTTTGATCGATCACCTGGCCTACTGATGCTTCTTCAGTCTGCATCAACGGCGGAGCGGTATTCACTTCAACGGTTTCAGTTGCAGCACCCAGCTTGACCTGGATATTGACCGTGATCGGCGTGCCTACGGCCACCTGAACGGCGTTCTGGGTGGTTTTGGCAAAACCCTTTGCCGTCACCGTAATGCTATAGTTTCCCACCCTGACGGGGGAGAAGATATAGCCGCCAGTGCTGTTCGTTTTGGTTTCCAGGGTGATGCCCTGGTCCTTGTTGACGAGAATCACTTGCGCGTCGGGGACAACCGCTCCGGTGGTGTCTTGAACGGTTCCTGAGATAGCTCCTTCGTCAACCTGACCGAACGCATATCTGTTTTGGACGACGAGGAAGCTCAAGCATGTGAGGACTGCGAAACCCAATGTCCTCAGGCATCTGAGTTTATTGCGATCAAGGCCCATCCGAATATCCTCCGTTCGTTCTCTTGTTGCTCTCGGCGCTTCCTAGTCAGGCCGATTCTGGTGTTTTGTAAACGCTTACGTTCCACACCTCTGAAAACGGTTACTTCGGGCGCCCTAGGAGCCCTCTTTTTTAGGTGCCACGAACAGTAGTACATTCGTGCGGTATTTGTCAACCAAAAGGTGGAGATGAATTTTGGGGGTTCAGATTAGGTAAACGGAATGCTTACTTGGTCGAAGTGGCTAAATATGGTCAACCGGTTTAAATTTAGTTAGATACAGCATTCTATGGGCCGATTTAAACTTCCAGCACATCAACTGTTCGAACACCAATTTGGGACCAAATCCGGCGTCCTTCCCGTGCCTTTTGGAGTGTTTTTAACCAAAAGCCGCAGTCCCCAAAACGACCCAAAAAGTGCTCCCCTAAGCCGGCTCAAATAGGGGTCGGACTTGGTGCTATTATGCGAACATCCCGCCACCGTCACGGATCCTACGGAATGATGTCGCAATCCCAAGACGCAATCAGGTCCATTTCCCGGCGGGCAATCCTCAAAAGTATGGGACTGGCTCCGCTGTTTCTTCGGGTGGCGCCGTTCTGTGGGGCTTCCCTGGCATTCGGGGCGCCGCCGGTCTCGCCCGATCAGAAGGCCGGATTTCCCTTCTCCGACATTCGCCTGATTCCGCGCTATCCCACGAAGTCTCCCCTGGCTGATGTACTTCGTCTTGTTCCTCCGGGGTCAGATGAGTATGTCACTGAAAAATATGCGTTTGAGATTGAGCTGATCCTCAGGCAATGGAGCGAAGCCCTTAAAACGTCTGTCCGGGACGCTTCGGCGTTGGAAAGGTTCCTTGACGACCGAATCGAAGCTTCGACGCTGATTCCCAAACAGGAGTCGAAGGTGCGTTCCGGGTATGGCATCGAGGTCGTGAGAAGGCAGTTTTCTGCCGAGGCGATACCGGGACCTGATCGATTCGTCCAGAGCTTTCAGGCATGGCTGGGGCAGATCGCGCGGGTGGAGACCGCAGAATTTGAGATTTACAGCATTGAGGAGACGGCCAGTGCGCCTTTATCTGTTCGTCTCGACATACGCTTCGACATTGTTGCCCACTCCGGGGACCAGCGACGCGAAGAGCGGGTCGGGGCGTGGCATACCGAGTGGACGCAGGATGCCTCGCAAGCGTGGAAGGTACGGCGGTGGGAAGCTAGTAATGAGACCGTTTGCATTGCGAGCGGCCCGGTTTTTGTCGATGTGACGTCGCAGGCCCTGGGCGGAGCGGAATCCTATCAAAAGCAGTTGCTCCGCGGCGCCGATGACTGGCGAACCGTTCTCGACGGCGCAATCGGTTTCGACGTCTATTGCAACAATGGAGTGGCAGTTGGAGATTTCGATAACGACGGATTCGATGACTTCTATGTATGCCAGCCGGCCGGATTGCCCAACCGGCTCTACCGCAACCGTGGTGACGGAACATTTGAAGACGTAACGCAAAAAGCCGGAGTCGGCGTGCTGGACAATACCGCCTGCGCTTTGTTTGCCGACTTTGAGAACAAGGGCCGCCAGGATCTGCTTGTGGTTTGCGGCACAGGACCTCTTCTTTTTCTCAATCAGGGTAATGGCAGTTTCACCCTGAAGCAGGATGCTTTCAAATTCGCGAAGGCACCCCTTGGGACCTTCACGCACGCAGCGGTCGCGGACTACGATGGCGACGGGCGGCTCGATATTTATTTCTGCATGTATATGTATTACCTGGGGCTGGACCAATATCACTACCCGATTCCTTATTACGACGCTCGCAATGGCCCACCGAACTGCCTGTTTCACAACGAAGGAAACGGGACCTTCGTGGAATCGACAGAAGCCTCTGGCTTGAACGTGGACAACGATCGCTATAGCTTCTCCTGTGCCTGGGGCGATTCAAATTCAAATGGACTAATGGATCTCTTTGTCGCTAACGATTTCGGGAGCTCCCAGCTCTATCGCAACAACGGAGATGGAACTTTCAAAGTGGCTTCGAAAGAGGCGCACGTGGAGAGTGTGGGCGCCGGAATGAGCTGCTGCTGGTCCGATTACGACAACGATGGACATTCGGATATCTATGTCCCCAGCATGTGGGAGGCAGCCGGACAAAGGGTTTCAGGTCAGAGGCAATTTCATCAGCAGGCCCCGGAAGGCATCCGCGAGCTCTATCAGCGGCATGCCCGGGGCAACGCGCTGTATCGAAACAAGGGCGATGGCACATTTGAAAATGTTGGCGAGCACGCCGGAGTGGAGATGGGCCGTTGGTCGTGGTCGTCGGATTTCTGGGACTTTGATCACGACGGGTACGCTGACCTCTATGTCTCAAATGGATACATCTCCGGACCAGGCAAGGACGACCTGGCGAGCTTTTTCTGGAGGCAGGTGGTTGCCAAATCGCCGGAGGACGCAACGCCTGGGCCGGCATACGAACACGGATGGAACGCGATCAACGAGCTGATCCGTTCCGATAACACGTGGCACGGCTACGCGCGGAATGTCCTGTTTGTGAACAACGGCGACGGAACCTTCGCTGAGGTTTCTGGGCCGGCGGGATTGGATTTTGTAGAAGACAGCCGCTGCTTTGCTCTCGCCGATATTGACCACGACGGGCGGCTGGAGGTGATTCTCAAGAACCGGAATGCCCCGCAACTGCGGGTTCTGCACAACGTGATGAAAGATATCGGCCACTCGATTTCGTTCCGGCTGAGAGGACACAAAAGCAATCGTGACGCGATCGGGACGGCGGTCACAGTCGAAGCAAAGAGCCTTCGGCAGACAAAATATGTGCAAGCCGGGACAGGCTTTCTATCGCAACATTCGAAGGAACTTTTTTTTGGTGTTGGACAAGAGCAAAGCGTCAGGGCCACGATTCGCTGGCCCAACGGGCTCACCCAGGAATTCAAAGATTTGCCGGTGAACCATCGGATTGAGATTGAAGAGGGTTCGGCCTCGTTCGCAGCCAAGGATTTTATTGCAGCACCGGCAGCCTACGCGCAAGCAGGACCGACTCCGGCGTTGAAGCCGTTGCCCACCCAAGTGGAAACTTGGCTGATTGAACCGCTTAAGGCGCCAGAGTTTTCACTGCCTGATATCGCCGGTAACAAGCTGGAGTTGAAGTCGCTGCGTGGTGGGTTTGTGCTGCTTACCTTCTGGGCGACATCGGCGCCGTTCTGCCTTGATCAACTCAGGCTCCTCAATCGGCGCCGACGGGCGCTCAATGCAGGCCATCTTGAGGTCGTGGCTGTCAACGTGGACGACGCGGGTAATGCGGCGAAAGCAAGGTCGCTCGCTGCGCAAGAGAGGTTTTCGTTCCCGCTCGTATTCGCGACGGATGAGGTGGCGGGGATCTACAACCTCATATACCGTCATTTGTTCGATCGCCGCAGGGACCTGGCACTTCCTACTTATTTCTTGCTGGACCGAGACGGCATGATCGTCAAGGTTTATCAGGGATCCGTGAGTCCTGAGGGTTTGCTTGAAGATGTGAGATCTGTCCCACTTTCTGCTGAAGATCGCAGGCTCAGGGCGCTTCCATTCAGCGGGATGCTTGTCCAAGACGCATTTCAGCGGAACGATTTTACCTATGGTGTGGCAATGTTCCAGCACGGCTTTCTGGAGCAGGCAGCGGAGTCTTTTAAGCAAGTAATCGCCGCAAAACCCGACAATGCCGACGCGTATTACAACCTGGGCACTCTCAACTTGCGAAGAGACGATTTCCAGCAGGCACGTCAATATCTCGAGAAAGCCGTCAAGCTGCGGCCGAATTACGCGGAAGCTTGGAATAACCTTGGAATGATCGCCGCGCACGAGGGGCATCCCGAAGAAGCCATCCAGAATTTCGAACAATCTCTGGCACAACGGCCAAGCTATGCGGTTGCGCTGCTAAACCTTGGGAATGTGTATCGCCGCCAACACGCGTTCGCAAAGGCGCAAGAGAATCTGGATCACGCGCTCGCACTGCAACCCGATGATGCTGAGACCAACTATAGCCTGGGCATGCTTTACGCGCAGCAAAACCAGATGCAGCGCGCATCAGAATATCTGGAGCGAGCGGTCGGCTTGCGGCCGGACTATGCTGAAGCATTGAACAATCTCGGCGTACTCTTTGTAAGAGGGCAGGACTACGCAAAGGCGGAAGAGCAATTCAAGTCAGGAATTCGTGTTGCTCCGACCTTTGATCAATCGTATTTGAATCTCGCTCGGCTCTATGTGATGCAAAATGACAAGGAAAAAGCGAAGGGGATCTTGCTCGAGTTACTGAGTGTGCAACCCGAGGACGCGAACGCAAAGCAGGCTCTGGAAATGCTACAATGAGCGACTCAAACGGCACTTCACACCTATTCAAAAGGACGGGCGACCGCCCCTCGATGCACCCTTTGAATCCAATCTTAGTGGCGCTACCGAGGTTTTTCGTGACCATTGCCCTGTGTGCGCTGCTTTGGAGTGGCCCTGAATGCATGGGGCAGCAACCGTCTTCAAAGGCGGCGGATTTCCAGGAAGCCGAAGTCCTCATTAAGCAACATCGCCTCAATGAGGCAAAGACAAGAGTCATGGAGGAACTTGAACGGCATCCTTCAAGCGTTGAAGGTTACAACCTGCTTGGAATCATCCTTACCGATCAGCAAGATTTTTCGGGCGCCATCGCATCGTTCCAGAAGGCATTACAACTTAGCCCGAATTCCACCAAGACTCATGTCAATCTCGGCAATGTGTACTTAGTCGAGAAGCAACTGGACGCGGCCGAGAAGGAATTCCGCACTGTTGTGCGCCTGGATCCCGCGAATGCCGACGGGAACTACAACCTCGGAGTCCTGTTGATGATGAAGGGCTCGCCGGCAGAGGCCATTTCGCACTTTGAGCGAGTGCGCCCGAAGAACGTGGCGACTCGCCTCAACCTGGTCCAGGCTTACTTCCTGAGCAAGCGGCCAGCTGAGGCAATGCGAGAGGCAACTGAGTTTTCTGCCGACAATAAGAACGACGTTCAGGTACATTTTTCGCTGGGAGTTATGCTCGCGTCTCAAAAGCAATACAAGGCCGCCCAACTCGAACTGGAAAAGGCGGATGCATTACGGCCAGAGACATTCGAGATTCTTTATAACCTTGGACAGGATCTTCTGCGGACGGGCGATTACTCAAAAGCTGAGGTCACTTTGACGCGTGCACTCCGATTGCAACCTGATTCGCCGGAGACACTCTATCTGCTTGCACAGACGTTGACGAATGAGTCGCGCCCTCTCGATGCACTGGATTTGCTGCTTCGCGCACATAAATTGGCACCGCAAAATACGGACGTGATTTTCCTGATGGCCCAGGTAAGCATGTCGCAAAACTACTTTGAGGATGCTATACCGCTTTTAGAGTCAGGAGTGCAGATTGCTCCGCGGCGGGCAGACCTGCTGGCAGCACTGGGCGAAAGCTATTTCATGGCGGGCAAGGTCGACAAGGCAATCGAAGTGTTCAAGAAGCTGGTCGACGTGGAAGGTTCGGCGCGTTCTTATGCGTTTCTTGGACTGTCGTACCGAAACCTGGGAAGATTCGATGAAGCCAAACAATACTTTCAACAAGGACTGAAGTTGGATCCGCACAACAGCTCCTGCCTGTTCAGCCTTGGATACATTGCCGAACGGCAAGGCGACGCTGCCGAAGCTGAAAAGATGTTTCAGGAAGCGCTCCGCTCCAATCCAGACTATGCCGACGCGCTGCTGGAGATGGCCAATCTTCGCATCGTGCAAAAGAAATATCCCGAGGCGGAGGACCTGCTGCGGAGATATGTCAAGGTCAGCCGCGAACCAGGCACTGGCTATTACAAGCTTGCGATGGTGGAACGCAGCCTGCATGAGACCGCGGCTGCTGATCGAGACTTGAATGTATTCAAGACTCTGTCGAAGAATGCTCCCAGTGGCCCTTATCCCTATGAGCATCTTTTTGATTATCTCGATGACCGGTCGAAGCTTGCACCGGGCGCACGCGATCAACTGGACGTGACGGAGCTGACTGACCAGATCAAGCAGCATCCTGACCAACCGGAAGACCTGTACTTGCTGGCTGAAGCCTATCTGAAGTCCGGCAAAGTGGATGACGCCAGAAACACGATTGTGCAACTAGACAAGATCAGCTCCGGCGATTTCCGCACGATGACCGGCGCGGGAGTATTGCTTGCCCGCTATCATCTATACGATGATGCGATCCAGCACTTTCAGGCCGCACTGCAGACCAACCCAAATTCAGATGAAGTGAAGTTCGATTTGGCGAACGCTTACTTTCGCAAACGCCTCTATCCCGAAGCTCTCGAAACAGCCGGGCAGGTATCGCAAGAGGGACAGAAGGACGATGCCTATCTGGCCTTGCTGGGTGATATCTATGCGCATTCGGGAGATACTACACGTGCCTCCGAGATTCTTCGCGATGCCATCCGGCGCAACCCCGATAACGATCAAGACTATCTATCTCTCGCGTTGATCGAGTTGCGTGGCAATGATGTTGCGGGGGCGAAGGAGACGCTCCTGAAGGGCCAGGCCCGCATCCCGGGCTCCGGCAAGCTTTTCTGGGGATTGGGGCTCACGTCGGCGCTTGAGGGAAACAATGCGGAAGCTGCTCAGCGAATGGAACGGGCGGTGGATTTGCTGCCCGAGTGGGCGGGTGGCTATTCCATGCTGGGCGTTTTTTATTTTCAGATCGGGCAGATCGACAAGGCCAAAGAAATCCTCAACCGATTCAAGAACAGCGACGCGAGCGGTAGTCTGGACATCGATCGGATCGCGCAAGTATTGGATCAAGCCTCAGCGGCTTCGCCGGCAGAGAATGGACCGATGACGGCGGCGAACAAAGCACAGTTTCTGCAACTGGCTTTGTCGTTGGCAGATAGAACTCTATGAGCAAACGGATCCGCCATGGTGCGGTTATTTTCCTAATCGCACTGACTGGCGCCTCGATATCTGAGCAGCCCAATGCGCAACAGCCGACGAAGGCTCATGACGCACCGTCCACGGGACACTTCACCGATATTCGCAAACAAGCCGGCATTACGTTCGTTCAGGACTCGACGGAGAGCGACCAGAAGTACTACCTCGAGACCATGGGCACGGGAGTGGGGTGGATTGACTACGATCAGGACGGGTTGATGGACCTTTACTTCGTTCAGTCCGGGGCCACCGACGCGTATACACCAGCAAATCCTCTGCGGTCGGCCTTGTATCACAACAACGGCGACGGAACGTTTACCGATGTGACCGCGAAAGCCGGCGTGGGAGGCGAAGGGCACTATGGGCAGGGAGTCGCGGTGGGCGACTACAACAACGATGGGTTTCCCGATCTCTACGTGACCGGCTATGGCCGCGCCATTTTGTATCGCAACAACGGTGACGGGACTTTCACCGACGTGACGGCAAAGGCCGGCGTCGGCGACGACGGCAATTGGTCGACCAGTGCAGGGTGGTTTGATTTTGACAAGGATGGCTGGCTCGACCTTGTAGTGACAAACTATCTCGATTGGTCTCCGAAGGACAATCCGTGGTGTGGTGAGCGCAAGCCAGGCTATCGTTCCTACTGCGCGCCGGGAAATTACAAAGGGTTGCGAACCAAGCTATACCATAACAATCACGATGGCACCTTTACCGACGTGAGCGATAAGTCGGGCGTCGGACTGCCTGAATCCAAGGGGATGGGATTGGTGCTCGCGGACTTTGATATGGACGGCTGGTCCGACATTGCAATTGCGAATGATACCTGGCCCAATTTCCTATTTCAAAACAATCATGACAACACATTCACTGATGTGTCGCTGATCTCAGGACTCGCCGCAAGCGAAGACGGCAAGTACGAAGCGGGCATGGGCATCGACGCGGCGGACATGGATGGTGACGGGCTCCTGGATGTGTATATCACGCATCTGGATTTTGAGCTGAATCGCCTTTACCGCAACAATGGAGACGGGACGTTTACTGACGTTACTTATAGCTCCGGCATCGGAAACACTGCGATGATGATGAGCGGAGTGGCTGCCAAGTTTATCGATTACGACAATGATGGCTGGCCTGACATCGTGCAGGCGAATGGCGCCATGTTGGACAATGTAAATCTCTACCACAGCCTGGTTTCGTACAAAGAACCTCTGCTCATGTTTCACAACCTGGGCAAGGGGCGCTTTGAGAAGGTGTCAGACACGCTCGGCCCTGACTTTGTGCGGCCGGTTGCGGGGCGGGGGCTGGCGACGGCCGATTTCCTCAATGACGGGCAGGTCGGCCTTGCGGTGGTTAGCCGCGGAGACTCTCCGGAATTGTTGCGCAACGATGGCGGCAACGGCAATCATTGGGTCGAGGTGCTACTGATCGGCACAAAATCCAACCGTGACGGCATTGGTTCTGTGCTGAAACTCACCGCGGGGCGCTTTGTGCATGTGGATCAGGCAAAGGGCGGCACAAGCTATATGTCCGCGAGTGATCCGCGCATTCACTTCGGTCTGGGCAAGAATGCAAAGATTGAATCGCTCGTGATCACATGGCCCAGCGGCCAGGTTGATAAGCTGACGAGTGTGCCAGCCGATTCAATTATTGCCGTCAAGGAAGGTGTGGGGATCGTCCCGCATCCATTTCCGAAAGTACAGAGCCGATGAAGCGAAAGTGGTCAGCATGAAGAGCTGCGTTTATTCCTGCGTAAAGGTTTTGGCAAATAATTCTCCATCTCGTGGTCATGGAGTTCTATGAATATTCCGCGCCGCCGCTTCATCGGATCATCTTTCTTCGTGCTCGGCAGCACGCTGCTTGACACGCTGATGACCCCGCTGTGGAAATGGGGAGACCGTTCCGCGGTGAGAGCGGCTGTGTCGAGTTCTGCTGCCTCCCCGGTGCAGTTCATCGATGTTGCGGAACACGCAGGACTCAACGTGCCCAACGTGTGGGGTGGGGTCGACCATAAGCGAGTGATCATCGAAACCAAGGGGAGCGGCCTGGCATTTTTTGACTATGACAACGATGGCTGGCTGGATATTTATCTCACCAATGGGAGCCGGCTTGGTGAGAATTGGCCCGCTGGAAAGGCGCCGACCACTCATCTCTACAAGAACAATCGCGATGGAACATTCACCGATGTGACGGAGAAATCGGGTATCGGGCGGAGTGGCTGGCAGACGGGTGTGTGTGTCGGTGATTACGACAACGACGGATGGGATGATATCTTCTGTACGTTCTGGGGACATAACATTCTTTTCCATAACAACGGGAACGGCACCTTCTCGGATGTTACAGAGAAGACAGGGCTGGCGCAGAGCAAAGGCCGCTGGGGCACCGGGTGCACTTTTTTGGATTATGACCGGGACGGACACCTGGATCTTTTTGTCTGTAACTTCGTCAAGTTGGATCCGGACAAGCCACCATCGCTGAACGACATGAGTTTCTGCCAGTGGAAAGGCGTACCGACAATGTGCGGCCCGCGTGGTCTTCCGGGCGACACAGACCTGCTGTACCACAACAATGGAGACGGCACTTTTACTGATGTTTCAGAGAAGGCGGGGATTACGAAGCCCGGTCCGCGCTATTCAATTACGGCCGTCTCATATGACTTCGATAATGACGGTTGGCCGGATATTTATGTCGCGGTGGACTCAGAGCCGAGCATGATGTTCCAGAACAACAAAGACGGTACGTTTACCGATGTGGCCGTGATGACAGGCTGCGCCTACAACGATGACGGGCACGAGCAAGCAGGCATGGGGATCGGTGTGGCAGATTACGACTGCGACGGCTGGTTCGATATCTTCAAGACTAACTTCGCGGATGACACGTGCGACCTTTACCATAACAACGGTGACGGGACTTTCAGCGATCTTTCCTTCAATTCCGGAGTGGGGATCAACAACAATTACGTGGCGTGGGGCTGTGGCTTCATTGACTACGACAATGACGGATGGACCGACATCGTTCAGGTGAACGGGCATGTCTATCCTGAGATTGATAAGTACAATTTTGGCGAGACGTTCAAGAATCCTCGCCTGGTCTACAAGAATCTCGGAAACGGTCACTTCAAAGATGTCTCTTCAACTATGGGACCCGGGATCAACGCGCATTTTTCCAGCCGGGGCGCGGCGTTTGGGGACTATGACAACGACGGCGGAATGGATGCATTGATCCTGAACATGAACGATCTGCCTTCGTTGCTTCACAACGAAGGCACTCGGCAGAACTGGATCAAGATCAAGCTCGTTGGGACCAAATGCAACCGGACCGCCATTGGAGCGCGGGTGCGCGTTGTGACGGGTAAGCATGCGCAGATCGATGAGGTCCATAGCGGAACGAGTGTGATGTCGCAGAGTGATCTGCGACTTCATTTTGGCGTTGGCGCGGCAGAGACTGTGGACTTGATTGAAGTGAAATGGCCGACCACGCAAAAGATGGAGAGATTCACGCAGGTGAAAGTAAATCAGATCCTCACCATTCGGGAAGGCGGCGGGATCGTGGCGACGTTCAAGCCGCATCCGTCTTAGGTTTTATCAATGGGGTGCGAGATGCGAGTTGCGCCCCGTCTGTGGCTACTGCGGCGATGGCAATGAATCTGCAGGTTTGTCTGGAACGACAACGAGAAACTGCTTGACCTCACGGCGCTGGCGATCGACGGCCGCTGCTTGTTGCTTACCAATCTCATCGTGGAGTTGGAATTGCTCGGTGGCTTTGGCACGATCGCCGATCCGATCATAGGCCACGCCCAGCCGGTAATGGGCTTCACTCAGTTGGGGATTGGTTTCAATTGCCTTGCGATAAAAACCAATGGCCTTTGCATAATCGTGCCGGGAGGCGTTGAGATTGCCGAGCTGCAAATAGGCGTCGCTGCACTGAGGATCGATGGTTAGGGCCTTGGTTAGCATGGTTTCCACGCGTTCCAAAGCTTTCTGATCGATGGACAGGCCCTGCTGTTTCCAGAGAGTCATCGCGTAGTAGTAGTTGGCGAGCGGATTGGTGGGCTGCAACTCAACAAACCGCGCAAGTTTCTGCTCAACGCACTTGAGCGGATTGGGTGCGGCGACCTCAATCTTGCCCATAAACAGGTAGGGTTCGGGATTGGCCGGGTTGAGGTCGGAAGCATCGCATAGGCGAAGAGCTGCGTCATCGTAGAACGCGCCGGCAAATAATGCGGCGCCCAACGCGGTGAGCATTCTGGGAGACTTCGGGTAGAGCTTTGCCCCGGAGGCGAAGACATCCTTGGCTTGCAACACGGCCCGATGGAGCAGCAGTTCAGAGCCCCACTCAAAGTAGTTTTGTTCGTTGGGATCCTCGCGGACCGCCTGCTCAAACCTGTGCACTGCAGTCAAAGGATCACCAAGTTTTTCAGCGAGCTCGCCGGCCAGGCGATTCAAGTCCGCTGTTTCCCGGTGCGCCATGAGCTTGTCGACGTGCGCGCGCGCCTTCGCAAAATCGCCGCTTCCCTTCAAGGCCAGCACAAGATCGAATTCGTTGGCCTCATTCTTCGGATCGATCTGGTAGGCGGTTTGAAGGAGCGGCACGGCTTCTTGATATTTGCCAGCGTGCAGGTAGAAGTCGCCCAATTCGCGGTTCGTGTCAAATTTGCCGGGAGACTTGGCCAGCGCAGCACGGAGGGCCTCTTCCGTTGCGCCGCTTTTTACAGAGCCGGCCGGGTCTGCACCGCTCCCCTGCGGCTTGAGCGTGAGGGTCTCCCGGGTGAGAGCTTCGCTGGTTCGCAAACTGGAGTCCGAACCATGCCCTCCTGCCGCGGTCCAGTCGGTTACGGCCGCAACTGTGAAATTGGGCGCGTCCGCAAATTCCATGGGCGAAGGGGTGGCGTGGGAATTTGAAGTGGCTGAATCGGGTTCGAGCGTCAAATCGATTTGCAGATGATCTTCGAGAGATGAGGTTGTGATGGCCCGCGGGCGGCTGCGCATTCCCGATTTTTCCGCGGTCAACATGAACGAGCAAAATCCCAGAGCAGAATACGCGTAAGTTCCGACTGCATCTGTTTTCGTCTCGATTGCGCCGGGAACGCCCTTTTGCTCAAGGCGAACCGATGCGTCGGCGACTGGATTACCGGCCGAGTCGCGGACAATCCCCTGAATCGTGGCCTCAGGCTGCTGTGCGGAGGTTGCTGGATTTGCGAGTCCCATCAGGACCGCAAGGCTGAAGAAGGCGCAGAAAAGACGGCGCTTCACGGCTCCCGATATGGGTTGCGACCCGCGCAGAGGATTCGGGTTCGTCGCCGCTATTTCATGATTGCCAGAATGCTTCTTCATAGTTTGAGACCGGCACACTGCAGGGTTGCCGGGTTTGAGTGACAGACACATTGTACTTTTTTCTTGACAAGAGACTCCTTACTTGTTTACTCTATGCCTGTAGTGAACAGGCCTATGACAGAAGCTACCTCTCGCGATCTTTTTCCCGGCGCACTCGAGATGATGATCCTCGAGTCGCTCCGCCGCCAGCCGGCGCACGGGTATGCACTGGTGCAGCACATCCAGCAGCGATCGAATAACCTGCTGCAAGTGGAAGAGGGTTCGCTCTATCCGGCGCTGCAGAGGCTCTTGAAGGCAAAGCTGGTGAAGGCCGAGTGGGGCGTCTCCTCGACCAATCGCCGGGTCAGAACCTACCAGATTACGGCGTCAGGTCTTCGCCACCTGGAGCAGCAAATTTCAAGCTTTGAACGCATGTTTGAAGGCATTTCGCTCGTGCTCAATCCGGCCAAATCTCCAGCCAGTTGAGAGGAGTTTCCGATGACGTGGATACCGAGTTTCTTCCATCGCCGCCGAATTTATGACGATCTCACTGAGGAAATGCGGCTGCATATCGAAGAACGCACTGAGCAGCTGATGGGCGAAGGCATGAGCCGAAAGGAAGCCGAACAGCAAGCTCGCCGTGCCTTCGGAAACCGAATGCTGCTTGAAGAGCGGAGCCGCGAAGTGTGGCAGTGGCCCACAATGGAATCAATTATCGGCGATATCCGACTGGCGCTTCGCCAGTTGCGCAAATCGCCTGGATTCACGATCGCTGCGGTACTGACGCTGGCCTTGGCCATCGGCGCAAACGCCGTGGTGTTTGCCGTATTGAATGCCCTGATCCTGCGCCCTCTGAATGTGCCTCACGCGCAGAGCCTCTACACAATCGAGCACGGAGCCGATAAGGACGAGGGTTTTTCGTATCCCGATTATCTCGATCTGCGCGACCGCAACCGCAGCTTCGATGGGCTGACAGCGTACATCCTGGCGCCGGTGGGACTGGATACGGGCAAGAATCCATCCCAGCCATGGACGTATGAGGTGACGGGGAACTATTTCGACGCATTGGGCATTCAGCCGTTTCTGGGCCGCTTCTTTCACAACGCCGACGAGCATGGGCCGAACAGCGCTCCGTATCTCGTCATCAGCTACGCCTATTGGCACAGCCACTTTCAGGATGATCGCGGCGTGGTGGGCCGCGTGGTGCAGGTGAACAAGCATCCTTTCACCATCCTGGGCGTCGCGCCGCAGGAGTTCCGGGGAACCCTGCTGTTTTTCTCTCCCGACTTGTGGGTGCCGATGATTGATCAGGAACAGGTGCAGGGGGTGCAAGTTCTGGACAAGCGCGGAACACGGAACATCTTCATGGTGCTTGGGCATGTGAAGGCGCGAGTGACCCCGGCACAGGCTATTACGGATCTGAACTCCGTTGGTGCCTATCTCGACCGGACCTACCCCAAAGACGATGCCAATATGACCTTTTCCCTAGCGCGTCCAAGTCTCGCAGGCGACATGCTCGGGTCCCCGGTGAAGGGTTTCATGACGGGAATGATGCTGCTGTCGGGGCTGATTCTACTGGCCGCATGTGCCAACCTGGGCAGCCTGTTTGCGGCCCGCGCTGCTGACCGTTCCCGGGAAGTTGCTCTGCGCCTCGCGCTTGGATCAAGCCGGAAACGCATTCTGCGCGGAGTATTTACCGAAGCCGTGCTGATTTCACTCGCCGGAGGCGCTCTGGGACTTTTGGGCAGCGTAGCGCTTTTGCGCGAGCTGAGCGCGTGGCAGCCAGTTCCCGAATATCCCTTGTACATGCCCGTGAACCCGGACGCACATGTGTACCTGGTCGCTTTGCTTTTGGCTTTAGCCAGCGGATTCCTCTTTGGCGCCGTTCCAGTGAGGCAGATACTCCGCACCAATCCCTATGAAGTGGTGAAGGCAGGATCGAGCGGCATCGTCGCCGGAAATACAGGACGCCGCATCACCCTCCGTGACGCATTGGTTGTGGTGCAAATTGCAATCTGCGCGGTGCTGGTCACATCGTCGTTGGTTGCTGTGCGCGGGTTGGTGCGCTCGCTGCACAGCAACTTCGGCTTTGAACCGCAGAACGCGATGCTGGTGGATACAACCCTGAGCATGGCCGGTTACAGCGACGAACGAGTACCGGCCATGCAACGGCGCATGATCAATGCACTGGAGGCGATTCCAGGCGTAAAGTCTGTGGGATTCGTGAGCCAACACCCCCTGGGAGGGGGCGGATCGACCGAGGATGTCTTTACCGACCAGACGACAGACCTGAGAACATCGAATGCCGCTGCCACTTCCTCGATGTTCAAAATATCTCCTGACTATTTCCATGCGGCGGGCACAACCTTGTTGGAGGGTAGGGCTCTCTCATGGCATGACGATAAAAATGCGCCGCGCGTGGCGGTGATCAACCAACTGTTCGCGCGCAAAATCTTCGGCTCCGTGGGCGACGCCGTCGGCAAGTATTTCAAGATGGAGGATGGAACGCGCGTGCAAGTAGTGGGCATTACCGAAGATGGAAAGTATTACCAACTAACCGAAGATCCGCAGCCGGCAATGTTTCTGTCCTTCCTGCAATTGCCCTCCAGCCTGACATGCCTGGTGGTGCGCTCCAATCGCGATCCGCAGCAACTGGCGGAAGCGATCCGGAGAGCACTGCGGACCCTGGATGCGGGCTTGCCCATGAACATTGAAACGTGGACCCAGGGACTGGATATAGCGCTGTTTCCATCGCATGTGGCAACGGTGGCTCTTGGCGTGCTGGGCCTGATGGGCGCGATGCTGTCGATGACCGGGATCTTTGGCATGGCGGCTTACTCGGTGAGCAAGAGGATGCGCGAGTTGGGCATCCGGATGGCCCTCGGTGCACAGCGGACCGAGGTGCTCAAAGCAGCCCTGGGACGCGCAGTGAAACTGCTGGCCATCGGTTCGGTGGCGGGCTTGCTCCTTGGAGTTCTGGCTGCCAAAGTACTATCGTATATCGTCTACCAAGCCAATCCGCGCGATCCGCTTGTCCTCGGCGGCGCGTGCTTGCCATGGCGCTGCTCGGCCTGGTAGCTACGTGGATCCCCGCACAGCGCGCGCTATCAGTTGATCCGTTGATCCTGCTACGCGAGGAATAATCCGTTCAATCCGCTTTTGAAAAAATGGAGAGCTGGCCGTCTGCCTACGCTCCTCGGAAGCTACCGTGCCCCAGAAATGCTGGCGGGACTTCGTCTGCTGCTAAAGGTGAATGGAGACGTGTCGGTAGAAGCAATCAAAATCCGCGACGTCGGATTCCAAGAATTGGGGCGCTTCGTGGATCGGCAGTTCGAGAGAATTGCCGGTGCAAGATGAATTGAAATTGCAGAGAAGAATGGTCGGGACGGGAAGATTTGAACTGCCGAATTCGCCCCACGCCGCTGCGCTTTGTCGAGCGCCCCTCGCAAGCCTGACTCGGGAATCCGCGATCGCGGATTCCAAGATTGGTGCGCTTCGTGGATCGGCAGTTCCGAAGAGAATTGCCGGTGCAAGATGAATTGAGATTGCAGAGAATAATGGTCGGGACGGGCAGATTTGAACTGCCGACCCCTCGCACCCCAAGCGAGTTCCCCAGAATTTATGCGGTTTGCTATCGAGTGCTAAATATCACTGTTGTCACGTGCTTAGATGAGTCTTCCGCTGGAGACCTATGTATGCCAATTCATGCCATTTTCGATCTAGGGTCCCCACAAAAGTCCCCACAGTTTCGAAGTCCAGATCCAATACCTGTTCCGCGCAACTTTGACCGCCGCGGACCTTCAATCAAAACCACTCTGGCCGCGGGGGCCAGTCCCCGCTTGCAGGTCGCTGATGGCACCAGCCGACAGTGGGCAGAGATTTGACCCCGCATCATCGCGGATACAGAACAACGTGCGCAAAGTGCTCTCGCCACGTCAGCACGCGCTTTTACTTGTCCGCAGCCCTGTGCGCTTCGCCTCGACGGAAGAGCTGATTCACAG
>OBLU010000607.1_pt1 | contig 33759 bp, 25 predicted proteins | sample 1518681 | NCBI WGS metagenome assembly OBLU01 (sample SAMEA3539304, study PRJEB22396) | soil metagenome | biome: tundra; feature: field; material: soil | place: USA | collected 2010-05 | depth 0.15 m
AGCCACGGGCAAAGATGTGTACCTGGAGAAGCCGGTGACGCATACCCTCGAAGAGGGCGAGGCACTGCAGAAGAGCGTTCGATCAAGCCGACAGATCCTGCAGTGCGGAATGCAGCAAAGGAGCTGGCCCCACTTCCGCAACGCGGTAGACCTCATCCAAGGCGGCGCGCTCGGCCAGGTAACACAGGTGCGCACATATTGGTGGCAGAACTACGGCTCGAATTGGGTGCCGAAGCCGGTTGATGTGGCGCAGCTTGACTGGAAACAGTGGCTCGGCGGAGCACCAGATCAGGCGTTCACCCTGGAGAAGTACAACCGCTGGCGGTGGTTCTGGAGCTTCGGCGGCGGGGCGATGACGGACTTGTTCACACATTGGATCGACGTCGCTCAATGGGCGATGAAAGAGGACCAGCCGACGATGGCGCTGATGCTGGGTGACAAATACGTCTTCAAGGAATGGGAGTGCCCGGACACTATTCAGGCAGCTTTCCGCTATCCGGGTTTTGATGTGGTCTACGAGGGCATGATGAGCTCGTCGATCGACGATGGAGGACTCGAGTTTCGGGGCACGGAGGCGACGCTGAAGATTACCCGCGCCGGAATGAGTATCTTTCAGGAGAATGTGAAAGCCGATCGAAATCCCGTACTGAAGGAAGAAAGCTTCGAAGACGGGACGACGCCGCACATGAGGAACTTCTTCGACTGCATCAAGACGCGCAAGGAGCCGAACGCACCTGTCGAGACAGGAATTGCGGCAGCGAGGGCCGGCCATATAGGAAACCTGGCGTACCATCGCGGAGGCATGACATCTTGGCCGGTGAAGTAAGGCCTTCTCGGAGTCACGCTCTTGAAGCATTCTGGATTGGGGGTTGCCCAAATGAACCGAAGAGAGTTCCTTGCAGCAGGCGGCGCGGCCGGGTTGGTTGCCGCTCAAGGGATCGCCTCTACAGTTGCGAAAGCTGAAGCTGCCGCCGAGCCTGGCTCCATGACGTTGGGTGACCAGACCGCGCCGACCATCGACCCCCACCTTAAGTACCTCGCCCGTTACGGTGTCCGGAATATTTGTGGCTATCCCCAAATTGAAGGTGACCGTCTTTACGCCACTATGGATAAACTGAAGCGCATGATCGAAATGGCAGGCAAATATGGCATCAGAATCGACTACACGGCGCCTCCATTTCTTGAATCGAGTTATATCGATCGCGAAAAGCATCCGGCTGTGATGCTTGCCCAGAGTCCGGAGCGCGACCGCGACATTGAAGCCTTGCAGACATTCATTAGGAACTGCGCGCAGGCTGGCATCCCCTCCATCAAATACAACATGAGCATCCTCGGTGTGCTCCGGACGGGAAGGACACCGGGCCGCGGCGATGCGATGTGCTCCACCTGGAAACTGGCCGAGGCCCATCCCGAAGCGCCGCTCACCAAGGCTGGTCACGTGGATGCCGAGGCCTTCTGGGAGCGTATTACGTATTTTCTCGACCGAGTGATCCCGGTGGCGAACGAGTACAAGATTCGCATGGCCTGCCATCCCCAAGATCCAGGTGTTCCGCCCCAGGGCTACCAAGGCGTCAATCGCGTGCTCGGCACCATCGACGGGCTCAAGAAATTCGTCTCTATTCGGGAGAGTCCCTATCATGGGCTTAACTTCTGCCAGGGAACTATCTCGGAGGATCTTGAGAATCCAGGCATGGAGATTTTTGATGTCATCCGTTACTTCGGTACGCGCAAGAAGATCTTCAACGTACATTTCCGAAACATTCGTGGACACCGTGATGACTTTGTTGAGGTCTTCCCGGACGAAGGTGATGTCGACTTTGTGAAAGCAATCAAGGTGTACAGGGAAATCGGCTACCCCTATATGCTCATGCCCGATCATGTACCGCTGGCTGAAGCAGATCCAGGCTCACTGCAATCTTTTGCATTCTGCTACGGCTACATTCGAGGCCTGATCCAATCTGTAAACTCCACCACCTGAGCGCCTATGCGGCCTCCCATCGCATCTCAAAGCGAACCAACCGCCCAAATCGGCTCGTCCAACGATGCGGAATTGATCAAGCTTAAAGGACGATGACACGAAGCTAAACGGAGATCTCGATATTGCCTGAAGCTGGACAAAGCCGAGTGCGATATCTCATCATCGCCATTCTCTTCGTGGTGAGTTGCTTCAGCTTTGGTGACAGGGTGGCTCTTTCCCTTGCGGGATCCGCGATGGGCAAAACCATCAATCTGACCCCCGTGAGGATCGGCTATCTCTTTTCCGGATTCAGTTGGGCCTATGTCCTGGGTCAATTGCCATCGGGAGGCTTACTCGACCGCTTCGGATCGAAGAGAGTCTATGGCATCAGCATCTTCCTATGGTCAATCTGCGCCTTCCTGACGGGGTTCGCCGGTTACCTCTCCGCAAGCGCAGCATTTACCGTGATCTTCGTTTTGAGGTTGCTGTCCGGTCTTGCCCAGGCCCCCGTCTTTCCAGGCAACGGCCGCATCGTCGCCGCCTGGTTCCCCACCGCGGAGCGAGGACGGGCGTCCGCGATCTTCAACTCCGCGCAATATTTCGCGCTCCTGATCTTCGCCCCCATCTTCGGATGGATCATTCAAGAATACGGTTGGAAGAGCTGCTTCTGGTTCATGGGTGTACTTGGATTTGCATTGACTTTAATCTGGTTCACCAACATCTACGGTGTGAAGGAGCATCCGCGCATCTCGCCTGCTGAAGTCGCTGCCATCGAACGCGGCGGAGGTCTCGTCAATACCGACTATGGGCGTACGGCTAACTCAGGGAGTAATACACTGAACTGGTCAACGGTCAAGATGCTGTTGAGTCATCGCATGCTGGTGGGAATCTACATCGGTCAGTATTGCATCAATACACTGACCTGGTTCTTCCTCACATGGTTCCCAATCTATCTGGCCCAGGCGCGTCATATGTCCATTCTCAAGGTGGGATTTGCAGCCGCCGTGCCGGGTCTTTGCGGCGGGTTCGGCGGAATTCTGGGCGGGGTGATCTCCGATCGACTTCTTCGCAACGGGCGCTCCCTTAGTTTCTCGCGCAAGACGCCAATCATGGCGGGAATGGCACTCTCAATGACCATGATCGCCTGCAATTATGCTCAAGACCAGAGCCTCATGCTGCTTCTGATGTCGATCTCTTTTTTCGGCAAGGGCATCGGCGCGCTGGGCTGGACCGTCATCTCCGATACGTCCCCAAAGGGCCTGGTTGGCATAAACGGAGCCCTGTTCAACCTGATCGGGAACATGGCAGGGATTGTCACACCCATCGTGATCGGATACCTCGTAGAGAAGACGGGTTCATTCGATGATGCGCTGATTTTCGTCAGTTTGACGGCACTCTGCGCCATCGTGAGCTATGGCCCGATTGTCGGGGAGATCAAACGCCTTGACCTTGCAAGTCCTTCGCTGCCCACCCGCAGTCAATGAGCCGCGGAACCAATAGATGTGGGCGCTCTTGACTTAGCCGTTTCATTCGCCAACCATTGAGGTGTCTTCCTGGCACTTCGAATCAACAGAGGAGATCAATCTCATGCTCGACTGGACCGGCAATTTGCCTCGCAATGCTTTCAAGCAAGCGCTCTCCATCGGTAAGCGGCAGGTTGGCCTCTGGAGCGGCCTCGCCAGTCCGATCGCAGCGGAGATCATCGCCGGCGCGGGCTTCGACTGGATCGTCATCGACGGCGAACATGCCCCGAACGACATTCCGTCGCTGCTCGCTCAATTGCATGCCATGCGCGGAGGCACAGCCGAACCTGTCTTCCGCGTGCCGTGGAATGACGCCGTGATCATCAAGCGAGCTCTGGATGTAGGCGCCCGATCTCTCCTTGTTCCATTCGTCCAGAACGCCGAGGAGGCGCACAAGGCAGTTGCCGCGACTCGTTATCCTCCGCTTGGCATTCGCGGAGTCGCATTGGGACCGCGCGCCAACGACTACGGACGCATCAAGGGCTACCACCGGAACGCGCACCTCGACACCTGCGTGCTGGTGCAGTTGGAGAGCAGAGCGGCACTCCTGGAGATTGAAGCGATCGCGGCCGTCGAAGGCGTCGATGGCCTCTTCATCGGTCCGAGCGATCTTGCCGCCGATTTTGGTCATCTCGGCAATCCAAAGCATCCTGAAGTTCAGGAGGCGATCAAAGATGCGGTCGAGCGAATCCGAAAAGCCGGCAAATCTGCGGGAATATTTGCCGGCGATATCGAGGACGTCGATTTCTTTTTCGGTTTGGGATTTAACTTCATATCAACAGGCAGCGACGTGGGCCTCCTGGCACGCGGGGCAGAACGCGTAGCTGCCCGATTCCAGAAGAGCTAGGCTTGCTATCATCCACAGTCTGTGCACTGCTTTCGCACACAGGAGAACAACGATGGCTACCGTAGGATTTGTCGGCCTCGGCATCATGGGCCGCCCCATGATCAGGAACCTCCTCAAAGCCGGCCACACCGTGATTGCGTATGGCCGCAATCCGAAAAAACTGGACGCTTGCGTCGCCGATGGGGCCGAGCGCGGAGCATCGAATCGCGATGTCGGCCTGCGGGCATCCATAATCTTCACAATGCTGCCGGATGGGCCGCAAGTGGAAGAGGTGGTGTTGGGGGAAGACGGAATTCTTGCGGGATGCAGGCCGGGTTCGTTGATCGTCGATATGAGCTCGATCAATCCGCTGGTCTCGCAAAGGATTGCTTCGGCCTGCGCCGACAGAAGCGTCGATTTCCTTGATGCCCCGGTGAGCGGCGGCGAACCGAAGGCCGTCGATGGAACGCTTGTAATCATGGTCGGAGGCAGCGACGAAAACTTCCGCAAAGCGGAGCCGCTGCTCCAATGCATGGGTTCGAGCGTCACGCTCACCGGCGCTGTCGGGGCGGGGAATGTAACCAAACTGGCCAACCAGATCATGGTTGCGTGCAACATTGCCGCGATGGGCGAGGCGCTTGTCCTTGCCACGCGATGCGGCCTCGATCCGGAGATTGTCCTGAATGCGGTCAAGGGTGGACTCGCGGGGAGTGCCGTTCTCAACGCCAAGGGCCCGATGCTCATCGCACGCAACTTCAAGCCGGGATTCAAAATCCAGCTTCATCAAAAGGACCTGCGCAATGCACTCCAGACCGCGGAGACAAACCACTTGTTTCTGCCGCTGACGGCGCTTGTTCAGCAGATGTTGCTTTCCTTGATAGGTGATGGCAACGGGGAACTTGATCACTCCGCGATCGCGACGTTCGTCGAAAAACCTTCCCGCACCGAGGTCAAACGGCCTTCCGTCGAATGACTGGCGCTCTTGCAATCGCCGCGAAGATAGCTCGACACAGAAATGATTGTTGCTTTAGGTGATCGGTGAGGGGTTGAACAGCACCATGTCGTTATGCAGGCCCCAATGGTCCGACCATGTTTGCTTGCGGCCGCTTGCAACCTCGAGAATAAGCCGGAAAATCTGTTCGCCCACTTCACTGATGGATGCGTCGCCGGTTGCGATCACACCCGCGTCGACATCGATCAAATCCGGCCATTTTTTCGCCAGCGGAGTTCGTGACGCCACTTTGATTACCGGCGCCATCGCCAGGCCATATGGGGTTCCGCGGCCCGTCGTAAACACATGCATGTTCATCGATGCGGCCAGTTGCAGGGTGCCGCAGACAAAATCGCTTGCTGGTGTGGCCGCGAAGATAAGCCCCTTCTTTGACACTCTTTCTCCGGGGCCGAAGACGCCCGCAATGGAGCTGGTGCCCGCCTTCGCAATCGAGCCAAGCGTCTTCTCCACGATGTTTGCAAGGCCGCCTTTCTTGTTTCCGGGAGTCGGATTGGCACTTCGATCCATTCCGCCGCCATGCAGATACTTGTCGTACCAGTCCATCTGTACGATCAACTGCTGCGCTACATCCTGATCCGCGGCGCGTGCTGTCAGCAGGTGGATCGCGTCCCGCACCTCCGTGACCTCAGAGAACATCACGGTTGCCCCTGCCCTCACCAGCAGATCCGCCGCATAGCCGACTGCGGGGTTGGCAGTAACTCCGGAGAAAGCATCACTTCCCCCGCATTGCAAACCGACCACCAGGTCCGCCGCAGGCCGCGTCACCCGTCTTCTGTCGTTCAGGACTCCGAGTCTTTCTTCAGCCAACTCCAGGATGGCGCTGACGATGCCTTCAAACCCCTGCTCGTCCTGCAACCGCACGACGTACGGCTTCGGCTCCAGAATCGGGAATGTGCCGTTTGGCATCAGCCTTGACGGTTGCAGTTTTTCACACCCGAGACTGACCACCATCGGTGCTCCGCCCAGGTTAGGATTGAGGCTGAGATTGCGAAGCGTCCGTATCGGGATCTCCGCTCCAGGAGCATCGATCGCGATCCCGCAGCCGTAGGAGTGGTTGATCGCAATCACATCGTCGACGTTCGGGTAGCGCGGCAGGAGTTCAGTTTTGATACGCTTCACCGCGTAATCTACCGTCGCAGCAACGCACTGAACCGCGGTTGTGATGCCGAGAATATTTCTGGTCCCGACCGAACCATCCTCGTTGAGAAAGCCCTCAAAGGTATATCCATCGAGCGGCGACAGCGGCTCGGGAACCGCGGTACAAATCGGCAAGCGATCGAGGGAGGGAGGCTCGGGCAAACGCATCATGCCCTCATGAACCCAGGTTCCTTTCGCAATCGCTGCTTCCGCATAGCCAATTACGGAGCCGTACCTCACGATCGGTGCGCCGCAGCCTAAATCCTCGAGCGCAACCTTGTGCGCCTCCGGCACCGCCTCCAGGAGTACAAGGCCGCAGTCGAGGCGCGTGCCGGATGGCAGGCCTCCTTCATTCACAATGATGGCTACGTTATCCCGCGGGTGGACTTGAATGTAGAGCGGTTGAAGATCCTTTGGCCTTTCCATTGGCATCACTCCCGATGGCAGTTGATTTGCAGGATTCGTTCTGTCTCCAATTTACCGGATCGCACCATGACACAAAAAGTTTCATCGAAGATGCCTTCGCAGCCTTCCAATCGCTTCTGATTGTTGGTAAGGTTCTTAATTTAAGCGCGCTTTGCGACAAGGAAAGGCCAATCCACGATGAATTATCGGTCTTCGTTATGCCTGCTTGCGATCCTGTTGGCCGGCACGTCTTCCGGTTTCGCCAAAAGCCATCAGGGCAAGATACGCGTCCTCATCTTTGACGGATTTAGCAACCACGACTGGCAGCAGACCACGCTCCTGCTTCGCGGCATTCTTGAGTCCGCGGGTGAATTCACGGTGCAGGTGAGCACGGCGCCGCAGGAGACCGGCGCCGCCGCGTGGAAGGTGTGGCGACCGCGTTTTCCTGACTACGACGTGGTGATTCAAACCTGCAACGACAACGGCGGAAATGGCCTCCTGCAAGGTCTAAAGCAAAAACCCGCATGGCCCGAGGCGGTGAAGAAGGACTTTGCCGATTATGTCCGCAAAGGCGGAGGAGTTTATATCTATCACGCGGCGGAAAACGCCTTTGTGGGCTGGAGGGAATATGAGCGGATGGTCGGCCTGAGCTGGCGCGGAGCGGATTATGGCAATGCGATCCGCTTGAGCGACAGAGGTGAGATTGAGCGGATTCCAGCGGGTGTGGGTCACGAAACGGGCCATGGGAAGCGTTCGGATGTCCTGGTCACTCGTGTGGGCGACGATCCAATTCACGCAGGAATGCCGCGGGCATGGCTGTCGACCGACATGGAAGTGTATTTTTACGCGCGCGGCCCGGCGGAACACCTGCGAGTACTGGCCTACGCGCGGGATTCCGACCCGAACCTGGGTATGCTGTGGCCGGTGGAGTGGACGACGACCTATGGCAAAGGGCGCGTCTATATTTCGACCTACGGGCATGTCTGGCCGGGGGATGTACAGCCACCTGGCTTGCGGGATGCGGCGGTACAGACAATCATTCCGCGTGCGTTGGAATGGCTGGCGCATCGGCCAGTCAAGTATCCGGTGCCCGCGGATTTTCCTGGAACGCGCGCAATCTCGGTCCGCGGCAGGATTTCTCAGGCGTTCTAAGTTGCCGGCGCGAGGGTCATTTTGATCGTTAAGGTATTGCCAGAGACATACTGTCACTCTTGAAGCTGCCTTCGCAAAAACTCTGCACCCTGGAACGGAATGTCTTCCGGACATGGCGCGAGATCTCGCCAGATCGATGCGGCCGCGGAAAGCCTACCCATACTGAACCCAAAGCTTTCGATCACCATCCATCGGTCATACTTCATATCTCGCACGGATTTGAAGAACTCATCCCAATGAACTGTGCCTGTTCCAGGGACACCTCTATCGTTCTCACACGAATGAATGTGCTTCAAATGATGACCCGCGGCCTTGAGTGCGACACCTATATTCTTTTCCTCGATGTTGGCATGGAAAGTGTCGACTAGTATCCCCACCGACGGATGATTTATCTCATCGCACAGCCTCACAGCATCTGCCACCGTGTTGAGAAAGTATGTCTCGAAGCGATTCAAAGGTTCGATTGCGACTTCAACATTTAATTCTTCTGCTTTCTGTGCAAGTAGTTGCCAACATTCGATTGCCCTTTTCCACTCGTCCTCGCTGCGTCGCACTCCCGAAAACGTGCCCACCGGCGCATACAACGGCCCACAGATGATTTCTCCGCCTGCCTCCGCCGTGATCTCCAGGCATTTGATGATATGTTCCTCGCCCTTCCTACGATTGGCCTTATCTGCTGCGATCAGACTTGCACCGGGTGGCAACACGCTGCACGTGGTGCACGATAAGCCGAGACGTTCCAATTCTGCCCGAACCTTGCTGGCCGGGAACTCATTTGGGTTCAATAGTCCGATCTCGATACCGTCAAGTCCGGCCGACGCGATTCTATGGAGAATGTCAAAGTTCTCCACGCCGAATGAGTCTGTCCACACAAAGCTATTTGCCCCGATTTTCATTGCTTCGTCTCCGCTTTGCGAACTTGGAACCGCTTTGTAAGGCGAGCTTTTTCCGTCTGCACGTTCCAGACTCCGTGTATAAGTGCGAATCCAAATTGCTCACAGGGATCGGCTTGGTCTCAAAGAGTTCAGCAGGTCACCCATTTTCATTCTTGCCGAGATAAAAGAGGTAGCTCCGGCGGCCTCTGTCTGTCAAGGCGGAACAAAATGGGTTCTTTCTCACATTTTCATCGCGAGCCAGGCGGGCGCTCCCTGTTCTGCTCTTGCACACTTGGCTCGTCAATCGCGGAGGGGACTATCTGGTCGACCACGGCGCTACGTGAAAGCCCGTGATCTCCTCAATCTCCAGGAGCCGGTTGAGCTTGGAGAGCCGCTCCGACTGGGTTATCGAACCGTTTTTGAACTGGTCGACACACCAGCCGACGGCAAGGTCTGCCGCCCAGTTGTCTTCCGTCTCCCCACTGCGAACGCTGAGCACAGTCGTCCAGTTGGCAGCTCGTGCCAAGCCGAGAGCTCTTGCGGCTTCAGTCAGCGTTCCCACCTGATTGACCTTAAGCAACAGTGCGCTTGCCGAATGGGTGTCAATTGCCTTTTGGATCCTGGTAGGCTGCGTGCATAGAAGATCGTCCCCCACGACAAGGGCATGCGATCCAAGGACATTCAGAAGAGATGGCCAGCACTCCCAGTCATCCTCCGCTAGCCCGTCCTCCACGCTGATTATTGGATACGCCGTTACCCATCGTTCCAGCCGTTGGATCATTTGTTCGCTTGAGAGACTCTCATTCCCGAGCGCATAGCTGCCATCCTTATAGAAGTGGCTGGCAGCTACATCGAGGGCGAGCGCGACTTCCTTGCCCGGCACGAACCCGGCAGCCGAGATTGCCTCCACCGCAGCGTCAAGCATCTCTTCCACTTCGCGAAAGGGGGGAGCCAGCCCGCCCTCATCTGCGCGAAGCAGGCGCATACCGTAGCGCCGATGGGTGAGCTCAGCGGCGGAATGAAAGACGTCATAGGCGATGGAAAGCGTTTCGTCGGTTGTACTGGAGGACAAGGGCACCATTAGAACATCCTGCACTGGTACTTGCTCTCCAGCATGCTTGCCGCCGCTAAATAGATTAATCGTGAGGCGAGGCAGGGCCCGGGGCTTCGCATTTGCCAATTCCGCAAAGTATTCCCAAAGGGCCAATCCGCGGCCGTCTGCTACGGCACGTGCAAAGGCAATCGAGACGGCTAGAATTGCATTTGCGCCCAGACGCGACTTGTTTGTAGTTCCATCCAGAGCGATCAGCCGTGCATCAAGGTCTGCCTGGTCTAAGAAGGACAGACCGCGCAGGACACTGGTCATTTCCCCATTAATATTCGCCACGGCCTTCCGGCATCCAAGGCCCCTATATCGCTTCTCGTCGCCGTCACGCAGCTCCATTGCTTCCGCCGAGCCTGTGGAGGCACCAGACGGAACCGACGCTTCGCCACAGCCCCTGTCGAGCTGGCAGTTCGCCAGCACAGTCGGCCGTCCTCTGCTGTCAAGGATTTCGCGAGCGTGCAACTTGAGAATCTTTGTCAATTCAGCGCCTCCTCGAACTGGGAAATGAGATTCGATAGACCGGACGGCGGATTCTTCATGAACCGGCATGCAGCACTCCTTTGCCATTCCCGTTCTGTATCGGTCAAATACTCGAACGGCGATCTACCCATGACGCGGGCCAAAAGGCATGCCAATGTATGACGGCAGGCTCTTGCCTCGAAGCTCGCGCCGAATCCAGCGTCGCGAACGCTCGTTAGATAGCGGCACACGTACAATTCGGCAGATATCAGCAGTTCCCTCCTGTACTGTCCCAGGTGCAGCGCCTTTGCAAGCAAATGCGTTAGGGAGAAGCCGACGTCGAATGCCGGGTCACCGAAGTGAATCACCTCATGGTCAACCAGCACAAATTTGTTCTCGTGAACCAGAATATTCTTTGGGCTGTAGTCACCGTGGACCAGGGCCAGCCTTTGTCTGAGAGTCTCGTCGATCAGTTCTTCGAAGAAAGCTCTTGTTTCAGGAATGCGGCTTGCAGAAAACCGGTAATACGGTTCCAGGCGGAGCGACTCGAATTCGGCCCGATCTTCGAATAACTCTGCGAGCGAGCTATCATCGCGCGAGCGAAAGTGAATTTGACCAAGGATTTCAGCAAACACTTCGAAGTGACAGGGCTCGGGAGGCTGCGAAAACAGGAGTTCCTTCCATGTGTAGTTCGGCCGCGGGACTGCCGACATGGCGATGAGGTGCTCGGAATAATCTTCGTAAAGAAGCGTGGTAATCGATCCCTGCGGGGCAAGTTGTTGTAACGAACGCATACCTTGCGCTTCACGATGAACACGTTCCAGTGAGCTGAACCAATCAGTGTCCACCCGCAATTTCGCCAAGGCCTGTTTCATCACAAATGAAGCTTGTCCGTGGGGTTCCACAAGCACCGTACGGTTCGAAACACCGCCGGTCAAAGTCCATATGTTTGGCACATCGTCCGGGCCGATCAGTCGATGGGAACGCAAGTAGGGAATCAAATCCGAAGGCTCTTCAATATTCATCATTTCGTAGGCGAACCTCCGAACGATTCGACACATTGCTTCGGCTTTGGTCCCGTTTGGCAGCCGCGGATTCGATCTCCTGATGGCCGCATTCAAGTTCGATCAGTGCCTGCAGCCAAGGGGGCTCAGTCACCAATTCAATTCTCCGTGAATTCGGGCCGCATGACGAGCACTCCGGACAGATCTTTATTTCGGACATCTACGCCCAACTTGTCAAAGGATCGGCTACGACACAGTAACAAATTGCTGTATGTTCTTCAAATTCAGGCAACTTCTTTCAATTTGTGACTCCCGCGATGCATACCTGCGTCTAGGTTTGGAGAAACAGAGACGGGAGAACGGACCATCATAATGGAAACGGAGATGAATCACAGCTACCTGGATGTACGCGAGTGGGTCTGCGCAATTACCATCGCTACTTCTACGGACTTCTTTGGAACGGGTGAAGTCTATCAATTCCAGACCTATCCTGAGGAAGCTAGGACGGAATTGACCTCTCCACTGCGGCTACATTGCTACATTGATGTCTGCGTGGGCGGTCTTGTTGGGCTTGCAAAATCAAGGCGTGATCGGCTCGCTCCTCTTGCGAGGAAGGGACACTCAAGGCACTTTGACACTCGATGGGTGGATTTGCGAACGAGGCTCAATGCGAATTGGAGGAGAGAAAACGCGAGATGAAAGAAGGCGGGTATCTGCAATTATGCTAATCCACAGAACGGACGTGTTATGGAACGGAGTGCTCACCTTGAACTCCTTTCTCGCCGGTAGCAACAGCCGCTTTCGAGAGGAGCTTTTGAACGTTCCGTTTTGGATTGGGCTTATCCCCTGCGAGGGAAAAATCGATTCCCCTCGTCCTTCTCCTGAAATTCGCGATGATCCTTTATTGCGTGCGAAGCATCGCCTTTCCTTTTTCGCGCGGTTTCTCGCGCTTTTTAAACTTGTGACGCTCGCTGCATATAGGGTGAGAACTTTGCTGCTGGCAGGCTTGCTTGCGCTGCCAGTGGGATTGCTTTATGCGCAAACGCAAGGTGTGACTCGCGCAGGTGGGGTCAATTCGATCACGCCGGAGGATCAACGGGGAATTGACGAAGATACGGCGCTCCATCTCGGCGATGCTCCAGCAGACCCGGGGCCGAAGGCGAAGCTGTCGGCGTCGCTCGAACCGGCGGCGGTTCGGACGGCAATGCACAAGGTTGCAAATTGGGAGTTAGAACGGACGCAGCCATCCTTCGGCCGAACCTGGACCTGGGGCGTACTGTACACCGGGTTCATGGCGGCGTCGGAAGCGACCCAAGATACCCGGTATCGCGATGCAATGTTCGCCATGGCGGAGAAATTCCACTGGGAACTGAGCGCCGATCCGCCGGATGCCAATGAACAGGCTGTGGGGCAGACGTACCTCGAGTTGTACCTCGGAAAGCATTTGCCGGAGGAGATTCGGCCGACGCGCGCGGCGCTCGACGATTTAGTGGCGGGCAAAGCAGTGGAGATTCCCAAGGAACAGGCGCCAATTCCGTGGTGGTTATGTGACTGGCTGTTCATGGCTCCGCCGGTGTGGACACGGATGTACGCGGCTACGCACGAGAGAAAGTATCTGGAGTATTTAGACAAGCACTGGTGGGAGACGTCGGACCTGCTGTTTGACCGGCAGCGTCATCTTTACTTCCGCGATGCAACCTTTCTGCATAAATCGGATGAGCGCGGAAATCCGACTTTCTGGTCGCGCGGCGATGGATGGGTAATGGGGGGGCTTGTGCGAACACTCGACTATTTGCCGAACGATGATCCGAACCGCGGGAGATATGAGACGCAGTTACGTGAGATGGCGACTGGGGTTGCCTCGATTCAAGACAGGAAGAGCGGGCTATGGCACTCGGATTTGCTTGATGCTGCGGATTATCCCCAGCCGGAGACCTCAGGCTCAGCGCTGATGACGTTTGCGATAGCGTGGGGCGTGAATCACGGCGTGCTCGATCGCGCCACGTACATGCCGGTGATAGCGAGAGCGTGGCGCGGGCTGTTGGGGCAGATTTATGCGGACGGACGGCTGGGGAATATTCAGCAAACGGGAGACGCTCCCGCACATTACTTGGCGTCATCGAGTTACATCTATGGCGTGGGTGCGTTCTTGCTGGCTGGAGCGCAGATGGAGGAGCTTGAGGCGCATTCCAACAAGAATACGCATGGACGGAAACCGACGCGGTGAGGACTAGCTATTTCAGAAATTGCTGCAAGATGGCCTCTTCGGGATGAACCGAGGTGATGTGCGCGGATTCAGGTCTTTACAGATAGCGAGTGAAGATGAAGAATGTTGCCACCATTGATATCGACGTTTACGCCATTGACGAACGACGCGTCATCGCTGCCAAGGAACGCGACCATCTTTAAGACGCTACTCCTTGTGATAGGGCCGAGGAAAAGGAGTTGTGATGGAATGTAGATCAGACCTTTCGGAAACTGAGTTGAATCGTAGGGAGTTTATCCGCCTTTTTTTAACCACCTCTGCCATGCTGATGGGCTCAAATCCTGCGCTGGAGGGCATGGAGGCAGATTCGAGTTCTCGTTCCTATGCCGCCTTACATGTCTTGCCGCCAGGAGCCGTACAGCCCGCAGGCTGGCTACGCGAATACATGGAAAAGCAGGCGTCCCAGCTCGGCTCGAAGTTGCCCCTCGTTTCCTGGCCATTTACCGAAGCGTATTGGGCAGGCGAGGAAAACGGAGAATCATGGTGGCCGTGGGAACAAAAGGCGTATTGGATTGATGGCGCTACTCGTCTAGCTGTTGTACTCCAGGATGAAAAGCTCATGGCGCAGGTGCGAACCTCGATCGACTATACGCTCGGTCACGCTTCAGCCAGCGGATATCTTGGGCCAAAAGTATTCGAAGATTCCAACAAGAATTATCATCGCTGGCCGCACAATGTCTTTTTCCGAAGCGTGTCCGCACTGTCGGATGCGGAGTCTCCTCGGCGAGAGGAAGATAGTCGAAACCTCATCGAGGCACTCAAAAAGCACTACTTGTCCGACACGGCACCCTATGGAACGCCAGTAAGAAATGTCACGAACATCGAAGGAATTCTATGGTGTTACGAGCGCACGGGCGATCCCCGTCTGCTTGCCCTGGCGGAGAATGCGTGGCAACAGTACATGACAAAGTCCGCCGACCCGGAGCATGGAGATCTGTCGGCGCTACGCGTCTTTGCCGCTTCTCCGATCGATTCCCACGGAGTTACCTACTCCGAGACGATGAAACTGCCCGCAATTCTCTATCTCTACACGGGAAAGGATGAGTATCTGAAGTTTGCGCTCGCGGCAGAACGCCGTATATTCGACCATCATATGCTGATCGACGGCATCCCTTCGTCCACAGAGCATTACCGCACCGTAACTTCTCTTGATTCCCATGAGACATGTGACATAGCCGACCACACCTGGTCATGGGGCTATATGCTCATGGTAACAGGAGATGCAATCTGGGCCGATCGCATAGAACGTGCATGCTTCAATGCCGGACCGGGCTCAGTCAAGAATGATTGGAAAGCGCTCCAGTACTTTTCTTGCCCGAATCAATTCCTGGCGACGCTGAACTCCAACCACAATGTACTGGATCCCGGTGGTCGACAGATGGCCTATCAGCCGAATCCTGGACAAGATACCGCCTGCTGCGGCGGGAATGTTCATCGCATCTATCCCAATTTTGTAATCCGCATGTGGATGAAAGGGAACGATGGAGGTATGGCGGCTGTCCTTTACGGTCCATCAAAGGTGGTTGCGATCGTTGGATCGAACAACCAACAAGTTCAGATCGACGAGAATACCAACTATCCCTTCGATGACGAGATTCACTTCACGATCAATTCTGATCGCCCCGTCTCGTTCCCTCTCTCGTTGCGGATTCCCGCCTGGTGCGATGCGCCGCATCTCTTGGTCAACGGCAAACCGGCTGCAGCCTCGCGAAATGACAAAAGATTCCTGGTGCTGAGTCGCGAGTTCAACCCCGGTGACAGGGTGACCCTGAAGGTTCCCATGAGACTGGCGGTTTCGAATTGGCCTCAGAACGGCATCGGAATTGAGCACGGTCCGCTGGTTTATGCGTTGCCAATCAAGGCAAACTGGACGTCGCGCGTCGAGCCAAAATACACAACGGTCGAATTCCCCAGTTGGGAAGCTACTCCAGCCAGTGCATGGAACTACGGTATTGCAGTTGATCCAGAAAAACTGCAGAGCGAAGTCGAGATCAAGAGACAGCCGGTGACTCAGAACCCGTTGCATGATCCGTGGGAGAACCCTCCAACTGTGCTCATGGTACCGGCAAGAAGGATTGAGAGCTGGGAATTGCTATCCAACCCTGATGACACGAGTCAGAAATTCACTCCGCCATTGCCTGAGCTGAGTACAAGCAAGGTTAGTGAAACAGTTGAACGAGTGTCCCTGATTCCATACGGATCAACGCACTTGAGAATCGCGATATTTCCAGCGCTGTGAGCTTGAGGTGGGGAGCATGCCTGCGATGAATTGTCGTGAGATGTTGAAGATTACGGCCCTTGTCCTTCAGGGCAGGCGTTTCAAGTCCTCAATGGTGGCCGACACCGCCGGTGTGGTGCATCATCAGAAGGCGCGCGAAAGTTTTGTCCCGGCGGAGAATGTGATAGTGCGGCTGCGGTTGCGTGGGAAGATTAAAGTCGTGACGCTCATGCGCTCGGGAGCGGACGTGGCGATGAAACAGGATGGAGAGTGGATTGCGGTGACGGTGCCGCGCCTTCTGGTATACGAAGCTATCCGGGTGGATCTCGCTTGAGGGGCGGGTCGACTGAGTCGCGCCTGGCGAGAAGGCTGCGATGGACGATGATTGCGCTGGCGTTTTTCGCTACGCTGATTAATTATCTCGATCGCCAGGCGCTGTCAGTCGCGGCGCCGATTCTGCGCGCGCAATTCCATTTGAGCAACATCGACTATTCGAGAATATTGTTCGCGTTCATGCTCGCTTACACGATCATGAATGGTTTTTCCGGGCTGGTGATCGACCGGCTGGGGACGCGTGCGGGATATGCGTTGTTTGTAGGGTGGTGGTCGCTGTGCGCGATTCTGCATGCGTTTGCGCGGGGAGTGCTGTCTCTGGAAATTTTCCGCTTTCTGCTCGGGATGGGCGAGGCAGGGAACTGGCCAGCGGCGGTAAAGGTGGTTGCGGAGTGGTTCCCGAGCGATGAGCGTTCGTTCGCCTCGGGGATATTTAACAGCGGGTCGTCGGTGGGTGCGATCCTGGCTCCGCCGATCATTGCTGTTCTGCTGTTGCGCTACGGCTGGCGGTCGGCGTTTGCGGCCGTGGGCTGCGCGGGGTTTGTGTGGCTGGTGGCGTGGCTACGATTGTATCGGCCCCCTGAGCACAGTTCGGAGGAGCCGGTTCTGGTGACCAAGATGCCGCTTGGGCGACTCCTGTGCTCGCGGTTTGTGTGGAGCTTTACGCTGTCGAAGATTTTTGTTGAGCCGGTGTGGTACTTCTACATTTTCTGGTTTCCAGAGTACCTGTTCCATGCCCGGAACTTCGACATGGCGTCGATTGGGCGGTATGCGTGGATCCCCTTCTTTGTGGCGGGAGTGGGTAGCGTGGGGGGCGGGCTGATTGCCAAGGTCCTGATGAAACGCGGCATGGGGGTCACGGCAGCGCGGAAGACGGCGGTGACATTGTCCGCGCTGCTGATGACGATGGCAATTCCGGCCGTGCTGGTGGGTGGTTCGGCTTTGTCGATCGGCTTTGTTTCAATTGCAATGGCGGGCTACACGGCGTGCCTGGCAACGATGATGGCGATGCCGGCCGATGTCTTCCCGGCCGATGTGGTGGCTTCAGTTTATGGGCTGGCGAGCATGGGTTCGGGATTTGGGGGTATGGTATTCATGCTGTTCACGGGATGGCTGGTGGAGCACTATTCGTATGTACCGGCGTTTGTGTTGTTCGGGTTGACTCCGCTGATATGCGCGGGGATTCTGTGGACGGTGATGGGGCCGCTCGAGCTGAAGGTGGAATATCTTCTTCAAACGGAACAGAACGCGTAGGGACGGCGAGGCGGGAGATCCAGCATTGGCCACGGCCATTGCGGTGCCAGTTGCAGTCCACCTTTTCCATCGCAGGGTTCGAATGGGGTTGGGAACAACACTGCATTGCAGAAAAAGCGCTGGCCCATGTGTTCTCAAATCTGTAGAAAGAAGTGAGCTGTCCAACTGTGCGTTTGCGATCTGAGCCGAAGACGATCGAGAATTGGGTGTCTGAGACTCATTTCATTACAAAACGGGAGGGTGCTTTCTGTTAACACGGCTTTGCTGAAGAGGACAACAAATTGGCAAGTAGTTCGAGTGGTGTATATATTTCAATTTTGAATCACATCTAGAACCGTTTCTATGCGAGACCGGTCAGGAGGGGCCTTGAGTAACATGAGCCGGCGTCACAGCACACCAGGATCCAAAGCCGAAGCGATCCGAGGGTGCGCCCAAAAACATCAACTGGGATCGATGCGAAACGATCGGCGAATTGGTGCAAGGATTTCCTCGGTCGCCCTGATTGGCGTATTCCTGCTTGCCGCAGCGCTGCTGAATGGGACCCCTGTCGCTGCGCAGGATAAAGAAGCGAAGCCAGCCTATATGGACGCGACCCAGCCTGTCGAAACTCGTGTAGATGATCTGATGAAGCGAATGACGCTGAAAGAGAAGATCGGTCAGCTCAATCTGCCGTGCGCTTATGTTAATGAGCTGGGGAGAACCGCTCAGGAAAAGATAGAGGCGGGACGGAAGTTCGTCGCCGGTACGTATACGACAGAGATCGGTCCCGGATCCGGCTTCTTTACCCTCGCCAACACGCTTCAACTGAGGGACCTCGCCTCGAGCGTTGGTTATTTCAATGAGCTCCAGAAGATCGCCTTGACCCAAACACGGCTCCGGATTCCTCTACTTGAAGATGAAGAGGGAACGCACGGGGCAATGTTCCCGGGAGCAACTGTATTTCCAGAAGGCCTGGCGATCGGCAGCACGTTCGATATGCCGCTTGTGAATCGCATCTACGCGGCGGCTGCGCAGGAGGCCCGAGCCATCGGCATTCACATTCTCTCCACCCTTGTGCTGGAGTTGGATCGAGATCCCCGGATGGGACGCAACATGGAGGCGTACTCGGAGGACCCTTATCTATACGCCCAGATCGCGAAGAATATCGTCGAGGGAGCGCAAGGAAGGAATATCGACGCTTTGGATAAAGTTGTTGCGCTTATGACGGACTTTCCGACCCAGAGCGAACCTGCCAGCGGCATGGAGCGGGGAGCAATCGAAATCTCGGAGCGCGGCCTGCGCGAAAATTTTCTCGCTCCCTGGGTTTCTGCCTTTAATGCCGGCGCGCTCGGCGTGATGGCCGGGTATCCGGAGATAGACGATGTGCCGGAACACTCTTCGCAGAAGTGGAATACTGACATCCTTCGCCATGAACTCGGCTTCAAGGGCATCGTTGAGAGCGAAGGCGGCGGCTTCGATTCCATCGTCTATGAAGACGTAGCTCGGGATCAGAAGCAGGCCGGACAGATGGCGTTGCAGGCCGGCGTGGATATGGACATTACCTACGAGCCAGCTTATATGGGGCTTCTGGTTGAGAGTGTCGAGAGCGGCGCGATTCCCGAAGCGCTTGTCGACCGCGCGGTGCGACGGGTTCTCGAACTGAAGTTTCGACTCGGCGTTTTTGAACATACCTACGTGGATTTGGCTCGTGCGGAACAGGTGGTGCATTCTCCTGAACACCAACAACTGGCGCTACAGGTTGCACGCGAGGGAATCGTTCTGCTGAAGAACGACAACAACACGCTTCCGTTGCGGAAGGACTTGAAGTCCATCGCCGTCATCGGCCCCGATGCGGACAATGGGTGGAGTCAACTGGGCGATTACTCACCTTCGATGATGCCATTCAAGATGACGACGATTCTGGACGGGATCAAAATCAAGGTTGCGTCGCAAACGAGGGTGCTCTACGCGCACGGGTGCGATGTCATCGGCGGGAAGGAAGACTTTTCGCAGGCTGTGGACGCTGCGCGTCAATCCGAAGTAGCGGTTGTTGTCGTTGGCGAGAATCCTGACAACGCTGGGAAGGGCGAGGTTCCAGCTACGGATGGCGAAGCTTTCGATGTTGCGAGCCTGAATCTGACAGGCGTGCAGGAGGATCTCGTGCGAGCCATTCAGGCCACGGGAACGCCGGTAGTTCTGGTACTGGTGAATGGCCGGCCGCTCTCGATTCCTTGGGAAGCGGGCCACCTTCCCGCCATTGTCGAAGCCTGGGAGCCGGGCGAAGTTGGCGGAGCAGCCGTTGCCGACGTGCTGTTTGGAGATTACAACCCAAGTGGCCGCCTGGCGATCAGCGTTCCCCGCAGCTCAGGTCAATTGCCGGACTACTACAACTTCAAACCTTCGAAGGAGTATTGGATCAAGACGGGTTGGTCACATGACGGCGGATATGTGGACATGCCGGGTACGCCGCTATACTCCTTTGGTTATGGGCTGAGTTATACCGATTTCCGGTATAGCAATCTTCATGTAGATCCGCCACAGATTCTCGAGGGCGGCGTGGCCAAAATAACTGTAGATATCCAAAACGTTGGCAAGCGGGCCGGCACGGAAACCGTGCAGATGTATGTCCATGAGAGATACGCTCCCGTCTCGCTCCCGGTCAGGCAGCTCAGAGGATTCGAGCGTTTGACCCTCGATCCCGGCCAAACCAAAACGGTGACCTTGACGATTAGGCCGGTTGATCTGATGTTGCTCGATCGCGACATGCTGTGGAAAGTTGTGCCTGGAACCGTCGAGGTGATGATCGGCAGTGCGGCGGACCATATCCTTTTGCAAGGTTCGCTGGAAGTGAAGACCGCCGCAGCATATGCAGATGGTGGGTTCAGTACACAGCCGGACCTGGGACGATGAACGGCTGACGAAACAATCTTTAATGGTCTCAGTGCAATTTGAAAGACTCATTTTTCTCCAGTCATTGCGGTGAGCGGAGGCTGCAGCGTTAATCTCATTCAACCGCAACGGTCTCGCTACATCGATTGGAAATCGCTCTTTGTTACTATGCATGAATCTCCCTATGCGCGAAGGCGCCGTGCGCGTCTTAGTCTTTCGTATCGTGTTGCTGAGCCAACACAGACAGGAAAAATCATGGATCGACGAGAATTTCTAAAGACCTCAGCCGTGATAGCAGCCTCATCTGCCCTGCCGGTGCTGCAGCCGACTGCGATGGCAAGTGTGACGGAGGGGGCTCTGCCGGAAGGTCAGCCCGCCACTGATGGCTATCAGCCACCGAGCTGGCTACGCTATTCCAGGACCATTTATTTTGATGGCGTGACCCCGCCGCTTTATCCCCACTTGAGGGACTTTGACGCCGAGCGATTAGTAAAGGTGGTGCTTCAATTAGGCGGCGATACGATGCGTTTCCAACCGATCGGCAACTGGGCTTTTTATCCCAGCAAGGCCTTTCCGGTGAGCCCGGAACTGAATGGTCGAGACCTTATCGAAGAGGTATCGCGCGCGTGCCGCAAGGCCGGCGTCCATCTTTACTGCTATACAAAATTCGCAAATCCATCCATGGTCGTCGGGTGGGTTGACAGGCACCCGGAGTATTCGGACTGGGTGCTGCGCGGTCCGGATGGCAAGCCTTATGGCACTTTTAACAACTATGGTTGGGACCAGATGCAGAGTGCCTGCTCGACCAGCGAAGCGTACCGTCAGAGCATTCGCCAGGTGACTCGAGAGCTTGCTGCGCACGACATCGACGGAGTCTATTTCGATGCTCCGAGCGGGTTTGAATATACCGGTATTTGTTATTGCGAGTCGTGCCGCAGGGGCTTTCTGGCATACAGCGGGATGGATCTCGACCGGCTCCAACACAAGGAAGACATGGAGGCGCAGCTTGAGTGGTTCCGTTGGTGGAACCAGGTCAACCTGGATGAGCTGGAAGCTTGCCGGAACATCCTTCATGAAAGTGGAAAGTTCATGCTGTGCCATAACGGCGGAAGCTGGAGAGGCGTATCCCTTCGCGGCCAATACCGGATTCCCGAAGGGTTCATGGTGGAACACAGCGCGCAAATCTATATGCGGTTGATGACAGGGCTGATGGGAGCGTCGATGGCGCGGCCTTATCAAAAGGTTGCGCAGATGTACCTGGGAAGCTATTGTGTCTCCGATTTTGACCAGCCGCCGCACTGCGACCCGTGGGCCGTCCACGACACCAACATGGAGGACGGCGAGGAAATCCTCATGGAGGGATTTACGAACCTCGCCTGCGGGAACCTTCCACTCTACGCCACACTCAACCGCGGGTACTACGGAATTGGCAGCGGCAGCGACCATCCGGTTCGCGAAGTGTATGACGTGATGCGCCGGGCGGAGCCCCTGGTGAAAGATAGTGTGCCTGTTCCTTATGTGTCAGTGGTTCCGACCTGGGAAGCGCTGCAGGTCTGGCGCACGAACCGACAAACCTGGAATGTGGAAATGAGCCGGGGATTTACGTTGGCCATGCTGGATGAACGGCTGAGTCTGGACATTTGCCCCAGCACGGAGGTGAGTACAGGCTGGCTGCAGAAACAGAACGTTGTAGCGCTGTGCGGCGCCTCAGGAGTTTCTGCCGAACAAGCACGCCTCCTTACGGACTGGGTACGGGATGGCGGTAGTTTGCTCGCTACTTACGACACCGGTCAATGTGACGAGGGAGGCCACGTGAAAGCAGGCGGGATGCTCCAGGAAGTGCTGGGGGTGGAGATGAAGGGCGATCCGCTCGGCAGCCTCCCGGAATGCTTTTACCGCCCCATGGAATCGCATCCTGCGCTGGGAAAATATCAGCCTGGCGAACGGCTGATGGGCGACACGCAACTGATTCCGGTCGTCGCGACGGGTGGCGGGCGAGTGATTGCCGATTGCTGGAACCTGGGTTTGGATGAGGTACGCGGGCCTGCCATCATTGCCAATGACTTTGGCAAGGGACGGACGATCTACGTGGCAGGCAGTCTGGAAGCCCATTACGTTTCAAGCCGCGTCGTTTCGCTGCGGCGGTTGCTTTCGTCCATGGTGCGGTATCTCGCTCGCGATGCGCCGCCTCCGTTCACTATCGATGCGCCGCAAGGAGTTTATGGCGTATTGCGGAAGACAGCCAACGGCGACCTGGTTCTTTGGATTTTGGCGAATGTGGGGTTTAAAGACGCAAGTATAGGCCGCATGCGGCAGGAATTTGTCCAGCTTTCCAATTTACGGGTTAAAGTCCAGGTGCCACATGGGCGCAGTATAAAGGCGGTTCACCTGGTTCGGTCGGACCATAGCGTGCCGTTTGCCGTGGAAGATGGATACGCATCGTTGGAGATTCCGGCTTTGCACGTCGCCGAACTTGTCCATCTAGAATTAGGATAATTTTGCGCTCCTGGAGCAGTTGATCCGGATTCAAGAGATACTCTCTCGTTTGGACGGCATAACTGGACCTCTAAGAGATTCGATGCGGGGTAATTCATGTTAGTAGAGGGTTGTATCAAGCGACTTAGGTTCTCTGTCGGCCTGCGGCTGGTTAGGTGGAGGGCACCAATATCGCTGTTTGTGCCGTTCCTCGCTCTTTCCTCCTTGTGTACGCTCTCGGGACAGAGTTCCCCGCAGCAGGGACAAAGCCCGTCTCAGGATTATTTGCTTCCATGGCTGAATGAGATCGCTCAACAGGAACTTGATCGCCGAGCGGTAGCTATCGATCAAATCCATTCTCAGGCTGATGCGGAGAAGAGGAAGCAGATGGTCCGAACAAAGCTGCTGGAAGATTTGGGAGGGCTGCCCCACTACAGCGGTCCACTCAACCCGAGGATCACTGGCGAAATCCACAATGATTCCTACACGATCGAGAAAGTGATCTACGAAAGTTTGCCCGGTTATTACATTACCGCCAATGTTTATCGGCCTGACGGGCCGGGCCGCTATCCGGCCGTGTTGTTACAGGCGGGTCACACACAAGAAGGGAAACCCGAAAACCAGAGACTCGCGGCAAATCTGGCGATGAAGGGATTTGTCGTCTTGTGTTTTGATCCCCTAGGGCAGGGTGAAAGAGTGCAGACCTTCAGCGCCGAACTGGATGCGCCTCTGTCGGGTTGGTCCGTACCGGAACATATTGAAATGGGGGCTCAGGCTCAACTGATTGGGGAGGGGCTGTCGCGCTATTTTATTTGGGATGCGGAGCGCTCCATTGATTATCTTATCAGTCGGCCGGATGTGGATAGCTCACGCATTGGAGCCGCAGGCTGCTCGGGTGGCGGCGCATTGACTACATTTGTGGGAGGGCTGGATCCACGGCTCAAAGTCGTTATTCCCGCCTGCTATCCCAGTTCCTTCCGGTTACTGTTCTCTACCTTCGGCCCGGACGCGGAGATGATATTTCCCAACTTGCTGGCTAGCGGCCTGGACACGGCTGATTTTGTGGAACTATCAGCCCCGACGCCGTGGCTCATTCAGGCGACCGAACAGGATCAGTATCACTTCAGCAAGGAGGGAGTGAAGCTGGTCTATGACGAAGCCCGTAAGTGGTACTCCGTTTATGGAGCGGAGGACCAGGTGGGCTTTCTTGTGGGGCAAGGCTGGCACGGCCTGCCTCTTGCGAGTCGAGAATCTGTGTATGAGTGGATGATTCGGTGGCTCAGGAATGGACAGGGGGATTTCCACGAGCAACCCGTCAAGATGTATACCAATCGTGAGTTGCAGGTGACAAAGACCGGCAATGTTGAAAATGAAGCCGGCAGCCGCAAGCTTCACCAGATCCTTGCAGCCGACTTACGCGCTAGGGAGCGGCCTGAAACAGTTCCGGAGCTGCTCACAGAGTTACGAGACTTGAAGATTCCGAGCGAAGGCATTGCACCAGAAGTGAAGGTCCTGAATCAGGCAAGCGGCGATTGGGGGCGGAAAGAGCAGATAGAATTCGAAAGTTCGCGGGGAATCTGGCTCGATGCCACCTTGTACATACCAACTTCTTCCGGTCGAAAACCCGCAGTCTTGATGGTAAAAGGCGGGGATCTCTGGGGCATCATGCCGTTGACTGTGATAGCAGAAGAGATGGCCAAGGCGGGTCGAGTCGTGCTCTTAATGGAGCCCCGCAAGTCCCTGATGAAGACGGATGGAGGACCGTTTACCGGCGATTGGGTAACGAATGCTCAAGCTAACCTGATCGGGTTGAACTTACCAGCATTGCGAGCTCACGACATACTACGCGGCGTAGACCTGCTGACGAGCCGGCCTGACGTTGATCCGAATTCGATCCGCGCTGCTGCACGCGGGGTCGACGGAATCTGGCTTTTGCTCGCGGCTGCGGTCGATCCGAGACTTGGGCGCATCTGGATAGATCGAACGCCTTACAGCCTGCGCGCAGCCCTGGATAACTCGATGGCTGCGGACTTATGGGACGCCGTGATACCCAACTTTGTCCTCCATTGGGATCTGAAGGATCTGGTGAAGGCTATGGGGGATCGCCGGGTATTGTGGACGGATCCCACAAATTGGATGCGAGTGGTCGTCGCGCTCGGGCCTTCCTATCAGTATCGATATGTTCTGGGGGACACGACTGATTTAACGACGGCACAGGATGACGGGTATATCCAGGAATTCATCCAATGAGTAACTGCGACATGAGAAAGGATATGGCGGGGAGACTAGGATACGCGTGATAAATTGGCGGAACAAGACAGGAGTTATTGCACTTATCGGATTATTGATAGTTGGTTTTGGTATGTCTGCACCGGGCCAGGACGGGGCGAAATCCGGCTCAAGCTGGAAGATGATTGGCGGCACATCAGGGAATTCACATTACTCTGCGCTGAGCCAGATCAATCGCACCAACGTCGCAAGGCTCCGGATGGCGTGGACGTTTGATACCGGCCAATCGGGCGGCCTGGAAACAACGCCGGTCATTGTGGACGGTGTCCTGTATGCCTTTACACCCTCGCGGCAGGTGATTGCCCTCGATGGCCTGGCCGGAAAGCTGCTCTGGAAATTTGACTCCGGAATCGAGGGAACGGGATCTGTTCGCGGAATTACTTATTGGAGCGACGGCAAAGAAAAGCGATTGCTCGCAGGTATTGCGAGTTTTGTATATGCCGTCGACCCAACAACCGGCAACAAGATTACGAGCTTTGGCAAGGCCGGAAGAATCGACCTGCGCGAAGACCTCGGACGGGAGCCCGATTTACAATCCGTGGCACTTACCAGCCCCGGAGTCATTTACAAAAACCTGTTTATAGTGGACGGCAGGAATCCCGAGACGCTGCCTGCGCCGCCCGGCGACATACGCGCCTACGACGTCCGAACGGGTGCCCTTCGCTGGTCGTTTCACACCATCCCTCACCCTGGAGAGTTCGGGTACGAGACCTGGCCCAAAGATGCGTGGAAGATCGGCGGCGCAGCCAACAACTGGGCGGGGATGGCGATCGATGAGGGGCGCGGCATCGTGTACGTACCGACCGGCTCAGCTGCACCCGATTTTTATGGCGCGACGAGGATTGGGGACGATCTTTTCGCCGATACACTGCTGGCCCTCGATGCCGCAACCGGCAAGCGGATTTGGCATTTCCAGGGAGTTCATCATGACCTGTGGGATCGAGATTTCCCGGCTGCTCCAATCCTTGTGAATGTGATGCGAAATGGAAAGCGCATTCCCGCGGTTGCGCAAACCACAAAGCAGGGATATCTTTTCGTCTTTGACCGCGCCAGTGGGAGGCCGCTGTTCCCCATTGAGAACCGTCCGTATCCAGCAAGTACTACGCCGGGTGAAATTGCTTCTCAAACGCAGCCATTTCCCGTGATGCCGGAACCTTTTGCGCGGCAGACCGTGACGTTGGGCACTTTGACTGAACGGACTCAGCAGGCGCATGAGTGGGCCGTAAAGCGCTTCAGCGAGATTCGTCACGATGGGCAGTTTGTGCCGCTCAGTATCGGCAAGGACACATTGGTCTGCCCGAGCTTTGAGGGCGGCGCTGAATGGGGCGGCCCGGCCTTCGATCCGGACACAGATGTTCTCTACATCAACGCAAACAACTATGCCTCAGTAGGAGCACTGGCGGTCATCAGCGGAGGCTCGCCTGGGAGAATCACTTATTTGAACGAGTGCAGTGTGTGCCATGGCGAAAACCGACAGGGAACCAGCGAGTATCCATCGCTCCCGAATGCGAGCCACATGCTTACTCGCGAACAGATCGTTGCGACGATCCACGCCGGCAAGGGACGCATGCCAGCGATGCCTATTGAAGGCAAAAAACTGCAGGATCTGCTCGACTATCTTGCCTCTGACAAAGACCCTTCATGGGGCAGCGCAGCCGAAGGAGAAGAACAAGCAGCTAAAGTTACAAAGGACACCGCTCAATACACGATGACCGGATATCGCCGGTTTGTTGATCCCGATGGGTACCCGTCCACCGCAACCCCTTGGGGAACCCTCAACGCGCTCGACCTGAAGACAGGCAAGTATCTATGGCAGATTCCCCTTGGACAATACCCGGAACTCGCCGCAATGGGCGTACCAGACACGGGCAGCGAGAACTACGGCGGTCCCATCGTCACAGCTGGTGGATTGGTCTTTATCGCGGCAACAAACTTCGATCATAAGATTCGCGCATTCGACAAGAGCACGGGCAAATTGCTGTGGGAAGCGACTCTTCCATTCGCCGGCAATGCTACCCCGGCAACGTATAGAGTGAAGGGACGACAATTTGTTGTGATAGCCGCTGGCGGCACCAGCATGAACCCCCGGGGACCTACTGGCGGAGTTTATGTGGCGTTTGCCCGGCCGAAATGATTCTCAATAGATAGAAGTAGGTGACGGGAATGTCGGCGTCAGACGCTTAACGGAAGGCGGTCACCGTCCGCCCGCCGGAAGTTAACGTGGAATTCAGCGGTTTGATGACAAGCAGTTCTATACGTGATTCAGTCCCCTGTACCTGTTTTACGAGAGCAGATGGGCCTGGTGAGTATACTGGGCGCCTGGCAGTGAAAACCAAATCCTGAACTGAGAACTTGAGGAGTTGAAACCATGCAAATGAGAATTCCGCTTGTATTGCTCGTGTGCCTTCAGTTGGTTGGAACTGCCTGCGCGGGGGTATTTCGCGCTTCGGCTGTCAAGGTGGATATCACCCCAAGCAGTCCGCAGTGGCTCGCCGGCTACAAGGCGAGAAAGTCTGATGGGGTGAGGGATCGGCTCTACCACCGGATTGCGGCATTGGATGACGGAAAGACGACGGTCTATTTTATTTCCACCGAGACGTGCCTGATGTCGCCGGCCTACGTCGACAAGGTAAAGAAGCACATCCAGCAGCAATTGGGGATTCCCCCCCAGAGCATCTGGTGGATGGCGACCCACACGCATTCCGCACCGGAAATCGGACCACCGGGTGTCGCTGCAGCATTTATGCCGGAACGATACGGCCAAGCGTCGACCGGAGAATCGAATCGGGACTACACGGATTTCCAAGAGGCCAAACTGATCGAAGGGTTACGTCAGGCGCTCCAGGAGTTACAGCCGGCTCGACTCGGATTCGGTATCGGTTTCTCGACCGCCAATATTGACCGCCGTGCCAAGGATGACCATGGGAACATGACCATTGGCCTGAACCCGGATGGCCCTACTGACCGGCAGATCGGACTGATTCGACTGGAGACATTAGATGGCAAGTTGATCGGGCTTCTCGCCAACTACCCCATCCATGGCACTGACCTCGGAGAAGATAACCTTAAAATAACCGGAGATGTCCTTGGCGTCGTCGCGCAGTACGTAGAACAGAGGCTAGGCGCGCCGATGCTATTCATCAATGGTGCCGAAGGGAACCTGGCGCCCATCTACAGCACATACCCCAATCCCGATGACGGCCATCTAGATCAGTTTCGGGTCCTGGTTGGGGATCGAATCCTGCAAGCGAATCAGCGAATCGGCGGGGCGACAGCCGACGTGGTTCTGACCGAGAGTGAAATAACGATCGAGTCGCCACTGCGTGCCACCCTGAAATGGCCGTCGACGCTGGGAGACTATGTCCGCAATGCTTCGGGAGGAGTGACCCTGGTGCGAGTACCGGTGAAATTCCTGCAGATCAATCACGAAGCCGTGCTTTGGGGTGCACCCGTCGAACTCTTTTGTAAGATCGCCGTCGACGTACGTAATCAGTCGCGCTTTCCCTATACGTACTATTACGGTCTGATGGACGGCTGGCTCGGGTATCTGCCGACGGCTGAGGCTGTCCACGAAGGTGGCTACGAACCGGCGACTTCGCCTTTTACGGACCGGGGAGAGGATGATATTCGTCAGGGTGTGATTACCCATCTTGCTGGAATGATCCAATAGAACCGGCCTTTTCTTCATTCGGCAGTCATCAGAAGCACATGGACACGAGCGCGGATTGTGCGGTGTGCCTCGGTAGGTTGAGCACGCAGGATGTTTTGCGGCAGGAAGGGCAAATTTCCTTGGCCAAGTGTATCGATTGTCATAGGCTGCGCAAGCGACAAATATACCAGAGCAACTGCCTCGACATTGGATACTAGATATATGACGGTCAATCGGCGAACCATCGTGAAGAGTATGATCGCAGGGTTGGTCGCGGCCGGTGTCCCAGCGAGCACCCAGGAATCTGTTCACTTTCTTCAACGGGATCATCGCTTCAGAATCTGGGACGCGCATAGTCATCTTGGTTCGCTGCCGGGCAATACTCCTGAAGAGCATATCGAGGTTCTGATCCGGCATATGGATAAGCTGGGCATTGAACGGCTCCTCGTCTCGCAGGGGTTTGAGGAATACGAAACTCACCCGACTCCGGAACAAGTTCGTGTGGAGAACGATCGAGTGATGCGCGCGGTGCGACATTTTCCCGATCGGGCTTACGGGTCGGTATATCTGAGTCCGGACAACGTTGAATTCAGTCTTCAGGAATTCGATCGGTGTGTCAGGGATGGACCGATGGTCAGCATTGGAGAATTGGAAACCGACGTTCGGTGTAATTCGCCGGCCCTTGATCCAATTGTCCTGCGGGCAATTTCGTTAAAAGTTCCAATCCTCCAGCACACCTGGATCAAGACCACTGGTAATGAGCCTGGAGAGTCCACCCCATTCGACCTTGTGGAACTAGCTAAGCGGCATCCGCAGGCGCAGTTCATTTGCGGGCATACGGGTGGCAACTGGGAAATAGGGATCCGGGCGATTCGCGAAACAAGGAACATCTATGCCGAAATCGCGGGTTCGGATCCGACGTCAGGGTTTACGGAGATGGCTGTCCGCGAATTGGGAGCTGAACGTGTGATCTATGGCAGCGATGTCGGAGGCCGGAGTTTCGCTTCCCAGGTAGCCAAGGTTCTTGGCGCCGAAATCTCTGATGCAGAAAAGGAATTGATCCTGGGAGGTAACCTGCGCCGCCTCTTGCAGCCGATCCTCACGGCGAAAGGCCTGGTCCCGTGATCGACACAAATGTGCATCTGTTTCGCTGGCCTTTTCGGCGGGTTGTCGGAGACGATCCAGGAGAGTTCGTTATGCGTCTCCAGAAAAAGGGAGTGACGCAGGCGTGGACTGGAAGCTTCGAGGCACTCCTCTGCCGCGATGTCAGCGGAGTGAATACAAGGCTCGCTGCTGCCTGTCGAAAGCATGGGGCGAACTTTCTCATTCCCTTCGGATGCGTTAATCCCATGTTGCCGGACTGGGAGGAAGATCTACGACGTTGCCACGAAGAGCATCGTATGGCGGGCATTCGCCTATATCCGAACTATCACGGCTACTCTCTCGAAGAGCCCGCTCTCGCCAGACTCCTTTCCCTGGCAGCGAGCCGCAACATGATTGTCCAGATCGCGCTGTCCATGGAAGATACACGCACTCAGTTTCCATTGATGCTCGTGCCGCCTGTGAATCCTGGCCCGCTCGTTCAGTTACTTCCGCAGCTGCCTCACCTGAAAATGGTCTTGCTTAACGCCGGGAACTGGGCTAGAGATGACGCCCCGGGCATGCAGGAGATTCGGAACACCAGCAACGTCTATTTTGATATAGCCATGGACGAAGGGGTCGGCGGGCTCAATCGCCTGATCGCGGCAACCTCACCGGCGCGCGTCGTCTTCGGTTCCCATTATCCCTTCTTCTATTTTGAGTCCGCATTGCTCAAGGTTAGGTCGGCGGATCTCTCTCGCGACCAGGAGCAAGCCGTGTATGAAAGGAACGCCCGACTCCTTTTAGGGATTTCATGAAGACGAGGCGCGGGACCCGAGGTAGATGGCACTCCGACGGATGACCTTAACTTCTCTTCCGCTCAGACGGGCTAAAATCTAAATCTAATCCCGGTATATTTCTCTACGGAATCAAGGTTGAGTGAAACGCCTAGCCCCGGTTCGATGGGTACTTGAAGCATCCCCAAAGGGTCCAACTTCCACGGGATTTCAATAAGCTCATCGAGGAAGGGCGATCCGGTGATGTATTCGACCATGTCCGTATGGCGGCTTGAGGAAGCGAGATGGAGATCCGCAGCGAGTCCAAGTGCGGTGTTCCATCCATGAGGAATGAAGCGGATGCCGTGGTCCTCAGCCATTCGCGCGATTTGTCGTGTCTCGCTTATGCCGCCAACCTTGGTGACATCAGGCTGCACGATGTCAAAAGCTCCGCCTGAAATCCATGGACTGAAGGATTGACGCCGGGTCAAGACCTCTCCGCCAGATATTGACAACGGCGCGTTCTGACGCAGCAGAATATAGTCCCTGAGGTTATCTGGTGCGAGCGGCTCCTCAAACCAATAAACGTTGAAGTCAGCTAACATTCGAGCTGTCTGCAGTGCCCATTTGTACTCATGCGGCCAGAAGGCATCGCTTCCCCCAGCGTCAACCATCAGAAAAGAATCAGGACCGACCGCGTCACGTGCGGCTCGCACAATCTGCTCGTCTAGGATCCTATTTCTGCGGCCAAATGGCCCCCACCCAATTTTGAATGCTCGAAAGCCTGATTCTCGGATACCGTGCAACTTCTCGCTGAGAGGTCCCGGTTCCTGCATGAGGAGGGAAGCATAGGGGAGAACTCGATCGCGATAGACCCCTCCGAGGAGTCTGCCGACCGGCTGTCCGGTCACCTTGCCCAGAATGTCCCACAAAGCAATGTCGATGCCGCTGATTGTGTGGGTAATCGTACCCCCACGTCCCATCCAGAAAGTATTGGCATGCAGCTTCTCGCTCACACGCTCGGGCTCAAGCGGGTTTTCGCCTAGATAGAATGGCTCGAGGACGCCCAGTGCTGCTTGTGCCAGAGCGTCATTTGTAAAAGCAGATCCCCAACCAGTAAGACCTTCATCGGTCTGCACAGCGATCAACGTGTGGATGCAGTCGTGCTGCCGGATCTCGTTCGCCCAACCACCCTCTGGAGTGGCTCCCCGTAACCCGGCCGCTTGGATGTGTGTGATTTTCATGTCGCTCGGGCCTGCTCTCTAATCATGCCCTTCTATATATCCTAATTGTGCAAAAAAAGCCGAACAATGTTCAGAAAATGCCTGACTTTAATCGCAAAAAGAGATAACACCACGGATTCACGCAAGCCTTATGGCGATTCTTGCGGGCACGCTAGATTGGACTGATTCTCTGCGCTGGGATTCGCCAGCTGCCGAACCAGAATTCTCGCACTTTCCTTCGGTTCACGGTTTCAGGCATTACGGACAACTGTGGCACGACCCTGAATAAAAGCTCACACTTGCTCGATCGATAACGAACTGCCGATATTCGATCGAACGAATGCTTAAAGATCGCGGGGTCCGGGCACTTCAACAACGTGGAGCCCGGCAGCTCGTGCACTTGTCCCCCCGGAGGCGGAATCTTCAAATGCGATCCCAGTCATGACTCCGAGGCTCCTCATCGCGATCAAATATGGCTCGGGATCCGGCTTTGGGGTTAGCACATCTTCAAAGCACACAATCGCACTGAAAAAATGGGAGACGCCTGAGCCTTCCAACAACGCCGTGACTGCGGACCGGGGGCTCGAAGTGACGATTGCAAGGGGTCGATTACGTAATTCGCGAAGAAGCTTCAACGTGTCGTTGGGGATCAGTGATTGGTTCTGGACCAGCTGGATAAAATTCCGGTCCTTCGCGCTTAAAATCTGATTCATGTCGGTCGACTCAGCGCTCGAGATATCTCGCGCGAGGCGACGAAGAAACTCCGGATCCGGTTGACCGATGCCGTCGTCCCGGTACATCCGCCAAGGCAGAGAAATCTTGAAAGGAAGCAAAGCTGCTCGCCATGCCCGCCAGTGATATTTCTAAGAATCCACGAGCGTACCGTCCAGGTCGAAAAACAATGCGAGTGACACCGTGAGCTCTCATTCCCTTCGCAAATGCAATTACTTCCTTGATGTAATCTGCCCCATTCTAGACTTCGCCGCGAACTCTTGATCCCGATTCTTGCCTAACGGCTTCAGGAAGAGGCTCTCGGCGGACTCAGATCTTCGACTCTTCGCCGTCTTCAAGCGATCACAAATGAGTTAAGCGGGGGGAAGACACCGCTTGAGAGCCGCACCCTCGGTGCCAGGCCAGGCATGCGCATGGTGCGTCAGTGGCAAGGAAAGCTGCATGAAGTCATCACTCTCGAAAGCGGCTTCATGTACAACGGCCAAAGGTACAGGAGTCTCTCTGAAATCGTGCGCACCATCACGGGTACCCGTTGGTCCGGGCCTGCATTCTTTGGATTGAAGAAGCGTAGATCTGAGGCTGCAGCATGATGCTTCGCATCCGATGCGCAATCTAAACCCGGAAGTCCTCCGAAGTGGGCCTGACCAGTCGTTCAACTCACTCGATGCGCAGCGCGAAGCTTGCGAGGCCTACATTCGATCGCAGAAACACGAAGGGTGGGTTCCCGTTTTTGATCCGGTCGTGGTACAACACGACCGCGTCAGAAATTCGCATCCCAGAATGAAGCAAGAGGAGCACGGGCGCTCGCAATTTCTGTTCCGTGCACTTCGGAATCTGCGTATGGATCTCTCAGAGCTCCAACTCCTAAGGGGAACGCAGAAACCTCGGTCGTTTGAAAAGGCCCCCCTGCCGCTTTCACGAACGGAGAAATAAGCTATAGAGTCCGAAATTTGATTCTCTCTCGCCCCCTTCGGTGGGCGATTCTCGCGAATTTGCCCTGGGAATACGCAATCAGTTTGCGTTTGGAGTTACTTCCTAGGGCGTGTTCACACTAACCGAAGGGCTTCAACGATCAACGCGAAGTGAAGGAATGCAAGGAAGACGACATCGAGCTTTTCAAACCTGGAAAAGATTCTTCGGA
>OBLU010000608.1_pt1 | contig 33731 bp, 19 predicted proteins | sample 1518681 | NCBI WGS metagenome assembly OBLU01 (sample SAMEA3539304, study PRJEB22396) | soil metagenome | biome: tundra; feature: field; material: soil | place: USA | collected 2010-05 | depth 0.15 m
TGGGTATCAACTAATATGTGCGATCTTTGGTCTCCGCAAAACCCTGCTAATGTTGATATATTAGTCGGAGCCTATGTAAAGACTTCAGGAGTAAATACCAACCCTACAAGCTTTGATCAGAGATGGTATGTTGCTTATACATTTTATGATAGTGCCGGAACTCTTATTGGTTCTACCGTACTTCCTATCAATCAAACTGTAGCAACCAGTTCAGGTTTTGTAGCAGATACAAATGGAATTGGTCAGACTATACTTCCAAGGGCATCCTGGAAAACAATAGTATCATTTGTTGCTGGGAAAAATGCAACAGGTACAGTATGGGCCGGTGATTTCGTTTTATACGGAAGAAATGGAGCCTGGGCTGGTCAGGATTGGAATACCTCTACTGGTATGCCCACCTATTTTAATTATTGGTTACCTCCAAATGGTGGTAATGATGGTCTTCTAAATTCAGGATTTGAAAACACAACTCTTACGAGTGAAGCTGCCCATACAGGATCTCGCTCACTAAAATTTAATCTTCCTATTAATAGAGCACCTCATGACGCATGGGTAGGTACATTAAGAACTCCTCTTGATGCAAATATTCACGCTGGAGATGTTTTAAGAATTAGTGTTTGGATTAAAGCATCCGGTTTGTATCCCGATTCAGCAAGAAATAACTCCGGAACATGGTCTGTCGGTTTGACACCTATTTTCCATTCAGGTTATCTGCCGGCCAGTCCATATGATGAGATAGGAGCACATGATTATGTGTTCACATTCCCTGATACTGCTCAAGCATTTGATTGGACACAATATACTTTGGATATTACTGTTCCTCCTGATGCTAATGCCAAGAATTTTTCTGTAAGGATACATCCTTATTCAAGAATGGTTGGAACACTTTATTTTGACGATTTGAGAGTCGACAAACTTTCCGATGTTACAAGTATAAATAGTGTTGGTAATTTCGATGCCACCCTGCCTTCATACTGGACAATGGGAAATATGCCCACTGGCTCAACTTTAACATGGGCAACTGATCAGTCAAGAAGCATGGGACATTCATTAAAAATAGTTAAACTTGCCACTACTTCGGATACAGCCGCCTGGGTATCAACTAATATGTGCGATCTTTGGTCTCCGCAAAACCCTGCTAATGTTGATATATTAGTCGGAGCCTATGTAAAGACTTCAGGAGTAAATACCAACCCTACAAGCTTTGATCAGAGATGGTATGTTGCTTATACATTTTATGATAGTGCCGGAACTCTTATTGGTTCTACCGTACTTCCTATCAATCAAACTGTAGCAACCAGTTCAGGTTTTGTAGCAGATACAAATGGAATTGGTCAGACTATACTTCCAAGGGCATCCTGGAAAACAATAGTATCATTTGTTGCTGGGAAAAATGCAACAGGTACAGTATGGGCCGGTGATTTCGTTTTATACGGAAGAAATGGAGCCTGGGCTGGTCAGGATTGGAATACTTCTACTGGTATGCCTACTGGCTGGAATTACTGGCTCCCGCCAAACGGTGGAAATGATGGTCTTCTTAATTCTGGTTTTGAAAATACAGTTGTAACCACTGAAGCTTTTCATTCCGGAACTAATTCACTTAAATTTAATCTTCCAATTACAAGAGCTCCTCACGACGCATGGGTAGGTACATTAAGATATCCTCTTGATGCAAATGTTCATGCTAATAGTGTTTTAAGAATTAGTGTTTGGGTAAAAGCTTTAGGTTTATATCCTGATTCAGCAAGAAATAACCCCGGAACATGGTCTGTTGGTGTCACACCAATTTTCCATTCAGGTTACTTGCCGGCTAGTCCTTATGATGAAATTGGGGCTCATGATTATGTGTTTACTTTCCCCGATACCGCTCATTCATTCGACTGGACTCAGTACACATTAGATATAACTGTCCCTACAGATCCTAATGCTAAGAATTTTTCAGTAAGGATACATCCTTATTCAAGAATGGTTGGAACTATTTATTTCGATGATCTCGAAGTTAAATTAGTCGGTACTACTGGTATTAAGGGACCCGGGAATATTATTCCTGCTGAATTCTATGTTTACCAGAATTATCCTAATCCATTCAACCCAAGTACTGTAATCAGGTACAATATACCACAATCTGCAAATGTAAGTGTTAAGATTTATAATATGCTTGGTCAGGAAATCAAAACACTCTTTACAGGTAATTTGACATCCGGAGTTCATAGTGTTATCTGGAACGGTGATACTAATTCGGGTGCAAAAGTAGCAAGTGGTACTTATATTTTTATGGTAAAATATAATGACCAGTTCCAGGTTAAAAAGATGATACTTCTTAAGTAATTTAGATGTATTAATGGGAATGTTGAAACATACATTCCCATTTTTTTATGTTCTTGAAATAATAGGTCGCTTATGAAAAAAGATTACTACTTTAGTCTCAACATATTATTCCTTCTTCTTCTCGCAATATTGTCTTCCTTTAAAGTTTATGCTGGCACTACAGGTAAACTGACTGGTAAGGTAATTGATGCCACTACTAATGAACCCTTAATTGGAACCAACATTGTTGTGTCAGGTACAAATATGGGAGCGGCAGCAGATGTCCAGGGCAATTATTTTATCCTTAATATTCCTCCCGGAACCTACCAGGTTAAAGCTACACAGATTGGTTATTCTGCTACAACTATAGAGAACGTCAAAATCTCTGTTGACCAAACTACCAGGATTGACATTAAGCTAGGCGAACAGGTAATTCAGCTCCAGAATGTTGTCGTAACTTCCACGCGCGGTTTTGTGCAGAAAGATCTTACTTCTACTGAGGAAAAAATAAGTGGGGAACAGATCTCAATGCTACCTGTTGAGGATGTTCAATCTGTTGTTAACCTCCAGGCGGGTGTTGTAGATGGACATTTTCGCGGCGGTAGGATCGGTGAGGTAAAATACCTGATTGACGGTGTTTCTGTAAATGATGTATATTCAGGTGAATCAACCATGGAAGCTGATGTAAGCAGTATACAGGAACTGCAGGTTTTAACCGGTACTTTCAATGCTGAATATGGTGAAGCGCTTTCGGGAGTTGTAAACCAGGTTACCAAAATAGCAGGAGAAAAATATTCAGGCAGCCTTTCCCTTTATACAGGAGATTATTTTACTCCGCGCAGCAATCTTTTCCCTGACGTAAATAAAATAAGGCCTGAGGATGTTTATAATTTTCAGGGAAGTTTAAGTGGTCCTGTGCCAATGACCGATAATTTTATGAAATTTTTTGTTTCGGGGAGAATCCTTAATGATGACGGTTATATCTATGGCAAAAGAAAATTCAATCCCTCGGATTCATCCAATTTTACCAATAATGATCCAAGTAAGTGGTATGTGGGAGCCACCGGCGATAATGCTTATGTACCCATGAATAATTCGCAGAAAGTAACGCTTCAGGGGAAAATTGCCTTAAATGTTGGTTCCGGTAAAGGGATCGTTTTTAACGGGCTTTATCAGAATAATGATTATAAGCAGTTTGGAGCTGATAATAATAATTTGTTCGAATTGGACCCGGACGGTGCGTACAATTATTTTCAGAAAAGTTTCCTTGGGAGTGCAAGTTATACTCAATTGTTTAGCAGTAAATCATTTCTTGATTTCCTGGGATCTGCTTTTATTTCTGATTATAAACAATATGTTTATGAAAATCCTTTGGATCCCAGGTATGTTAATCCTCAGAGATTAGCCGACGTAAGTGGCTCTTCTTTTTATACCGGAGGAACTCAAAACTGGCATTTCCTTCATAAAACAAATACATATACCGGCAAAATCGATTTTACTTCCCAGGTTACTGATATTCACGAAATAAAAACCGGGATTGAATTGGACTATCATACATTAAACTATCAGGACTTCCAAACAATAATTGATGCAACAACAGGATTTAAACCGGCTTTACCTGCTCCTGGCTCATTTAATTATAATATTTACAATAATCATCCTTACCAGTTAGCAGGTTATTTCCAGGATAAAATTGAACTTGATTATCTTATAGTTAATGTCGGTATCAGGTACGATTATTTCCAGCCTGACGCAAATGTTCTGTCTGATCCGAATAATATTGCCGCGCTTGCTGATTTAACTCCTCCTTTCCCCGGTACTTATTTCTATAAAGCGAGTGCTAAATCTCAATTTAGTCCGCGCCTTGGAATTTCTTACCCTATTAGCGATAAAGGCGCTGTACATATTTCTTATGGTCATTTTTTCCAGATACCCCCGTTTGACTATTTGTACCGTAACCCTAATTTCAGAATCCCCTTGTCAGGTGACGTCAACCCAATTAACCAAAACACCATTGGTAACTCTGATCTTAAACCGCAGCAGACTGTTATGTACGAAATTGGGCTTCAGCAGGAAATCTTTACTGATTTCGGAATAAATGTTACTACATATTATAAAGATATCCGGAACCTGCTAGGTGTTGAGCTATTTCTTGAAAATAACTTTATACGGTATGCCAAATTTATTAATACTGATTACGGCTCAGTTACTGGATTTACTGTCTCTTTTCAGAAAAGATTTTCTGGCGGTTTCAGTGCTAACCTTGATTATACATTCCAGGTTGCTAAAGGAGATGCTTCTGATCCAAATGATGCTTTTAATAAAGCACAGGCAACTCCTCCGGTTGAAGCGAATAAACAGTTAGTTCCTCTTGATTGGGATAGAAGACATTCCCTTAACCTCACTACTTCGGCTGGTGAACTGGAAAATTATCTTATCAGTATGGTTGCCCGTCTTGGTTCGGGTCTTCCATATACTCCTTCATTACAACAAACAAATACTGGGGTTGAGAATAGTTCAAATAAACCTGCTTTCTTTAATGTGGATTTATATCTTACAAAATATCTCAAGTTAATGGGTGTTAATCTTTCTGTCTTTGCAAAGATTTATAATCTTTTCGATACTCCCAATGAAGATAATGTTTTCACAGATACAGGCAGGGCAGGTTATACACTTCAGCTCACTCAGCAGCAATCCGCCCCTAGGGGTGTGAATACTCTGGCTCAATTTTATACCAGGCCCGATTACTATTCATCTCCACGACAGGTAATCGTAGGAGCACAAATTGATTTTTAAAACTGCCATTAAGAGTGATTATATGAAATCATATAAAAATATTCCCCAATTTAATTATATAATCTGGATTTCCTTATCGATCATCATTTTATCTTCCATTTCTTTCTCCCAGAGGCTTGTTGATAAGAATAAAGGAAATCATAACAATAATAAAATGGGTTTCATGGATGGTAATCTTGTAGGTACTGTCTATTATAACATGGGTGAAATTGCTGATTGGCAGAATGAACCATCTATTAGCGGTGTATGGCCCAAAGGTACTAACCATACTTATGTTGATGGTGTTGCCGTAATTGTTCAAGCCGAAGCTACATCCCCCGGTGGACAAATAATTCATCCCCTTGAAACAAATTACTATGAGTATACAAGGCATGCTTCCAATGGCGTTACATATGGCTGGTGGTCTTTACCCGGTTATGCTAATCCTTATCAGAACGGAGTTGCTAGAAGCGATGATCCTAATACTTGGCCAGCTTCATGGCCTGATCAGAAATCCGACTGGAACGGACAATGGGATGGATTCTTTGGAAAAAATATTAAAAATGCTGACCTGGAAACTTTCTTCGTATTTGATGATAATGAAGACCGGCAATATATCGATCAGTATAATTTCAGGCCCGATGCCGGTGATTCCACAAGAGGAGGACTTGGTATGCAGGTCCGTGCACGCGGCTTCCAGTGGTCTCAGGTCCTTGCTGAAGATGTTATTTTCTGGTATTACGAAATTACAAATATGAGTACTACTGATTATCCCAGAACACTTTTTGCACAATATGTTGATTGGGGTATTGGTGGTCACGATAATTCTTCTAATAATGCCGGCGCTTATAATAAGTTACTAAATATTTCTTATGCATGGTCAACTGTACCCTTCGGAACTCCCGGTAACTGGAGCCCGGTTGGCTATTGTGGATATGCATTCCTTGAAAGTCCTGGCATTTCTGATGACAATATCGATAATGACCTGGATGGTTTAACCGATGAAAGAAGAGATAATGATGCCAAAGTTTTCATTACAAGACCTCAGGACGATCCGTTCATGAGAATCCTTGAGCGGGACACAGTCAACTTCAGAAATTTCTATGGTTATTCATGGCATCCGCATTGGGATGCTGATGAAAATGAAAATTGGCGTTCCTATACTGATCTCAATGGAAATGGTAAATGGGATCCGGGTGAACCTTTGAATGATGATGTAGGCACTGATGGATTAGGTCCGTATGATCCGGGCTACCCCGGGCCGGACCCCGACGGTACTGAAGGGGATGGGAAACCTGAACAAGGTGAACCAAATTTCGGTATTCTCGATAAAGATGAATCCGATCAGCTTGGTTTAACCGGGTTTGCTATTTTCGCTGCTCATACATATGATCTTAATAATGATGAGGCTAACTGGACGCTTCTTTCCCCGCCTTCCCTTCACGGACAGACTCTGTTAGGCGTTAACCTTACTAATTTTTTCTCCTCAGCTCTCTTCCCTATGCCCGGAAGAAATACTTATGTTGCTGCTCCTGGAGATATTCAGGGAACTGGCGAAACCCAGCGGTTTTCCATGGCACTGATTTTCGGATTGAATACTGACGATTTGTTCAGAAGAAAGAAAACAGTCCAGTCAATTTATAACGCTAATTATCATTTTGCCCAACCCCCTGCAAAGCCCATCGTAAAGGCTATTGCCGGTGACCATAAGGTTACGCTTTACTGGGACAGCCGTGCGGAAACGACCTTTGATCCTTTCTACCAGAAAATTAATTTCGAAGGTTATAGAATCTATCGTTCTACTGAACCTAATTTCATTGAAGATAAAACTATTACTGATGCTTACGGTGTACCCGTTTTCAGAGTCCCTATTGCTGTTTTTGATCTGGTTGATGGAATCGTTGGACTTCATCCTATTAGTGTAAATGGTGCTATGTTTTATCTTGGTGATGATTCGGGTCTGCAGCATTCATATGTCGATACTACTGTTACTAACGGTCAGGTTTATTATTATGCTGTATGTTCATATGACCAGGGTTTTGTTCAGACTAATATAGAGGGACAGACTCTTGGCATCCCTCCTTCGGAAACAACAAGTATTATTAAGGTTGATATAAATGGAAATGTTAAGACTGATGTAAATACTGCAGTGGTAAATCCCCATGCTCCGGGCGCAGGATATATCGATCCCCAGATTTCTAATTACAAAAAAATCGGACCTGCAACAGGAACTGCCAGTATTACTATTCTCGACCCCGATTCAATGAAATCATTTAACACTTACCGTGTTGAATTTTACAATAATTCGCCTTTTAATAATAACCCCTATCCTTCATATAGAGTTATTAATTATTCTACAAATGATACTCTTCTCAAATTTACTCCTTTTTCCGGAAATAAAATTCAAACCCTGGTTATGCAGGGATTCAGTGTTGGTTTAACAAACGATTCATTGGTTACTGTTGATTTTACAAACACCGGTTGGAAAACCGGCAGTAGTAATAATATTATTCAGGTCTCTGATACAGCCTATGCCGCAGCCTTCCAGAGTAAAAGGATTGATTATCCTGCTGATTTTGAAATCAGGTTCACTAATCCCTTGCAGGGGGATGCCTCATTTCCACCAGGAGGTTTTTTCCAGCCTATTCCTTCCAACATTATCGTTAAAAATGTGACAGAAAACATTGATCATGTTCAATTTATTTTTTATGACAAAGACAACGACCAACAGTTTACCCCTGGTGACGCTATTCTTATTGCCGTCGGGGATTCTGCTGGAAAAAGAGCAACAGATTTTACTAACTCCCATATAAGCTGGGCCATTAAATTGGTTAAAGATACTACTATTAGCACCCCTAACCAGCGTCTCCCTCAACCCGGTGATGTAATAAAAATCAGTACAACAAAACCGTATCGTACTGGAGATTATATTGAGTTTACTACTCAGAAAGCTGATTTCAACCGGTCCAAAGCTCTTGTGGATTTGGATAAAATTGCAGTCGTGCCTAATCCTTATGTTGGAGCCGCCTCTTGGGAACCCGCTACCGCTATTACAGGACGAGGTGAAAGACTCGTTTATTTCATCCACCTTCCGAATAAATGTACAATTCGGATATATACTATTAGCGGCAATCTTGTCAAGACACTTTATCGTGATGCACCGGTGACTGATGGACAGGAGCCATGGGATTTAACTACTAAAGATGGTATGTCACTTGCTTTTGGTGTTTATATCTTCCACGTGGATGCACCGGGCATAGGAACGAAAATTGGAAAATTTGCGATTATCAAATAAGCTGTGTAAGACGGAGCAGATATGAAAATAAAAATAATTACAATATTAATTGCCATTGTACTTGTGTCAGTGAACCTTTTATCCCAGGTATCTAAAGTTGGGACTACTGCAGCGGCTTTTCTTGAAATTGGTCCCGGTTCAGTTGCTACTGCTATGGGGGGCGCTTTCGTCAGTGTTGCAAATGATGCGACTGCACTTTACTGGAATCCATCTGGCATAGCTGATTTCACTAATAATGAGGTGACAATATTTCACGCCAACTGGATTGCTTCTACTAATTTCGATTATGCCGCCCTCGTTATCCCTATTGGCGAAGCAGGAAACATCGGCTTTAGTTTTACTTCATTCTCAATGGCAGATGAAATGGTAAGAACTGTAGATCAGCCGGAAGGTACTGGTGAATTTTACAGTGCCGGAGATATAGCTGTCGGTCTCTCTTATGCCAGGAAATTAACAGACCGCTTTTCTATCGGGTTCACCGCTAAATATATCCAGGAAACAATTTGGCACGAAACTGCAAGTGCTATTGCTATAGACGCCGGTACAATTTTCAGAACTGATCTCTTTAACGGTCTCACTATAGGTGCATCTATCTCCAATTTCGGCACTCAGATGAAACTCTATGGAAGTGATATTAGAACCTTCGCAAGAGTCGATCCATCCCTCCTTGGTTCAAACAACCAGATTCCATATAATGTTGAACTGGATTCCTGGGATCTTCCTTTCCTTTTTCAGATCGGGGTTTCAACTAATATTATTAAGGATGAGGATTACCGTTTGTTGATTTCCGTTGACGCACTCCATCCGAACAACAACTATGAAAGTATGAATATCGGGGGACAGTTTTCATTTAGAGAATTTTTGTTCATAAGGGCAGGCTACCGAAATTTGTTCCTGGCAGACTCGGAAGGGGGATTGACCCTGGGTGTGGGCGTTAATTCTAAACTCCTATTCACTGATGATTTTGTTAGTTTTGATTATGCATATAGAAATTTTGGTAGGCTTGATAATGTCCATACTTTATCCGTTGATATTAAATTTTAATAATTCATGAAGATTACCAAAAAACTCACTTTATGCATTGGTTTGATCCTGATATGTTCATTAAATACTTACCCGCAGAAATTTACCATTGACCTTAATTCAGTGGATTCTTCCAAAGGGGATCTTATCCTTGCCGAGGCAGGGAATAAAAAGATAACCGCAAAGGAATTCATTTACAGTTATGAATTCGGTCCCTCCTTTCCTAAAAAGGTAAAAAAATCTAAGGAGGTTTACCTTAATTATTTAATAAACGAAAAACTTCTTGCCGCCGATGGTTATTCTCGCAATTTAGATACACTTCCAATAGTTAAGGATAATCTTTATGATATCGAAACAGACCTCGCCACAGAGGAATTATTTAAAGATGAGGTGATGAAAGAAGTAAAAATATCTGAGGCAGAGATTAACACGGCTGTTGGCAAGAAGTTAGCTACTGTTGAACTAAAATGGCTATTCGCCACCGATAAGGATAGTCTCAGTTTTTATATAAATAGAATCTCTGCAGGTCTACCGTTTGATTCACTCTTCCAACTCCAATTGAATGATTCGGTTTTTGAGGACCAGAGGAAATGGGATACAGATCTCTTTAACCTTGAAGAAAAAAGTAATATGATTGCTGGTTTAATAAAAAATCAAAAAGTAGGATCCATCTCTTCACCCGTAAAAGGCCCTGATGGGTGGTATATTTTCAAAATTGTTAATGTCTGGAAAGAAGTTCTCCCGAATGAATCGGAATTAAACCAGTTGAAAGAAAAATCTAAAAGGGCTCTTCAGAAAACCCAAATGGATTCCCTCTCTGACAAGTATATAAGAAATTTATTTATCAATCAGAATCCACAGATTATCGGAAAAACTTTTGACATTCTGCGGACATATCTTGCAAAGTATGAGGTTAATCCGGATAAATCTAAAGATTGGAAATTAGATGACAAACTGAAATTCCTTCAGCAGCAAATCGATTCATTAAAGAAGGATTTTTATTCTCTTGTTCTGGTTGAAATGAAAGATGGCTCCTACTCTTTTAATGATTTTATTGATTGGCTTAGGTACAGAGAACAGATTGTAAAATTCAAGGAGACGGATTTTAACTCTTTTTCAGAAAGCGTTGAATCTTATGTCTGGCGGATGGTGCGCGATAATTCACTAACAAAAATTGCATTTTCCAAAGGATATCAGAATAAGAAATCAGTACAAGAACAGCTTGGCTGGTGGAAAGATAAAATCGTTTATGCTATTGTCCGGGATGAACTTATCGGTTCTGCTCTGTTAGGTAATACTAATGAGTCATTTAAATTTGAAAACAAACCTCTTTCAGATGAATCTAACAAAAAACTGCTCCACAAGGTATTAGCTCTTAAGCAGAAATATAAAATTAAAATTAATAAAGATATTCTGGCTGAGATAAAAGTTGAAAATGAAAACGATCCTAAAGCTATAGATGTATATGCTGTAAAGAAGGGTGGTGTATTCCCTCGTCCCGCCTTTCCTTCAATTGATATTCTGTGGCAAAATTGGCAATGAGAATTTATCCGCTTATAATGTTAACGGTAGTTTCTTGTTGCTTGCTTTCATGCAGTAATCAAAACAAAATTGACCGCAAACATATAATCTATTGGGCCAGTAACAATACTGATGAAATTACATTCGCTGGGAAAATTGTAAATCAATGGAATAACGGAAATACGGGGAGCAAAGTTACATTCCAACCCGTGCCTGAAGGACAGAGTAGTGAGGAAGTAATTCTTGCTGCAGTTGTTGGGAACACCACTCCTGATATATATTCTAATATGTGGCAGGGGGATGTTGAACTTTATGCAAGAGCAGGGAAGCTTGTTCCTTTAGATACTCTTCCTGGATTTATGGAATTTATATCAGCTCGATGTGACAGCAATGTTATAAAAGAGGTCACCTCCACAGACGGACATATCTACCAGATCCCCTGGAAAATAAATCCTATAATGCTCATATGCAATGATAATATGTTCAGAAGTATCGGTTGGCAGACTCCGCCAAAAACATATTCCGAATTTTTAAAAGCAGCAGCTGAAATTAAAAGTACTGCCTATTTGAATGGTTATCTGAATAAGTGGATCGGTTATAGTGAGGTAATAGAAACATGGTGGCAGAGGCTTTTTGACTTTTATCCTTTGTATCTTGCAGCTTCTGGGGGGGCAAGCCTCATAAAGGATAATAAGGTGGTATTTAATAATGAATACGCTGTTGGCACATTTAAATTCATGAAAACTTTATATGACAACGGTTATTTCCCAAGAGAAAGATTGTCTGCCCGACAAGACCCATTCCTTTCTTCCGATATTGCAGTCCGCTTTACCGGTCCTTGGGAAATAGTGCATGCAGATAAATTTAAACCACCAGGTTTTGAATATAGTTTCTCACCGTTACCTGTACCTGATAACCATAAGAATGCAGCCTATACTTATGGCGATACAAAGAATATTATAATGTTTACAACTTGCAAAAATAGACTTACTGCATGGGAGTTTATTAAAAGTATTATCAGTGAAAAAGGGGATTACCAGCTGCTTAAAATAACTAACCAGCTTCCTAGAAGAAAAGATCTTACATCAAATCCCCTGTTCATAAATTACCTGAATGATAACCCGAAAATGAGACCTTTTGCCGAACAGTCAAAGTATGTACGCGGACCTGATATTTGTCCCGTACTTAAGGAAATTTTCGACGCTATTTCCCGAGAATATGAATCATGTGTAGTGTATGGAAAGAAGACTCCGGAGCAGGCTGTAAATGATGCTGCTAAATCTGCTGAACTAATTTTATTGCAGTGAGCAGAATAATGAAATCTAATAAAATTATCCCATACCTCATGATAGCACCGTATTTAGTACACTTTCTTGTCTTTATTACTTTCCCTGTGCTATTCTCATTTTTCCTTATGTTCAACCAATGGAATATAATAAGCCCGATGAAGTTTGTAGGGCTACAGAATTTTTATAAATTGATTCATGATGCACAATTCTTCAGGTCTCTATTAAACACGCTTATTTTTCTGGTTATCCATATTCCACTGCAGATCATAGTAGCCCTTTTTTTCGCAACCATGCTCAACCAGAAGATCCGGTTTATCGGTTTTTTTCGTGCAGCATATTTCCTTCCTGTTGTAGTATCAGGTGTTGTTATAACAATTTTATGGCAGCAGCTTTATGGCTATGAGACAGGCTTACTGAATAGAATACTCACTGGGATTGGTATTACAAAAATCGGTTGGCTTACTAACCCTAACATTGCAATGGGCTCCATAGCTATAATGGCTACATGGAAAAATGTTGGCTTATATATCGTTCTTTTCCTTGCTGGTCTGCAGACTGTTCCCCAGTACCTTTATGAATCTGCTGATCTTGAGGGAGCAAACGCTTGGCAGAAGTTCCGTTACATTACTCTCCCAATGATAAACCCGACAATGTTCATGGTGGTTATCCTCTCAACTATTGGCGGCTTTTCACTTTTCATTGAACCATATGTAATGACAGGCGGCGGTCCACTTAACAGTACACTTTCATCTGTGTTGTATATTTATAAGGAAGGATTTTTCTACTATCATATGGGATATGCTTCAACTCTCGGATTCTTTTTCGCTGGTATTATCCTGCTTGTTATCTTCTTCCAGAAAAGATATGTTGAAAAGGAAACAAGATGAAGAAATCCTTTATATATTTAGTATTACTTCTGGGATCGGTTGTTTTTGTATATCCCTTTATCTGGATGCTAAGCGCTTCCTTATCTCCGGAAAGTGCTATATCGAACCTTGTTTTGTTTCCGACTTCTCCTTCATTAAATAATTATTCACAGGTGCTTGATAAAATCCCCGCAGCTCGCTCCTTACTGAACAGTCTTTTTGTTTCACTTGTTATAACTATGGGTGTCATAATCTTTGGGTCTATGGTCGGATACGCGTTATCCCATCTTGAATTCAAAGGCAAGAAGATTCTGTTCTTTATAATAATATTTACAATGACACTCCCGTTCCAGCTTACACTTATCCCGCAGTATATCTTAATGGTAAAATTTCAATGGGTTGATACTTACCTTGCACTGATAGTTCCTTATTTCCTGAACGGTTTGTCAATAATAATGTTTAATCAATACTTTAAAAGTATTCCGGTGGATCTGATAGACGCAGCACGCATTGACGGCTGTAGTGAATTTACTATTTTATTTAGAATATTATGGCCAAATTCCCTGCCCGCTATTATTACGGTTGGGATAATCACATTTATGTCTTCCTGGAATGAAGTACTTTGGCCAATAATAGTTATAAGAGATGAACATCTAATGACTATGCCACAGTTGATTACTTTGTTTGCTGTAGGTGGTAGAGCTGAATCCCAGCTTGGAGTAAAGCTTGCCGCTGCTGCTATGCTCGCTTTTCCGGTTATCGTCGCCTATGCTTTCTTCCAGAAGTATTTCATACAGAGTATGGCTTCAAGCGGAATGAAAGAATAATGACGAAGCTCAAAAAAACAGGAATTAAATTAACCGCTGACCCTAAGAGAGTCCTTCTTCTCCCATTTAGCCCTGGGAATGAGCAGCGGATTAGAAAAATTGTTAATAGGATAATAAAATTAACAGATGACAAGGCAGCCCTGCTTCTTGAAGAAATAAATAATAAGTTCATGCAAAGACACATGGAATTTGAAAACAGGTTAATTGATAATTATACCTTGATTGAAAAATATGTAGGCAGCCTTGTTTCCCGATCTAAGCAATTATTATTAGGCGCCTATTTCAGCAAGGAATATTCAATTTGCTCTGCCGCATTGTTCAATCCATCTATTGTTTCCCATCCCGATCAAACTGGCTTAAAGGATAGGGAATTAAGATTTATTATGAGTCTGCGGGCTGTAGGCGAAGGCCATATTTCATCGGTTGAATTTGTAATCGGAATTATCACGGAATCACTCGATATAAAATTCGAAGAATTCCCCGGATACGCCGTCCCTCCTTCTAAAAGGAATACCCGTCCTCTCCTTCCTCTTAAAGTGGCTGATGATATTATTGATTCCAATTACGATATTGAATTCTCCGGTCGGGAGAAGCTCTCTGAAAGAGTAATATTCCCATTCTCAAAAACTGAAAGTAATGGGATTGAGGACATACGCTTGGTTAAATTTATTAATGATGACGAATCCTATGTTTATTACGGTACGTTCACAGCTTATGATGGTCACCGGATCCTTTCTGAATTGTTGGAAACAAAAGACTTTAAGAAATTTAAGATCAGAACACTCGCAGGAAATGGGGCTAAAGATAAAGGTATGGCTCTCTTTCCTGAAAAAATTGATGGTAAATATTGGATGATCTCACGCCAGGATGGAGAGAATATTTTTGTTATGAATTCCGACAATATTTATGAGTGGAACAACCCGGTAATATTACGTGAGCCGGAGTATGACTGGGAATTTGTACAGCTCGGCAATTGCGGTTCTCCCGTTAAAACACCTGAAGGGTGGCTTGTACTAACACATTCGGTCGGTGCGATGAGGACATACGTAATCTCTGCCCTACTACTCGATCTTAAAAACCCCAATAAAATAATCGGTCATCTCAAAAAACCGCTCATTGCACCCGATGAAGAGGAGATGAATGGATATGTTCCGAACGTTGTATATACGTGCGGCTCAATGTTATATAATAAAAATTTGATTATACCTTATGCTATGTCTGATTCAGCCTCAAGTTTCGCGTATATTCAGCTTAATGACTTGTTAAATATGATGCACTAATTAAAGGATATTTATGGAGAATAAATGGAAATAGTAAAATTCGAAAACAATCCTATCCTTACAATTGAAGATCTCCCTTTCAAAGCTAATAGTGTTTTCAACCCTGGTGCTGTTAAATTTGATAATGAATACCTCCTCCTCTGCAGAGTGGAATTGCCTGTGGGAAGATCATCCTTTGTTCTCGCAAGAAGTAAGGATGGCAGGAAATTTAAGGTGGATGCTAAGCCGTGCCTGAACCCCGGTGATCACGGTGAGTTTAATGATCTGACTGAGTGGGGAATTGAAGATCCGCGCATTACACGTATTGAAAATAAATATCTCATCACATATACCGGTTACTCAAAATTTCTTCCTCTTGTGATGCTCGTTGAAACTGTGGATTTTAAGAGTTTCAAAATACTTGGACCTATTACAGAACCGTCAAACAAAGACTCTGCTCTTTTCCCTGAAAAAATAAACGGTTATTACTGGAAAATGGATCGTCCTTCTTCAGACCCCCATAATAGCATCTGGGTGAACAGGAGTACCGACCTTATCCATTGGGGTGGATTCAGATGTATGATCAAACCTCTTCCAGGTACCTGGGTAGCAGATAAAATTGGCGGATCTACTCCCCCCGTTAAAACTAAGGATGGATGGCTCTTCCTTTTCCATGGGGTAAGGGGTTTTGGTATAAGCAATATCTATAAAATAGGTGTTATGCTTGTTGATGCTGATAAACCATGGATCGTTAAAGGATATTCTCGCGACCCTGTTATTGCTCCGGATAAATTGTACGAGAGGGTAGGGGACGTTCAGAATGTTACTTTTACAAACGGCTGGATTGTTGAAGATAACGGCGATGTTAAAATTTATTATTCAGGCGCAGATACTAACATCTGTCTCGCGGAAACCAATATAAATTATTTATTGTCATTGTGTAAATAGTGGTGAATTATTAATATCTTAGATTTATATATGAAAAAAATTGTATCTGTCTTTTTTCTATTTGTAGCAATTGTATTTCCTCAAAAGTCACTGATAAATACTACCCATCTCGATCATCTTTATCAGCAGATTAAAGTGAATAATAATTCATTGGGGATAATCCATATATACGCTGAAGCCCCTGGTTATAATTGGGTCGATGCATCGGGTGAAGGAATAGCTTGTATTGATGACGCCGCAAGGGCTGCAGTGTTTTATATGAATTATTATAATCAGACACATGATAGAAAATGTCTTCTCCAAATAAGAAGCCTCATTAATTTCCAGTTATATATGCATGCTGCCAATGGTTTCTTCTACAACTTCATCTGGAAAGATTATACAATAAATACCAAATATAGGACAAGCATTGCCGAACCCAACTGGTGGAGCTGGCGTGCTTTGTGGGCTCTTGCCGAAGCAGAGAAATTTTATCTAAAAACCAATCCCCGCTTTTCGTTGGAAATTAAGAAACATATTATAACAACGATTGATGCTCTCAGCTCATGGCTTACTACGGGAGATAAAACAGTAGTTTATCACGGTTACGAACTTCCAGCATGGCTCCCCTTTGAATCCGCCTCAGATCAGGCGGCTATTATCGTTAAATCTCTCTCCTCATATTACGAAAACAATAAATCGGAAAAAGTAAAATCAATTATCGAACATCTGTGCGCCGGTATTATGAAAATGCAGAAGGGTGATGAAACAAATCCTCCTTATTATGCCTTCCTTAGCTGGCAAAACGGATGGCATGCCTGGGGCAACAGCCAGGCTGACGCCCTTATCGATGCAGGTAGGGTGTTAAATAAAAAGGAATATATTAACGCCGCAGTAAATGAAATTAAATATTTCTATCCATGGCTTATTGGTAAAGGATTCTATTCTGATTTCCATGCCGTTAAAGATGATAATAATAACTCTTCGTTTTCCGATACAACAAAATTCGCACAAATCGCTTACGGAATAAGACCCCTTATATTTTCCTGTATGAATGCTTATGATATATTGAAGGACTCCCTTTTTCTGAATACAGCAATAAGTGCTGTTAAATGGTTCTTTATGAATAACCCTGCTGATGCCTTAATGTATGATCCCCAAACAGGGAGAGGTTATGATGGCATTATTGCAACTGGCAAAATAAATACTAACTCAGGCGCCGAATCTACAATCGAATCCCTTCTCTCTATTCTCCGGCTTGAAAAAGATAATACCGCAAAGAAAATGCTTTTGAATTTGTATAACAAGATGTAAAGAATTATGAACTATGAAAAAACTTATAAAACACTTTGTTCCTCTTGTTGTTTGCCTGTCGTTTCTCGCTGACGCCCAGCAGGTAGGTGTTACCCGAGTTGACCTGATGCCCAATAAACCTTCTCCCTATTTAATGAGGAACTGGAAAAATACTGCGCTTGGATACGATTCACTTGTCTATAATTATAATCTTACTGGACAGTATCTTCCTCTGATAACTGATTATTCAAATACAATAAATTATCCCAGTCAGGGAAGTTACGGTCTGCACACTGTCGTCGGTACAACTGTTCCTACTTCCTTTGAAGCAATAAATGTTCTGCCCTCGGTTATTGGCGCCTCTCTTTCCGGCGTCGATAAGTCAAACCAGAATGGGAGGAACTACCCTTTAATGTGCGAGGAATATTTCAATAAACAAAATGGAGAGCTTGTTTATCTTAATAATCCTTCAACGATTACAGGAGATGACTGGTGGTACGAAACTATGCCAAACGTTTTCTTTTACCAGCTGAATTATCTCTATCCGAACACTGGCGACTATAATTTCCAGTTCACATCGGTTGCAGACCGATGGCTCAACGCGGTAAAAGCAATGGGGGGAAAAACCACTCCTTGGCATCTTCCCAATATGAATTACCGCGCATGGGATCTAATGAATAACACTCCCAATAACTCCAGCGTTCCAGAACCGGAAGCGTCGGGCGCTATCGCCTGGCTCCTATATAATGCTTATACACAAACCCAGAATTCTAGTTATCGAATCGGCGCTGAATGGTGCCTTGAATACCTGAATTCCCTTCAGTCAAATCCTTCTTATGAGCTCCAGCTTGGCTATGGTGTTTATACAGCTGCACGTATGAATGCAGAAATAGGCACAAATTATAACATTCCCCAAATGGTTAATTGGTGCTTCGATATAGGTCCCTTAAGAAGTTGGGGATCTATCGTAGGCACTTGGGGCGGTTACGATGTATCTGGTTTAATCGGTGAATCTGATGCCAATGATTACGCTTTTATTATGAATACATTTGAACTCGCAGGAGCACTTGTCCCCATGGTGCGCTACGATGACCGTTTCGCCAGAGCAATAGGGAAGTGGGTGTTGAATGCTTCAAATGCGGCACGACTCCTTTACCCGGATTACTTGCCGGATTCCCTCCAGGATAGTTATTCTTGGGCGCATCAGTATGACCCCTCTTCCTATATCTCTCATGAGGCATTGAGGCAGACCCAGAATGGAGTTTCTCCCTTTGCTACAGGGGATGCGATAAGCGGTGGTTGGGGACAAACAACTCTTGCCCTCTATGGCGCCTCCCACGTTGGGATTTTCGGTGGTATAATTGATACTACTAATGTTGAAGGGATCCTGAAACTCGATCTACTAAAAACTGATTATTATCATTCCGCCGCATATCCAACATACTTATTCTATAATCCTTATGCTGGCAGTCAGCAGATTCTGTTTAATGCAGGAACCGGTCAGCACAATTTATACGATGCGGTGAGCAATAATTTTCTTCTGAATAATGTAAGCGGAGTTGTAAATATTACTGTCCCCGCCAATTCCGCCATCATTGTGGTTATTACCCCTTCAGGAGGAGCCATAACTTATAACCTTAATAAAACATTATACAATGGGATTATTATAGATTATAACAACGGACAGGCTGTAAATAATTATCCTCCTAGGATTAAAAGCTTAAGCCCCGACTCATCGGGCATATTGATAAACCATTCAATAAATGTTTACTGTACTGCAGGAGATAAAAACAACGACACATTAAACTATATATGGAGCGCCGGCTCCGGCATAATTACCGGATCCGGATCCCAGGTTATATATACTGCCCCTGCCTCCCCCGGTGATTTCAATATTCGCTGTATTATCGATGATAATCACGGAGGAAAGGATACCGCACAGATTACTATCCATGTATCTATATCAATAAATCACCCTCCTGTAATAAATAAGATAATTGCAAAGCCAAGAAAAATAAACCTCAGTTCTTCCTCAATGTTTACTTGCTTTGCTTCAGATCCCGATAATGACACGTTAAATTATTCATGGAGTTCTTCAAGTGGTAATTTTTCCGGCGCAGGATCTACTATTACATGGACTGCCCCGCCGTCTATAGGCAATTATTATATCACCTGTCTTGTAACTGATAACCATGGCGGCTCTGTTAAAGATAGTCTGGGGGTCGAGGTAAGGGATCTTTCAATCATCAATACTGGACAGCTTATTGCTTATTATCCTTTTTATGGTAATGCCAATGATTCAAGTGGTAATAATAATAACGGATTCGCATATGGAGTTACTCTTGTTCCTGACAGGTTTAATAACCCCAACAGTGCCTATTCTTTCAATGGTGCCAATTCTTATATTTCGGTTGCCAATAATACTCTCCTTAATTTTCAGAATGCAATTACTATAAACTTCTGGATGAATGTGGGTCTGTTTTATGACCGTGAACAATACCCCATCTCTCATGGTAATTGGCAGAACAGGTGGAAAGTCTCGATTACAAATAATAGAGTAAGATGGACCGTCAAAACTACTGTCGGTACTAAAGACCTTGATTCGGAAACACTCCTCACCCTTGACTCTCTTTATATGGTTACCTGTTTCTATGATGGTTCTGATTATGAAATTTATATTAATGGTCAGTTGGATGCCTTCACAACTTTTAGCGGTACAATCCTCTCTACCACTTTGAATCTCACAATCGGACAGGATGTTCCTGGCGATAATAATTACAATTTCAATGGAGTGCTGGATGATATAAGGATCTATAATTTCGGTCTCCCACTAAATACAATAACAAGCTTTTATGATATACCAACTTCAGTTAAGGATAAGGCTCCTCTTATCCCTTTAAAGAGCATTTTATATGCGAACTATCCGAATCCTTTTAATCCTTCTACTACGATAAGCTTCAGCCTTGAGAAAAGCTCACGTGTAACTCTTGATATTTTTAATACTCTCGGTGAAAGGGTAGTGCGGTTAATAAATGAACCCTTCACACCGGGTTTTCATAAAACTACTTGGAATGCCTCTGGATTTCCAAGTGGTATTTATATCTGTTCATTAACTGCCGGCGACAAAGTCTTTTACCAAAAACTAATCTTACTTAAATAATAATGCCAACTAATGTGAATAAAATAATCCTCCTCTATGACAACTGGGAATTTTCCCTTAATAAAAGATGCCGCCCTCCTGTTGATAACATAAAACCGGGCACATGGTATAAAGCAGTCGTCCCCGGTACAATCCACACCGATTTGATAAATAACAAACTGATCCCCGATCCTTTTTATTCAGATAATGAAAAGCGACTCCAATGGATAGGGGAAATGGATTGGGATTATAGGACATCATTCGACATACATAAACCTATTGATCTATCAAAACCTGTTTTTACTAAATTCGATGGAATTGATACAATCGCTGAAATCATTCTTAATGGAGAACATGTTGGCAACGCCTCCAATATGTTCAGCTCCTATGAATTCGAAATCTCCAGCTTCCTGAAAAAGAATAACAACAAACTCCTTATACGGTTTACCTCTCCTTATCAATATGCGCGGTTAACGGAAAGTAAACATGGCCGACTCCCGGTGGCCTTAAATTCGGAACGTGTATATATTAGAAAAGCGCAATATTCTTTTGGGTGGGATTGGGGACCCTCTTTCGCTACATCTGGTTTATGGCGTTCAGTTTCCCTCTATCAAAAAAATGATGCTTATATTGAACATTTTACCTTTAATACAGTCTCCTTCTCTGGCAACTCCGCCTCATTAGAATTAAAATCAGAAATTAGTAACCCACTGAATAAAAATCTTAAACTAAAAATAACCCTCAGCTCTGCTACTTCTACCTACGAAAATGAAATAGAAATTATAGATAATTCTTTTACCCATAATTTTGTAATAGATAACCCTACTCTTTGGTATCCAGTAGGGTATGGACTCCCCGCACTCTATAACTTGTCCCTTCTCCTCTTTGAAGGTAATATCCTTCTGGACGAAAAGAACTCTAAGGTCGGTATAAGAACAATTGAACTTCAATTTAAAGATGGAGATAAAAACACTTTCAGATTTTATATTAATGGTAGGAACATCTTTGCTAGAGGAGCCGACTGGATCCCTTCCGATCTTTTCATCCCCCGCACATCCGATGAAAAATATAAGCAGCTCCTTAGTTTCGCTAAATCTGGCAATATGAACATGATTAGAGTCTGGGGAGGCGGCTTCTATGAAAATGATATCTTTTACGATTTGTGCGATGAGCTTGGGCTCCTTGTATGGCAGGACTTTATGTTCGCTTGTGCTGCATACCCTGAGTATCCTGAGTTCATTGAAAATGTTTCCAATGAGTTCCGGCAGAACATAAAACGACTTCAAAACCATCCCTCGCTTGCTCTATGGTGTGGCAACAATGAAAATGAATGGAACTGGCAGCGTGAAAGCAGTCGCCTATATAAAGAAATGCCCGGCTACAAAATCTATCACCAGATAATTCCCGGTATTCTTGACAGCCTTGATCCACAGCGTCCCTATTGGCCCTCAACTCCATTCGGTTTTGAGGATGATCCAAACTCGGTTCTAAGCGGAAATAGGCACCAGTGGGAAATTTGGAGTATGTGGAAGGATTACAATACAGTTTCCGGTGATAATAGTCTCTTCGTTTCTGAGTTCGGATTCCAGGGTCCTGCTGATAAGTCTACTCTTGAAGAATCTATTCCTCCCGAAGATCGATCCGTTCAAAATGAGATTTTTGAATTCCACAATAAACAGGTGGAAGGGAATGAACGCATCTTTCGGTTCTTAGCAGCACATCTTCCAATTAAAACAAAATGGGATGATTTTATTTTCCTCGCCCGGCTTAATCAAGCGCTCGCACTTAAAACTTGTCTTCAGCATTGGCGGTCTAATTATCCTGTTACAAATGGAGCCCTGATCTGGCAGCTCAACGACTGCTGGCCTGTTACAAGCTGGGCTGTTATCGATTCAAACTTGCTCCCTAAACCTGCATACTATCATGTAAAAAACATTTTTAATCAGCAGATAATTACATTTCTTAAAAGTGAAACTAGCATAGAAGTTATCTTTATTAACAGCGCCCATGAAACATTCCACGGTCTTGTAAAAACTCAGATTGTGAATCTTGCCAAAGGCAAAGTTGAATTCATTGAGAAAAAAAATATTAACCTCAAAGGGGATAAGCGTTTATCGATCAGTTCTGTATCAGGCTTTGCATCCATCGCAGACGGAACTTCAGTAATTGTTGTTTCTGTATTCAACCATGAAGGTAATATGATTCACAGGAACTATTATGCAGGCAAGGAATGGAAACATATATCACTTCCCAAACCTGAAATATCGTTAAAGAAATTAAATGATCGTTCCTTACAGATTGAAGCTGAAAAGCCTGCCTTTTTTGTTACTCTTTCATCCGATGGACTTGTGTTTAACGATAATTCATTCATCCTTCTCCCGGGTGAAAAGGAAATTATAAATGTTCAGTTCCTAAAAAAAGTTAAACTGAAACTAAAAAACATTACTATTCATACATTAAACAATTACCTGGATTAAAATATATGTATAAACATTTAACCCCCCTCTTTGCATTTAACCACCGGCTGGCAGCTATTTTAATCCTCCTCCTCTTTACTCTTCCACTCTTTCCCCAATCCTCTCTGGAAGATAAACTCAAAGTAACCTTCACCGGCGACGCCCAGTTGGAAACCGGCAACGCTTATGTGGGACTCGAATTCCACCACAACTCACCCATACTGCAGCGCATTAGTTTATATTATCCTGTCTCCAACTCTGTCGATCTCAGTAACGATTACTGGAAAAGAGACTCCTCCTTTGTTCTGGCAGCCGCGCTAAAAACCGGGGATAAAACAGAATGGTTAAATCATCAAAAATATGAATTCACCTCCACTCCTTATTTCGTTTCCTGGTATAAAAAAGATAATGATAAAGAAGTCCGCGTTACATACAACTTCCTGAAAAATAAACCCGCATATACTGCCACTTGGGAAATAACAAATATAAAAAAGAGTAAGCAAACCTTTGAACTCTATACTGACCTTGAAGCAAACCTGAAAACAAGTCATTCTTATAAAATAAAAGATAAAGCATATACTGCCTCTGAAACGCCGGACAATAAATTATTTATATATTATACCGATTCTGAACTACAAAATGTCTCCCTCTTTTCAATAAATAAAGGTGAACTTCCATTTGCCTTCAGCACTAAAAGTGTATTACCTCAAATCCCCGTTCCTCAAAATAAATGGTGGAGTGATAATGATCTTCAATTAAATAATGAACTTATTGCAAAGGGTAATGAAAGTATCCCCGCATTCAGGTATCTCTATAAGAAAGAACTTGCCCCCAATGAAAAAATGACAGTAATCCAGATTATCGGCACAGGTAAAATTGATGAAGTAAAATCAATCGCAGAATATTGTTCGGTTAATTATAAAAAAGAAGTTGAGGATTATAAAAATTACGTCCTCTCTTATATCAAAGCAAATCAATTCACAACAGGGGATAGTTACCTCGATAAAACAGTCCTCTGGTCCAACGCTATGCTTGCGGTGAATAAACATTATATTGAAGGCACAATCCAGCCAATGCCTTGCCCCGCGGAGTATTATTTCTATTTTACACACGATGTCCTCCTTACAGACCTTGCTGCAGTCAATTTTGATCTCTCCAGAGTTAAGAGCGATTTATCCTTCATCGTTGATCATGCTGATAAAAACAAAGTCATTCCGCACGCATACTACTGGCTCGATTCTTCCTTTGTTACCGAGTATGCCGATTCCGACAATTGGAACCATTTCTGGTTTGTTATAGCTGCGTCAAAATATTTGCTCCGCTCAGGTGACACCCAATTCCTTGAAAAAATATACCCGGTTATTCAAAAAAGTATTTCGATGGCTTTGTCGAACAGGCATGATGATTTAATGTGGGCACTGCGCCCTGATTGGTGGGATATTGGCAGAAACTATGGCCCCCGTGCTTATATGACAATCCTTGCCGCAAAATCCCTTCGTGAATTCATTTACATCTCCACTGTATTAAATAAAGATGTTGATAAACTTTCGGAATATGAGAATACCGCAAATAATCTTGAAAAAGGCTTGAACAATAAACTCTGGAGTCCTACTCAAAAATATCTTATAAACTATTTTGCTGACGGCTCTGTAGACAACCATTATTATATAGGTTCACTCCTTGCTTCTCATTTTGATCTATTGAACAATGAACGGAAAAATGAACTGAACGAAACTGCTGGTAAAATTCTTCTCGATCCAAATGTCGGGGTCTATAATGTATTTCCAATGGATTTCCAAAAACTCATTGATTACCTTAAATTCAGCGGTAACGAAGCTGGGGATGAATATTATTATGCAAACGGAGGCATCTGGCCTCACGGTAATACCTGGTATGCTTTATCATTAATTTCCGCCGGTAAGAAAAAAGAAGCTTATGATTTTATAAAAAAAGATATGACTCTCAACGGGATTATGGATGGCCCCAATGGGCAGCCCGCCATGTACGAAGTAAGGACAGGTAAAAAAGATAAAAACATTTACGGCAGAATCGACAAACCACAGTTCATGTGGGCAGCCGGTTGGTATATGTATTCCCTATATAACCTCTTCGCAATTAAAGAAAACAATTGGAACCTCGCCTTTGATCCATGGCTCCCTGACAACCTAAAAACTGTTTCCTTCAGTTTAAATATAAACGGAAGTAAAACCTTAACAACAGTAAACGGGCACGGAGAATTTATAAGTTCAATTAAGTTTGACGGCAAAGAAATGAATTCAGCAGTGGTCCCTTCAGGACTCAAAAACGCAAAGCGTGTAGAAATTATGCTTGGTACTCCGCAAGCCCCTTATCTTAAAGAACTAAATTCTGAACTTAAAAATGTTAAGTATGATAAAACAAGAAAAGAATATTCTTTTACAGCCGATAGGAAAAATATATCCGCAATAATAATTTCTCCATTAAAACCTGTTTCCCTTAACATCAATGGTATTTCTCGCAACGATCTCCTGACAACAACAAAAAAAGGTTCTGTTTTTATTATATCAATCACCCACATTGCTAATGATAATAATGTCTCAGTACAAAACGACAGGGAAGAGGCTATTTTCTCCCTCACCTTTTAGTTATTATGGCAGACTTCTCTTTACTTATAAAAAGTCTGCCATATCTCTTTATTTTAATTGACTTTAACAATTCTTATTGAATTTCAGATTAACATTGCTTTATGATTATATCTCGGTAAAAATTACTATTTACTCACGGGGATTTTCCCCCCAAATGCCTATTTAATCAAAATTGGGCACATAAGATGAACGAGAGATGAGTATGAGATGAGTATGAGATGAGCGACTCAGATACGGCTCAGATTAAGAGTGGTAAAAACTACTGAATCTGATTTAATTCCTGCAAAAGAATAATTCATTGTAAACCCAGATCATTTATTATAATTATAAAAATTACATTCCATTTAGCAGCAAGAGTTCATTTATATATGGCATACTTGAACGCCTTAGAATTTTCTTTTGAATCCCTAAATGATTTGTATTGCCTTTGTTGCTAGTATCCATTACTGATATCTCTGGCTCAGCTTGCTTTTACTAAATGGCAAACAACATTGCACTATATGTGCCCGGATATTTATTCCCTTGGACGCATATGGAACAAAGATAACTATGTGATCCTTATCTTGACAAATGATAGTAATTATAGTTACCTATATTGTACAAAATAATTATTAATAATTTTAATCCTTTATGACAATGAAATACATACATTATGTCTTTTTGATGTTATTATTCCTCCCGTTTGTAATAACTTTTGCCCAGGATGCAGATGAGTCTGATGTAGCTGAAAGAGAAGACGGAACTCTGATCACTTGCGGTGTTGAAAGATGGGCTGTGAAAACCTGTTACGATGCAGATACAGTAAATGTAAATTTTAATAACATTCTTCCCAGCTCCATTGCTTACCAGCGTTCACTTCCAGCACCAACGCTTCCAGGTGATAACACCACAAGGTTAGCTGTTGAAGATACTGTTTATTCTCTCGACTGTAATGTAGTCGAATGCAAAGATGAGTCTGATCAGGATATTCATCTTGTTATTTCTACAATAGGCAATGCAAATGAAACAATGGTGGCAGAGATTGTTAATCCGGAATGCCCAAATATTGTTAACACAAGCAGATATACAATATTTAAAACTTTAAGGGATTGGTTTGATGCTACATACAGTCCTGGTTCAAGTTTTAAAACAATAAATGTAAATATGCATGTAACCGGAGTAGGATTCTTTGATTTTGCCCATGGGCAAACAGGAGCAGCCCCAAACCAAAGGGAAATCCATCCTATCCTAACAATGACGCCTATTGGATTACCCGTTGAATTATCTTCATTTACGTATACTACTGTTAATAATTCAATAAAATTAGAATGGGAAACAGCAACAGAAGTCAACAATAACCATTTTGAAATTGAACGTAGGGATCTAAATCCATATTGGGTAAAAATTGGTGAGATTCAGGGTGCCGGAAATAGTAACTCTCCAAAGCAGTATTTTTTCCTGGATAAACTATTACCGTCTAATGGAAGGTATTATTACCGATTAAAACAGGTTGATAATGACGGTCAGCCCAAATATTCGAATGAGATTGAAGCTAATGTTAATTTTATTCCATCTGTATATTCCCTGGAAAATAATTTTCCTAATCCTTTCAATCCAAGCACAGTTATCAGATATTCTCTGCCTTTTGACAGTAATGTAAAATTAACGGTTTATAATTCTCTTGGTCAGGTTGTTGTTGATGAATTATCAGCAGGGTTTAAAAAAACAGGGACCTATGATATTAATTTCAATGCCTATTCATTGATCAGCGGTATATATTTTTATTCTATTCGGGCAAACTCAACTGATGGGAAGCACAGCTTTTCATTCACAAAGAAAATGATCTTAATGAAATAAACTTCATTTCTAGTATTTCAATTAAGAGGCTGCCCATGTGCAGCCTCTTTTATTATTTAACATCCCGCGTAATATTCTCATTTCTGCTATCCATATAATGATTGATACACGCCACTTTGAATGATATGTTTAATGCCTATTATTTACACTGTATATTAAAAAATTCGATAATCAATTAAATTATTTTAAATTGGAGTATTTTATGTCTGAAAAAAGAATTATAGCCATAACTGGTGCTACAGGTGCGCAAGGTGGCGGTCTGGCGCGTGCTATCCTGAACGATAAAAATAGCATCTTTAAAGTCCGTGCAATTACAAGGGATGTCAACTCAGAAAAAGCAAAAGAACTTAAAAAATTAGGAGCAGAAGTTGTTGCCGCTAATCTCGATGAACCGGAAAGTCTTAAAAAAGCATTTGAGGGTGCCTACGCTGCTTATTGTGTTACTTTCTATTGGGCGCATATGTCTCCCGATCGGGAAATTTCTAATGCTCATAATCTTGCCAAAGCTGCAAAACATGCAGGTATTAAGCATGCAATCTGGTCTACTTTTACCGATACCCGTAAGCTGGTTCCTTTAAGTGATACCCGCATGCCTACTCTAAATGGAAAATACAAGGTGCCCCACTTCGATTGTAAAGCCGAAGCAGATCATTATTTCACTGACCTTGGAGTCCCGACTACTTTTCTTCTTACTTCTTTCTATTGGGAAAACCTTATCTATTTTGGTGAGGGTCCTAAAAAAGGAGCTGATGGCAAATACTCTGTCACTTTCCCGATGGGAGATAAAAAACTTCCGAGTATGAGCGCTGAAGATATTGGCAAGTGTGCTTATGGCATATTTAAATTAGAGAAACAATTGGTTGGTAAGACCGTCGGAATTGCAGGTGAACACATCACTATGAAGAAAATGGCTGAAACTCTTACAAAAGTTCTGGGCATAGATATACTTTACAATGAGGTAACTCCTGATGTATTCCGCAGTTTTGGTTTCCCAGGCGCTGACGATCTTGGAAATATGTTTCAGTATAATCGTGATTTTGAAGAGGACTATTGCAAAGCGCGTAGCCTCGACTTCTCCAGGTCATTAAATCCTGAACTGATGACTTTTGAAAAATGGGTGGTTAAAAATAAAAACCTCATACCGCTTCAATAATAATAACCTAAAAAAAATATCAATCTTACAATGTTTTTGTAAAAGCCTGTGGATTTAGTCTCACGGGCTTCTTTTATTTGAAATATTAAAACAATTATGAGAACTGGATCACATATAAGATTAATCATAATACACAACTTATTTTATTAAGATATTATTTTATAATTAAATTAGAGGTCAATATGAGACACATTCTTTTGATAACAATAGGAATATTGTTTCTTGGAGTAACCATCACAAGAGCGCAATTCGGTGATTTAATTAATAAAGCAAAAGATAAGGCCATAGAGGAAGCATTAAAAAAAGATAAGGATAAAACTGCAACAGGTGATAAAAAACAGGAAAGTAATAACAATAACACAGCTCCCGGTAAGACTGATCAGCCCCCCAACACTAAGGCATACCAGAATTACGATTTTGTACCCGGCGATAGGATTATCTTTGAGGATAATTTCTCCGATGATCAGTCTGGTGAATTTCCCTCTCATTGGGATTTACTTCAGGGGCAGGCACAGGTTTCTACTTATCAGGGAGAAAAAATATTTGCACTGACCGAAGGCAATTATGTTTCCGTTGTGCCTCTGATGAAAACTGATAATTACTTAGCTTCTGATACCTTTTCTGTCGAATTTGATTTTTATACTCAGCCCGGTGCATGGAATCAGGTGGGTATAAGACTGTGGGATCCTAAAAATAACCAACAGGGACAGGATGCAGGTGGTGATGATTATGGCGCTGTTTTTGTCGGAAACTCTTGTAGAAGTAATGGGCTTTCAGGTTCCTATCCAGAAGAATCTTTTGATAAAAACAGATGGCATCATATCGCCGTAGCCCGTAAAGGAAATCAATTGAAGGTTTATGAGGATCAGTATCGTGTTCTTAACGTACCTGTATTCAAAGGTAAATCCTATGCATTAAATTTTGTTGGGATTGGAGATCAGGACAAACCAATAATGCTTAAAAATATTCGCATAGCACAAGGGGGCAGCTTTAATGATACAAAACGGATTCTAAGTGAACCAAAAAGCAGAATAATCACTCACGGAATTCTTTTTGATATAGATAAAGCTACTATTAAACCTCAGTCTATGGGTACTATTAATGAGATATATCAGTTTCTTAAAGATGACCCCTCTCTGAAATTCGAAATTGAAGGTCATACAGATAACACCGGGGAATCTCAGCATAATTTGCAGCTCTCGCAGCAGAGAGCTGATGCAGTAAAAGTTCAACTCGTAAGTTTGGGCATAGACACTTCTCGTCTTAATACAAAAGGATTCGGCGATTCTAAACCGATTGCGGATAATTCTTCCCCTGAAGGTAAAGCCAATAACAGAAGAGTAGAGTTTGTGAAATTCTAAAATTTAGCAAAAGTGGGGAAATCGAAAACCTATGAAAAAAGCCTGTAAGTTAAGTTCTTACAGGCTTTTTATGAATAGTTATTCTGACTATTGGTTGTCTGTTTTGGTCTCAGGTTTGCTGTCAGGCTTGTTACCTGACTTCTGATTCTGCATCCCTTTCTTTCTATCATCTTGCATTTTCTGAAATTCAACTTTCTGTTTATCATTTAACACATTTACAACCTGGGTTTGCGTGTCTTCCCTCATCTTGTTCATTGCACTCCTGTCAGGTTTCCCCCCCGTAGTCATTTGTTTCATTTGATCCTGAGCTTTAACATAAATCTGTTCAATTTGGGCTGCCTGGTCTTTTGTTAAACTTAACCGTTCAGTTAGAGCCTTCACTCTTTCCTGCGGTGATAATCTCGGCTGCTGAGCAAAAGTTGAAAGAGAAAATATAAAAACAGCAATGGCTGCTATCATTAGTGTTCTGTACATTATTTGGTCTCCATTTTATTTGGTTTATTTTGGTTAGACAATGATAAATAAATATTAGTTTAATTACTCTAAAAAAATTCGTTCATATCACAGGTAATAATTACCCATATTCGTCCCTTTCCTTCAATCTGATGCAAAATCATCACTATCCTTTTAATCCTTCAACTTCTTATTTATCTGACTTTGGCTGGTTACTAATCAGTTGTAGTGAATTATTCAATTATGACTTTCATTACCAGTTTTGATTTATTATTTTTATAAAATGTATTCAAAAGATTATAACTGTATATATGAAAATATCCTTTATCTGTAACAACAAAGAAATAAATACCGAAATTCATCCGGCAACAACATTACTGGATTTCCTCCGTAAAAACCTTTTCCTTACGGGAACCAAGGAAGGATGTCGAGAAGGAGATTGTGGTGCCTGTACTGTAATGGTTGGTGAATTATCCGGGAATGAAATAAAATATAAAACAGTGAATTCCTGTCTTTTGCCTATCGGCTCTCTCATCGGGAAACATGTGGTATCAATTGAAGGACTTAATGTCGAGGGTTTGTCCCCGGTCCAGATAGCTATGGTTGAAGAGGGAGGTACTCAATGTGGTTTCTGTACACCGGGCTTTATAATTTCTCTCTCCGCTTATTTCCTTAATAATAAAGATTATGACTCGGCTGATGCTATTCAGTCCCTTGATGGGAATATTTGCAGGTGTACGGGTCATACGGCCATTAAAAGAGCAGCTGTGAGGTCAGTTGAGTTCTTTAATGACCATAAAGGAGAATCTCTTGTTTCCTCTGGTTTGCTCCCATCCTATTTCTCTGAAATACCTGCCCGGTTAAAGACATTAGTAGGTAAAATTAAGACGAATGGTGATGGTGAAAGGATCACTAATTACCGTATAGGAGGAGGCACAGATCTATTTGTGCAGAAATGGGAAGATCTATATAAATCTGATGTAAATTTTATAAATGCTAATGGACTTGATGAAAAAATATATATTTCCGGAAATGAATGTTTCGTAAGTGCTTCTGCAACTGTTACCGATATAATGAACTCTGAAATTTTGCTTAAGTACTTCCCCGATATTAAAAATTATTTTAGTCTTTTCGGTTCTCTCCCGATAAGGAATAGAGCCACTCTGGGAGGTAATATTGTGAACGCCTCACCTATCGCTGATATGACAAGCTTCTTCCTTGCCCTTAATTCCAAATTATTTTTAATAAGTGGAAACTCCATCTCATCTCCGCTAAAAAGCAAATCACAGGGAAGGGAAGTCTTTCTTAAGGATTTCTTTCTCGGATATAAAACGTTGGATAAAAAACCGGAAGAAATAATTAAATACATTTCATTTAGAGTACCATCAGTTAATTCACTCTTCTCATTTGAAAAAGTTTCTAGGAGGACTCATCTGGATATAGCGAGTGTTAATACATCTGTTTTTATTGAAACTAATAATGATATCATTAAAGAAATTCATATTTCTGCTGGCGGCGTTGCACCCATTCCTCTATACCTTGCCAAAACCAGAGCATTTCTAATGAATAAAAAAATTGACTCTAATCTTACCGCGGAAGCTGCTCGGATTGCACTTTCTGAAACATCCCCTATTACAGATGCTCGTGGTTCAATTCAATATAAGAAACTCCTTTTAAGACAATTATTATTTGCACATTTCCTTAAGTTGTTCCCCCTCAAGGTTAATTATGAGGAGTTGGTATGAGAAATTATGATTCTGAAAAACATGTAAAAGGGGAATCTCAGTTTGTCGATGATCTCCTTACTCCGGCTGGACTTCTCCATATAATTGTATTTGCATCATCTATAGCTCATGGTAAAATATTAATAATTGATTATTCCGAAGCCCTCAAGTCTAATGGTGTGGCTGGAATAATCACTTCCAAAGATATTCCTGGCGAAAACCAGATAGGTGGAATAATTCAGGATGAAACACTTCTGGCTGAAGAATATGTCCATTTTATCGGTCAACCGATAGCTCTCGTTGTTGCAGATACTATTCTTCATGCAAAAGACGCATGTGCAAAAATTAAGATTGAATTTGAAAAACTTCCGGTTATTACTGACCCGCGCGAAGCTTTCCAGAAGGGAGAATTAATAATGCCTCCCCGGGTTTTCGCATGTGGTGATGTTGAGAATACATGGAAACAATGTGATTATGTTATAGAAGGAACCGCGGAATCTGGAGGACAGGAACATCTTTACCTCGAAACCCAGGGAGCATTCGCTTATCCATTAGAAACAGGTGGTATTAGGATTATTTCTTCTACTCAGGGACCTACACAGGTTCAAAGAGCTTCAGCTAAAGTCCTTGGATTACCAATGAATAAAGTTGAAGTTGATGTCACCCGTATTGGTGGAGGTTTCGGAGGTAAAGAGGATCAGGCAACTACATGGGGTTGTGTCGCCGCTCTTGCTGCATGGAAATTGAACAAGCCTGTTAAGGTAATCCTATCTCGACAGGATGATATGAGAATGACCGGTAAACGTCATCCGTATTCTTCCGATTTTAAGATAGGTCTCTCTAAAGAAGGAAAAGTACTTGCTTATGAAGTCACATTTTATCAGAATGCAGGTGCAGCCGCAGATCTTTCCCCGGCTGTACTCGATAGAACTCTATTCCATGCTGTAAATAGTTATTACGTTCCTAACGTAAAGGCTACTGCTATTTCATGTAGAACTAACCTCCCCCCTAACACTGCCTTCAGAGGATTTGGTGGCCCGCAAGGTATGTTTGTTATGGAAGCTGCTTTATATAAAGCCTCAGAAGTAATGAGTATTGAATATCGTAAACTTCAGGAATTAAACCTTATAACTGAAGGTGATACTTTTTATTATGGTCAGACAATTGAAAACAGCACTATTCAAAAATGCTGGCAGGAAACTATAAGTAAATATGATGTGGATTCTATTCAGAAAAGAGTTGAAGAATTCAATAAGAATAATAAATTATTCAAAAAGGGATATTCCCTTATGCCCGTCTGTTTTGGCATTTCATTCACAAACACCTTTATGAATCAGGCAAGTGCTTTGGTACATATTTATTCTGATGGCAGTATCAGCGTAAGTACAGGTGCGATTGAAATGGGGCAGGGGGTAAATATGAAAATCAGACAAACAGTTGCTTCTGTTTTCTCTGTTAATATAGATCGTGTTAAAATGGAATCTACCAATACTACCCGTGCTGCAAATACTTCTCCTACTGCAGCAAGTGCAGGTGCAGATATGAATGGTAAAGCTGCTGAAATAGCAAGCCTTAATATTCTTGAAAAATTAAAGAAGGTTGC